>Ga0209186_1000232_pt1 | contig 45200 bp, 35 predicted proteins | sample SidtaG_FD_187426 | JGI IMG/M metagenome (GOLD analysis project Ga0209186, IMG submission 187426) | Marine algal microbial communities from Sidmouth, United Kingdom - Sidmouth_Male2 metaG (SPAdes) (version 2) | ecosystem: Host-associated > Algae > Red algae > Unclassified | place: Sidmouth... | reverse complement strand
ATTTATCTTACAACCCTGGCCGTGGTACTTTGCTGGCCCTCTAATTGCAATGGTCATGTTTCTCCTGCTTTACTTCGGAGAGAGTTTTGGGCTTTCAAACAACCTTCGGACAATGTGCAGTATGGCAGGAGGAGGCAAATTTGCTAGCTTTTTTCAGTTCGAATGGAAAGCCCAAAGATGGAACCTTGTTTTTCTAGGAGGATTAATACTAGGAGGTTTTCTGTCTGCCAATTATCTGACTTCAGATGCTGCAATCATATTAAATCCTGACACGATTAGTGCCTTGAAGCAGTTAGGATTTCCTAATCCCATTTCAGGTCTATTACCTCAAAAAATATTTGGAGTTGCCGCGGCAACTTCCTTTACAGGAGTCGCAATATTACTCTTAGGTGGCTTTTTAGTTGGGTTTGGGGCACGGTACGCTGGTGGCTGTACTTCTGGACACGCCATTAGTGGCTTAAGCGATTTACAGATCCCATCCCTAATTGCTGTGACTGGTTTCTTCATTGGAGGACTGACTATGGTTCATCTGTTTTTCCCAATACTCTTTTCATAAAACTATACTGATGAAATATCTAAAATTTCTATTCACAGGTACCCTCTTTGGTATTATTCTGTCAAAGGCTGAGATCATTTCCTGGTATCGAATCTATGAAATGTTTCGCTTCGAATCTTTTCACATGTATGGTATCATCGGCTCAGCAGTTTGCTTGGGCATTTTAGGGGTTCAGTTGATAAAAAGAAAGCGACTAAATTCACAAAGAGGAACACCAATTCAATTTTCTCCAAAGAACAGTAGCATTACGAGATACTTAGTTGGAGGTATCATGTTTGGGTTGGGATGGGCGCTTGTAGGTGCATGCCCAGGCCCCTTATTCACTCTTGTAGGGTATGGCTATGGAAGCATTCTAATAGTCATAGCGGGCAGCTTGCTAGGCACCTTCTCCTATGGTATACTCAGAAGTAAGCTACCTCACTAATAAACAAAGAGACTCCTTATCACGGAATAATAAATTATTATGGACATTTACACACTACTAGGTTATTTCGGTGCATTGATCATAGGCATTACGCTAGGGTTGGTCGGAGGTGGTGGCTCCATATTGACTGTCCCTGTACTGGTCTACATCTTAGGAGCTAACCCAATCACTGCAACCGCCTATTCTCTTTTTGTGGTGGGATCAACTGCATTAGTTGGTGCTGCTTATAACTTTAGAAAGGGGCTTGTTGATCTTAGGACCGCCATCGTTTTTGCTGTTCCCGCTTTTATCGGGGTCTATGTTACAAGAAGATTTTTGATTCCAGCAATTCCTGAAATATTATTTACTGTTGGAAATTTCGCCTTAGGCAAGGATACTGGAATAATGGTCTTTTTTGCACTAATCATGCTCATTGCTTCCGTCTCAATGATTCGAAATGAAAGAGAGGAAAAAGCTACAAACGATCAACAGAAGTTCAACTATCCATTAATTATTGTTGAAGGTTTGTTAATTGGTGTTTTGACAGGAATCGTAGGAGCTGGTGGCGGGTTTATTATTATTCCAGCACTGGTTCTACTAGCAAAATTACCCATGAAAAAGGCAATAGGTACTTCCCTACTCATCATCGCATTTAAGTCTTTAATTGGGTTTCTTGGTGATGTCCAAAATCTTGATATTGAATGGCCTCTCCTTATATCATTTACCGCTATTGCTATTGTAGGAATTTTCATCGGCATGTATTTAACCAATTTCATAAAAGGTAAAAAGCTTAAAAAGGGATTTGGTTGGTTTGTTTTACTTATGGGAATTTATATTCTTGGAAAAGAACTAATGTAGGTAACCATTGTTACCTTATCAAACTTTTATTTTACTTAAATTTGAATTAGAGTCAGCTCACAAAAGAGCTATTTTGATCAAAATCAGAGCCTTTTCGGAACTGACTCAATTGTTAATTACAAAATGAATCAAAAGATGAAAATCAAACAAATATACACTGGCTGCTTGGCGCAAGGCGCATACTATATTGAAAGTAAAGGTGAAGTGGCGATTATAGATCCATTACGCGAGGTCCAGGGTTATATTGATTTAGCAGAAACAGCAGGTGCGAGGATTAAATACATATTCGAGACGCACTTCCATGCTGATTTTGTCAGTGGGCATGTTACTTTATCAGAGAAAACAGGCGCTCCAATCATTTATGGTCCAAATGCCAATCCTGCTTTCGAAGCAACAATTGCAGAAGACGGTCAACAATTTAAGTTAGGAGACCTGACTTTTGTGGCATTGCACACCCCTGGCCACACCATGGAGAGTACCACCTACTTACTTCGTGACGAAAACGGAAAGGATCATGCTATATTCACAGGCGACACACTGTTCCTTGGCGATGTCGGCCGACCAGACTTAGCTCAGAAAATGGGGGAGTTAACACAAGATGACTTAGCTGGATTTGCCTTCGATAGTCTAAGGAATAAAATCATGCCACTAGCGGATGACGTGACGGTTTACCCAGCACACGGAGCAGGATCCGCTTGTGGGAAAAATATGATGAAAGAAACCGTCGACTCCTTAGGCAATCAGAAGAAAATGAATTATGCATTGAGAGCAGACATGACTAAGGAGGAATTCATCAAAGAGGTAACAGATGGTCTGCTCCCTCCCCCAGCCTATTTCCCCCTTAACGTGAAACTCAACAAAGAGGGATATGCTGCAATCGAACAAGTTATAGAAAAAGGGAATCATGCCCTAACGCCCAAAGAGTTTGAAGCTGTTGCGAATGAGACTGGAGCAGTAGTCCTTGATGTTAGACATCAAAATGATTTCGTAGCAGGGCACATCCCGAGATCCATTTTCATTGGGCTAAACGGCAGTTTTGCACCTTGGGTCGGCGATCTAATCAAAGATGTACAACAACCGATTCTCCTTGTTGTGGAGGAGGACAAAATCGAAGAAGCCATTACGCGCTTATCAAGGGTTGGTTTCGACAATACTATAGGGTATTTGAAAGGTGGCTTTGAAGCTTGGAAAACTGCCGGCTTTGAAACAGATACGATAATGTCAATTTCTGCTGAGAAACTGCAAACTATACTTCAAGAAAGTCCAGATACGCCTATTGTCGATGTTCGCAGACCATCAGAGTATTTATCTGAGCATATTAAAACGGCAGAAAATGCCCCGTTATCAGAACTCAACAATCACCTTGCAAATTTACCCAAAGAAACATTTTATGTCCTCTGTGCAGGAGGCTACCGTTCCGTGATTGCCAGTTCAATTTTAAAATCAAGAGGCATTCACAATATAGTAGACATTACTGGAGGATTTAAAGCAATTAAAGAACAGAAAATAACAGTCTCTGACTTTGTTTGTCCTAGTACTTTGTAACATTTCCCAACTAAAATTCCAAATTCAGGAACTGGTCAATCGTAATTACCATTGGAACAAAATCTATCAGATAAAAGCGTTTGACCAGATAAGTCGGCACCATTTGGCTACACTAGTTATAGTGCTAGAACCACAATTCGGCAGCTAATGCTGTCGTGATCGATACAGATGATGCCATCAATTGGTGGTTTTCTTTCCGATTTATACGCTCTCAAGCATTCCATAAGCAGTTACAAGGCACTGCATCAACTTCTCTAGATTCATTATCAAAGACAAACATCAAACAATTCAAAGCAGTTAATTGGATATTAAGCTTAATTGATAGAATTGTCATATGTAAAAAAAATATGACATTGGTTACTAATTGAGACTAATATAATACTATTAAAAAAACCTCCAATTATGCTCACAAAAAAACAAATACCTAAACGAAAACCTAGATTGACACTTATAGTTTCGAGTTTGATCATTTGTATTCCTGCGCTTTACAATAATTTTCCATTTATTTATGGAGATACAGGCACCTATATAATGTCTGGGTTTGGGGATATTATTTCACCAATTCGTCCTGCCACTTATGGGATTTTTATGAGGCATGTTAGCCTACACGACAGTTTCTGGTTGGTCATCTTTTTTCAAGCAATTTTAGTAGCCTGGTCTGTAAGGCAATTTGTTTTGAGCTTCTTTAAGGAGATTTCTGATTGGTTCATTATCCTAATCATTTCCGTACTAACGGCAACAACAGGGATTGGTATAACAACTGGAATGCTGATGCCTGATTTTGCTACCTCCATACTGATATTGAACGTGCTTATAGTTTTGCATTCCAACTGGACAGTTTCTGCAAGTTTCCTACTCGTATGTTTAGGGCTTTGGTTTTCAGTTGCGCTACATCATTCTCACTTCTACATTTTGATTTTACTAGTACTCTTGCTTGTAGTCAGTAAACTTGTTTTAAGATTATTCTTGAACGAATTACCATATCGTAGAGTATTCCTAGTTGTGGGCATTGCGTTTCTTGGTTTTTTAACAATCCCTACAGTTCATTACTACATGAAGGGCGAGTTCACATCAAATAGTGCTAGTAATGTATTTCTGATGGGCAGATTTAATCAAATGGGACTACTACAACCATTTTTAGAAGAACACTGTGAGGAAAAACAATATGCTATTTGTAAATACAAAGATGATTTACCTAGGGATTTCCTGTGGAATAAAAAAAGTCCTTTGAATCTGGAAGGTGGCTGGAGTATAAACAATCCACTTTACAAGCAAACGGTTCACGACTTTTTTAGTCATCCGTTTTATTTGAAAAAATTTTGTATTAAAACAATAGAGACAATCGGTCAGCAATTGGTTTGTTTCAACACTGAGGCTCAAGGTCCACTTGTTCATAATACCTGGCAACACAACAATTTTAAGATACATATGCCAGATACTGCTCCAGAACTAGAGAAATCGCTTCAAAGTTTGAATCGATGGGAAAGTTCGAGGATAAATATTATGCAAAAAACAATAGTGTTTACTAGTGCCTTAATGCTTATTTATCTCCTTTGCTATCAACAACATTTTTTAATTCCTTCAAAATATAAAACCCTAGCATTTTCATTGGTCGCAGCATTGTTTTTTAATGCAGCGTTTTGTGGAAGTATTTCTATGGTAGCACATCGCTTTCAATCCAGAATTATTTGGATTTTACCACTGTTCGTAGCTTGTTTGTGCTATTGGCTTTGGATTAATGAAAATAGGAATGAGAATAAAAAGTTTCCAAGCATTTCAAGCAAAAATAAAAGAATAAAAGTCCCAATAATGTCAATACATCAGGATTAACCTGCATTAGCTATATCAGCCCTCTCGACTTCAGCTCTAAATACTTATTAATCGTATTAACTGTTAAGTCTTCAGGGTTTGTAAGGATAGTTTGGATCTTGTGTTGTCTCAGTTTATGAACCATCTGCTGTTTGTCAGAGACGTATTGCTGGGCAAGGGTTTGGTTGTAAATCCCTTCCAAATCCGTGGCTTTTTCAACGCTAAAGTCTTTGATTTCAGTATTGTCAAAGAGGATGACAACAAGTAAATGAAAGGTATTGATTTTTCTAAGAATCGGAAGCACACGCTCCAAGGCAAAACTACTCTCAAAATTAGTGTATAAAAACACAAGACTTCTTCCTTTGATAATATTTCGCGTCGACCGATACAGTAATTCGAAATTACTCTCCAGATTACGCGCTTTCTCATTATATAGCGTATTGATGATCTTCCGTAACTGGTTCTGAGACCGATCCGCTTTTATAGAAGCGCCGACTTTATCAGAAAATGTGATCAGCCCAGCCTTATCATGCTTCAGCAACGAGACATTAGATATAGCTAATCCCGCATTTACCGCATAGTCAAACAAGCTCATTCCGTCAAAAGGCATGTGCATATTACGACTCTTATCGATAACCGTATACACTTGCTGCGCCCGCTGATCTTCGTACTGGTTGACCATAATCTGATTTCTGCGGCCTGTTGCCTTCCAGTTGACACTCCGATAGTCATCACCCTTTACGTAGTTCTTAATCTGCTCAAACTCATAGCTGTGCCCTAATCGACGCAATTTCTTTACCCCTTGAAAGCTAGCCGCTTTAGACATCGCAATCAACCCAAATTTCTTCATTTGAATGATAGACGGATAAACCGGGACCATTTGACTGAGCTTTTTGTTGTGCCGGCGTTGTATTAATCCGATAGGAGATGACGAATAAAGATTGACATTATTGAAGTGGTATTCCCCTCTTTCAACAGGTCGCAACATATAAACCAACTTCCGCTTCTCCATTGCCTTGAGCTTAATCTTTTGGCTGAAATTACGCTCTTGGAATTGTACCGGTAACTCATCAATCACTTCTAACTTCAAAGGAATACCAAAACTGCTATCGATGATTAATTCCACCCTGTTTTCATCTCCAAGGCTAAACATCTTAGGTAGCTTGCGTTCACATTCCACTAGAAAATTAGGATTGAAAGTAAGGACGATATCTGCAAGAGTGAGCACCACAAACAACGTCAATACTGCCTTTGCAATAGGAAACATGATAGGGATAGCGAATCCTAGGGCAAATAAACCAGTGATAACGCCTAACCCGATAAAAAAGGTGTTCGTAAGGTATAAATTGCGAATGAACCTGATCATAATTTTGGTTTAAATTCTATAATATTGTAATTGGGATGCTTCAATATTGTTACCTCGGTACTTCAATCTTCTCAACAATGTCCTTGATGATATCTTCCGGAGTATAGCCTTCCATTTCTCGCTCTGGAGTTAGGATGATTCTATGATTTAATACACCTTTGGATACAAACTGAATGTCATCTGGTGTTACAAAGTCTCTGCCATTCATTGCCGCTGCCGCTTTTGCTGCCTTCATAATGGCTAATGAAGCTCTGGGAGAGGCGCCAAGAAAAAGATCACCATTGTCTCTTGTATTGATTACAATCTTTGCAATATACTGGATCAACTCGTCCTTGATGTGTACATTCTCTACGATATCCCGACAAACTTTCAACTCATCTTTGTTAAAAACTGCAGTTACGGTATTCGATTGTCTATTATCAAAATCCCCCTTAAATCGGTTCAAGATCTCTACCTCGTCTACCAGGTTCGGGTACGTCAACTTAATTCTAAACAGGAAACGGTCTAACTGCGCTTCAGGTAATTTGTAAGTCCCTTCTTGCTCTAGCGGATTTTGAGTCGCGATAACAAAAAACGGATATTCCATTTTGTAAGTCACTCCGTCAATCGTAACCTGTCGTTCCTCCATCACTTCAAACAAGGCGGATTGGGTTTTTGCAGGGGCACGGTTGATCTCATCAATCAAAATAATATTAGAAAAGATCGGACCAGGATTGAAGGTAAACTCGGAGGACTGCATATTAAAAACAGATGTCCCTAACACGTCCGTAGGCATCAGATCCGGGGTAAACTGAATTCTGGAAAACTCCGTTGCAATGGACTGTGACAATAGTTTTGCTGTCAGTGTCTTCGCAATTCCGGGAACGCCCTCAATGAGGACATGACCACCTGTAAACAAACCGATAATTAGCATGTCGATCATATCTTTTTGGCCTACAATGACTTTACCGATTTCCGCTTTGACACGGTCAACAGAATGTAGTACTTTTTCAATTTCCGGATTTGTTGATTGCAACAAACTTGTGGGGGTTGATTGCTCTTGTTCCATAGTATATTGTTATTCTATTATTTACTTTTTTTATAAAATTCTTCCACCGCAAAGTGAAAATTTGTCAAGTGCGAGGAAGACTGTTGATTATCACGTTGCAATCTCTTATATCTGGTAAAGATCTCCTCTACTAACGCTATTGGCACTTTTGATTTGCTGGCCAGTCGGTCCTTCATTTCAGCAGAAATCTCGTTCGTAGGAATGGAGTATTGTGTTCGGACATGCTGTAAAAACAACTTCATTTTCTGAGAAGCCAATTTCTTATGATCATTTTGAAGGAAATATAATCTGCCGACTGTTTTAATGTACTCCAAAGAACTGTTTTCTTTTGTTTCAAGGACAGGCACGATTTGCTGTTTCCTCTTGGCTCTAAAAAATAAATAACACCCTACTGTAGCAAGTAACAAGTACCACGCCCACTTCAAAGGAGGTTGAGACAGCACGTACTCCAACGGTGTCTCGTCTGAATTTCTTTTTGGAAATTTAATACCAGAGTTATAAGCCACTCTATCCATATAAATATCTCCTTCTGTCAAATGTGTAAACACTTTATTAGCCGCCAGCAATCCTTCTTCATTTACCAACTGATAATCTGTAAACTGTAGCGGTGTGGAGTGTATTAGGAAATTGCCTTCTCCGTAAGGAACTTTAATATAGTTCGTTTTAAAATCTTCTATATAACTAAGTGCAGCAAAATCAATAGCTTCCTTGCAAAATGTATGCTCATGGATATAATTCCAATTATACATCCGTTTGTTAGTTTTACTGCCGTATTTCATTGCAATTGGCTGATCTTCAAACAAGGTTGGGTGATAGAAATTGACATGAACCATCGTATCCCTTAGCTCCTTAAACCCCATCCAACCACTGACTTTTGTCTTTGGTAATACCTCATCTATTTCGTCGGTGTTCTCATCGTAGAAAATTTCATCATCTTCTTCTAATGGATCATCTGAACCTTGTACATCTTCTAGAAATACTATTTCGCCGTCCTCGTCTTCGTAATAGTAGTCTCCATCTTCATCTACGCTAAGATTCCTATTGATATAGTTAACTTGGCATTTATCCCTAGAGAGTTTATTGATAAAGTTCTGAGGTAGATTGTTTGCAGCAATAAACACTGTGTTTCCCGTCTCTGCAAATTCAAAAATCCGATCCAGTCCCGAGCTGTCAAAATAAGGAGAATAACCTATGTAAACATAATTATCGGCTTGTCCCTCTTTATTAAGGAGTTCTGATGCAATTGAAGTATCCATAGTAATCATTTCTCCTTTACCAATATAATTACCTAATAGGCTGTTGATAATGGAGATGTCATAAGGTTTTTTAACGTTCTTATGCTCTGATTCCATTTCATAGGTTTCTTCCCAATCGTAACGTTCAGATTGCCATGTCATTAAAAAATAGGCCAGCAACAATATGCTTATGATGGATATACCTACAACTAAAGATCGTCTGTTGGACTCCATGATTAAGATTTAATTTTGTTAATATATTGTTCAAATAAGGGGCCGATTTCAGAAAAATGCTCTTGTTCGACAGCAAATTCACCATACCAAACCTTGTCGAAAGTTCTAGTGATATTCCTAAAGTCTGTAAAAGTATTGTGATTGCTCATTTCAGATAAATAATCTCTGTTTGTTTTATCCAATTTCCATCGAATCAAATTCCTACTGGACAACTCCTTGATAATCATTAGGTAGTATAATCGGATAGCTACTTTATAATTCTTATTTGTAAGTGCCTCTCTCAAATATCGATCAAGATCAGACTCATGTAAGTTTTCCTCTACTTCTTCAAGTATGATTGGTCTTGTAGCACTCACTTTTTTATTGGTTAGTGTCACATTTCCAACAAATATTTTGATGATAATAAATACCAAGGCCAGAATAGCTATACCAAAAAGAATTGCCTTTGCTGTTTTGCTAATCCCATTAAAAATGGGTGCATTACTCTCCTTAGGTTTATATTCCTTTTTCTTTTCTTTCTCTTCTTTGAAGGAAATGTCTTTAACTAACGCTTCCCATTCCGATTTGTCAAAATCTCGTTCTGAAAGTGCTTCTTGCTTGTAGGAATCACTTAATTCCCCTATGCCTCCTTCAGCTGCTAGGTCTTCAATATATTCCCAATCGTCAATATCAGTGTTCTCTTCTACTTGGGCTTCGTTTGCTGTTTGAGCAAAGACAATACCTACTGAAACAAGTAGTACACTGAGGATTATTATTTTCTTTAGGATTAGTTTCATTACGTTTTATCTTATTGCCTAAATTAAAATTCTGCTTCTACTCCAAATACTTTTTTACGCTCTCCTATTGAAGGAATTTGCTGCATTAACGTAGCCGCATCATTTGATTCCCTTAAGGTATAATACAAGAAACTCATTCCTGCAATGAGGAAGGCGAATATTGTCATTAGCGAGAAAGATCTGAATAAAGTGCTAATAGAAAAGGAAAGCGCGTTCAAATCTAAATCCCGACTGCTAAAATTTTGCAACAGAAAGCGTAGATTAATATCAACCAGACCAGACTCCAATGTGATATACATCGCGCTCCCTAATAGTGAGAGTATAATAAACAGACCATATGTCTTAGGAATGGTGCTAATCAACAAGCCAATGGACCTACCCATACCAGAAAATAGATTTTTATCCTTTTCAGTAATACTTACAAATAACCACATCATTAGAATTGGTGCAATTAAAAACAGCGCAAGGAAATCAAGGCCACTGGGTAAGAAAAACAACGCATTCAATATCACACCGATTACAGTCGTAGTCAACAGGTTTTTCCCCATAAACTGAGTGATAGTGCCTACAGTCTTCCCAGCATCAGCAGACAGATGCTCCTTTCTAAATAAATAAGAGACCCAAGTCAACACACCAATAGTCAACAGGGTATTCGCTATTGCAATAAAATAGTCGCTCTGATAATCGAAAAATGTGTACCAAACACTATAATTAGCTTCGACGTTGTAAGATGACTCTAACAGACTCGAGTAGTAGTCAGAACGGAATACGTAAAACAATCCAGCATACACTACCGAGCCCGCAAATATAGGTTTGAAGATAGCCCCAGCATACCGCTTAATAAAGCCAAACGTATCCAGAAATAATTCCCCAGTAGATCGTATCTGGTTATAAGCAAATGGCTTCATGTTGTCTGGTTGCACCTTTGCAAATTTTAAAGGTTCCGTAAATCCTTTCCTTGATAATAATCTGGGATATATCACAAAGTAACCAAGAATAAAGAACAGCGACGCCAGTATAAACATCAAACGCAATATATCAGGTGCTTCTGTAAATCGAGTCAGGAAAGACTCAATAAAACCTGCTGCAATAATGATTGGCGCAATGCCGAAAAAGATTTTTAGCCCATGCCGCGCTGTCACTTGAAACGCCTGTATGCGAGAGTACGTCCCTGGAAACAGCAATCCCTTCCCCATCACTAATCCAGCCATACCTGCTATGATAATTGCAGAAATTTCTAGTGTTCCATGTACCCAGATCGTTAAAAAAGACTCTCTAAACTCCCCCGCCTCCACAAAAAACCATTGAAATGAGCCCACCATTATACCATTACTAATCAGAATACCAACTGTACCAATAGCGGCTATCAGACCAAGTATAAAAGTAAGGAATGCCACTCTAAGGTTATTGAGTGTGATTCCTAGAAACATATCAACTTCGTTGGCCTCCTTATAGACTTTCATTGGATCACCTGATGCGATGTTCTCTTCCGTCATTTTTATATAACTATCTCCTAAAATATGTGCAGGAAATTGTGGATCCATAAAAGAAGAAAGCACACCAATTAATACGGATAGCGCAAAGATCAGGAACGAAACCAGCAACTCTCGCCTGTAATGAAACATGATTTGAGGTAACTCTTCTTTCCAAAAAAAACCAAATCGGCTTTCTCTCGATCGTTTATTACCATATAAATTATAAAACAGCTGCTGAGCCAAGCCATTCAAATATACTCTTACGGATCTGTTCGGATAAAAAGTTCTGGAATAGGAAAGATCGTCAGTGATTTGTACAAACAAAGCACTTAACCTGTCTGGATCCTTCTGTTTCTGCTGCATTAATTGCTCAAACTCTTCCCACTTTTCCTGATTTTGTTGGATGAATTTCGTTTCGCGCATATTTTTATTTTATGGGGCTTTCGTTGTCTCATCTATTATAATAGAATTTTAGCAGAAAAAGTTCCATCATGAATTCTATTGAGTACTATTAATTAGGATAAATATAGGGAATTATGATGTAGAACGTAAATTAAATCGATCAACCAATGCTTCTTTATCGACAAAATAATAGGGTTTATCCATTTTCCTCAAAAAATAAAGTTTAAACAAACAATTTAATGTAACTTTATTCAACATAATATGAATTATTTCCGCAAAACTTGTGTTATCTATTTGGAATCAATTCCATAACAAAATATTTTTTGCCAATGCCAACAGTTGATATTACCACAACACAAAATGTTACCATCGAATACGAATTAGGTACCGTCTGGGATAGAATCTTCGCAAGTCTAATCGACGCAACCATCGTCACTATCGTCTGGAGCATGTTCTTTCTTTTTGTGATTGAAGCATTCTCTTCAACCTCAGCAATCATTTTTTGGTATTCTATGCTCTTCATAGTTGATTTAGCCTACCATTTCTTCTTCGAATGGTATAAAAACGGACAATCTCCAGGAAAAATGGCAATCGGCATTAAAGTAGTTAAACTTGATGGTTCAGAACCAAAACTAACCGATTACATGACCCGCACGAGTTTCCGATTGCTCGACATCTACTTTACACTCGGTATGCTTGCCACATTATTCTCTAGTGGATCCACCAAACGACAACGGCTAGGCGACCTCGTAGCCAATACAGGAGTCATTAAAGTACGGTCTAAGTTCCACCTTAAACTAAGTGATATCAAGAAAATTAGCACATTAGCAGATCATGAAGTCACCTACCCCGCCATCCGCCAATTCAGCGAAAAAGATATGTTGTTGATAAAATCAGTCATCAGCCGCTACAATAAATACCGAAATGACTCCCATCGCAATGCCGTACGAGCCACCGTCAATCACATGATGGAGAAACTTGACCTCAAAGAGCGTCCAAAAGACAGCATCAAATTCCTAAAAACACTGATCACAGATTATATTGTATTGACCAGGTAATTTTTTCTAAAAAGCTTATTTGATATGAATTTAAAAGATAAAATATTATTAGACTTAGCTGAAATAAAAAATCCGAGCTTATTAATTCAGATTTTCGAATACATTCAACAAATCAAGGAAGAACATTCCTCACCGACTAATGGTAACAAGAGTGAGGTCCTTAAGTTTGCTGGAAAAATTACTAGTGAAGAAGCAAAAGAGATTCAGGATGTAATTGATTCCGAATTCAACTCTATTGAAGGAGAGTGGTAATGAAAAGAATTGCTTTAGATACAAATATCGCAATTGATGTTTTAAATGGAAATTTAAATACAATTGATAAACTCGACAAATACAATGTATTCTATTTACCTACCTAGTGTTTGAACGAAAACTCCCCTTTTCATAGGAAGTGATAAATTAGTCAACAAAAGTCCAAGCTAAATTGATAAAATCCCATGAAGCAACCGAGTGGGATGGCCGAATTATACTGTTTGAGTGGAACGACAGCGTCGGCTGACCGATTTATAATTTTTGACTTTTTTGCTGGGCAGGCACTCCTGTTCTTTTTGCATCAAGGCAAAAACGAACGTAAACATTCTAATTCAATGATTTAAACAACGATTAGGATTGAGAAACGGTTGATTTTAATATTAAGCGGAAATCGTAATTTTCGAAATTATTCATCCTTTAAATCACTTGTTAACAACTGATTTAAAGCGGGTTATACCCTTCCGTTCAAACACTACCTATAACCGTTTGTGGTGAATTGTTTTTTGGAGCCTTAAATTCCAAGAAAAAAAATCTAACTTCAAGAAATTCAAGGCATTTATCAACTCATGTAAAGTTTTAAATTCAAATGCTGAAATTGCCCATAAATATGCTAACACAAGGCTTATTCTGAAACAGAATGGGACTCTAATTCCTGAAAATGACATTTGGATCGCATCAATTTGCAAAACTAATAAACTGCCTTTAGCCACTCGTGATAAACACTTCAAGAATGTTCAAAACCTTAAAATTGTGGACTTTTAGATAATATGCTAATCTTTTCAAATAACTACTCCAACTTTGGACCCTTTCCAAAGAAGTCAATCAACCACCATACAACCCCATCAAAACCTTCTCCGGCGTAAACGGCGCACTAAACCCCAACTCCGCCTCCGGATTAAACACCTTCACAGCATTATGTATCGCGAAATAAGCCCCTATCCCATACATCAACGGTGGTTCGCCTACCGCCTTAGACTTCAGTATCGCCAAATTATCCTTCTCAGACTCCAGAAAATCAACCTCAATCACCTTCGGCACACTATAGATATCAGGTATTTTGTAAGTAGACAGTGCGTTCGTCATCAAGCGACCCTCTTTACTGTACATCAGTTCCTCCATCGTCATCCAACCAATGCCTTGCACCAATCCGCCTTCCGTTTGTCCTAAGTCGACAATCCGATTCATGCTGCTTCCAAAGTCGTGCGCAATCTTTACATAATCAAATTCATAGCGCCCGCGCACACAGTCAACAGTCACACAGGTAATCGCCGTCCCAAAAACATGATAAGCAAACGGATGTCCCTTCTCATTCGCCTTATCAAAATGGATCACAGGCGTTGCGTAATGCCCGTTCTCAGTCAAGGCAACACGATCAAGGAACGCGAACATCACTACTTCCTCCCAGCCAAGATCCGTCTTTTTGCCATCCACATGTACAAACTCCTCTTGAAGCGTAATGACGGCTTCGTCACCCAATCCTAGTTTCTTCCTTGCGGCTGCTGTCAATCGACCAGCCAATGCTTTGCAAGCAATACCAGTCGCTCGGCCATTGAGATCAGCCGTAGCACTTGCCGCAGATGGTGAAGTGTTGGCAACTCGTGTCGTATTAGTCGTTTCTATCTTGATTCTAGACGGGTCAACTGCTAGGTAATGTGCCGCCACTTGCACCATTTTAGTATTGACACCTTGCCCCATCTCTACCGCACCTGTACTAATCCCAATACTTCCGTCAGAGTAGATGTGAACTAGTGATCTCGCTTGATTCATATCCGTTTTGGTAAAGGAAATTCCAAAGCAAACTGGCATAAACGACAATCCTTTCTTGAAGTGTTGATTGGTCTCATTAAACGCAGCCACCTCTTGTTCCAACGCTTGAATATCGTATTTTTCCTCTGCTCGTTTCCAAGAGTCAATCGCTTCATTGCCGCCTACGAGTTGTCCATAAGGGAATTCATCATTTTCTTGTATCAAGTTAGCCTTTTGGATCGTGCTGGCAGGTACGCCAATCTTCTCCGCAACTTTAGTGATAGCAGCTTCAATCACAAACATCGCTTGCGGTCCTCCAAATCCTCTAAATGCAGTGTTTGGCGGTATATTGGTGCGACAACTATGCGCATGCACGGTGACATTAGGCACAAAGTAGCTATTCGTAGCATGAAACAAGGTCCGCTCCATGATTGCTGGTGACAAATCAGCTGCTGCCCCAGCATTTTGGAAGTATTCCGCCTCATATGCCACAATCTTATAATCTTTCGAAAGCCCAATTTTGAAGTCTGATCGATACGGATTCCGCTTTCCTGTCATTCGCATGTCTTCCATACGGTCAAGGATGTATTTGACAGGCTTCCCTGTCAGATAAACACCTAGCGCCACAAAGGTTGCCCAAGCCGAAGCCTGATCTTCTTTCCCCCCAAATCCACCACCAAGCCGCGTCACATCTACTTCTATCTTATGCATCGGTAGACCTAGAACTCTGGCCGCAGTGCGCTGCACTTGTGTTGGGCCTTGTGTAGAACTAGAAATCCGAATACTGCCGTTTTCTGTTGGGTAAGCGTAAGCGCCTTGTGTTTCCAAGTACAAATGCTCCTGTCCTGCACTATCGGCAGTGCCTGCTGCAATATAAGCACAGTCGTCCCAAGCACTTTTTGAATCGCCCAATTGAAAGGTTCTCGAAGGGATAATCAATTCGCCCTTAGCATGCGCCTCCCTTGGATCCACAATAGGATGATGCTCCGTAATCGACACCTCAATCAACTTGACTGCTGCATGCGCGGAATACTCAGAAGTAGCTAACACCATAGCAATTGGCATGCCTTGAAAATGCACTTCCTTTTCCGCCAACAATGGCTCGTCCTTAATAATCCCACCAATTTCATTAACACCAGGAACATCCTTAAACGTTACCACATGCACCACATCTGGATGCGCTTCCGCTTTCGACACATCCAACGCAACAATATGCCCATGCGCTACCTTGGAATCAAACACACAAGCATACAACGTCCCTAGACGTGGCGGAATATCATCCACATAAATGGATTCGCCACGTACATGTGTATTAGAATCAATATTTTTCATAAGTCTTTTTTAAACCAGTTGAGTCAATTGAATTTTGTTTGGGAACAACGTCAGGAAATGTGCATAAAATAACTGTCGTAATAATATCCGCTTATATTCCTGTGTGCCACGGGCATCTGAAATGGGCGATATTTCTCCTTGTATCACTTCATTGGCCTCTTTTATTGTTGTTGCTGTCAAAGGTTTACCTTTCAGATAGTCGCAAGTCTTTTGAAGGTATTTTGGTGTTGGTCCTACACCTCCTGCTGATGCATGAGCTGCAATGATCGTATCATTTTCTACTTGAATCAACAAAGCCGTATTGACTGTTGCAATATCAAGGTGTGTGCGTTTACAAACCTTCTCAAAATTATAGTGTACTGGTTGTTTTGGCACATCAATAATAATACGCTCAACAATCTCCCCTGGTTGCTTATCCAATACTTTATAGCCTTGGTAAAAGTCCTTGAGTGCAATCGTTCGACTGCCTCCTGTTTTACTTAAAACGATGGAAGCGTTCATGCCTAGGAAGAAAATCGTTAAATCACCGATTGGTGAGGCATTGACAAAGTTTCCTGCAATCGTTCCCATATTTCTGATCGGAGTAGAAGAGACTAACTTCATGAACTCAAATAGCCTGGGAACCGTTTCTAGCAATATTTTTGAACTTCTTAGCTCCTCAGCTGTAGCCGCAGCACCAATATGAATTTTATCACCCTTTCGGGTAATGCCCTTCAAACTGCTTTCATCTAGAACGTGGCTCATAATGGCATCCCGCATTTCGGCAGGTCGCTGGACGTATAAGTCCGTTCCGCCGCCTACTGGCATCAATTTCCCATCTTTTGGTGGTGGTGGCTTAGGGAGTGTTGCTTGAAGCGCCTCAATGCGCTGCTGTATCGTTTTGAAGTAAGCAGGAAGATAGCCTTGTGCAACCAACCAATCCATTTTATCATTACTGCTACAAGTTTCCAGATGATCGACAATCCGTTGTGCTGCCCTTTCAATCGATTTGTAGCCCGTACACCGACAGATGTTGCCATCTATAGCCGCAATAGCGTTTTCATAGGTATGCGGCTTGCTCGACAAGCAAAACCCTTGCAGTGACACCACAAAGCCAACAGTACAAAAGCCACATTGCGTACCGCCTTCCTCCACCATTGCTTCTTGAACAGGGGTAAGCTCAGCACCATTAAATCCTTCTATCGTCACAATGTGTTTACCTTGGACATTTCCAATCGGAGTCAGGCAAGAAGTCATCGACTCATAATGAAGCTGTCCGTCTCTTACATCTCCTACCATAATGGTACAAGCACCACAATCCCCTTCCCTACATCCAATCTTAGTGCCCATCAATGATTGGTGATAACGAATAAAGTCAAGCAGAATCGTCCCTGAAGGCTTATCTGTAGTAATCGGTGTATCGTTTAAAATAAATGTTATCATAGTTTTCTATTAACCAACAAGCAATTTAATAAGATATCAGGGAATCTCAAAAGAAGTTGAGGCGAATAGTCTCAGACTAAAGGTTTTCCTGTAAGTAAAGCCAGTCTCCCGTTGCACAGCAAGCAGGCCTAAGACTAAGGGTTTTCCTGAAAGTAAAGCCCTTCGTAACTACTACTCCCATTCACTCAATGTATTGGTTAAATTGGTAGCACTTACGGTCCTGCCTGCTGCGCAACGGAAGGCAGGGCTACAGGGCGTGCTGGTGCTTCTTTGACCTAGGGTTGCCTTGAATTAAATTAGGGGGTAAGAGCACTGAAAGTGCGTTTCAAGCGCTGAAAGTGTGCTTGGAGCGCTGAAAGCTGCTCCATTTGTCAGCCCAGGGTGCAACCAGGTGAAACCCTGGGAACATGACCCTCCCCAGAATCGTAGCGCTGAAAGTGCTACCATAATATTATAATTCCACACCTCTCAAACTAAAGGTTTTCCCATAGGTAAAGCTTAAATGATGTGATTGCTGCATGGAAGATCTGGGGAGCTATAACTCTTCAATATTACCCGATTCTAATCGTTAAAAATAGGTACCAGGGGCTGGCTTAGTGGCCTGGAAGGTGAGGCGACAGCCGAAGTGCGAAGCGTAGCGAAGTACCGAGCAGACTTGCGAGCCTGGAAGGGCACGACCGCTATGAAAAGAAACGACATCAGGAGTTTCTTTTCATAGGGGTAAGCCCCAAATAAACTACCAAAATCAAGTGATCAAAGTAAAGTAATCACTGAATAGAGGGAATGGGTGTGGAGCGTTACGGAAGGCCTGCCTGCTGACCACAGGAAGGCAGGCTTTACTTTCAGGAAAACCTTTAGTTTGAGTGACCAGGATCTCAGAAACAAAAAAAGGTCAGCACACGTGAATGTACTGACCTATATCATCATTATTCAATTTTATTAAAATCCGTAGTATAGTCCTGCTCGTATCCCTACCGGAAAGACATTGGGATTGCTTTCTAGCAGATCATAAGTTGCTTCCATGAAATAAGCAAAATTTCTATGAAAATTAGCTTGATAACCCACGCCTAGATAAAAAGAAGCGGGAAGTCTTCCTTTACCAACTAGCCCATCTTGACTATATCTGCCCCAATTCTGTTCAAATTCTGTTAAACCATAAAGACCGCCTAAAGGATCCCCTGGCTCACGTTGGGTACCATTCATCAATGTTTCGAAATTGAGAAATAAGAATTTACTAAATACCTTAACGCCTGTTACCGTAAACGTCTCGGTACTTCCTGTTACACGATTTTTGATTGAATTAAAGGAATAATTGAAACCAGTACCTAGATGAATTTGGTCGACTACCCGAACACCAATAAAAGGAGACAGATTAATTCCAATTTGCTGACTAGAAAACCCCAACAATCCAATATTTCCACCAATAAATAGGCGTTGCTTTAAGTTAAACCCTTGATCAGGAATATTGAATCCCTCTTCCATGAGTTCATCATCTTCATAACCTTCATCATCTTGAGCATAAACTGAAAAACTACAGCATAAAACTAATAAGAGCAGGAGAACGGTGTTGCCAATTGATTTATTCATATTATTTATTTTATTCTCAAATGTAACGAGTATATAGAAAACATTATGCCAATTATTCTATTTATTAATGTAATAACGCATTACAATTTGAAAAGTTGTCCGTTTTTGTGGTGAATTGTGGGTTATTCCCGTATTTTTGATCAAATATTAACATACAATGATGAACAAAGTATTTTTATCTCAATTAATATCATTGGTTTTGGCTAGTGTCTTGCTTACCTTTTCTGCTTGCAATAATGACAGCAAAACTAGCACCTCCCCTACTACCCAACAGCCAGAGGCAAAGCCTGAAGTCGCCAACAACAAAAAGACAATTCTGTTTTTCGGCAATAGCTTAACAGCAGCTTATGGTCTCGATCAGGAACAAGGCTTTCCTGCACTCATTCAGGAAAAAATAAATGCCATCAATAAACCGTATCAAGTTATCAATGCAGGAGTGAGTGGCGAGACATCAGCCGGCGGTCTTGGGCGTATCGATTGGATGCTGAAGAGTAAAGTAGACGTGTTCGTCCTAGAACTAGGCGGCAATGATGGATTACGAGGAATCAAGACAACGGCCACCAAGCAAAATCTGCAAGGGATCATCACGAAAGTGCAAACCAAATACCCTGACTGTAAAATCGTACTAGCAGGCATGGAAGCACCACCAAACATGGGAAAAGAATTCACTGATGCCTTCAGAAATGTTTTTGTCTCATTAGCTAAAGAAAACAACATCACTTTGCTCCCATTTCTATTAGACAACGTAGCAGGAGAAACGGAACTCAACCTACCCGACGGCATTCACCCTAATATAGAAGGACAGAAAATCGTAGCCAACAATGTGTGGGAAGTCTTAGAAACGATTTTATAATGGGTAGTTAATAATTAAACACTAATCACCATTAATCATTAAATTAAAGTCCTTCACGTCAATAATTAAACATTAATCACTAACCATTAATCATTATTTAAAGTCCTTTACGTCAATAATTAATCATTAATCACTAACCATTAATCATTATTTAAAGTCCTTTACGTCAATAATTAAACATTAATCACTAACCATTAATCATTAAATTAAAGTCCTTTACATCAATAATTAAACATTAATCACTAACCATTAATCATTAATTAAAGTAATCAATCTGTTCCGCATCTACATTGTTAGTAGCATTACATTCACCGCCGCTTCCCGGAACAATTGTCGCTGTTAGGGTCGTTTTTCCATCAGTATTTTGAGGATCATAAACTGCTTCAAAACCAAATGCCAGTAACTGGGAATTATTGTAAGGGCCAGAATAGGTAAATATATTGAAAATCGCGTTACTGCTGTACGTCCAGACAGAATTGTCAATTGGTGTCAATGCCATTATCGTCCTTGAAGGATCCCAAGTTACTGTAAATCGTGGATCGTTTGGAATTCGTACTATGATTGGTGAGCCATCGGTTGCTCTGCCATAAAGTTCTTGAATCGATACCGCAACTCCAGTTGTAGAAATACCAGAAAAGGCAGTTGGTAAAACGATCAGTGACAAAGCCAAATCCTGGCAATCATCCTTCCCGTCCTTGGGATTACCGAATGTAGTACACTCTACATAATTGGTCAAACCACCATTATCACAATCTTTACTTGCTAAAGGATGAGCAGCGTCATTATTAATAATTGCGCAAATATCGACATTTGTATTGGCTACTGCTGCCAAGCAGTCATCCGTACTTTCTGATGGATTAAACCCAGCATCACATTCGGCTTTATTGCTAATTCCCCCACCATCACAGTCCTCCAATGCAATCGGATGATTGGGATCACTTGAGAGGAAGGCACAAATAGCAATATTTTGTCCAGCAGCTGCTTGACAGTTCAACAAAAATTCGAAAACTCTTACATGGCCTGCATAAGCACCAACATCAGCATTATTAATGCCTCCAGCAGCAACGATATCCCCATTTTCAGAAATGCCCACATCATAACCAAACCAATCACCAGAATTCTCCGAGTCTATATCTGTTCCGGTTGGTGTCCACATGGATCCGTCAAACAAGAAAACACGTACCATTCCACCATCCGGATTACTACTGCCATCATTACGAATCGCGCCAACAGCTAATGTGGTTGCATCTCCAGAAATTGCTACTGAATAACCAAACCAGTCAACCAGAGACTCTCCGAATAAATCTTGTCCCATTTGCGACCAAGCGCCACCAGAAAACTGGTACACTCTGGTCACTCCTGCCTGATATCCAGACGCATTGGTGTTGTGTGTTGCCCCAACAGCCAATGTTTGTCCATCAGACGACAAGGAGACACTCCACCCGAATCGGTCGCCAGCACCACCGTCGATATCCATACCTTTTTGTATCCAGTTGACTCCGTCGAATTCGTAGATTCTGACATGTCCAGCCTCATTGCCATTATCTTTATTTTTGTAGGCGCCAATAGCAATCGTATTCCCATCATTAGAAAGCGCTACTGACCAACCAGAATTATCTCCGGCAGCTTCCCCGTCAATATCTGCGCCTTTAGATGTCCAGTTTGCTCCGTTGAAGGTTAATACACGCACATGACCAGCGTCCATGGCACTCCCGTCGTTGTGTGTGGCTCCTACGGCAAGCGTGTTTCCATCTGCGGACAAATCAACGGCATAGCCTGAATAGTCAAAAGCGGCCTCACCGTCAAGGTCAGGACCGATTTGTGTCCAACTGCCACCCATTAGTCGATGGACGCGGGTTTGGCCTGAAGCTCCGCCACCTGAATTGCTGTATCTTGCTCCAGCAGCGACTGTCAAACCATCATCAGAAATAGCGACGGATGTCCCAGACCAGTCGCCTAGGTCCTCACCATCGATATCTTGTCCGACCTGTGTCCAGCTATTAGACGAATTAAGTGTGTACACTCTTGTTTGTCCGGCATCAATACCGTTATCATCATTCTGTTCGGCGCCTATCGCAATTGTTTTGCCATCTGGGGTAAGCGCAATCGAGGAACCTGAATAATCATTGGCAGCCTCTCCGTCTATATCCTGACCAATTTGCACCTGAGCAGACAGTGAAACACCATTAATTAGTACGAGGGTAATACATAGTAAATTGACACCTAATGTTTTGAATAAGATTTTGTAGAATTTCATGTTAGATTGCTTGCCAGTTAAAAAAGGTAGATCCTTGAAATTAAGAAAAATAAATAACATTTTAATCAACTACTATTAAGGTTTTACTAGTATTACAGTTGAGTCATAGCAAGATCTAGAATGCAAGAAGGTAGATCATTTGTGAGGATTGATAACATTGGCGTCAAACTTGTATCTCAATGGTAGCGCTATCATAAATTGTTTCCGGTTCAGGTACAAGAAATGATAATAGATTCTACTATAAATTATAAACTGTTAGATTTGTTTATCTAAATTAAATGGTGTAATTTAACTTTTTCAAACAACGGACTAGAGACGAGTCAAGCACAAGTCAGTCTAAATCAGGGTTTTATTAAAAATATTATTATGAAAAAAAGGACCGTTTACTTATTGATTTTTTTATTCATTGCAGGTCTTGCTTTTTCTTTGAGCAGTTGTAATCGTGAAGGTTGTCCTGCTCAGAAAACGCTGCATACTAAGACGGACAAAAAAGGAAATTTTAAAGCTAAGAAATCAAAATCAGGCCTGTTTCCTAAAGGCATGTAGATTTTGTAATATATCGCAACAACCATACACTAAGAGCTACACATGATTTACGAATTAACTGAAGAGCAGTTGGCTGTTCGAGAGGCCGCAAGAGAATTCACACAAAATATATTGAAACCTGGCGTCATTGATCGCGACAGGGAAATGAGATACCCGAAGGAAGAAGTTGAAGAGATGAAAGCAATGGGATTTATGGGTATGATGGTTGATCCTAAATACAACGGTGGTGGAATGGACACGATCTCCTACGTCCTCGCAATGGAAGAATTGTCCAAAGTAGATAGCTCTGCCTCTGTCATCATGTCAGTTAATAACTCTTTAGTTTGCTGGGGATTAGAAGAATACGGGACTGAAGATCAAAAACAAAAGTACTTATCAAAACTGAGCACAGGTGAATCGATTGGCGCATTCTGCCTTTCGGAACCAGAAGCAGGAAGCGACGCTACCAGTCAGCGCACCACAGCGATTGACATGGGCGATCACTACCTACTCAACGGTACTAAAAACTGGATTACCAACGGTGGTACATCAGATGTCCACTTAGTGATTGCACAGTCTAACCAAGAAGCAGGTCACCGTGGCATTAACGTCTTAATCGTCGAAGCATCATGGGACGGTGTTCAAATTGGTGGGAAAGAAGATAAGTTAGGTATCAGAGCATCTGACACCCATTCTATTATGTATTCTGATGTAAAAGTTCCAAAGGAAAATCGCATTGGAGATGACGGATTCGGGTTTAAATTTGCCATGAAAACACTTGCGGGCGGTCGGATTGGAATAGCCGCACAAGCGTTAGGAATTGCTGCTGGCGCTTACGAATTATCGCTTGCCTATTCCAAAGAGCGGGAAGCCTTTGGTAAACCCATTCACAAACATCAAGCAATCGCTTTTAAACTGGCAGACATGGCCACTAAGATCGAAGCAGCCAGACTTTTAGTTTATCGAGCTGCTTGGTTGAAGGACCAAGGAGAAAAATATGACACCGCCAGTGCGATGGCAAAAGTTTTCGCCTCTGAAACTGCAATGTGGGTGACCACAGAGGCAGTACAAGTGCATGGTGGTTACGGTTTTGTCAAAGAATACCATGTAGAACGGTTGATGCGAGATGCCAAAATCACTCAAATCTATGAGGGAACATCGGAAATTCAACGAATTGTGCTCTCAAGAGATGTTTTAAGGGATAAACTGTACATGCCAGTTCCTTTAAGCTAAAAAGCTAATATTTATATAGCCACTTCATAAACATTGTAGCGTTTGTAGATTTCTCCGTTTACAACTTGCATTCCTTTATTCATCATGTCATTGTCCTCCAGTATCCATGAGGCTTCCGCATATTCAATATTGAGCTTAAATCCGTTTTCGATAATTGTTTTATAAAATGCTGCGTCAATTCCTTTTCGCTGGTATTTTGGTAGAATCCCAAGGACGATGATCCTCATCCACTTAATTTCTTTGATCTTAGTATACCGATCAAACAATCGATACTTTGATAGTAATATTCTTAGAAAATTGAAAGGAAAAAGCTTGCCATTCATTGGCTTAAAAATATAATTAAAATCAAGCACGGCGATTGCAATACCGATGACTTTGTTGTCAATTTCCCCGTATAATATTAGAGATGGTTCTGCGATTGGCTTGATGTCTTCCGCCAGTTCATCCACTTCTTTATCGGAGAGTGGCACAAACCCATAATTGTGTTCCCATGCCTCATTCCAGATGTGTTTTACATGTTGGACTTCCTCCTTTATTTTATTCATATTGACGGGCCTGATCTTCAATCCAAATCGTTCTTTCGCAATGTTGGCCACACGCGTCATTTTTTTGTTGTCCATCACATTCTCCTTCTTCATCTTATAAGCGAGTAATCCCATTGTCTTTTTAAAACCATAATTCGTGATAAGGCTAATATAGTATTGTGGATTATAAGTCATCATAAATCTTGGGGAATCATCAAAACCCTCTACCAATAAACCATAATCATGATTACTGGAAGGGCTTGCCGGACCATGCATAATATTTAAGTCCTTTTCGATTAACCACGCTTTGGCGGCATCGAATAAGCTATTTGCGACTGATTGATCGTCAATACATTCAAAATAACCAAAGAAACCAGTTTTATCTTTATGAACTTGATTATACAGATCGTTTTTAATTGCTGCAATTCGACCAACTAATTTTCCATCTTTTTCTGCAACAAAGAGTTGAATCTCTCCAAAATCGAAGAAAGAGAACTTAGGATTAAATCTATTTTTCATGTCATACATCAACGGAGGCACCCAGTTTTGGTCGTTTTCATAGATTTTCCAAGCAAACTTTAAAAAAACTTTCAGTTCTTTTTTGTTTTTCCAATTAATTCGGATTATTTTTATCATAACTTATTGATTATCTCAAGTTCTGCTTATACTACTTTTACAATTCTTCAGAATACTCTATTATTAAAAAAGAGTAGCGGAAAAATAGAAAAATTTATTGTAGTTACAATCTAATTTTCAGTCAAAATGTAGGATTGCTGAATTGAAACTAATTAATCCATTAATTTCCGAATAAATAACAATTTTGTTTTTTATTTCATCGAAATTATGGTATATTTACTTGAAGTCTTATAGAATAAAATAATTAGAATTATGAGAAATTTTATATTAAGTTTGGCGGTTGTGTTCTTCTCAACCTATGCATTCGGTCAAGTTTTTAATGATGGGGGCCTAATATTTATTAGCTCCGGAGGTTTGATGCACGCCGAAACTAATGTTCATAATACCAATTCAGGTACTGTTACAAATAACGGAACACTTACTACAACCTCTGATTACGAGAATAGTGGTTCTGGTGTAACTTCGGGAGACGGGTTGTACAATGTTCATGGAAACTGGAACAATACTGCAACTTTCACTTCAGGTAATTCAACTGTTAATTTAACAGATGCTGGAAATTCTATCGTTACTTCAGGAGGAGATTCCTTCCATGATGTTGAAGTCAGCAAAACTGCTGGAGATGACGTCGTACTTCAAGATGAAATGACTGTTACAAATTCTCTAAACTGGACTTCCAATAATAATAAGGTTATAATCGGAAACAATAATTTAGTACTTGGATCAACTGCCACAGTTGCTGGACATGATCTAAATGACTATGTTGTTACTGGTGGAACTGGAGAAATGGTTAAACAAGGATTGACTTCAGCATTTACTTATCCTGTTGGATATAACGCCACAACATACAATCCAGTTACACTGACTCAAGTAGGTACTCCTGATGATCTTGGTGTAAGAGCGATGGAAAACATGCTGGATGCGGGTATGACTGGTGCTCCACTTACAGACGACGCTGTTGACGCTAGTTGGGTGATTTCTGAAGGTACAGCTGGTGGATCAAATATCACGGTTGCTCCGAAGTGGGCGACAACTGATGAGCTTGGTGTATTCGACAGAGCTCAAAGTGTTGTATATAGATATGATGGTTCAGATTGGACAGCAGACGGTGCACCGCTTACAGCAGCAACCGGAGCTAATCCTTATGCACAAACTAGATCAGGTATTACTACTTTAGGCGTTTTCGCAATCGGTGGTTCCTCTCTTCAAGGTGGAATTCTTGTTGAGTTGGATGTCTTCTTAGAAGGACCATATTTAACAGGTGGTTTAATGAGTGATGATTTGAGAGCTAATGAAGTACCAACTACAGAACCTTATACTGCACTTCCAAACTTCACACATGTATTAGATGGTGGTGGAGAAACAGTTATACCTTCAGTTCTTGCAGTTACTGGTAACAATGCAATTATTGACTGGGTATTCCTAGAAGTAAGAGATGCAGCAACCTTAACAAATGTTATTAGTACACGTTCTGCACTATTACAAGCAGATGGCGATGTTGTTGATGTAGATGGAACTTCTCCTGTTGAATTTACAAATTTACAACCAGGTAGTTACTATGTAGTTGTTAATCATAGAAATCATCTTGAGATTATGACTCCAGGTGCACTACCTTTATCAAGAACTCCTTACCCACATGATTTTACTACCGGACTTGCATATGGGAATCTTTCAGGAAATGTTCAAAAGAACCTTGGAGGTGGAGAATACGGAATGTTTGAAGGCGACCTAAACAATGATGGTGTAATCAATGCAAGTGATAGAAGTACTGCATGGAACTTTAGAAATCAAACAGGTTACTTAAGTGCCGATTGCAGCATGGACGGAGTTGTTAACGCTGCTGACAGAAGTCAAGTATGGAACAATAGAAACTTATTCACTGCAGTACCTTAATACACCTTAATACTTAATACTTAATAATAATAATAATAATAATAATAATACTTAATAATAATAATAATAATATTAATAATAATAGTTCAGTCTTCTTCTATAATGAAGAAGCTTATTCCAACAAACTAAATTAAATACCCATGAAGATAATTTTACTTTCTTTTTTAATCATAGTATCTACTACAATCGGATTCAGCCAGATGTGGGTTGACGGTTGTCCACAGACGGATCTCTATCTTGAAGTTTTTGAGGTTAATGGTAGTGATGTTACTTTCGAAATTCGTCTGAAACAAGCTTCTACTAGCATGTGTGGATCTTTCGGTTTAGGGAATGCAGATTTCGTTTTAGATTTCAATAACGCAGCTTTCACAGCCCCTGCGCTATCCCTAGTTCCTGGTTTCTTTAATTTAGTAGATAAGACTGGGACAAGTTCTTTTGTTTTAGAATTTGTTTATGTTACTCAAAGCGCGATAAGTGTTATCGGTGCAGCAGGAAGCCAACAACTTGTTTTTAACATAAATGGCCCAGTACCAACAACTCCTTCTTCATTTGATCAGGGTGTTGCTATAATAGACGACACCCAAGAATGGGTCTACGGTAGATTTACTGTTTCTGGCTATGATGGTATAAGTCCCATTGGTCTTGATTGGGCAGTTCCTAAATTTGGAGGTAACAATCCGTTGGCAACTGGCATTTTTGGTATAGAAGATGACGATTTTGATGGTGACGGAGTTTCTTTTTTATCTGTTGACGTTATAATTAATAGTAGTAGTGTTCTACTTGATCTTGAACTCTCCGATTTTACTGCAGCAGCATACGGAAGTACTCATTCTAAGTTAGACTGGGAAACTGCAACTGAATCAGACATGAGCCACTTTGTTGTTCAAAGAACATTGAATGGAAATAATTGGTCAGACGTAGGCACTGTGCAAGCTCAAGGTAATTCAAACTCATCAGTAAATTATTCATTCATTGATAGAAATGCTTATACACTTGGAACAGGAAAAGTAACTTACTATTACCGATTAAAATCGATAGACTTAGACGGTACATTCGAGTTTTCTGATACCGAAGCCGTAGTGTTTAATAGCAAAGCGGAAGCAGGCGGTGTGAGTATCCAGCCAAATCCAGCATTCGATTACATTGAAATTGGTCTGAGCAAAGACGTAACCGCACTATATGACGTTACTTATCAATTAATCGATGTTAGTGGTAGATCAGTACTTGAGGGTCAGTTTTCAGACAACTATGAAAGACTTGACATTAGAAACGTCGCAACAGGAATGTACTTCATTAGTATACTTCACGATGGTGTCAAACAGTTAGAACCACAGAAAGTGGTAATTGCAAGACATTAAAATTAAAAAATATATTTTTAGAGGATCCTGATCGTTACTGTTCAGGATTTTCTTTTTTTATCTTATTGATATAATTAGTAGTGGAATAACCTTCCAGAAATGGCAGGCTTTGGACTTCACCTCCATTTTTCATGACCACCTCGCTACCAATAATTTGATTTGGTTGCCAATCTCCACCCTTTACTAAGATATCTGGAAGCAAGTCTTCGATCAACCTTATCGGTGTATCCTCTTCAAAAACAATTACTAAATCAACAAATTGCAAGGAAGCAAGAAGTAAAACACGGGAGTGTTGATCCTTTACAGGACGCTCAAAGCCTTTTAAGCGACCTACAGAGGCATTGGAGTTAATGCCTACTATCAATCGTTGTCCGAGTTGCTTCGCCTCCATAAGGTACTGCAAATGTCCTCCGTGTATTAAATCAAAGCAACCATTTGTAAAAACAATTTTCTCTTTGTTGCTTTTCCATTGTTGAACAAGCGTTCTTCCTTCGGTTAATCCTTGAATCTTTCTACATATTTGGTCCTGAATATTCATCAAGTTTGATTCTTGTCAGTTGAAGTTGACTTATTATAAATGGGTAACAAAATAAAGGCTATTATTCCAAAGAAAATGTTACATACAGATACAGTGATGAATATAATCATACTAAAGGAAAATGCACTATCTCCACCAACACCATATAATATCAAGGCCTGAGTCACCAGATATTGGTAGCTCCCCATACCACCAGGAGCAGGAATCACCATACCCAGTCCTCCGAAAACAAACACCGTCAAACCAGCCAACAGGGGTAAGTTACTCGTCGGATCGAAGGCAAAGAAACATAAGTAAGTCATCAGGTAATACATCAACCAGATAAACAAGGTATGAAAGATAAACAGCCCAGGGTTTTCCAGTTTTTTGATGGATAGAATCCCTTCCCAAAATCCAAGTAGAATAGTCTTGAGCTTTTTGAAAAGTGTTGTCGCCATCAATTGTTTTCGAAAAATCAACAATCCAGAAATTGTGACAACCCCTAAAATCAAAATACCAAGCACCCACTTATTAGTCAGCAGACTACCGAGCTCTTCACCATCCTGAAAAGCGGAGGCACTCACAAACCCCCAGATTCGGTCCAATTCAAGTAAAAACGTAAGCCCGATCAGAGAAGCAAGCATGATTACATCAAGGATCCGATCTACTACAATAGTTCCCACTAATGTTTCCATAGGAACCTTTTCATACCTGGACACTAAGCCCGGCTTAATAACTTCCCCCATTCTTGGCAAGGCCATATTCGCAAAGTACCCGGCCATTGTTGCCCAAAATGTGTTAAATAGCCTTACTGGATATCCAAGTGGTTGAATTAACATATTCCATCTCATGGCCCTACTTAGATTACTCATCATGAAAGCAAGTATTACTAGAAGGATCCAAAAATAATTTACAGTTTTAAAATCATTAATCACTTTTTCTGATAGGCTACAAACTGGCTTTGGCTTTGCTTCACAGACAACTTTTGAACCACCATTTTTAATACAAAGCTCTATAAAATCATAATCACATTTTTTTTGAAAACCTGCTTGTTGATCTTGAAACACAAAGTATAAAATAGTGAAACCAACCCCAAAGAAGACCAAGAATTTTAGGGTGTTGATTAACAGGTTCTTCATAATGTTATTTAAGTATCATATTATCTAATAACCTCACACCACCAATCTGGACTGTAGTGCAGGCAACGACTGATTCAGCATCACCGAATTCGGTAATCGATTGCAGTGTGAAAGCATTAATTATCTCGAAGTAGTCAACAGAAAATTGTGGAATATCGAGTCGTTTTAATGAATTTGCTTTTACCTTTTCTAAGGAAAGTATTTTTGCTTCCTCTTTTGCAAATCTAAGTGTTTCTGAAATCTTTCCTGCAGTTTTCCGATCTTCTTTATTAAGTCTTACGTTCCTTGAACTCATCGCTAGTCCGTCTGGCTCCCTAATGATGTCGCAGCGGACTAATTTGCAATCGCTCTTCATTTGCTGCAGCATAACATTGACAAGTGCTTGTTGCTGATAATCTTTTTGCCCCATAAAGATAAAATTGGGTGCTACTATTTCCAGTAATCGCTTGACAACTTGAGCCATACCGTCGAAGTGCCCATTTCTGTGAGCGCCCTCCATATGTTTTGCCATATCTCCAAAGTCAAATCCGTGTCCTGTGTTCTGTCCGTTTGGGTAGATCTCTTCTACGGAAGGCAAAAATACAACATGCGTTCCGATTGATTCAAGAAGATCTAAATCCTTACCAGTAGTTCTGGGATATTTTTTCAAGTCTTTTTTGTCATCAAATTGGGTTGGATTAACAAAAATACTACATATGGAAATATCAGTTTCTTCAATGGATCTTTGCACTAATGACATATGCCCATTATGTAAAGCTCCCATAGTTGGAGTGAATCCAATCGTTTTGTCATTTTTCCGTTCTTTAGACAGAAATGACTTTAAATCTTTAACCTTCTTAAATAAAAGCATGAATAACAGAGGTTTGCAAAGTGAAATTTAATTATTAACCAATTGAATACCTTCCAGAATTTAAAAAATAATGGAAAACTCCTATTTTTTTTGTAAATTTGCAACTCATTTAAAAAAAATCCTCAAAAAATTATTCCCACAAAAAAAAGTTGTACCTAACATATGGATAAAAAAAGAGTCCTGATAATTACGCAGGAAATGAAGCCTTACACCGCCCTATCTGAAATTTCTGAGATTGCACGAAAGTTGCCTCAACATATTCAGGATAGTGGAATGGAAATAAGAGTGTTAATGCCACGATTTGGTACAATAAATGAAAGAAGACATCGTTTACATGAAGTAGTCCGGTTATCCGGTATGAACATTATCGTGGATGATGATGATTATCCATTGGTAATTAAAGTTGCTTCTTTGCCTGGTGCTAGAATGCAAGTTTACTTCTTAGATAATGAAGATTTCTTTAAGAGAAAGCAGTTGTTTGCTGATGATGCGGGGAAACCCTTTTCAGATAATGCAGATAGAATGATCTTTTTCTGTAAAGGAGCAATTGAAACAGTTAAGAAATTTGGCTGGGCTCCAGATATCATTCATTGTCATGGCTGGATGACTAGTCTTGTTCCTTTATATTTGAAAACAGTTTATAAAAATGAACCGTTGTTCAAATCATCTAAAGTAATTTATTCTTTATATGATTCTACATATGAAGAAACATTTACTGACACTTTTTTCCAGAAAGCAGCAATTAACAACATGGAAGATAGTGAATTGAAAGAATATAAAGGTAAAGCAGGTATTGCCTTGCATGATGGCGCTTCTAAATTGTCAGATGCAGTAATCCTTGGTAGTGAATCTCTTAATGGAAACGTTACGAAAAAACTAAAAGAGTGGGGCGTTCCCGTTCTTGGCTTCCAAGCAGAGGAAGATTACCTTAAAGCCTATTTAGAGTTTTACAACACCCTTATGGAGGAATAAGGGTAAAATTTATTCAACGATGTCTTACAAGTTTGCAAGTTTCTACTTGACCTGCCTGATCTTAGTAGTATTAAGTAGCCTAGGTTGTAATAAATCGAGCCCACTGGGAAGCGATATTTTGCCTGGCGATGACTTTGCTCAAGTTGCTTTTACAGATAACATCTCCATTACATCTACTACGATAGATGGAGATTCAGTCCAGGTTTATAATCCACAGCAGGCATTTCAACTAAGACATCATCTTTGTGGTGTCACTAATGATCCTGATTTTGGCAAGGTTACTGCTGAGGTTTATAATCAGTTCATTCTGAATAATTCTAATCCTGATTTTTCTAATATTATAGGACTAGATTCAATGGTTTTGCGATTGGCATTAAACGCAGATTCATCTTTCTATTCTGGTTGCGTTGATGAACCACAGACCTTTTACATTTATGAACTAGCAGAGTCGTTAGACCGACTGTCTTCATATTACTCTAGCCAAAGTTTTGCTAAAAAAAGATTGATTGCATTCGCTACAGTTATTCCTAATTTCAGAAGCCAAACGATTGGTGCCGCTAATGGTGATACAACTCGATTTGCTCCTAACATTACATTTCACATAGATGGCTTAGTCGCTGGAGGAATATTAGCATCCGCAATCGATGATCCAACAATTTTTGAGAAGAACACCAATTTTCAGGACTTCTTTAAAGGGATTGCAATAGTGCCTGATCCTGCTAACACAGCAATGTTAAGATTCGATTATGAATCTGGAACAACAGGGATGTCAATGTATTATCGTACTCAAGTAGATTCCAGTGTAATCTTCAACAGATTGATTTTTGCGATCAATACTATTACCGCAAAAACCACGCATTTCATCCATGATTTTACTGGATCTTCAGTTGAAAATGTGATCGCCAATCCCAATGATGAACTAATTTATTTGGAAGGAATGGAAGGTCCGAATACAAAGCTCAGCTTCCCTGATGCAGAACAATTCACGAATATCATTGTCAATAATGCGGAATTGATTCTGACTATTGCCCCTACATTATTGGATACAACAAAATACCCTATACCTCATTTTCTTTTTGCTACTCAATATCTTGATGGCTTGGGGTATGAACCTCTTGTAGACGTTATTGGTGCAGGAGAACCACTTAGAGGATTTGAAGGCTATCCTCGTTATGTGGAAGAAGATGGAACGATCTATCATAGATACGTACTCAATATACCGAAACATTTCCAATCAATCGTAGACGGTACAGCAGATTTTCCGGATATCTACCTTTCTGTGTTAGGAAAAGCAGAGACCTCTAACCGAGTGGTGTTAGGAGGTTCAAATCACCCTGATCCATATATCAGAGCCAAACTTAAATTAACTTATACACAACTGTAATACCATGTGTGGAATAGTCGCTTATATCGGAGAGAAAGAAGTATTTCCAATAATCATCAATGGTTTAAAAAGATTAGAATACAGGGGATACGATAGTGCCGGAGTCGCCATCTATGATGGTAAAGAACTTAATATTCTAAAACGAAAAGGAAAAGTTCAAAACTTAATAGATTTTTCTGTAGAAAAAAATACAAAAGGTACTGTTGGAATGGGGCATACTCGTTGGGCTACACATGGTGAGCCAGATGATGTCAACGCCCATCCTCATTATTCATATAAGGAGAATATTGCCATTATTCATAATGGAATCATAGAAAATTACGGCCCGCTCAAGGCCGCACTTGAGAAAGAAGGACATGTCTTTAAAAGCCAGACGGATACTGAAGTATTGGCTCACCTGATAGGCGCTGTAAAAGAGCAGACTAATACACCTATAGAAGAAGCTGTCAGAATCGCTCTAAACAAGGTTGTTGGCGCTTATGCAATCGTGGTTATGGATAAATCCGAACCAGATAAAATTGTAGGCGCGAGAAAAGGAAGTCCATTAGTAATCGGTATTGGTGATGATGAATTCTTCCTAGCTTCTGATGCGACACCAATCGTAGAACACACAAAGAATGTTGTCTATCTTAATGATAAAGAAATAGCTGTTGTGGACAGAGCAACAGGCTTGTCCATAAAAACAACCAGTAATGTCATTCAAACTCCTTTTATTGAACGAATTGATCTGCAATTAGAGCAACTAGAGAAAGGAGGGTATGAACATTTCATGCTAAAAGAGATTAATGAACAACCTACAACAATTGCTGACGGCATGCGTGGTAGAGTTAGAACTGATAAAAACGTAGTTAGACTTGGCGGTCTTAGAGAATATGAAAACAGGATTGTCAACGCAGAAAAAATAACAATAGTAGCTTGTGGAACGTCTTGGATTGCTGGGCTTGTTGGAGAATACTTACTAGAAGACCTAGCAAGAATGCCAGTAGAAGTAGAATACGCTTCTGAATTTCGATACAGAAACCCCGTAATCACAGAGAAGGACGTCGTATTGGCGATCTCCCAATCAGGTGAAACAGCAGATACACTAGCCGCTTTGGAATTAGCTAAAAGCAAGGGCGCTCTAACTTACGGTATTTGTAATGTAGTTGGTTCTTCTATTGCAAGAGTTACAGATAGCGGTTCTTACATTCATGCCGGACCAGAGATTGGTGTAGCTTCCACAAAAGCATTTACAGGACAAGTCACTTTATTAGTCATAATGGCTTTGTCTCTCGCTCAGAAAAGAGGAACAATTTCCCAATCTTATTACCAGCAATTAATTAACGAATTAGCAAATATTCCTGCGAAAGTTCAGAAAGTACTGGAATCCAACACAAAAATTAAGTACATTGCTAATCTGTTTAAAGATTCAACCAATGCACTTTACATGGGAAGAGGTTATAATTTCCCAGTAGCACTCGAAGGAGCATTGAAATTGAAAGAGATTTCCTACATACACGCAGAAGGTTATCCCGCTGCTGAAATGAAACACGGTCCAATTGCTTTGATCGATGAAAATATGCCAATCGTTGTTATTGCTACCAACAAGAGTGCCTACGATAAAGTGCTAAGCAATATTCAAGAAGTAAAAGCAAGAAAAGGAAAAGTATTGGCCATTGTTACTGAAGGTGATGAAATCATTAAAGAGATTGCAGATTTTACAATTGAAATCCCTGATACAGAGGAACCCTTAACACCGCTACTGTCTGTCATCCCTTTACAATTATTAGCTTACCATATCGCAAATATGAGGGGTTGTAACGTGGATCAGCCCCGAAATCTTGCAAAATCGGTAACGGTAGAGTAAATAAATTAATGAATATCGCTATACTATCATTGATAGCGATCCGTAAAAGAATAAAAATGAGTTGGAAATATAACTCCTCAAAAGAAAAGTTGATCATACCTACATATGGTAGAAATGTTCAACAACTCGTAGAGCACGCAAAAACAATCGAAGACGATGAATATCGGCAAAAATTCGCCGAAAGAGTAGTTAAGATGATTATTCAAATGCATCCAGATACGAAAAACGTAGAAGACTACGAAAACAAAATCTGGTCTCATGTATTTAAAATTGCGAATTACGACTTAAAGGTAACACCTCCTTGTGAAATCGTTAATTCACTTGAGCAAAAGAAACCAGAAAGAGTACCTTATCCTCAATCAAATCATAGACATCGTCACTATGGTCGTAATGTACATAATATGATTGCGAAGGCAATTGATATGGAGGATCTCGAAAAGAAAAAAGCTTTTGTTGAAGTCATTGGTTCTTACATGAAAATGGCTTACAAAACGTGGAATAGAGAATCTGTAAACGATGATATCATTCGTCTTGATTTGAAAAACATGTCGAAAGGTGCCCTAGAAATTGAAGAAGGTGTTTCACTTGATGGTTTTCAGATGGCTACAAAGAAGCGTACGTACTCTAATAGTCGAAGTAGTCATCGAGGTAGTAACTCTCGAAACTATAGAAATAATAAAAGCAATCAATATAAACGACGAAAAAAGTAAATGGCATCTCAGTCTTTTGAAGTAGAAGGTGGTAAACAACTAAAGGGTACACTAGTTCCTCAAGGAGCAAAAAATGAGGCCCTTCAGATTCTTTGTGCTACCTTATTAACCCCTGAACAAATAACAATTTCGAATGTCCCGAATATCAGGGATGTCAATAACCTGCTTGATCTACTGCGTGGACTTGGTGTAAAAATAAACCAAGTATCGGAGGGAACCTATACCTTTAAAGCAGATGAGATTGATCTGGATTATTTCTATACACCTGAATACGCCGGTAAAGCCACAAGAATCCGTGGTTCAGTTATGCTGATAGGAGCACTGCTAGCCAGATTCGGAAAAGGCTTTCTTCCAAAGCCAGGTGGAGACAAAATAGGACGAAGACGAATGGATGCCCACTTCCTAGGTTTTCAACACCTCGGCGCCAAGTTTAACTACGACGATCAAAAAAAGATTTATACCATTGAGAGTGAACAGCTAACAGGTGCCTCCTTCATGATGGAAGAGATCTCCGTTACAGGTACCGCCAACGTCGTAATGGCAGCATCAATGGCAAAAGGGACGTCACGAATCTATAACGCCGCCTGTGAGCCTTATTTGCAGCAATTGTGTAAAATGCTAAACAGTATGGGCGCTAAGATCTCAGGTGTCGGGTCAAACTTACTAACAATTGAAGGCGTCGAGTATCTAGGAGGTACGGAACACAGAATGCTCCCAGATATGATTGAGATAGGCAGTTTTATTGGCCTGGCAGCAATGACTCAATCCGAAATCACTATCAAAGATTGCCGAATCCCTGAATTGGGCCCTATTCCTAAGGTATTCAAGAAATTTGGTGTTCAAATGGAGTTTAGAGGTGATGATATTTACATTCCTGCTCAAGATCACTACGAAATACAAACCTTTATAGACGGTTCAATTTTGACGGTATACGATGCACCATGGCCTGGTTTCACACCAGATCTAATGAGTATCTTACTCGTTATGGCTACTCAAGCAAAGGGAAGTGTTTTGATTCATCAGAAGATGTTCGAAAGTCGCTTGTTTTTTGTCGATAAATTGATCGATATGGGGGCTCAGATTATCTTGTGCGACCCACACAGAGCTACTGTTATTGGGTTGGATCGCAAATTCCCATTACGAGGTATCCACATGACTTCTCCTGATATTCGTGCGGGTGTCGCCCTGCTGATTGCCGCAATGTCTGCACAAGGCACAAGTGTCATTAGCAATATCAATCAAATTGACCGGGGATATCAGAACATTGATACCCGTCTTAATGCCATTGGAGCAAGTATCAAACGAGTTAACGCGTAATACTAATTACATTTTTTAGTTAGTCCAATGAGATTCGAACTCATACCACAAGAGTCAAAGTCTTGCTTGCTACCATTACACCATGGACCAATATGTTGTACTCCGGAAGGGGATCGAACCCTCATTTCTCGGTAGAAAGCCGAGTGTACTAGCCATTATACGACCGGAGCAAGTAATTCCTAACTTGTCTATTTAGAAGATTCAATGAGATTCGAACTCATACCACAAGAGTCAAAGTCTTGTATGCTAGCCATTACACCATGAATCTTTATTGTACTCTGGAAGGGAATCGAACCCTCATTTCCCGAGAGAAAGTCGGACGTACTAAGCCATTATACGACCAGAGCGTATGCTGATGTGTTAATCCCAGATTATGTTCCTACTTGTTTATTTTTGAATTGCCAGATGATCACCTAACAAAAAAAGCATCTCGAATAAGAGATGCTTTTGAATTTTTATTACAAAACAAATACTCTTACTCTGAATGATGGAACACACACTCCTCCTGTTCCTGTTGTTCAAGCAGGTTGATATTTTCAGATCGGAGAAGTACGGTTACAAAATTCATTTTAGTCGTTATTTGTATGATTTAATATTTAGCGACAATCGCCGCGTTAGTATCAAAACTAAATTATGGTCCGAAAAGTTCCCGAACCTGAAAATTAATTACAAAATTTCTTCTAGTTTTTTAATAAAGTATTCATTTTCATCTGGCCTACCAACAGAAACTCTCAGACAATGTGGCAACCCAGACCCGCCTAAAGGTCTAACAAAAACCCCTTGCGACTTTAGTTGTTCGAATAGCTGGTTGACGCGATCTGCGGTCCCCATATCTAGCATGACAAAATTAGCAAAAGAGGGAATATAGTTTAAACCTAGCCGATCAAACTGTTCATAATAGTATTGGATACCAGTATTATTGTTGTCCAGTGTTTTTTGAAGGAATTCATCATCATCCAACGCTCCAATTCCGGCTGCTTGCGCTAAATTTCCAGGTTCAAACGTCAATTTCACTTTTAAAAGGGGTTCGATAACCGAAGCAGGAGCAATCCCATATCCAATGCGAACCGCCGCAATACCATAAGCTTTTGAGAACGTTCTAAGTACAATGGCATTGGGATAATTCAGTGCTACGCCGTCAACGAAATCCGCATCGAGTGCCTTCGAAAATTCAAAATAGGCTTCATCTAATATCACTAAAACAGATGGTGGTACTTTTTCCATAAAATCGGACAGCGCTTTCCTTGTAATCCGAGTACCAGTTGGGTTATTGGCATTTGCCAGATAGATAATCTTTGTGTTTGGTGTGATTTGATTGGCAATCGCAGTCAAATCAAAACCGTAATTAGAAGTCAATGGCACCTGAATTAGCGGTGTATTGTTGATCTTTGCCCAAATATAAATGATTACAAAGCTGCCAGAAGAGGTCAGTATCTCATCGTCGCCACTACAATACGCTTTTAGTATATTTAGCAATAAGCCTTCAGATCCATTCCCTACAACGATTTCCTCGGAAGTCTTTCCCAGTTTTTCTCCAATTTTAGTACGCAATGCGAGACTCTGAGGATCAGGATAAAAGTTTGATCCCTCAAAAGCAGCTAGAACAGCAGCTTTCGCTTTAGAAGAGGATCCCATAGGGTTTTCGTTATTCCACAAAATGGCAGTTTGCTCCCAGTTATTCTCAGCAATCATCTCTTCAATAGGCTTTCCAGGCTTATAAGCTCTAAGTAATTTGATATGTTGTGGTAGCTTTATTTGCATTGGCTTGATTTTAGTATTAATTCTAATGGAAATAGATGAATCAAATATACAATAGATTAATTCAAATATTGTTTCACTTTTTAACAACTAACTTTAAAGATTACCTAATTTAGCAAATATTCAATATTTTTAAAGCAAAAATTGACATTACTTATGAAAACTTCTAACACTATATTACTTATAGTTTGTTGCTGTATGCTGGTTTTAACTAACTGTGGAACCACAACAAACACAACAACTGTTACTCCTGATCCTGTAAAAGAAACACCTCAGCCTACCCTATCTGCTCAAGATAAGGAAGACATCAAAAAGGAACTAAAGGATGAATTGAAAAACGAAATCAAAAAAGAACTTGAATTAGAACAACAAACTCAGAAACCACCAAAATCTGATGTTTCAATAAGCCCTGTTAATGAACCCAAAAAGCCTTCTAAACCAGCGAAGCCAGAAACAATGGATGTTTCTACAGCCGAAAACATTATTGTTGGTGCTTGGAAATGGGTTGAAACTAAAAAATCGATTAGAGGCGTAGGTAATGCAGTGAACACACCGGCCTCAATGGGCTTTGAAAAGACAGCAGTCTTCAAAAAGAATGGGATTTGCGAAATTCTCTTGAATAATATTCCTGCGGGGACTTACAATTATAAGATTTCAGACGGCGGAGGCCAGTTATTTATCAATTTCTCCTCGACCGATAACAACACACAACACATGGAAAATGGCCCATTGTTATTAGAAGACAACAAGTTTGAAGTTCTTGGTACCTACAATGATCGTGGGGCTAATATCAAATTCGAAAGGATGTAACCTTTACATAAAAGAACTTGAATACGCTAATTGGTAATACTGATTAGCGTCTTTTTTTTATGCGTGTCGAGTTACGAAAGGCTTTACTTACAGGGAAACCTTTAGTTTGAGTTGCTACTTACTAGGATTAAGATTTTTTAGGGGCAATACCTCATTCACTGGCATCGCACAAGGCCAAATGCTCATTCGGCACCAGGTCGTCCAGCACTCTCATAGCCGGCCATCACGCAAGCATCACGCTGCTATGTTCAAACAACACTTCCCACCCTTTCGCCGCACCGTTTAATTACTAGTACAAGCTTGTTGATATTTGTTCTGACTTTACTTTATCTTGATTGATTCCAGTTTGCCCACCTTTTATATTGAACATCAAAATTACAACGGGACATTGTGCAATGTAACCTTTTACAACTGGTAATATCGGTTTGGCCAAATCATGCTGAAATGGATGTGATTTGAAAGTTTTATACTTAGATTATAAACAGATAAGTCAGAGGAAGATGGCAAGATTAGATTTAGTTTATTCCTGCTGTTCTTCGTCTGACTTTCTTTTAATTTCTACCTGAGTTCTGGGATGCTCCTACAAAATAATTTATTACCAAGTTACCCTCAATTCCCTCCAAGACTAAGGATTTTAATCTCTACTCGCTGATTTTTCTTTCTTCCTTCTTGGCTAGAATTACTAGCAATCGGTTCTCGTTTACCGTAACCTTTTGCCATGATTCGGGATTGATCAATGCCTCTGCTTTTCAAATATCCAGCTACTGCTTCTGCTCGTTTCTTAGACATAGCATCGCACCAATCATGATCTGGCAAGCCATTGGTATGACCACCGATTTCTACAGAAATGTTGGAATTCTGACGTAAAAAAGAATAGATTTCATCCAATGCGGCATATGAATCCGAATTGATCTTAGAGGAGTCGGCAGCAAAATACAACTGCTCCACCCTAATCTTTTGTCCTTCTATGATAGTGCTATTCAAGTCAGGGATAATCTTTGGTTTTGCTTGATTATTATTCGAAGGCGCTACTGGTGGTTTGTAGTTGACTACAGGATCCTTTTTAACTGGTGGTGCAGGCTTTTGGCTGACTACGGGATCCTTCTTAGGTGGATCTTTTTTGGGTGGATTCTTCTTTGGCGGATCTTTTTTAGGAGGTACATTCACCTTTGGTTTATCAAGCTCCGCTGAAGCAATTGGTTCTGTAGTAGGCATATCCAGATTACAGGCCACAATTGGACTGCAATTATCTACCAAAATATTTCCACGATATGGAAACAACACTGGCGTTTTATAAAACGCTTCGATCATAAAATAACGGTATGCTTTAGTTGGCGTAAATTCAAAATTGTATTCCCGCCAATCAGCATGATCAATGCCTTCTGTTTCGTCTAGTAATTCCCCTTGTTCGCAATAGTCATGAGCAGCCCAAAGTCGTAGGACAATTGGCTCATTAAATTCCACTGTTCGACCCACCGTTTTACTCATACTGAGATAAGAAGGTGAACTCGCCAATTGCATGTTAAACTTATAACATTGTCCTCCTGCAAGTGGCTGGTTCAATTTTTGAGCAACGCGTTCCCAAGTGTCGTTATCTCGCACTACCAGCCCCATATAGGTTTGGCCATGTTGTGCAGGTGTGACGACACCAAAATAATCCCTTTGTAAAAGCGGTGCGGGATGTGTATCTGGTGGTGTTTCCCCACTCATTCCACAATCAACCCAACCAGACGGTGTAGCAGCGGGACTTGGTTCTCCTTCAAAAGAAGGGTTCACCAAATTTATTTCCTGTGCATTTAGGGTCTGAAAAGAGAATACTCCAGTTAAAATAATTAGCATCCAATGTTTCATGGTATCCATATCTGTCTATGTAATAATTTAAACAAACTTGTTTTAATAACCCGAATAAAATTTATTCCAGTTTTTCAGGGTAGTGCAAGAATTAAACCGAAATAGCATTCGGTTGTTTACAAAAAAACAATATTCTTAATAGAATTGCTCATTTAAAGGCTGCACTTAACAGGATTTTAACCAAAAAGCCAACTTTTAACATTCGGGATACTCCCCTATTTATCAATACAAAGGCAATTATAATTCCGTTCTTACACAAAAGCCATAAATTTCTTTAAATTTACGCCTAGAAAAACTAAACTAATCTACATTATGGATAAACGTAAAGCATTCTACTTGGTTTTTACCGTATTATTTCTTTCTTTTTTTAGTTGTAAACAAGATGGGGGAAGTGAAGGCCCTAACCCCAATAAACAAGCGAAGTCATTTTGTGATTGCACACAACCCGCTGTTACAATCTCCAACAAATTGGCTAGCATCTCGCCTGATGAACGTGAAGGATTGATCAAGGAATCGCAACAGGCATTGAAGGAAGCACTTAATTGCTTAAGCAGCCATGGAGCCGCACAAAAACTAATTGCACCAGACAAAATAAAAGCTTGGGAAGTTAAATACAGAGCAGCAGTTAAAAAGAAATGCCCTGATGCTGTAAAAGTCTTAAATCTGGACTTTTAGAGTTAGGACGGTTTTGTGTTTGCTGTTTGGGGTATGGTTATGTCGATGGTTTACCGCACATAGAGAAGGGACCAACGCCCAAAAGCCAACACCCAATCCCTCTAATTACCATAACCGCATAGTAGTCCGTAATTTGACCTGTCGACCATCAGGATAAGTGATGCTAAACCCTTTCCAGTCTCCGGTACGCTTTTCTTTTAGGCTGTTGGGGCCAGAAGTAAACAAAGGAGCTGTTTTCCCACTACAACCGCCATGAGAAGACACAACAGTGCATCCCGTAACGGCTGCCAACCGATAAACAAAATTACCGACAGAGCCTACACGACAGCCAGTCAGTGTAATATGACAGCTTTCGCAGAATTTTGTTTTGCCGGTTTTCACAGATCGATCCAAGTCTTTAATGTCCCTTGCTAGCTCTGAGATGGTGAAATTATCTCCTTGTCTGTTTGGCGGTATTTCTCCTAGAAATCCATTGATCCAGTAAGAACCGTAAATGCCACCTTCTACATCGTACCCTTTCGTTCTCGGCCAGCCCCAGCCATGACTAACGACCACTAACTCTTCTAGACAATCACACTTTGTAGATTCTAATTCCACACGGTCCATCAATTCGATTCCTGTATGAAAGTGGTATGCATTATTTCCAGAAGCAGACTCTGCCCAATTGATTAATGCCTTTTCTTCCGTTGACCCCAATCCGATTCGACGCCGTAGTTTGATAGTGGGATCTAAATCCTTAAAAAACAGATTACTTTGTCCTGGTGGAGTGATTTCTGCTGGGTTTTTATAATATCCTACCCTATTCTTTGAAAGTGTTCTTCCTAATTCGGGATGAAAGAATGTCGAATTATTTTGATATAAATAAGTTTCTTGATCTAGTCGTAATCCTCCATACGTGTAGGGATTGCCGACCATCGAATAGGTTAGTTTACCCATCACAAAATCAATAGACATGGTACCATCTGCCTTGTAATTGTATCGCTCAACAACCTGCCCAGAGGAATCCGACAATGCGATAATCGAACCTTGTGTATCGTAGTGATAATAGTAGTCCCGATTGTCTCTTCTCATACTAATCAGGTTCCCGTTCGAAGAATTGTACAGAAATGAGGCTATCGTATTGCCGTTCTGGTCCTGTTCTTCAATAATCCGGTCTTCGTCATAGATGTAGTAAGTCGTTTTACCATCTATGGTTGATTGCATCCTTCGTCCTAGTGCATCATACGCATATTCAACAATGATATCACTGAACGGAATGCCGTTGTTTTTAGCCACTTTCTTTAGTCGGTTCTCGACATCAAAGAGATAATAGTATCTGGCATCTTCGATCAAGTTATCTCCGTAATCGTACTTTAAGTTGATGGTGGAGTCTCCAATCTGGATATTCTTATACCCATTAAATTCGTTGGTGGTGTACGTTGTTTTTACTGAATCTACTCCTGACTCTACTCTATTGTTGTAGGCGCCGTATTTAAACTGTTGTTCTTCGATCGGGTTCGTGACTTCTCCTCCTTTCGGAAAGCCTTTCTTATATCCCGTTACTCTGTTTAGGCTGTCATAGGCGTAGTATTGAGATTGGCTAGGCATAGATAAATTTTCCTGATTCAGCAGATTACCATTTTCGTCATAAGCAGCATTGAACGCTGCGTTATTCCCATGTGTAATGGCTTGGATTCGGTTTTCCTCATCGTAAGCGATCTGCGTTCGGATGCCCGTTCTCGAGTTGGTTTGCTCTGTAATCCGATCCGATGTTTCTTCATACTTGTAAGTAGCAACTATATTACTTTTCAGCAGAGAATCTACATATTCCGAGTTGGCTTGATCTGGCAATATATCAACTGATTCTCCATCACGGATACCCGTTATTCTGCCTTGATCATCACGTGATTCTTCTACAATTCTTCCACTAGGATATTGAATTTTACGAATGTTCTTTTCATCATCGTAGCTATAGTTTGTGATGGCTCCATTTTGATTGATACTGGATACTCTACCATCAATTTGGTAATCGTAGGTCAAGAAACTATCACCAAACGTCACTCTATTGATTTGACCCTTGGGGTTGTATTCAATCTCCACATCATTATCTCCTGGGTAATCTCTCTTTACCAATCTGTCATCCTCGTTATAGTATAGAAAGGTGGTATCACCGTATACATCTATCACAGCACTCACCATTCCTTTAGAATTGTATTGGTATTGCTTAGAACGCCCTGTGGCATAAGTCTCCCCAGCTATCCTGTTATTGCTGTCATAGCTGTATCGTGTACTGTGATTACTGGCGTCTGTGATGGATTCCAGTTGGTTATTTTGATTAAACAACAACTTTGTTACGTTGCCATACGCATCAACAATACTATCAGGGTTTGCATTGAGTTGAGTAGCGTCAATCAATGGCACTCCAGCATTCGCAGAAGCATAAATGAGGATCGGCCCACTTTCAGAAAACACCGTATCAATAACCTGAGCCTTAAGAGATATTGATAAAAAGAAGGCTATTATTATAAAACCTATTGTTTGATAAGCAAAAATTGGATTCGTTTTCATTTCACAGTTTTGATTCAAGCCTGCAAAATTAACCAATTAATATCATATTAGATTAAAACCTGAGTTCGATTATTCTTAGGCAGTATAAAGTATTGAAAATTAAGTCAGGGCTTAATGTCTCAAATTGTTCATAGAAAACTTCATCAATTTCGTTAATTTAATTTGATGTAATCCATTACATCTTCATAAAATCGCCTTATTGCTGAAGTTTTCTATGAATTATCCTACCCAATAATAATCGAACTCAGGTTTAACCCACATTGAGCAAATGCGTCTAAAAAATCGTAATAAGTGTTAAAGTTTAGCCTTTTTTCCTTGAAAAATGTGTTAAAAACAGCAACTTAAAAAAATAAAACACTGATTTCGTGTAGTTTATGATTTTGAAAAGTGGTTTGTAGTACACAAACCATTATTTTTATAATATATAATGCATTATCTTTGCTT
>Ga0209186_1000230_pt1 | contig 45290 bp, 24 predicted proteins | sample SidtaG_FD_187426 | JGI IMG/M metagenome (GOLD analysis project Ga0209186, IMG submission 187426) | Marine algal microbial communities from Sidmouth, United Kingdom - Sidmouth_Male2 metaG (SPAdes) (version 2) | ecosystem: Host-associated > Algae > Red algae > Unclassified | place: Sidmouth... | reverse complement strand
CAAAAACCACAAAAACCCATTGTTGACCAGTACGATTATTGACATAGCATTTTTTAAGAGATTTTCCTGTGCAATGTTCCTTTTACCGCAAAGGGCGACGCAAAGAGCGCAAAGAATTAACAAAAAATCACCTTTGCGAACTTTGCGGTTAATACGATATGTACCACAAACAAAAAATGTGCCAGTCAACAATAACATAAACTACATAAACCACACAAACTACATAAACCACACAAACTACATAAACCACATAAACCACATAAGCCACATAAACCACACAAACTACATAAACCACATAAACTACAAAAACTACTAAGGCAACTGTATCAAACTCGCCCCTATTTTACTACGATTGAGACTCCACAAATTATAATCTTGATTGTTGATAACCCCATTGCCATCACCATCCCAAGAAACATAATTGCCCACCAAAGCACTGTATTCCTTCCAACGATTGTAATCTTGATTGGTAATAACGCCATTGCCATCATAATCGCCTGCATACAAACAATACTGACCATTATTCTCTTTTAATTGTGCTGCGCCCATTGCTTGCCCCATGCCTGTCGTAAAATCATACGTCGTCATTGGAAAAACTTCTGCGGTGCTACTGACGACACTTAGATGCGTTAAATGGTGAATAATGATGTGATACGCCGTTCCAACGTCCATATTGTTAAAAACGACAAAAGGCGTACCATCTGTATCCATCAAATAGCCTGCATCATTGAGCAAAGCCGCTTTTTTGCCGATAGACGTATATACGCCATTATTAGCAGATTTAAGCTCTACCAACACCCAATCCACCGCATTATTGGGAAAAGTCGTTACTTGTTCTGTCCCTTGATAGTTCCAGGGAGCGATATTAAAAGGCTGTGTTGTAGGCAATAGTCCTTGATCCAATAAAGCCGTACTCATGCCATTACTGCCGTTGTAAAGCCCTTCTAAAAAGAGTCTTGCCGTTATTTCACCGTTGATAAAAGCATTACTGCCCGTATTGCCACAAGAATTGGGTGATGGACAAACAGTGTTGGCAGTAGATGGCTGGTAATTTGCGTGAGGTGTATAGGGGGTGTGATATGAACATGCAGGCGCATATGCCGTACTTTGTTCTCGTACCAAAGTAGCTCCAGCAACATCATGACAAGGTAATAATTCTCGACGCATTACCCCAAAAGCATACACATAATACATCACGGCATCTTCCTCTAAAACGTGCTTTAGCTGCATACCATGTGTTAATTCGTGCAAAGCGACAGATTCTAAATCAATCTCATTCCAATTAGGTGCATTAGAAGTATAATTCCACTTAATAAGCGGATAACCTGTATTTTCTCGTCGGAAAACAATATCCAAATCCGTTAGCTCATAACCATTCCCACAATTATCAAACTGTGCATACAATTGTCCTGCGGAAGCCAAAGGTGTTGTATTGTTGTCAAACATAATGGTATTGACACCATCATCTCCAGTCTGATTGGCAGTCGTTGTTCCTTGTATTTCTATATCGAATCCTGCATTTTGTTGTAAAGTAGCAACAGCTCTTTCAACAGCTTCCGTCGCAGGCGAATTTGCAAAATTAATGCCTCCACTCGCTGTACTGGTACTATACTTGAGAATATACTTTCCTGCTGTGGGTGTCACATAGTAAGTGGGTTTTTGAGAAGAACCCAAGCGAGTACGAGAAAAAGGAATCAAAACGCTTCCTGAAGAAACCGTATTCGTTCCTGCTGCTGTAATGATGGTGACAGGTCCACTTCCTGCTTTAACAGGCACCACCACTTGTATTTCACTGTCTTCCCAGCTTATAATTTGATTGGAAGCAACAGCTTTATTGGTAATTCCGCCATCATTAGGATTTTTGAACTCAATCGAACAGCCTGTTGCATATGCGCCAAACCCACTTCCATGAATCGTCAAAATAGACTCAGTACCAGCACTAATTACATCAGGCTCCATACAATCCACAGCCGGAATAGCAACCGTTTTCAAAGAACCACTCATATCGAATTTCCTCTTTTTAAAAGTCAAGGGCTGTACACTTTTATAAATGGATTGCGTTTGTGTTTGAATGCGTTGATACAATTCTTCCTCAATGTCTATATACTTTTCAAAAACACCCACTGCCTGTTCCCCAAAATCATCGTATTTGATAAAGGAGAGTGCATTGTCATTTGGAAAATAAAAAAGCGTTGTTGCCTCAGCATTTATGGGCTTTTTTTCGTCAGTGGCTGGATTCAAGAAAAAGATACCTGTTTCCCCTTCTTCTACTTCCAAAGAAGGCGTCACCACTTGCATCCTATTTCCAATCGTTCCACCCTCCGTAATAATCACAATTTCTTCCATAGTGAGTTCGCCCTTAAATACTTTGTGAACTTTAACGGTACTTCTGGTATAAATGCGTTTATAGGTAGCATCGTAATAAGCTTCTTTTGTTAAAATTGCACCTTCTACCACAAGCGCATTATCGGTTACTTGTTCCTCTATCGTTTTGGGAAACAACAAACAGTTATTTGCTTGAATAGAAGAATCAATACATATGAACAAAAATAAGCATAAAAATATGTGTCTCATAAGATAATTATATAATAAATATTGTTTATTAAATTTATTTATAATATATCAAAATGTATTCCACTTACCTAACACACACAAAATGAAAGATTTAGAAAAACAAAAAAAAACAGCTTATTCCAATACTGGGAAAAAATCAATGATTTGGGTAGACAAAAAAATAGACAGTAGTGGCAGGAATATGCCACTACTGTCTATTACATCAACTATTGATATACACTCTATCCGAATTTGGAGCGAACTGTTCAGTGCTTCGTCGTTAAGTTTAGTCCCGCTATCCGCTACTACACTGAGCCACTCAAAACTCCTTAGCCTAACAGTCAGTATAACGCTACTATCGGGGCTATTCTAAAAGGTCTAAACGATAATAAAAGTATTAATTCCCAATTGCGTATATCAATAATGAATCAAACAAGTTATTATTTCTTCGCTATAGAATAGTACAAACCATTTTTAAGAACAGCCCCACCATACGTTGGATAGTTATTTTTAACCTGACAAATTCCTGCAACAACAGGTGTTGCCATAGAAGTTCCAGATAATGTTGCATAGCCACCATTTAAATAAGTACTATAAACAGAACCTCCTGTAGCAATCCAATCTATTGGACCAATTCCAACATTACTAAACGCTGAAAATGATTTATTACAATCCATTGAAGCTATTGTCAATACTTTATTTCCATTTACACATCCAGGTTGTACATATCCTGCATTTGCTCCATAGTCATTTCCTGCTGCTGATACGACCCAAGTACCATCATTACCCAAGCTTTGAACTGCACTTTTATAAGGAGAATTTGAAGAGCAGTTAGTGCCATAATAACCTCCAAGACTCATATTAACAACATCACCTGCAATATCATAAGTTTTGACATGGTCAAGTGCTGCTATAATATTTGCAGTAGAACCACTTCCACCATTACAATCAAATACTCTTACAGGAATAACTAATGCTCCTGGTGCCATTCCAATAACACCATAATTATTATCTATAGCTGCTGTGATTCCTGCAACGTGTGTTCCATGTCCATGACAATCTTCTGCTGTTCCTCCTACAAAGCTTTTAGCGTAAGGACTACTTTCCATAACATTTAAATCAGCGTGATTAAAAGCAATACCTGTATCAATAATCCAAATCCATTTGCCTGCTGAAGCAACACCAGCACCACCTGCATTTGTAATTGCACAAGTTGTAGTTTGCGCTGCTTTATTTTCTTGAGTATCCTCTACTTTAAAGTCTGGAAGCATTTGTTTTCTATTATACTCTATTGATTCTACAATTGGTAATGCTGAAATCATTTTAAACTGTTCAGGTGTCAATTTTAATGCAACTCCTGCATTTATAACGGAATATTTGAACAAGATGCTTTCAAGGTCAATATTATTATCTAATAAAAATTCCTCAATTTGACTTTCAATTCCAGGGATATACTCTTTAATCGTATTCGCTTTGTCATCTCTATCTTTAACTTGACTCACATCAACATAAGAGGACGCAGGCTTGATATAACTTTCTTTAAACGTAATGATGTACTGATCTGCTATTATGTCCCCTGATTCACTTTGAGGCTCTATTTGATTAATAGCTACTGCTTCTGAACTTTCTCCTACTCCTGTATCTTTTGTGCAAGATGCCATGCAGATTACGATGGCAAAAATAGATAAAAATATTAATTTTCTCATGATTTTATAATTTAGTAATTAAAAATATATTTCTTTGTAAAGTAAACGCAAAATAAAAATTTCTATAATGAATTTACGAATTATTTGCTATGATAATTAATGCTGAAAGTTTTAATAAATACAGACGTCTTATATTCAAAAAAAACATACATTGCAATACATAAAATAACAAGGTAAGTCAGCAAATGAATCCATTTTAGTGTTAATCCTTCACTACTGACAAATATAAAGTAGGTCAAATAAAAAAATGATTACATTTTTTGTTAAATGTCGGATGAATTGATGAGAACAACAGCTATTCTCGGTTTGATTTTTAATTAAATGCTGATAATCAATTTAAAGTAAATAATTTAATTTCAAATATTTATAAAAAAGCATCAAAAAATTATTTTTACTAATATGTTAGTATTTGATTTTTAAAGTTTTGCAAAAGTGATTTTTAAACTGAGAATACCTGTGAGAACACTGGTATTATCAGCTATTCTCGGTTTTATTTTTCATTAAATGCTGATAATCAATTTAAAATAAATAATTTAATTTCAAATATTTATAAAAAAGCATCAAAAAATTATTTTTACTAATATGTTAGTGTTTAATTTTTAAAGTTTTGCAAAAGTGATTTTTTAAACCGAGAATACCTGTGGTATTATAGCATTTTTTTAATTGTGTATATTTTATTTTCTATTTATTTGTTTTCATATCCTTACGAATTAAAAAATGGCTTTCATTTACTGAGTATAAATTCGTTGATAGTAGCATCGTAATATTTACATGAATAAAAAGAAAGATTTATAAAAACAAAAAATGACTTGTTCCTAAAAATCTATGATTTGGGTAGACAAAAAAATAGACAGTAGCAGCCTATTGCCACTACTGTCTATTCTATTTATCAATTAATTCAGTAATCGAACAAATATATTATTTCTTCGCTATGGAATAGTACGCACCATTTTTAAAAACAAACCCACCATACGTTGGATAGTTATTTTTAACCTGACAAATTCCTGCAACAACAGGTGTCGCCATAGAAGTTCCAGACATTGTTGTATAACCACCATTTTTATAAGTACTATACACACTACGTCCTGTAGCAATCCAATCTATTGGAGGCTTTCCTACATTACTAAAAGAAGAAAATGTTTTATTGCAATCCATAGAAGCTATTGTCAGTACTTTGTTTCCATTAATACATCCTGGTTGTTGATTCGCTGCACTAGCTCCATATCCATTTCCTGCTGCTGATACAACCCAAGTACCTGCATTTCCAAAATTTTGAACTGCACTTTTAAATGGAGAATTATTAGCACAAGAAGAACCATAACTACCTCCAAGACTCATATTGACAACATCACCCGCAATATCATAGGTATTAACATGGTTGAGACCTGCTAAAAGATCTGAATTATAATATGCATTAGAACAGTTAATAACTCGAATAGGAACAACTAATGCTCCTGGTGCCATGCCTACAACCCCATAACTATTATTTTTAGCTGCTGCAATACCTGCCACATGTGTTCCATGCCCAAGACAATCATCATTTGCTGTACCACCAATAAAACTTTTTGCAAAACTAGTATTTGTTTGAACATTTAAATCTGGATGATCTAAATCAATTCCAGAGTCTACAATCCAAATCCATTTTCCTGCTGAAGCGACACCAGCACCTCCTGCATTTGTAATCGCACAAGTTGTAGTTTGCACTGCTTTATTTTCTACATTATCATCCTCAACTTTAAAGTCTATAGTCTCTTTTCGGTCATGTTCTATTGATTCTATAACTGGTGAAGTTGAAATCGCTTTAAACTGTTCATTTGTTAACTTTACTGCAACTCCTGCATCTATAACAGAATATTTAAACAATACGTTCTCAAGGTCAATATTATTGTCTAATAAAAACTCCTCAATTTTGCTCTCAATCTCGGGTATATAGCTCTTAATAGTACTCGCTTTTTGATTTCTATCCTTAAATTGACCTGCTTCAATATATGCTGATGCAGGCTTGATGAAACTTTCTTTAAAAATAACGATGTATTGATCTGGTACTACATTGCCTGATTCACTTTGAGGTTCTATTTGGTTGATGGCTACTGCTTCTGAACTTTCTCCTACTCCTGTATCTTTTGTACAAGATGCCATGCAGATTACGATGGCAAAAATAGATAAAAATATTAATTTTCTCATTATTTTATAATTTAGTGATTAAAAATATATTTCTTTGTAAAGTAAACGCAAAATAAAAATTTCTATAATGAATTTACGAATTATTTGCTATGATAATTAATGCTGAAAGTTTTAATAAATACAGACGTCTTATATTCAAAAAAAACATACATTGCAATACATAAAATAACAAGGTAAGTCAGCAAATGAATCCATTTTAGTGTTGATCATTCACTACTTACAAATATACAAATATACAAATATAAAGTAGATTAAATAAAAAAATGATTACATTTTTTGTTAAATGTCGGATGAATTGATGAAAATACTGATATTGTGGCATTTTTTTTACTTATGTTGTTTTTACTTATGTTAATTTTTATTTATTCTCTTTTATATGATTTTCAAATTATTATTAATTAAATTTATAAATAATTTGATTTTTAAATAATTGATAATTAGATTCTTATAGTTTATTTATTGATTTTTATTTTTGAAATAAATGCACGATAGTAAATTATCATTATTAATGAGGTATCTTGATATAACATTACCTGATGAATTGATAGACTTTGTGGTATCTCCTTATTTTAAAAGAGTGAGCATGAATTTTTGTTTTTTGCAAGGATAGCGACCATGCAAAATAGCCCTGATAGCAGTGGTATGGCAAGTCGTTTAAGTTGTTGTTACCTGTTACCAAGATTGCTTGCCATAAGAACGGATAGCAGGACTGGATGTGACGACGAAGCTCCTGACAGTTCGCTCCTAATTAAACTATTAAGGAGTAACGCCAATCACCTCACCTCTATAAACGAAGAAAGCCACACCAAAAATTTGGTGTGGCTTGTAGGTGTGTTCGTAATTGGATATTACGCCATATTAAGGGAAGGTTAAAAACACAAAGCTATAAAAGTAAAACATTTTTTATTTTAATACTGAACTAAGCTCACGCCGACCTTGCTTCTGTTTTCTGTCCAAAGGTTGTAATCTAAGTTATTGACAACACCGCTACCATCTCCATCTTGTGGCGCATAGACAGATACTAAGGCATTATCTGCACCCCATTTGTTATAATCGTGGTTATTAATAACGCCATTTCCATCATAATCACCAGAAAACAAGGTGTACTTGCCTTTGATATATTTAAGTTGTTGGTTGCCCATTGCTTTTGATGGGCTTGTTGTAAAGTCATAAACCTCTTCTGTTGGATAACTAATAGCTTCACTACTAACAACGCTAATGTGGTTACAATGGTGAATCAAAATATGGTAATGACCTGGATCTACGCCTGGAAAAAAGACTCCTCTATTACCTTCCATATCAATTAGATTTCCATCTTGTCCTAAAAAAGCTGCCTTTTTTTCAACTAAAGCGAAATCTGTTTGATGTAATTCAACCAAAACCCAATCCACTGCTGTAGGCGGAATATCCTCTCTCTTTACGACTTTTTCTATACCATTGTACTGCCAGGGAATGTTCTTGAATGGATGTTCCATTGGCAATAAATTATTTAAGTAAAGATTATTGCTCATGAGACTACCTCCATTATAAAAACCTTCTAAAAAGATATTCGCATTGACCGTAATTCCAACTCCTTGCGCTCCTGCTGGGTTTTGTGAACAAACTGTAGGTTGCGCACAAGTATAATTTCCTGAAAGTGGATTGTATTGAGGATGAGTTGTATACAACTCATGTCCTGTGCATAAAGGGTTGTGCGCCTCACTTGCTTCTTTGACAAATTGTCCCCCTTTATAGTCATAACATATACCAATCTCTCTACGCATCACACCAAATGCATACGCAAAATACATAACGGCATCTTCCTCGACAACGTGTCTTAATTGCATTCCGTGCATTAGCTCATGAATGGCTACAGATTCAAAATCGATTTGATTCCAAGCAGGTGCGCTTGAAGAGAAATTCCAATTTAAGTTTGGCGTACCCGTATTTGGTCGTCTAAAGACAACATCTATACCAGCCAATTCCCAGCCAGCTCCACAGTTGGTATATTGAGAGTACATTAATCCTGCTGCTGCCAAAGGATCATTATTGTTGTCGAACATAACAACGTTTTGTCCATCATTTCCAACAACGTTGACATTGCTTGTTCCTGCAATAAATATATTGAAACCAAGTGTTTCTTGAAGATTATTCAACGCTCGTTCAAATGGTGCGATTCCTAATGAATTGGCAAAACTCATACCGCCTGATGCAGTACTGGTACAATATTTTAAGCTGTACCCTCCTAAACCATTTTCATTGATAAGGTGTGTTGGATCAAGATTAGAACCAACATTGGCGACCGCAAAAGGAATTTTGATTTGTGTAGAAGAAACAGTGGTAATGCCTGTGGTCGTGGTTACTCGAATATTTCCACTCCCTGCTTTAGCGGGTACGATGAGTTCAATTTGATTATTGTCCCAACTTACCACATGACCTTTGGGTACTTTTCTATAAGTTGCTCCCCCATCATCAGGATTTTTAAATTCTATCATACAAGTAACTCCATTGTCCCATTCTCCAAAATCTTCGCCATAAATTGTAAATAAAGAATTAGTTCCTCCACTCACAATATCTGGGTACATGCAATCAATAAAAGGAACTAAATTAACGGACTTATTTGTCAATTCTTCATTTTGCTTTTTGTTCTTTTTTTGGATACTATTTAAAGCATTGAACTCTGTATATGATTTTTGGGTTTTTGCTTGGATATTTTCATACAATTCTAAATCAATATCCTCATATTTTTCATAAACGCCTTTGGCTGTTCCTTGAAAAAGATTGTATTCAATAAATGCTTGTGCATTTTCTGTAGGAAAGAACTGTAAGTCTGATTCAATGGAAATGTTGGTATTTTTCTTTTGGGTTGTTGTGTTGTTTAAAAAGAATAATCCAAAATTTCCTTTTTCTAAAATCAAGGAAGGTGAAGCTATATGCATCTCATCATCGACCATTCCTCCTTCTGTAATTACTACAATTTCCTCTTCATTTATTTCTCCTTGAAATACTTTGTAAATAAGTACTATATTGCTTGTATAAATTCTTAGATGGTCTGCATCCCAATAGGATTCTTGATTGATGACTTGACCCTCTACAATAATAGAATTGTCCTCCACTCTATTATCAATCGTCTTTGGCATTAACAAACAATTATTTGCTTGTAGCATCACTGCAAAAGACATTAGCGTAATTAATAATGTTATTGTCTTTATCATTCTTAGAAAAATTAAAGCGTTTTGCTAGTTGTTGTGTTTGCTTCTTATATAGCGAATGCCATGCCAATTACATTATCTTTTTTTAAATATTGATAGTGAGTGACTTATGGATAAGTATATGTCCTACTGCTTTCCCATTATTGGAATAGCTCGTTATATATGGAACGAAATATATTAGCTAAAGCAAGTATATGTCTAAGGTGAGTATAAAAAAATGTCCAATAAATACAGGTAAGTTGTAATAAAGGCTTGTCATTAAAAATACAGTATGTAAGAAATGGCTATTGTAGTTTTTTTTATAAAACTATAATTCAGCCATTTAAGTAGTCTGACAAATTTATCTTAATATTTGATGATGGCTTCTTTTTGCCATCTACTTCGTTAAAAAATCTCGTCATAGCTCTATGGCTATAGCAGTCCTAATTCAGTTCAGGAATTTTCTTTCACGCAAAGACCGCAAAGAATTTTGACGCAAAGACCGCAAAGCTCAACAGAAACCAATCTCTTTGCGACCTTTGCGTGAGATACACTTTTTCTATTTTCAGATAGGACTGCTATATGTCGAAGCGTCGAACCGCTCCATTTTTTGCCTTGTAGCTACCTAAAAACAACCTCATCGCAAATGTAACCTTAATTCTGTCACACTACTTATAGGACTAAATATTTTGAAAAAGTATCGTCATAAATTTGTTTACCAGAAACATAATATTGAATGTCTTTTGTAATGCCATCATTTACAACAGAAATACGATTTCCCAGATGTCTGACTGTTCCTTCATTTCCATCAAGAATTTTAATCTTTTTGGGGATAATTTGTTGGATGATTTTTTTGTAATAAATGAAATGTGTACACCCTAAAACAATGGAATCAAATTCTTCCCAATGTATTTTGGAAAAGGTATCAATGAGATAGGTATAGACATTAAATGACCTAAATTCAAAATGCTCTGCTAAAACGACGAGTTCTTGTAGGGAACAAGATTCCACTTGTTCTTTTACATTTAGGTGCTTAATTAATTGATGTAGCTTTTCTTCTTTGAGGGTCAAATCTGTAGCACACACCAATATCTTTTTTTTACTCTTTTTTTTGGTGGCTAATTTTACGGCAGGCTCCATCCCAATGATTGGAAAGTTGTATGTGGCTCGTAGGCTTTTGATGGCTACACTTGTTGCTGTATTACAAGCCAATACTAAGGCTTTTAAATCTTTCGTCGCTAAAAATTCAACGGCTTTAAAAACGAGTTTTTTGATTTCTTCTTTAGGGCGTATACCATATGGTGCATTTAGAGAGTCTCCGTAATAGAGATACTGTTCATAGGGCATTTGTTTTATGGCTTCTTTTAAGACGGTTAGTCCGCCTGCGCCAGAATCGAAGAAGGCTATCATTTTTTTGTTTGAGGCGTTTGAGTTGTTTAAGTCGTTTGAGTTGTTTGAGTTGTTTGAGTCGTTTTGTGGTTTGAGTTCCGTAAAAAATCTGTGCAATCCAAGAAATCCTTAGAAATCCGTGATTCAGAGGCTTTGTGGTTTGGGTGTTTTTTCTTTAACCGCACGGGTCGCTAAGATTTTACGCAAGGGGGCGCAAAGGAATTATAACAATTTTACCTTGCATTTTTTGAGTAATGAACCGCAACGACTTAAACGAAAGAAACGGTTATTTTTCAATAATGTGGATGCCGTCAAAGTCTTCGAGTTTTTGGGCAGTTTGGGTATTGTCAATGATTTCCCAGTCCAGATAGTCTGCTAAGAGAAACAAGTCATTCATGGAATCGACAACTCTGATTTTTGCTTCGTTGAATAAGTTGCTTTTGCGAATCATCTCTCGGATTTGGGCAATGGACTCTCGATTCATTTGGTTGAGTTCTTGGACGCTGAATTCATTAAAACGACTTTCTTGAATGTCGTAGTACTGAATCTCTGGCTCAATCATCATTTCTGGATCGGGAATGTATTGTAAAATGATTTTTTTGTTGTCTTCGTCTATGTCGTATTCGAGTTTTCGCAAATCTACGCTTAATGCGGCTTTGGCTTTGACTTTGAGTATGGCTTTTTTCTCGAAAGATAAATAGCTGTATAGCATTTTGTAAGCGTCTTTGTAGCTATATATTTCAGAAAATGTTCCTTCTACCATGACCATTTTGCTTACTTGTTCTATTTTCTCTGTAATGATGGTAATGTCTTTGGTGATGTCTGGAACAGGTGGGCTGGACGCAAAGTAGTAGCGAGATAATCCAACGCCAATGACTAAGCTCAGTAAAATAACTTGTAAGATTCTGATTAAACTTTTCATAACTGTGCTTAATTAATGGCGGTGATTTTGATAGGTGATAGGTGATGGGTGATGGGTGATGGTGTGACGAGGGGCTAATTGTAATCAATCGTTTTATTTTTCCAATCATGTTCGTTTTATTTTGTCCACTTACACAAGCGTTCTATCCTTCTAACATAGACCTGATAGTAGCGGTATGGCTTACAATAGTGCTGTAGTTCTTGGTGCCGTAGTTCTTGGTTCGGTTCTTATGTGATTTTCGGTTCTCTTGTAAGCCATAATAGCGGATAGCAGGCCTTTCCGTAACGACGAAGTAAGCCACCGTTCTCTCCTTATTCTCTAAAAACTTTCATTGACTCAAACGATGATCTCGATTTATTAGTTTGTACGAATATATATTTTAATTCTTTTTTTGTTCTTTTTATTCTAAAATGATGGCTTTTTTTTTACAACAAAATTGTACTAAAGACTAATTTGTGTTATCTTTTATTGAGTATATTTTCTTATATTTGCGCCTTGCCAAAGCTATGATAAATTGATGAGTATGTTGTAATAATTTCCTTTTTTCTATTCTTGAAATCAAAGGAATCTTCCATATTATTAGGCTTTTTATTGAAAAAACGCTATTTTTATTAAAAATTATGTTGATTTATCGCCAGTTTTTAAAATGTGGCACTAGAGTTGTGGTAAAAGATGTAAATCCTAACCTTTACATTATTTCGCCAAGCTGAAGGTTTGTTTTATACTTAATTTTACACAATACATCCTGATTGTTATTATTTACAATAACATGCTTTTGTGGCATGTAGTGAATAATGGCTATAGTGTTATAAGTATTAAGACAATAATCTTACAAAAACAGACTACGGCTTTTGTGTTTTTATTAACCTAAAAACCGTTTGCATTATGGAAAACCTCAAGATGTTTATGAATATTGGCTTTGTCATTCTTTGCCTAGCCATGTTATGGTATCTGTTTACCTATGATCCGCCTAAAAACCAAAGAGTACCTGCTGGTTATGAAGCTGAAAGAGGAACTGATTATCAAGAAACTGCCGAAGATTTATACACAAGTTATGCCGATCGGTCTGCTGAAAGTTATACGACGGATAGAAGCTATCAGGATAGAAAGACTACCAATACTCCGCCTACAACGCCTGCACCAACAAGAGAGGAATATACTTATGAAGAGCCTATTAGAGAAACGCAACCACGTTATAATGATAGCCGAAATTCATCGTATGATTATGTAGACGATTACTCAAATCAGGCAAGTGATTACGTCGCTCAAGAAGAAAAAGGCGGCTTTTTTGACAATATCTTTGGTACTCGTAAAAAAAGAGAACCCGTTTATGATACAAGACCAACTCCTGAATTTAACGAAGAGTACACAAATACAAAGCCTAAAAATTACGATCCTTATTACGAAGATCGCACAGCGAAGCCAGCACCTCGCCCTCATCAAAAAACACAGCCCGCTCCACCGCCTAAAGCGTATACTCAACCGTCTTCTTCGGGCATTCGCTATGTAGAAAAACGTTATTCTCGTGATGGTCGTTTGGGTACATACAAAGGTCCGATGCGTAATGGCAAACCACATGGTTTTGCGACGTTCCGTTATGACAATGGGGATATGTATGTTGGCGAATACCGCAATGGTGCTCGCAATGGTTACGGAAATTCTATCTACCGCCAAAGCAAAAAAATCCAACTTAGAAAGTATGCGGATGGCAATAAATTAGAAGCTCGCAATATCAGTGGTGTTACGTATGGTTCTATGCGTTTTGTCAATGGCAAAAATAAAAATGGTACGTTCTATGGTCCTCTCAAAAATGGGGAGCCTCATGGTTATGGCTATTTTAAATACGAAAATGGGGATGTCTATATCGGTACGTACCGTAATGGACAACGAGATGGCTATGGCAATTCTATTTATGCCAATGGTCATATTGATTTTAGAAAATACCGTAATGGTAAACAGGTTGAGGACTAGTTGGTTTTTGTGGTGGTTGTTATTCACCAATAAAATAATTCCTAATTCACCAATAAACTAAATGGCCCTCTTAAATGAAATTCCTTCAGATTTACAAAAAGAGTTAGATATTCTTGCTGGAGGACATGTTTTTAAAAATGGGGAAATCTATACATTTATTTCTCGCAATAAAAATTGGGGAGTTTTAAAAAAGACCAAAGATAATCGCTTTGAGGTTTTATTATATCCCTTTTATGATTCCACTGATTATCAGAAAAAAGTAGATTTGATTGTTGCCGTTCAGTACAAAGATAAACAATACAGTCCGAGTCGAAACTCTTACTATTTGTATGATTTGGATGGAAATTTAGTCGTTCAATTTCCCAATATTGATTCTTTACAATTTAGGGCATATTTTCCTTAAAAAAGACACAAAATTGGGGCTTTTAAATAAAGATTTTGAAGTTGATTTTGCACCCCAATACGCCAAATTGCGAGCAATCCACAAAGGAATTTTTCAGGCTCAAAAATACGACATAAATCCCAAAACTTACCGAGAAGAAAACCACACTTTTAACGGAATTGTTGATGCTCAAAATAATGTCTTAGCAAAGTTTCATGCGGTTGCTGATATATTCAATCACCTACATTTAGATAAAGTCATCATCTACGAAGATTGGCAATATTTTTCTTACGACATCATAACAGGCAAAACCCACACCTTGCCTTTTGAAAAAATTATTCAAAACGACTATCACGACTATTACGACAACAACACGCCCAAATACCGCACCATTATCAATATAGATAGTGACACCTATCCCACTTTTAACTCACACGATTCCATAGAAGAACGCAAAGGCAAATGGGGCTTAATTTACCCAAATGGCGATGTCCTCCTTCCCAACATATACAATCACCTCGAACAAATTGCGCCAGATTATTTTAGGGTGGCACTCGGTGAAATAGAAATAGACAAAGACGAAGAAAATAATGAGCTGACTGCTCTAAATGCAAAATGGGGCATCATTGATTCCAAACAAAATATCATCGTTCCCATCGAATACGAATGGGTTTGGTGCAATGATGACACACAAAAAGTCTATGCCAATAAAGGTGGAACGTTAACTTTTGATAAAAAGGAATGGAAACCTGAATGGAAGATTTATGGTGGAGAAAGTAAAGAAATTATTTTGTAGTTTTTCTTTTTTTGGAGAGAACGGTAAAATCCTTCGTCGTCACGCATGCTCTCGCTATCCGTTCTTATGGCAAGTAGGCTTCGTAAAAGGCAAGAACCACAAAAACTACTTAAACCACAAAAACCACAAAAACCACAAAAACCACTTAAACTACTTGCCATACCACTGCTATCGAGTCTATTTTTTTGGGCTTGAACGGGAAGATTCCATTAAACGAATTATTTGATTGTTATCCAATTCCAAGCCCAATATGCCTGATTTCCTTCAATTTAAGGCTCCTATTGTGTCTTAACAACTTCTATAATGAAGCAAATCACCCTTTTAGGATTGGGCGGACATCAAGGCAATGGTACACAAAAAGTTAGTTGGATTCACATCGACGATTTTTGTAATGCCGTTGATTTTGTGATACAACACAACTCCTTAAATGGTCCCGTAAACATTACTGCGCCCACGCCCACCAACAACAAAAATTTGATGAAAACCATCAAGAAAAAAGTGCATATGCCTTTCGCTATTTCAAAACCCAGAGTTCTATTAGAAGTAGGCGCATGGTTGATGCGAACAGAAACAGAATTATTGCTCAAAAGTAGAAACGTTTATCCCGAAAAATTACTCAATACAGGCTTTTCTTTTAACTACAAAACAATAGAACAAGCCATCGCTGTCCTCTGAACCATATAAGTTATTTTAGTTTTTTTTAAGTGCATATAAGTAGCCCTTAGTTGCGACCATGCAAAATAGCCCTGATAGTAGTGGTATGGTGCGGCTTGGCTGTAGATGTAAGGCATCTTCAAGATGCCTTACATCTTTGTGCGGAAGCCACCATAAGAACGGATAGCAGGACTAAACGTAACGACGAAGCACCGACCTTTCGCTCCTTATTTTACAAATTAGAAATTAGAAAAAAACATATAGGAAATCTACTAATTCCCCAATATACTAATTTCACTAACTCCCCAATATCACTAATAAACTAATCCCCCAATCATTCTACCAACAGTCCATCTTTCTCTTTTTGATAAAAATCTTTTACCAAGAAAAAATAAAGTGCGACGCCTACAATGTACAAAGCCGTTGTAATATAAAAAATACTTCCATAATTCAGACCACTCTCTCGAAGGACTTTAAAGATGATTGAGCTAAAAAACCAGCTCCCTGCCCAAATCGAACTATTGACCGCACTCATAATTTCTCGATTGCGTCCGCCCACATAATACATCGTCATTTCTGCCGTCATGGGACCCGCCAAATTCATCAAAGGCTGTCGAACCACATAACACACAATCGCCACATAAATCGCTCCTTCCCAATAACTTATGAAGTCGGAAGTCGCCAGAAGAAATAAGGCACAAACGGACAATGTTTGGGTCACGGTAATCGAACCATAGCCCCAACGCCCTTTGATACTCGGCACCAACAATGCGCCCAACAAGACCAAAATAGACGTCATTGTTCCCAACAAAGCAAACTGTCCAGACTCCATCCCAAAGACATGAAAAAAGAACAAATTAACAAAGGGAATCGTCAGTCCTGCCCCAATCGCAATCAACAAATTAGGCATTCCAGCCCGTACAATTAGCGACCAATCAAACTGCTTTAAATCACTTCTTTTGCCTTCTATTTTTGGAACAAATTCATCTTTCTTCATCTGAAAAACGGACAATAGAGCCAGGATGCCAAAACCACAAAAATACTCTAAAATCTGTCCTTCATGAAAATATACGGGATTGAGGCTACTGAGCAAATATACCAAGCCTCCACCGATAATCAAACCAGCACTTCCCGTCGCAAATGCTAACGAAAAAACACTCGTATGTTGTTCTTTTTTAACATTGCGAATAATGTAGGGTGCTGTAATAATAAAACGCCCTGCAATAGAAATACCTTGAAAAGCAAAAGCCAAATAAATCATCCAAAGTGATGCCCATTCCACAATATTTAGCAATGCAAAAATAGCAGAGAAATATCCAATCACCACAAATCCATAAAATGGCTTAATGCGACGGCTTTGAATCAACATCCCCATCGGTATCGCACTCATAAACGCCATCAAAAAACGACAGGACAAAAAACTCGCAATCGTTGGATCATTATATCCCAACTTTGCTAAGTAAATATTCAAAATCAAAAAAACGGAAGAGTCCAAAATGCTAATACAAAAAATCACAAACAACATAAACCAAATAGGTCGCTCAATTTCTCGATATTTCTGAATAAGTTCGATAATATTTTTTTTGATGAAGGCGCAAAGATAGTGCTTTTTCTTGTTTTTATCGTTAAAGTGATAGAACCACAAAAACTACTTAGATGTTTTTAGTCAATCGCTGTATCACTTTAAACTCACTCAAAAACTCCTTAGCCACCACCCTTAAAATGGTGTAAGTAGGAATCGCCAAAATCATACCTGGAATCCCTGCAATGGTTCCTGCCATCAAAATTAAAATAAAAATTTCCAAAGGATGCGCCCGTACACTATTTGAAAAAATCATCGGCTGAAAAAAGAGATTGTCGAGAATTTGCATAGAAGCAAACACAGTGATTATTTTCAAAGACATCGGAAAAATATGTGTGTAGAAATCTGCCCCAATATTCGTCGTAATTGCCACAAACAAACCAAAAGCCACGCCAATAAAAGGACCTAAATAGGGAATGATATTGATGAAACCTGCAAATAACCCAATCAACAAAGCGTTCTCTACCCCAATAATAAACATTCCTATTGTCACAAAAACAGCAATCGCAGAAATTTGAATAAACATGCCATAAATATACCGTGTCAATAATTCCTTAGATGTATTCACCACATTATCAAAACCTATCTCAAATTTTTGGGGAATCAGTGCAAAAACAAAATTATACAGGAGGTCTTTGTCAGAAAGGAAGAAAAAAGCAATGAAAGTAATCGAAAAAATCGCAATAACCACATCCACAAAGTTATTCAGAAGCCCAAAAGCCCGATTGAACAAACTACTCAAATTGCCCATATCCAATAATTGTGACAACTTCTCTTGTAAAATCTCAACGGGTTCTCGACCTGTTTCTGTAAAACGATACTGCTCCAAAAACGAATTAAGATTGTTTAAAGGCTCCGCCAAACTTGCTGACAATGCAGCTATGTCTATCATCCCCAGTTTAGTAACTTGCTCAATAATCAGTGGAACAAATGCCGCTATAAATAAAGAAAAAATGGAGTAAAAAAAAGTAATGGTCAGCACTGCACTAAAGGTACGAGGCAAACGAACAGGTCCAATATGCACGGACTCTAAAGAACTCATAATGGGACGCCCTATCAAAGAAATCACGCCTGCAATTATAATATAGGCAACAATCTCACTAACATAGTATAGCACAAAAACCAAAGTGATTATTGAACAGGCTATCAGCATTATTTTTAGCGTATTGTTCATACTTATTTCTTTACAATCAGTAATTCCTTATCTCATACACATCACCCGCCACTCGTCACTCATCACCCATCACCCGTCACCCGTCACCCGTCACCCGTCACTCGTCACTCATCACCCACATGAAATCTCTTTTTCAAATAAGGATACCCAAAAATAGCGAGCAATAAAATAATCGCTCCACTATAAAAACCCAAATTCATCTTTTCTGATTCCCCAAAAATGAAAAAAGCCAAAATAATTCCATAAACAGGCTCTAAATTAATGCTCAAACTCACCGTATAAGCCGTTACATGTCGCATCAAACGCACTACACCTGCAAAAGCATAAGCAGTACAAAAGATGGCTAATATGGGAATCCAAAGAAAATCCAAACGCTCAAGCTCTTGAATGGGCGTAATACTTGTGCCACTAAGATAAAGGAAAACCATAATCCCACAAAACCCTGTAAGCATTTCGTAAAAAGAAATAGTTACCGCATCATAACGGCGGGTCAATCGCTGGTTCAAAACAGTAAAAACTACCGCCAAAAAAGACGAAATCAACGCATAAACTATCCCCAACCAATATTCCATCGCAAATCGGGAAATAACGTACAAGCCTATCATTATCACCACACCTATAAAGACTTCAACCCAATAAATACTTCGCTTTTCGACCAAAGGCTCTAAAAAACTTGTAAACAAAGTACCACTTGCCATCACACCCAATGTAACTGCTACATTCGACACTTTAACAGCTCCAAAAAAGAAAATCCAATGGGCTGCAACAACCAAACCTACCCCCATAATGAAAAGCGTGTCTTTTTTGGCAATTCTAAAACTTTTTTTCTGAAAAAGCAATAGCACAAAAAGTGCCATAGAAGCCAAACTCATCCGATAACTCACCAATTCTATGGCTGGTATAGAAATAAGCTTGCCTAAGATAGCTGTAAATCCATAAAGAAGTACAATAAAGTGCAATTCTAAATAATGGAAAAGGGTGGGCTGATTACGCAAAGGAACTATATTTATAGGTTGAAATAATAGCCCAAAAATCGCAATTATTAACCAATACTCTAAAAAAAATTGTAATAATTAAAACAAAACCTACTACGACCCTCGTATATATAGATACCCACCCCATTAACCCTTCAAACATAGTATTACATCTAATTATCAAAAGGTGTAATATACTTTACTCAAAGTAAAATATGTACAAAAAAATAATGCAATTTATTCATCATATCAAGATAAAAACACTTGATGCATATTGTTATAGTAACATTATCATACATATGTAAGTCACATAAAAACAAGAACATATAAAACTAAAATAAATACAGACTTACCTTAGTGACTAGTAATTTCGGCCATGTCTGAACAGCGAAAACAAAACTATTAGTTCTTTTTTTAATTGTGATTCACAATCACAAAAATGCGTATTATGAAACTAAAATATTACCTAAGTATCATCCTTCTATCATGTATTATTTTTGTAGGTTGTATGGAAGGAAAAGCTTCTCCAAAAAAGAAAAGCAAGGCAACTATAAGTCAAAAGAAAAAGACAGCAAGAAAGCCCTCAAGAAGAAACCAACGAGCATTGGAAAAGAGAAAAGCTGCCGAGAAAAATTTAACGCCTGCTCAAAAGAAAAAAAGAGCTGCTGCTGCTAAAAAAAGAAAGGCTACTGCTGCCAAAAAGAAAAGAGCTGCTGCTGCCGCTAAAAAGAAAAAAGCCGCCGCAGCCAAGAAATAACGAAACCCAAGAAAAAAGCGATTACTTATACCATAAGTAATCGCTTTTTTTATTTTAACATTCGTCGTGGGGAAGATAAAATAATGACAAAAAAATAATTTATTAGGAGCGAAAGGTAAAGTGCTTCGTCGCAAAGGAAAGGCCTGCTATCCGTTATATGGATGGCATCTCCAAGATGCCTTGCATTTTTTCACGCACTGTACCGTCTTGGAAGGCATTTCCAAAATGCCTTCCATTTCCACAGATGAACCGAACAAGGCAGCCAACCCAATCATCCAACCACTCCTATCAGGGCTATTTTAAATGGCTTCAACCACTATCAAACGGAAGCAAGTTTAATCTAAAAAAGGAAGAACCGTCTGCTCAGGACATGGGCAATGAAGCGCAGGCAATCACGTCTTAGTTTACTTTTGGGGCAGTTTCTTTATTTTGTTTTAAGTGGGTGAACAAATAAAACATACATTAAAAATTTCGTAAAGGATTGGTAATAACATAATTACCACGCCCCTTTCCTCCCACTAAAATCGTCCCCTTACTTACTTAGGTGCCCTCCACAAAAGCACCACACTCAACACCCCAAAAACAATATTAGGCACCCACACCGCCAACAAAGGAGACAAATTAGCATTCGTCGCAAATGTCGTAGAAAACTGCATCATCACCACAAAAGCACTACTAATCGTCACTCCAATCAAAATATGCAGCCCCATTCCACCCCTCGTCTTCCGAGAAGCAATCGCAAAACCAATAATCGTCAAAATAAACGTCGCAAAAGGCACAGAACTCCGCCGATGCTTCTCAATCAACAAAAAATCAAGATTACTGCCTCCCTTTACCTTCTCTCGCTCAATCAACTTATCCAACTCAGGCGTCGTCAGTTCCTCTTTCAAATAAGACTTTCGCCCAAAATCACTAGAATCAAAACTAAATTGCTTCGTAATCGTATCTCCCGTATTCAAGGTTTCCTTTAAACCGTCCATTGTCCGCTCCACATACTTAGAAAGCTCCCATTCGCCCGTTTCCTCCATCCACTTAATTTTGTCCGCCTTTAGCTTATATTGCATCGCAGCATCCTCAATCGTCTCCAACGTAAAATTCGTTCCCGTTTTCTCCTTTAAATTATAAGACTGAATAAAAATGTACGTATTGTTATCCAACTGCATCTTCACATTCCGTTCCCGATTCTTTACAATCTTATTCATATATTGCTCACTAAACTCAAAACGCCCTTTATTCGCAGCAGGCACTAAGTAGTGATTTGCATAATATTGTAAAGCAATCAGCACCAAGGCTGACAATAAATAAGGTCCAAACAAAATCCGATAAAAACTCACTCCACTACTCGAAATCGCCACCAATTCTGAACGAGAAGCCATCTGAGACGTAAAGAAAATAACCGCAATAAAAATAAAAAGCGGACTCAACATCAACACAATGTGCGGAATAAAATTGAGGTAATACCCTCTCACCACTGCTTTCATCGGCACACTATGCTCCAAAAAATCATCCACATTCTCCGACAAATCAATCACTACCGCCACCAATATAAACAGCAACATCGTAAAGAAAAATGTTCCCAAGAATTTACGAATAATATATATATCAAGTTTTTTTATCAAGACAAGTGGTTTTGTATTATTTTAATACCTATCCTCTTTAATAATGCGTGTTCTGGGCTGTCTTAAACTAGTAAACCATTAAAAATAAGGTTAGGGCATCTATAAGATCGCTTTCATTTACCGATATAGACGCATTTTAACTAGGATATAAGTCATAACTATAACTATCAAGGATTTACAATTTGAACCAGCAATATTTTAAAACAGCAAAGAAAACCCACCAACCTTCCAAAATAGACCTGATGGCAGTGGTATGGCAAGTAGTTTCTGTGGTTTTTGTGGTTGTAAGTAGTTTTTATGGTTCTTGCCTTTTTATGAGGGCTACTTGCCATAAGAACGTACAGCAGGCCCATGCTTTTTGATGAAAGACAAACCGTTCTCTCCAAAAACGAAAAATCAAACAAACTTAGTGCCGTAGTTCTTGGTTCTTAGTGCCGTTGTTTTAGACTCCATTCAAAAACAATCGTTTACAAAAAGAACAAAAACATGCCCACCCACAACTACAGCACCACAGCACTAAGAACCAAGCACCAAAAAAAAACTAAACCTTCTGCATCACCTTCCGCACCATCGCCTCCTTCCAACTACGAAAATCCCCCGCCTCAATATGCTTTCGAGCCTCCTTCGTCAGCCAAAGATAAAACGCCAAATTATGAATACTTGCAATCTGTGAACCCAATAATTCCTTTGAAATCACCAAATGTCGCAAATACGCCTTAGAATGCAAGCGACTCGTCGGCGCAGGACTATTCACATCAATCGGTGTAAAATCATTCTTCCACTTACTGTTTTTAATATTGATAATCCCCTCCGCCGTAAAGACCCAGCCATTGCGAGCATTGCGAGTCGGCATCACACAATCAAACATATCAATGCCCAATGCAATGCACTCCAAAAGATTCGCAGGCGTACCAACACCCATCAAATAACGAGCCTTATCCGTCGGAAGTATCTCACACACCACCTCCGTCATCGCATACATCTCCTCCGCAGGTTCCCCCACCGACAAACCACCAATCGCATTCCCAATCTTGCCATACTCCGCAATCGTTTCAGCCGACTTTTTACGCAAATCCGTGTACACACTTCCCTGTACAATGGGAAATAATGTCTGGTCATACCCATATTTTGGCGCCGTCGCCTCAAAACGATCCACACAACGCTTCAACCAACGATGCGTCATTTCCATCGACTTCCGAGCATATTCATACTCACAAGGATACGGCGTACACTCATCAAACGCCATAATAATATCCGCCCCAATCGTCCGTTGAATATCCATCACCTTCTCAGGCGAAAAAAGGTGTTTAGAGCCATCAATATGGGATTGAAAAGTCGCCCCTTCCTCCTTAATTTTTCGCATAGCCGACAGCGAATACACCTGATACCCACCGCTATCCGTCAAAATCGGACAATCCCATCCATTGAACTTGTGCAAACCTCCAGCCCCACTCAACACCTCCAAACCAGGACGCAAATAAAGATGGTAGGTATTGCCCAAAATAATATCGGCATCCACCACATCCTTCAATTCCTGTTGGTGTACACCCTTCACCGTTCCAGCCGTACCTACAGGCATAAAAATCGGCGTCTCAATCGTTCCGTGATCCGTCACCAAATTGCCCACACGAGCCTTAGTTTCCGTATCTGTTTTTAATAATTCAAAATGCATGCCGCAAAAGTACAACATTCATGTTTCACACAACCCCTTAAAAAAAGAACATTTTGCCCAAATCATCGTTAACCCCACATAAATCTATTTTAAATAACAATAAGGAGACAACAGTTCCTCTTTCATCGCCACACATGGGCCCGCTGTACGCTACTATGGCTAAGAAGCAACCTATTTATAACAACTGTACGGACAAGGCATGCCTTGTCCCAACTTAAACAAATTAACCAAAAGAAAGCCATAACACTACCATCGGGTCTATATTGGAAGGACAGAACCGCAACTTAAATGTCCTTATATTCATTGAGCGAAGTCGAAATGAAAAACTTATATCACTTATATGGTTCAAAAAACAAAAACCAATTCGTAATTTTGCGAGCAGCAACACAACAATCACAGAATCAATACCTTTTATCCGTCATTACTCCCTTTCTAAACTGATAAAAAACCAATGAGATATATTTTTATAATATTTGTATTACTGACCATCAAGATCGAGCAAGCGCATACCCAAATTGTAATTAACGAAATATGTGCAAACAACAACAGTATCTTAATGGATGAGGAAAAAAAATATCCTGATTGGATAGAACTATACAATACATCTGATAAACCCGTAGACTTAACAGACTGGCAACTCACCGACAAAGTGGACTCCACTACATGGAAATTTCCAGAAGTCCGCATGATGCCCCATTCCTACCTACTGGTATTTGCATCAGGCAAAGAAACCAAGAATTACTTTCACCACTGGGAAACCATCGTCAAAGCAGAAGAAGAATGGAAATACTTCGTACCAGAAGAACCCATAGATCAACGATGGCTATATCCCAACTATCCTGCCAACGAATTTAAAACGGGGAAAGGGGGATTTGGGTTCGGTGATGGAGACGACAACACCATCGTCAAAACAGATCATTCTGTTTGCATTAGAAAAACCTTCACCATAGAAAACATACAAGACATCGCCCGTTATGCCCTTCATATAGATTACGACGACGCTTTCGTAGCCTACCTCAATGGTCGAGAAATCGCCCGTCGAAATATCGGACGACGAGGCAAATACCCCGCATTTGATGCAGAACCCAAGAAAGCAATGTCGGCAAAGCTATTTCAAGACAAAACACCCCGAAACGTACTTTATAGAGACAGCATCTTTAGAGCGACTATCAAGGAAGGGGACAACCTCATAGCCATCCAAACCTTTAATTATGGCGTCAATTCCTCTGACATGAGCATCTTGCCTTACCTATCTACTGCCGTCAAAAACAATAGCACTGACTATCCAAAACCACCAGAGTGGTGGGTTTTCCCCAATTCAACCTTACACTGTACCTTTAAATTAAAAAAAGGGGAAACCCTCACTCTACAAAATGAAAAAGGCAAAATTGTCGATCAATTTGAAGTTGCCAAAACCCACTTAGATCACTCTTGGGGACGAGCCAAAGATGGAAACAAAACATGGCATATTTTTGACACCCCGACACCCAACGCAAGCAACAACACACAAAAAGGATACCCTTGTTATACACCCAAACCCAAAATAACACCAACTTCTGGTTTTTACGACAAAGAAATTAGTTTAGAAGTAGAAGAAAATGACCTACTTAAAAAGGCAAAAATATATTACACTTTGGACGGAAGTTTGCCAACTACCTCTTCACCCATTTTCAAAAAAAACTTGGTAATTGACACAACAAGAGTCGTAAGAATTCAAGCTTTTACCAATGAGTGTCTCACAAGTTCAGAAAATACATACACCTATTTTATAGATGACCATCCGACTCTACCCGTCGTTTCCTTAGTATCAGAACCCGATAATTTTTTCAGCGACGAAAAAGGAATCTACGTAGAAGGGCCTGACGCAGAACCCAAGCATCCCAAAAAAGGCGCAAACTATTGGGAAGAATGGGAAATTCCCGTCGAATTTGAATACTTTGATCTCGAAGGCAAAAAAGTAGTCAAACAAAAAGTCGGCGTCCAAATCAACGGTGGTGGTTCTCGGACCAAAGCGATGAAAAGCCTTCGAGTCTGCGCTCGTGGACAATACGGCAAAAAAACGTTAAATGCTCCCTTTTTTGAAGAAAGAACCAACACTAAATTCAAACGCATCTTACTAAAAAACGGAGGGCAAAGTTTTGGAAAGCCACACATTGTGGATGCCTTAATGCACCGCATTGTCAGCGACTTAGGCACAATCAACACCCAAGCCTTCCAACCTGCCGTTGTGTACATCAATGGAGAATACTGGGGCGTCCACAACATACGAGAAAAACTAAGTGAACATTATTTAATAGAAAATCATGACTTAAATCCCGACTCTATTGCGATGTTGGGCGGTTCTGGAACAGTACGCATCGAAGGCAAGGGACACCAAAAAGAATTTAAGAAGTGGGCAGATGAGATAAAAGAAAGCGATTTAAGCGACCCTGTACTCTACCAAAAATTCACCGACTATTGGAATGTCGAAAACTTCTGTGATTACTTCATCACCCAAATCTATCTACTCAATGTAGATTGGACAAGGGTAGGTAATGTCAAATTCTGGCGACACCCAGACCACAACAACAATAAATGGGAGTATTTCCTATGTGATACAGATTTAACGATGGCACGACGTACCTCCCTGGATAAAAACCACCTTAATTTTGTCATGACCGACAATTACCTACATTTCAAAATACTTCGAGCAGCCTTAAAAAATGAAGGCTTTAAGAGTTATTTTTTAATGCGCTACTTAGATTTACTCAATACAACGTACGCTCCCCAAAATGTAATCGCCCACATTGACTCAATGACTGCCCAAATTGCGCCAGAAATGCCCCGACACAGCAAACGGTGGAAACTAAAATTTGAGAAATGGGAAGGTAAATACATTGCAGAACTAAAAGAATTTGCTTTGGAACGTCCAGATTATGCCATTGAATATTTAAAAGACACCTTTTTTCTACAAGAGCCTTTATCTGTAGAACTCGGTATGGCACCTATCAATGGAGGAAAGGTACACATCAATACCATCACCATCGAAGAATTTCCCTTTATCGGCAAGTATTGGCAAGAACAAGATATAAATGTCACCGCAGAACCCGCACCTGGCTATGTCTTCTCTCACTGGATTGTTGGCAAGGAACACCATAAGGAGGACACCTACATTTTCAAACCAAAAGCCAATATGCTGCTCAAAGCCGTCTTTAAACGGGAATAGGTTGGTTCTTGATGCCGTAGTGCTTGGTGCTTGGTTCTTGGTTCTTGGTGCTGTAGTTCTTGGCATCGCTATAAAAAGCACGACTCAAACGACTTAAACAACTCAACCGACTCAAACCACAAAAACCACTTAAACTACAAAAACCACATAAACTAAACCCCTCAATAGTGTTTTTTAAATAAAAAGAGCTATATTTGCAGTCGATTTTGCGGATATGGTGAAATTGGTAGACACGCTAGACTTAGGATCTAGTGCCGTGAGGCATGGGGGTTCGAGTCCCTCTATCCGCACAACTTGGGGGAGCAATTAAAACTGCTTCCCCAATTTTGTTATTAAGTAATGATAAAAAACAACTTAACGTTTTAAGCTGCGATATTTTCCGTTGAAAAGCCTCATCGTAGCCCTGCTACGACTTCATTTTTCGCCCAAATCTCTTTGCCTAAAATCGTTACCTTATTTTTCAACCATTACTAAGTACACTGAAAATTAAATAACTGCCTGTTTTGGGTCTATCTAAATCATTGATTTTCAGTTGATGACTCAATAGACAAAAACACGAAAAAACTTAATTTACACTGTACTAAGCGACTCTATACGCTCTTTATCTCACCTTAAATTATACATACCAGTGAATATTACTAGACATGAGATTGAACCTCTCAATGATCGCCTTAGCATCACAATTGAGCCAGATGACTATGCACCAAAAGTCAAAAAAGCTTTAGCCAACATTGCGAAAAATGCCCAAATGAAAGGATTCCGTAAAGGGAATGTTCCTAAAAATTTGTTAAAAAAGCGGTATGGTAAGGGAATTCTTGTAGAAGAATTGAACAAATTGATTGATGAAACCTTTAACAAATACATAAAAGAAGAAAACATCAATTTAATTGGACAGCCTATCTCTCTTGAAAAGAAGCAAGCTTTTGATATTAAAGATACAACCAAGAGCTATGAATTTGAATTTGAGATTGGTATGCGTCCTGCAATCACTTTTGGTATGTTAGAAGAAGGCAATAGTGAAGTCTTTACTAAATACAATATTGCTGTGACTGAAGATGCGGTAGAGGAGCAAATCAAACAACTTCGTAAACAATTCGGAGAACAAACTTCTGAAGGCATTACAGATGTTGAAGAAAATGATGTTGTCTATATTGAATTAACGGAGCTTGATGAAGCAGGCAATGTGGTTGAAGAAGGACATTATACAACAAATGTTGTTGCGACTGATATGTTGACAGATATAGGTCGAGAAAAAATCGTTGGCATGTTGTTAGAGGATTCTATTGATTTAGATATTTATCAAATTTTTGACCATCCTAAAGAGGCAATTGCTAAAAATGTCTTAAATCTTAAAGAGGGGGAACTAGAAAACGCTCCAAGTTTGTTTAGATTACGGGTTACCCAAATTACAAGAGCTAAGTTAGCGGAATTGAATGCTGAGTTTTATACAAAAATCACTGGAAACGCTAATATAGATACTTTAGAGGAATTTAAAGTACACATAAAAGATAGAATCATGAACGAATACAATACTCGTAGCAACAATAAGGTATTAGAAAGCGTTGGAGATTATATCCGTGAAAAAGTTGAATTCAATTTGCCAGAAGGCTATGTTCAGCGATTGAACGAGCGATACAATAAGGATAATGCTAAAAAAGAAGACTTCAAGCCTGTTCCGCTTAGTGATTTTACAGAAACAATCAAATATGAACTCTTAACGCAAGCACTTGCAGATAAATTTGAGGTGAAGATTGAGGAAAATGATATGAATCAAGCCATCAAACAAGAATCTATGTACAGAGTGGCAAAATATTTTGGTGGCAAAATTCCAAGTTACGAGTTTATTGAACAAGTAGAGGAAAGTATCAAAAAAGATCAAAACCAAATTAACAATATTTATAAAAACTTGCAAGCTCGTCAAATCAACGAGAGCTTGCTAAAATCTGTAAATGTTGCACAAGAAGATATTACTCTTGAAGCTTTTAATGAATTAAATAAGAAGGATACGGTAGCAAGTGATGAAGTAACAAGCAGCGAATAAGGCAAAATAAAATAAGATTTCTCAACGAAGTTATTTAACCAATTTATGGGATATTAAGTATTTTAGATATAGGTAAAGGGATATTGATACAATTAATTACTCGTCACCTGTCACTCGTCACTTACTTTCCCTTAGAGTATATTAAAGCATACTCTATTTATCACAATTTCAAAATTTTAGTCATTATGGACGGTAAAGAATTTAGAAAATATGCTACCAAACATCACGGAATTGGTAGCCTTCGTGTAGATCAATTTATAGATCATACACTAACTTCTATACATAGCAATCATAATATTTATGCCCTCACCCCTAATATCATCGAGGAACGTCAATTAAATGTACAAGCAATTGATGTATTTTCCCGTTTGATGATGGATCGTCTAATTTGGTTGGGGATGCCTATCTATGATAATGTAGCCAATATTATTCAAGCTCAATTACTTTTCTTAGAGTCTACGGACCCAAGTAAAGACATACAAATTTATATCAATAGTCCTGGTGGTAGTGTCTATGCTGGCTTGGGTATCTATGATACAATGCAGTATGTCCGCCCTGATGTAGCCACAATCTGTACAGGAATGTCTGCTTCTATGGCAGCCGTTTTATTGGCAGCAGGTGCGAAAGGAAAACGTTCTGGATTAAAGCACAGTCGTGTGATGATTCACCAACCATTGGGGGGCGCACAAGGCCAAGCAAGTGATATGGAAATTACGGTTCGGGAGATCAAAAAGATGAAGAAAGAATTGTACGATATTTTAGCGCACCATTCTGGACAGCCTTTTGAAAAAATCTCTGACGATAGTGATCGTGATTACTGGATGATGGCGGATGAAGCCAAAGAATATGGTATGATTGATGAGGTTCTTGTGAAAACAGAATCGTAAATTAGTAAATTGGTTAATTAGTATATTAGTTAATCAGTGCTATTAGAACAAAACATGATTTGTCCATACACTAATCGTTTCCGAAAATCTTCTTGATGCAATGGTATAGACCATATTAAGCTAGACCCGATAGTAGTGGTTGGATGTTTGGTTGGCGATTGCGTTGGCTTTTCGCAGAATATATTGCGAAAAATGCAAGGCATCTTGGAGATGCCATCCATAAACGAATAGCGGGACTATGCGTTGCGACGAAGCATTTTACTAGTCTCTCCTTAAAAAATAGAGAAGACTTTTCGACATATCTGTTGAAAAGTCTTTGTTTGTTTAGGGCTAAAAAGGTTTCAATAAAGCAAATTTTCTATATAAAATGTCATCTCTATACCGAAAGTTATACTTTAGTTATCAATACATTTATTGATTTCGTAAATTTGCTCCCTGAAAAAAAAACCAGATTAATGAGTAAACGTAACAAACAACAATACTGTTCTTTTTGTGGTCGTGGTAAAGATGAAACCCTCATCTTAATTGCTGGCATTGATGGGCATATTTGTGAAAATTGTGTGGCACAAGCACAACAAATTATGGATGAAGAACTGATGCAACAAAACGATCATTTTAAGTTCAATATGCCCAAAATGCTGAAACCAAAAGCCATCAAAGAGTTTTTGGATCAATATGTCATTGGGCAAAATGAGGCGAAAAAAGTGATTGCGGTGTCGGTCTATAATCACTACAAACGATTGAACCAAGATATTGAAAACACGGTGGAAATCGAAAAATCCAATATTTTATTGGTGGGGCGTACAGGTACTGGAAAAACACTTTTGGCTCGTACTATCGCTCGCTTTTTAAACGTTCCTTTTACAATCGTAGATGCGACAGTCTTTACAGAAGCAGGTTATGTGGGTGAAGATGTCGAGAGTATTTTGTCTCGATTGTTGCAGGTTTGTAATTATGATGTTTCTGCTGCCGAAAAAGGCATTATTTATATAGATGAAATTGATAAAATCGCTCGTAAAGGCGATAATCCTTCCATTACCAGAGATGTATCGGGCGAGGGTGTTCAACAGGCTTTGTTGAAACTTTTGGAAGGTACAGAGGTGATGGTGCCGCCTCAAGGTGGTCGCAAACATCCTGAACAAAAATTGGTGAAAGTCAATACACAAAATATCTTATTTATTTGTGGGGGAGCATTTGATGGTGTGGAGCGGTTGATTGGTAATCGTATGAATACCAATATGATAGGCTTCACCAGTGAGAAGGAAGAAGATATTAATCGTGATGATTTGTTGCAGTACATTAGTCCAAGAGATATGAAGTCTTTCGGATTAATTCCTGAGTTGATTGGGCGTGTGCCTGTCTTGACTTACCTCCGTCCATTGGATGCCGTGGCCTTAAAAGCCATCCTTTCTGAACCCAAAAACGCATTGGTCAAACAATACAAAAAGTTATTTGACATTGAAGGCATCAATTTGATTTTTGAGGAAAGTGCTTTGGATTATATCGTAGAACAAGCAGTGGATTTCAAATTAGGCGCAAGGGGCTTGCGCTCTATTTGTGAGGCAATTTTAACGGATGCAATGTACGAACTCCCAAGTGAGGAAAATATAACAGAATTTGTCGTCTCCAGAGAGTACGCTGAAGAAAAAGTTACAAAATCAAAATTGAATAAGCTGCGAATGGCTTCGTAGTTTGTCGTTTTAGTCGTTCTCTTCGATACCAAGAACTAAGAACCAAACTAAGAACCAAGAACCACAGCACTAATATAAAAAATCCCGATTCTTTGATGTATTTCAAGGAATCGGGATTTTTTTATTTCTTCAATTAATTTAAAAGGAGCGAAAGTTTGAGTGCTTCGTCGTAGCGTTTAGTCCTGCTATCCATTCTTATGGTGGCTGGCTTGTCACAGACACACGACTGTGTGTCTCAACACCCACGCCACCATACCATTTCTATCAGGGCTATTTTGGATGGTTTGTATCGCTGCATTTAGGTTTTAAATCACGGATTTTTTGGATTGTACAGATTTTTTTTTGGTTAATCAGTCTCCAAAAAAATGACTCAAATGACTAAGAACCACAGCACCAAGAACTACGGCACTACCACAACAACAACCTCTTCCCTATCCTCATTCACAACCGTTTTAAAACATTCAAAGAAAGGCGTATCGTACATCGCTTGTTCTTTGAAATGGACTCTGAGGAATGGAACAGCAGTTGTATTTTTGGGGATTGGGTTGCCGTCCGTGATAATACCATAAAAAATACTGAAATTGTGATCGACTTCTAACGCATAATCCGCAACAGTAGGATACGTCATTTCGACAGAATCAATCATAATACCGGCAATACTCAATTCAAAACCTAAGATAAGGTTGTAAGGATTTTTTAAAGAGAAATCAATATAGCGATTGGTAAAATCAATGTTTTCGATATTAAAAGTAACAGTATCATTGGTATTCGTCAAGCCAAAAGGAAATTCACAGTTCCCATTGACTGGAACAACTCCAATACCTTCTAACAAACATTCTTGTAACAAAACGGCATCGGTGACAGTCAAACAACCATCTTGGTTGAGGTCTATACAATCTGTCGTCTCCTCTCCTATCAAAATGCCTTTTAGGTATTTTTGAACATCGGTATCGTCTAAAGCCTCATCGTGGGTAAAATCGCCTCTTAATGCACTTCCTGCACAATTCCCCTCGCAATCTAATTGGGCAGCTCCATAAATTTCGCCTAAACAATCTGTATATGGCTGACAATCCGTTACAATTTGAGTAAACCTTGTGCCTGCTGCATCAGTTTGTAAATTAATACAGACCTGCGCCCAGTTGTTGCTATAATTCGTTTCTGCAACGCCATTGGCATCTGCTGATTTGTCCCAATTGACTCGTACAACCAACGTATAAATTCCATCAACAACTTCCGTTATATCAATCCACTGACATTCTAAGCCTGAACTGTAAATATCGCCACAATGTGCAGAAATTCCTTGATTGGCACAGCTATATTTGGGTGTGCCTCCACCATAACTACAATCTAAGTCTAACACACAAAATCCGTTTTTAAAACCAATGGGCAATTCGTTGTTATTTTGGTCATAAAGTATATATTCTGCATAACCTTCATAGTGCCAATGCCCATGACATGGGTCCCATTCCCATTGTGTACCGCCATCGCCATTTTGGTCGGCAGGGGGTATGCCAATATAATAATCTTGGTCACCAATATTCTCAATATGTGTTGTAAAGCGTAGAATTTGGCGAGTTCCATATCCTGTTAAGCATTGTTCTTCTGTATAACATGCATCGTTATTCTCTTGTTCTTGAATAACAAGTGTATTGGCAATAATGTAATCTAAAACGATTAAATCTGGTCCCTCTGGACAGTTTGGATTACCTTGATAAAGACAAGAACCATCATCTACAACTGCAATGGGGTTATAATTACAAGCATTTAGGTCTATACAACCCTCTGGTGCTCCCTTATAACTAAAAGCCCATTGAATATCTACATCATCACAGCTACCATCCATATCCCCGATACGAATATAATATGTATCGTCAAATAAAGTTGCATTTAAATAAGCTATATCTGTATTATCACAGCCTGTATTGCTAAAATATATGGCTCCTTCTGGTGAATCATCCCAATCCAATCCAAGACAATAATCATAAATCCAAATACCTGTATTACAGGCATTTCCAAAACTGCAAGTAGTTATTTCAAATTGTCCTATAGCATCAGACTCGAAAACGTACCAAGTATTTAAAAAAGTTGCAGTGTAATTTTCTTCCACATCAATCGGCAATGCGGTATCACAGTAAGTACCTAAAGGACAACCAATCACTGATTCTTCTTCCAATCCAAAATTTCCACCCTCTGCAACAACTTTTTCATCATAAACAACTGAATAATTTCCTATACCATAGCCACAACAAATACCATCCTCATTTGTATCAAAGATGGTAAAAAGCAAACAAGTCTCTATCGGTACACACACACTGTCTTGGTATAAAGTAGATTGTGGTTCACCTGTCAGTGCATCAGACGCAATAACTGTCCCATCTTCATAAGTCAACATCCAAGTTGTTTCTTGAGGATAAGTATCTGTTAGAATATTAATGACAACATTGGCTTCATTATTTGGACATTGTGCTTGAACAGAAAATGCCACAAAAAAGCATAAAAAACTATATAAAATAAAATGTATTCTTTTCATATTATGGATTTTATCAAGAACCAATGCCTTCCAAATATACCAAATTCTCATAGGAATGTTATACTTTGCATCTCTAAGGCTAAAACTACTCGCTTGTTTTGTCGCAAAAAGTACGCTACATTCAATGATTTTATGGATATAACTTAAATTAAACAAAAGTGTGATTAAATAATATTTTTAAAAGGAGCGAAAGGTCAATTACTTCGTCGTAACGGAAAGGCCTGCTATCCGTTTATGCAAGGCATTTTCAAAATGCCTTACATTCCATTCTGTGAAAAAGCCAACGCTTCGCCAACGCAATCTTGCAACCACTTCTATCAGGGCTATTTTGCACGGACTCCACCCTTGTAAAATTCTAAATCTTAATTTCTAAATTCTAAAACTGTTCTCTTAAAATTCTAAATCTTAATTTCTAAAGCGGTTCTGTCCGTGCAAAATAGACCTGATGGTAATGGTACAGCGATATGGATGGCTAAAAGATTTTGGGATGGCTTCGCTGTGAGAATGGACAGCAGGAGCATGCGTCAAGACGAAGCAAAAAAACGTTCTCTCCTAAAAAAATTTATGAAATAATAAATGGAACTATTTTTAAGTTGAATTTGTATAAAGGAAAGTGCTTCTATAAAATTCGTTTTAAGCATCCTACAACGTTGTATTGGCAAAATACTTCCTTTGCTTATATCAAGACGTATTCTGGTTTTAGGAGTGAGGGACATCAACAATATTATAAAAAATTTATCAGTTCAATAGGTGAGGTATGAAGCAACAAAAGAAATTGCAATTATTCCTAAAAATGATAAATGACTTAAAAGTTTAAAGTACATTTTTTATAAAAAAAATAGACGGATTCAATATGAGTTTTTTAACACAATATTGCTGTTATTATTTTTTTTTATCAATAAGTTTTGTAGAATTAGAAAAAGGAGCGAAAGGTCTTTGCTTCGTCGTTCCGTTTAGGCCTGCTATCCGTTCTTATGGTGGCGCATGTTCAGACACACTGCCGTGTGTCTGAACCGCCACCATACCACTGCTATCAGGGCTATTTTTCATGGTCTTTTGGTGGAATAATTGTGTTGATATTTGGCTGGAAATTTTAGTGTTGTGGCAGTGAAAAATGCTTTCGCTTATCTTACGATGATTTTGCCTGTGTATTGGTAGCTTCCTTCTAATTCAAAGAAGTACATTCCTGTGGGTAAGTCTTCTCGTTTTAATTCGTAAGTTGTTCCTGTGATGCCTGAAACTTCTCGGATAAGTTCGCCTTGTACGTTGATTAGTTTTAAGGTGAATATTTCGTTTGTTGGGTTCGAGAAGTAGATGAATGCTTCCTCTAAGAATGGATTTGGATAGACTTTGACAGCAACTTCTTCTGTTGGAATTCGTAAGGCTGTGCCTAAATCTGCGGTGCAAGCAACGCCTAATTGTATGATGGATTCTTTGCGATTTTCATCTATAAAGACAGGGTTTTTTAAGCAAGCAGTGTTGCTGCCAAGTATTTCGCTATAATGTATGCGGACAAATAAAAGTGGGTCGGCTTGTGGTTCTAATCCTTTTACATCGGCCATTAAACCGACAACTAGCTCTTCGTTGTGGCTAATGAATAAATCAAGATTACCAAAGGCGGGATCAAGGACTTCTACTTGTTCTATTTCGACTCCTTCGATTTCAAATTGGAAGCCTAAGACTTCGCTATCAGGGTTTTGTATATATACATCAAAGAACTGTTCTTCTGTATTGGTTTGGTCAATGCTTAACACCAATATATCGTTAGAAACTTCGGTTTGAACGGGAAATGTACAGGTAGCACTTTCAACATCTAAGATACAAGCATTGAGTAAAATAGGATCGCAAACGGTAATTTTGCCATCTGTATTTAAATCATTACAAATGGTTGCATTCCAGCTTTCTTGTACGATGTCATAAACATAAGCATAAACATCGCTGATTCCTGTAGTTGCATCTAAATTATAATCGCCTGATAAAGCGTCTCCGCCACATTGTCCATTACAATCTGTAACGCTACCACCATTGAAAAGACCTGCACAATCTAAGTGGGCTGAAATGTCAATACAACTTGCATTGGCTACTGCATTGATGCGTTCATACTGTGTATTGACGGCTTCTTCTACGGCTTCTAAGCAAATTTCTGTTGTGTTTTCGGCTTCAAAATGAATGCGCAATACTGTAAATTCTGTTTGGCTTTGTGGGATATTTGTTCCGTCTTTTGCCCAAGAAATAATTTCGGTTTCATTGGCTGCAATGGCGTGATTTAAGCTAAAAGCTGCACCATTTTCTGTAATCACTTCTTTGATTTGCATACCACTAAAACGAAGGTGGAAACCAATTAAATCGCTTGTAGAATTTTCGATTTTCAGGGTAAAGTATTGTTCTTCGACATTTAAGTTCTCTATGACAAATAAGGCTAATTCGTTTTCGTTATAGCCATTATCAAGAGTATTGCACATTTCTTCGTTGGCAAGACAAGCATCTACTAATACAATGTCCATTAAAGAGAGTGTATTGTCGTTGTTCCAATCTTCGCAAGGTGTTATGGTTGTATTATCTGTAAATAGTGCTTGTATGTAGTCGCTGATATCTTGCGCATCAATCACTTGGTCATTGTTAAAATCACCTTGTAATGTTGTGCCTCCACAAATGCCATTACAGTCTATTGCTGTGCCTCCATTAAAAATACCTGCACAATCGTAGTATGGAGCTAAATTGATACAGTCGCCATCAATCATACCATTGATTTTTTGGTATTGTTCATTGACAACAGATACAACTTCTTCAATACAAATGTCTTCTGCGTCTATTGCATCAAAATAGACTTTTCCTAAAATATAGCCTTCTTCATTTTGCAGAATTCCGCCTATATTATTTGTCCAAAGTGCCAATTCTTTATTCACATAACTAATACTAATATTAAAGTCTTCTAATAAATCGGGCGCAGGAATGATTTCTGAAATGGTGATTCCTTGTAGTTTTAAATGCGCTCCTAAGACATTGCATTCTGTATTTAAGATTCTTATGTTAAAAGATTGTTCGGTAGCATTGAGTCCTTCGATGACAAATGATGCCATTTCTGTTTCGTTTAAGATGGTTACTGCGCCATTACACAAAGTATCTTGTTCAATACACGTATTTAAGAATAGTGCATCGCTTAGTGTGATTGTATTGTCATTGTTAAAATCATAACAAGGGAAGGTTGTAGCGTTTGTCGATAATAAGGTAGTGACATAAGCATCAACATCTAATTGATTTAAGGCAGTATCTCCATTAATGTCTCCTTGAATAGAATTTCCTCCACAGATTCCATTACAATCTAATGTTTCTGTTCCGTTGAAGATGCCTGCACAGTCTTTATAGGCTTCTATATTGATACATCCATCAGACAGCACCGATAGTATTTTTGCACCTTCTTCATTAACTACATCTAAAACTTCTGACAAACATATTTCTGTTCCTTCGACTATTTCATTGAAATGAATTCGTAGTAAAGGATAAGCAACCGATTCCATATCAATGGCTGTTTTTGATAGTAGTAGTCCGATAAGCGTATTCTCATTATTGACTAACTCTATATCCATTTGTGTGCTATCAATAGGTAGTGCTTCTACTGAGTCAATTATGATACCACCAAAACGTAAATGGAAACCTTGGATGTAAGAGATAGGATTTTCAAGGATAACATCAAAATATCGTTGTTCGACATTCAAACCGCCAATATGCCAAAATGTAGTATCCATTTCATTGTATGTCTCTATTGGGAAATTACAACTTAATGGCGAAAAATCGTCTCGAATGCATATTTCTAAAAGTGTTGCGTCTGTTAAGCCCACAACACCATCATTGTTTAAATCTTGACAGGTATTGTTCTCCATGTCTTGTGCTAATAAGAAGGCTAGGTATCCGTCTAAATCTGTAGCATTTATTACAGCATCTTGATTAAAGTCACCAAATAAGGCATCGCCCCCACAAATACCTGAACAATCTAATTTTAATTGACCATTAAATATCTCTGCACAATCTAAAAATGCACTGACATCTAAACAAGGATTGATGATTTCTGGATGCAAGAATCGTCCATTATCACCAATGACTTCGATGACCTGTTCTAAACACAATATTTCGTGAGCTGCTGTATCTTCATCAATAAAGATTTTGAAGACAGGTAGGGTTGCACCTTGTTCTTCTATTGCTCCATCACTGATTAAGGCGACGAGCATGGTATCATTGTATAAGAAGGAATAATCTAAAGAGGATGGATTGATAGGTTCAATTCCGCTAATACGAAAGCCGCTAAACTCTAATTGAAAAGCCCTTACTTGGGCATTAGGGTTTTGTAAGCTTAATTCAAAATAAGCTGCTGTATCATTTAAAGTGCCTATTGACCAAGTTACGGTATCGGCTAATCCTATTGGCGTCATTGTTTCTTTGCAATCATCGTCTTGTACACAAATATCTAATAAGACAATATCTGCTAAAGTGTTTTCACCATCTCCATTTAAATCATTACATGAAATTGTTGTTGAATTTTGGAATAAGAGTGAGGTAAGATAGTCTTCTACATCTTCACCATCAGTCAAAGCATCTTCATTGAAATCACCGAAAATGCCTGTGCCTCCACACTCATTATTACAATCTAAAACCAATGAACCGCCAATTACTTCTGCACAATCTATATGTGGTGGTAAATAATGACATTCATCAGCTGCATTGATGATGGTTTCTTCTCTTTGTCCATTGACAACTGTATGGAAACAGTTGAAGCAAAGACTATCTGCAACAGCTTCCTCTCCAAAATAAATTCGCAAGAAAGGAGATTCTTCTGTCATTTTTGGAAGTGGCTCTCCATCTTCTGCCAATCCATATAAAACACTGAAATTGTGGTCGGTTCTTATATTGTAGTCCTCAATATTCTCAATTAACATTTCGATGGAATCAATCTTAACTCCTTCAATACCTAATTGAAAGCCTAAGATGGTGTTGTTTGGGTTTTTAATGTTGAAATCTACATATCGTTCTTCCCAATGAATCGTATCTATTGTAAAAGTTACAGTATCATAGATATTGGTGATGCCATATGGGAAAGTACATTTTCCGTTGGTAATGTTGGTTTCTATGCCTTCGATTAGACACTCATTAATAAGGCTTGCATCGGTAATGCTTAAAATACCATCTTTATTTAAATCTGTACAATTTGTTGCTGCATCATTGATGATAATGGCGGTTAGATAGTCTTCTAAATCCAAGGAATCAATCGTTAAATTGCCATCATAATCGCCTTTTATGGATTCTCCACCACAAACGCCACTACAATCAATCATGGCACTTCCATGTTCTGTACCTTCACAGTCTACATAAGGGTCACAATATTGTTCGGGAATAACTAAGATACTTGGATGCCCTGTGGCATCTCTACTTAATTGAAAACAGACTTGCGCCCAATTGTTTGTATAATTTGTTTCGACTCTTCCTGTGGCATCAGGAGATTTATCCCAATTGACCCGAACCACTAAGGTATACAAACCTGCTGCTACACCTGTTATGTCCAACCATTGGCAAGCCAAGTCACTTTCATAGGTATCATAACACTGACTCGAAATTCCTTGTAGCCCACAAGTATATTTGGCAGTTCCTCCTTCAAAACAGCTTAAATCTAAGACACAAAAGCCGTTTTTAAAGCCAATTGGTAATTCTTCATTGGCATCATTGAATAGAAGATACTCTGCATATCCTTCGTAGTGCCAGTGGTCGTGACAAGGATCAAATTCCCAATTTGGGTCAAGTGAATCTTCATCTTCTGGTGGTTGTCCTATATAGTAGTCTAAATCCCCTATATTGCTAATGGTTGTCGTAAAACGTAAAAGCTCTCTTGCACCATAGCCATTTACACATCTTTCTTCTATTAAACAGGATTGTTCTTCTAACTGTGAGTCTGTTTCCTCAAGAATTTCTAACCTTAAAGAATTTTTAATAACATATTGTACCACCTCTAAATCTGGTCCCGCAGGACAGTTAGGGTCACCTGGATATAGACAAGAACCTTCTTCTAATTCCGTTGCAAAAGCGTCATAATTACAAGCAGTAGGATCGGTACAACCTACAGGCGTACCAATATATGTTAAATTCCAATTAATGTTTTGACAGTCATCTTCATTGTCTCCAATACGAATATAGAAGACGTTACCGCCTTCTAAATTGACTTCTAAGCTTGCTTGTTGTGTTGTGGAATCGCATCCTTCCGTTGTGTAGGCAATGGCACCGACGATGCCATCTGTTGTATTTGCGCCAAAACAATGGTCATATACCCAAATGCTGGTATTGCATGTATTGTTATCGCAAGTATTGATGAGATAACGACCTGAAGAATCTGGTGTAAAAACGTACCAGTGGTCGTCGTAAGTAGTAGTATAAGGAATATCTAATTCTGTGTTAGGTGCTTGATTGCAATTTTTACCTTCGCCACAGTTTATATTGTTTATTTCATTGTAGGTAAATAATCCGCCTTGAGCGACTAAAGTATCTTCTGAATAGATAGAATAGCTTCCATCTTTGTGTTCACAACAAATTCCATCTCCACTTCTATCTACTATAGAAAAGACAAGACAAGAATCTGCTATTACACAGAATGTATCTCGTAAAACGCTAAGATCCTCTAAGTCATCATAAGCAAGCGTATCCTCATAATAATATGCCTCATCTTCAAGACTATAAATACTAACATCATACATTGTGTCTGCTGTTTCATAATCTATAGAATGAATTGTATCACCATTTTCGTAATAAAGATACCAGCTTATTTCTCCTGGATACCTATCATTCACAACTTCAACGACAATAGAAGTTTCTCCATTATCGCAATCTTGTGCTTGTAGGTTTACAAGAAAATTAAACAAAGACAATATAAATATAACACCTAAGTTTCTGTACATAACAATTCCTCAAGGGGCTTTTACAATCGTTACAAATTACTTCTTTAGTAGAATCAAAAATAAAAACAGTTACATTCTGTTATAAACATAATAGACTAGACCCGATAGTAGCGGTATGGAAGCTGCTTGGCATAATGCAAGGCATTGTAGAAGCCTTACATAATAGCGTATAGCGGGACTATGCGTCACGACGGAGCATATAACTGTTCTCTACAAAAAATACTTATTATGATAACATGTGTTTTTTAAAGAAGCTAAATTATATCAGATGTTTTTTCCCAATAGGTTATTGACAATATAGATTAGTTAATAGTTGTTGTAGATAAATAGCATAAAGATAGCGGCTATAAATGTCTATATTATAGATACCTATTTAAGTTGTTAGTTAGGACAGTAAAAAAAAAGGTTGCTAAATGCTACACTTAAATGACTGTAAACCAGCAAGGAAGGTTGCTTTTAGCTTAGCGCATTGAATAGTTTTATGGCAAAATGCTTAAAACATTTAATGATATAAAAATATTTAATGGTAAAACTAATACAAATCTTCCATACCTGTACTAGAAAAGCCTATCTTTTTTTTGGCTAGATATAATAATTATATAACATTTTTCTATATTAGTAACACTTGAAAAAAATACTGACATATTTTGAGTATATTTTACTCTTATTTATACTCATTTTATGGGCAGATTGTTATGTCTTGGGTCAAAACAACAATTTACATAAAAACAAGTATAAGGTTCAGACAAATGAAATGCAAATAGATACACTTTCGCTTGTCCCAAATTCTGTTAAAATCGTCAATACAGCCACAAAAGAGGTCATAGACTCTACTTATTATAAGATTAACTATATTAAATCAACACTCCTATTAAAAAACAAAATACAAGTAGACTCTATTACTGTTCATTATCGTACCCTTCCTATTCAATTAGACGAAAGGCTTGCTCATAAAAAGCAAGAAAGCCTCGACAAATATGGGAATTATCCCTTATTAGAATACCAACCGACCAAACCTCCTACCCTTTTTGAAGATATGGATGCTTTGAACTATCAAGGCAGTTTTTCAAGGGGTATTTCTGTTGGAAACACCCAAGATCTTAGCGTTAATTCCTCTTTTAATTTGCAATTAAACGGAAAGCTCAACAATGATGTTGAGGTATTGGCATCTATTACAGATAACAATATTCCTTTCCAAACACAGGGAAATACCCAGCAATTACAAGAGTTTGATAAGATTTTTATTCAATTGAAAAAAAGCAACCACAAACTCATTTTGGGCGACTATGAAATCACTCGTCCCAAAAGTTACTTTATGAACTTTTATAAAAAGTTACAAGGCATTCAATATAGTAACACCGTTCAAAACAATAGTGTTCAATGGCAAAATACCGCAAGTGCAGCTATTGCACGAGGTCGTTACACCAGAATGAGTTTCCAGGGCGAAGAAGGCAATCAAGGCCCTTACAAACTTATTGGTGCCGATGGCGAAACGTTTATTATTGTTTTGTCAGGAAGTGAACGGGTTTATATAGATGGTAATCTTTTGACACGAGGAAGTAACCATGATTATGTTATTGACTACAACTTGGGCGAAGTCTTTTTTACACCCAATCAACTTATCACCAAAGATAAGCGAATTGTTATAGAATTTGAGTATTCTCAGCGATATTTTTTGCGTTCTTTGGTACATTATCAATCAAATTTTTCTACAGGGCAACTTAATGTCAATTTGAACCTTTATAGTGAACAAGATGCTAAGAATCAAGCAGGTCTGCAAGAATTAGATGGAAACCAAAAAACTTTTTTAAAGAATTTGGGCGATGATGTTGATAACGCTTTTCAACTTGGGATAACCAATACGGGATATGTAGCAGATCGCATACTTTATCGCAAAATTGATACACTTTTAAATGGGCAACCTGACTCTATTTTTGTGTATTCGACGAATCCAGAAACAGCCGTTTACAGTCTTTCTTTTGCCAATGTTGGGTTGGGTAATGGACATTATCAATTGACACAAACAACTGCCAATGGTCGGGTGTATGAATGGATTGCGCCCGATGCGGTTACAGGACAACTGTTGGGTAGTTTTGAGCCAATTATCAAATTAATTGCGCCACAAGCCAAGCAATTGGCAACCTTGGGGGTCGATTATCAATTGACTGAAAAGACAAACGTTTCTACAGAACTTGCTTTGAGCCGTCTTGATCCCAATACTTTCTCCCAAATTGGCGATTTTGATGATAAAGGCGTGGCGGTTAAGGTTGGTTTGGAGGATAAGCGTTTTTTGAGCAAAAAGAAGACTTGGGAAACTAACTTTACAGGATCATATGAATGGGTACAGGATCGTTTTGAAAGATTAGAGGCTTATCGTCCTGTCGAATTTGCCCGAAATTGGAACATTGCGCCTGCTTCTTCCGAATCTTTTCAGGAGCATTTGACGATGGTACAGCTTTCTTTACAGAAAAAATTGGCGACCAAGTGGGGTTATGGCATTAGTTTGTTCAATCAAGAGGGCAATTATAATGGTGTTCGGCATCAGATAGATGGGCTTTTTAACAAAAATGGCTATAAGTTTCTTGTCAATGCGACTTTGTTAAATAGCGAATCAACCATCAATACTTCTCGTTTTTTCAGACCTACGTTTTCTCTTTCCAAACAATTTAAGAAACTCAATAATTGGCGAGTTGGTTTTGATGCTTTTCAGGAGGATAATCGAATTTATGCGATAGATTCGGCAAATTTGAGCCAAAGTAGTTTTTCCTTTTATGAAACGCTCTATTACATACAAACGCCTACGACTTCCAAAAATAGGCTTAAAATATCGTATGGGCAACGCTATGATTTTGCGCCACAAAATGATGAGTTTGTCAATACAACCATTGCAGACAATATAAAAATGGAGGGAGCTTTGGCTAAAAACCCTCGCAATCAGCTATTGTGGAACATCACTTATAGGACGTTACGGGTAGATACCACCATTGAAAAGAACATCAATCCCGAAAAAACGCTTTTGGGACAGTGGACTTATAATTTTGTAATCAAGAATGGTTTGATTCGCTCTTCTACGGATTATCAAATTGGGTCGGGACAACAGCAAAGGGTTGAGTATTTGTATACGCCTGTTGCGGCACAATTGGGCGATTTTATATGGGTGGATCACAATCAAAATGGCTTACAAGACAACAATGAATTTGAGATGGCGACGGACAACAATTTGGAGGATTCTATTCGTTTTGTACGGATTGTCGTGCCTTCTAATGAGTTTCAACGCACCAATCAGGTAAAAGTCAATCAAAGTTTTTCGCTCAATCCCAAAGCGATTTGGTTCAAAACGACAGGCTGGCAAAAATGGGCAGGTAAATTATCGGCACAATCGACTTTCCAAATCAATCGCCAATATGTGGGTGTCAATAATTTTGCACAGTACAATCCTTTTTATCGTGCTGATAGTAGTTTGGTGACTTCTAACAACTCCATTCGCAATATTCTCTACTTCAACAAGGGGAATTCTACCTTCAATATGGACTATTTTTTCAATAAATTCTCGACGCAAACCCTGTTAATTAATGGAACAGATGGGAGTTTTAAGGAAGAATATGGTACAAAATTGCGGTGGGGATTGGGTAGCAATTGGAATATTCAGGGCGAATATTTGCAAGGTTTTCTGCAAAATAAGTCAGAGGCTTTTGAAGATCGAGATTACCTCATTGATTCCTGGCAGTTCAAACCCAAATTAACCTTTCAACAAGGGGTAAAGTTCCGTTGTTCTTTGGAATATTTGGAGAAACATAGTGAGGAAAATACTCTTTCTACTGCCTCAAAATTGGCGATTCAACGCAATTTAACGACGAGTCTTCGTTGGAGTACGGTTCGCCAAAGTACGCTCAATGCAAAGTTTTCTTTTATTACGATTCAATATGAGGACGATGATGGTGTGGATTATTCGACCAACACGCCTGCTGCGTTCCAAATTCTTCAAGGACTCCAACCTGGTCAAAATTTCCGTTGGACGATCAACTATGAAACTCGGCTTATCAATAATATTTTGTTGGGCATCACTTATGATGGCAAAAAGAGTGAGGAATTGCCTGTAAGCCATGTGGGGAAAGTGAATTTGAGGGCGGTTTTTTAGTTTTTGTGGTTTTTGTGGTTTATGTGGTTTATGTGGTTTTTGTAGTTTAAGTAGTTTTAGAACTACCTACTCTACCCGACGGTTTAACATTTCGCCAATGATAAGCTAGATTTTTTGTGAAAAATACTTGAAAAACAGCTCAATTACTATGTTTTATCAATAAAAAAGCTTCATTTAAAGTATATTTATTTACAAAAATTAGCAATTTCAAAAACCATCGGGTAGAGTAAGAACTACCCAAACAAATCCAAAACATTAATCGCATAGCCAGCCCTGATTTTTCCTTCGTGTTCTGCGATGAGGTTCATGCCGAAGATGAGGTGATTGCTGTCTGGTTTTTTGCGGTAGGTTGCGAGGG
>Ga0209186_1000226_pt1 | contig 45396 bp, 31 predicted proteins | sample SidtaG_FD_187426 | JGI IMG/M metagenome (GOLD analysis project Ga0209186, IMG submission 187426) | Marine algal microbial communities from Sidmouth, United Kingdom - Sidmouth_Male2 metaG (SPAdes) (version 2) | ecosystem: Host-associated > Algae > Red algae > Unclassified | place: Sidmouth... | reverse complement strand
CTTAAGTCATGATCTTTTAGGTGCCCTAGTTTTAATGACGTGGAAAAGTCCCGGCAGGGACGACAGAAAGTAGCGCGGGGTGGAGCGAAGCGGAACCCCGGGGTATTGCGGTAATCGAAGCGTTTTACGGCCCGAAGGGTCGAGTCATCATAGCCCCGGGCATCGCCCGGGGTACTGCGGTAATTGAATCGTTTTACGGCCCGAAGGGTCGAGTCATTATAGCCCCGGGCATCGCCCGGGTTTGAAGTAAGCAAAGAAAGCAACGAGCGATGAACCTTGTATTTGGAGGCAAATCGGAGCGAGGCGCAGGAAGCAGCCCGCCTAGTTTGAATTCAGTTCTGCCTGAAAACCATTGAAAACGAGAATGCTAGAGATGTTGAGAATCGGTTACCATACGCTTTTCATCCGCTTGGGTGTCACCGCCATACGATTTGGCGGCGTGGAAAGGTTCACATCCGTTCCACGGCCTCCTCACTCCGTTCGTCAACCATGGCTATCAATGTGTCAGCGCTACGCGCCTTTAGTCGTCTGGATTCCCACTTATTTTTGATGCAAATCGGCTTAACTTGGCGCCATTGGGGCCTGAGGGGGCTTACAGCAGTCATAACCGATGGTTCATCCTGCGGGTGGCAAAATCTTCTGCAAAACCGTGTCTTTCTCAGTCATACAAACATCCGAGGCTTGACCTAATCCTGACCTTCGGCAAACATACCTAATGGAGCCAATCTACGAAGGTAAAGCCAAGCGTCTTTTTACCACCGACAACCCGAACGAATTGTTGATGGAATTCAAGGACGATGCGACTGCGTTTAATGGAGAAAAGAAATCAAGTTTCGCTGAGAAGGGCCGCCTAAATCTGGATTTGAGCTGCTTGATTTTTGACGAGCTCGCCAAGCAGGGCATCGCAACCCATCACATCAAACGCCTCGACGAAACCCGGCTCTTGGTCAAAAAGGTCGACATCATCCCGCTCGAAGTGGTCATTCGCAATGTGGTGGCTGGCTCCTTGCACAAGCGCCTTGGATACGACGAAGGTCATGTTCTCGACGCCCCTTTGGTCGAGTACTATTACAAGCGCGATGACCTAGGGGATCCCATGCTGACCTTGGATCACATCGCCATCCTCGACGTGGCGACAGATGCAGAACTCAAAACAATTTCTGAACTCGGTTTGCAGGTAAACGAATTCTTGATTGGCTTCTTCGGAAATTCAGGAATCCGGCTCATCGATTTTAAATTAGAATTCGGACGCGATACAGATGGCAGCATCCTTCTTGCGGACGAAATTTCCCCCGATAACTGTCGCCTCTGGGATGCTACATCCGGAGAACGGTTGGACAAAGATCGATTCCGTCGAGATTTGGGCGACCTGCTCGATGGCTATCGGGAAATCCTTGGCCGCCTTCAGGGGCAAAGCTAATCCGAAGTCTCGAAATAATCAGTAGGTTCATACGAAACGAATTGGAGTGCTCGTGAAATATACCGCAGAAATTGTTAGTCGATTTGATTCCCGCCATCCCTCAAATGGCCTCTTGTATTCACCCGTCGATGAGGCGTCTACCTACCGCGAATCTCGCGTGTACGAGTTTGATCTCGAAAGCGATTCCGATGTGCCCGAGGCCCGTGCTTTCGTCGAGCGTGTATTGAGCGACGCGGTTAGCCAAATCATGAGCGACGACGGTGCGCCGGTCGTAAACGACTACTGCTACTATATGGATGTCGCGATGAAGGACAAAGTCCTCGACCTCGAGAAGCAGTACCTGCTTCAGCACTACCGTCATACCAAACCCAACTTTACCCTTCAGGGCCTCACGATTCATCGCCGAATTTATATCTTTGGTGATGCTGAAATTTTGCCCCCCGCCCGTCTTGAAAAAGACATTGTTAATCCTGTGATCCAAAAAGCTTCCCTTGCCTGGCCCGAATGACCACCGCTCAAGCCAATTTCTATACTGTCCCTCTCCTCGACTTAGCCGACGACGCCCTTGCCCAACTTAGTAGCGACATGAAACTGTCGCTCTCGTTGGAAGACATGCAGGCCATCCAAGCCAAATACAACGACCTCGGGCGCGAGCCCACCGATGTAGAACTCGAAGTCATTGCGCAAACCTGGAGCGAGCATTGCAAGCACCGGATTTTTGCCGCCGAAATCGATCACCAAAGCAATGGGGAGACGGAGACGGTTGATGGTATTTTTAATACCTACGTCCGCGATGTCACCCGCAAGATTATGAAGGAGAAGCCTGGCTTCGTCCTGTCTGCTTTTGTCGATAACGCGGGCTTCATCACCCTCGATGACAACTTAGCGGTTTGCCTGAAGGCCGAGACGCATAATCACCCTTCCGCCATCGAACCCTATGCCGGTGCCAACACCGGTTTAGGCGGCGTGATCCGTGACATCCTCGGAGCGGGCCTCGGTGCTAAGCCGGTGGCTAACCTCGACGTCTTTTGCTTTGGACCTCCCGACACCGATCCGGCCACCTTGGCCGGCGACACGATTCATCCGCTCGGGGTTTTCCGCGGGGTGGTGCGCGGCGTGCGTGACTACGGAAACCGGATGGGCATTCCCACCGTTTCTGGCGCGATCTTTTTTGAAGAAGGCTACACCTGCAACCCGCTCGTTTTCTGTGGCACCGCAGGAATTATTCCCAAGGGCGACATCGATAAGGAAAACCAAGCTGGCTTGCAAATCGTTGCTCTCGGTGCGCGTACAGGTCGTGATGGCTTACGCGGCGCGACCTTTAGCTCCGCTTCCTTGCATACCGACAGCCACGAAGAAGATCAGACCGCGGTGCAAATCGGCAATCCCATCGAAGAAAAGAAAGCGGCCGACTGCGTGCTGCATGCCCGTGAAGAAGGCCTCATCGCCGACGTCACCGATTGCGGTGCGGGTGGATTCTCTTCGGCTTGCGGTGAAATGCTCGAAGCGACTGGCGGGGAGATTTTCCTCGAACGCGCTCCGTTAAAAGAGCCCGGCCTAACCAGTTTCGAAGTCTACCTATCTGAGAGCCAAGAGCGCATGGTGCTCGCGGTGACCAAAGCCAACCTGCCGCGCTTGCAAGAGTTGGCGGACATGTACGGCACCGAATTGACCGTGCTCGGCCACTCGACCGATGACCAAGTTCTCCGCGTGTTCCACGACGGCGAAACGGTTTGTGAACTGGCCTGCGATTTCTTGCACGGCGCCCCTCGTAAAACCTTGGTCGCGTCCAATAACCCGCAGTCTACCGTCGACGAAGTGGTTCCTTCCGACGAAGGACTCGGCCTCGCGCTGAAGGAACTCTTGGCCGATGTAAATGTCTGCTCTCGTGAGCCCGTGATCCGCGAATACGATCACGAAGTTCAGGGTAACACCATTCTCAAGCCTCTGGCGGGAGCCACCGGTGATGCACCTCAAGACTCCGCAGTCATCGCGGTGGACGGAAGCGATAGGCTCTTCGGGATGGGACTTTCCATTTTGCCTCATTACGGCGAAGTTGATCCTTATCGCATGGGCTTGAGCTGCGTCGACGAAACTATTCGTCAAATCGTGGTGAGCGGGGCTGATCCGGATCGCATCGCAATTCTGGACAACTTCTGCATGGGGAATCCTGAAGTTCCTAGCGAGCTCGGGAAGCTGGTTGAGTGCTGTCGCGGTATGGCCAAGGCGGCCACGATTTACGGCGCGCCCTTTGTTTCCGGCAAAGATAGTTTTTATAATAGCTACGATCACAACGGCGAAGAGCGTCACATCCCCGTGACCTTTTTGTGCAGTGGGGTAGGCATCATCGATTCCATTTCTCAGGTGACCGGTGCTTCTATTCGTAAGACAGGCAGCGACCTCTACGTGCTCGGTGCCACCGCGCCTGAGCTTGGAGCCAGCACCTTCGCTCGTTTGCAAGGTTTTGATGGGAATAACGTACCGGACCTCGATCCGGATGTCGCCCTCGCATCTTACCGCGCCTACTATGAGGCGAACAAGCAGGGCCTGATTCTCGCGGGGCATGATTGCTCCGAAGGTGGCCTCGCGGGTGCCGTCGCCGAAATGGGTTTTTCTATGAAAGCTGGAATCGATCTGTCGCTTTCTGGTGATTTGCCTGCGGCAACCGCACTGTTCAGCGAGTCTAATGCGCGGATTGTTATCGAGGCTGACCCCGCGCATGCCGACCAACTTGCAACCGCTTTTGCGGGCTGCTCGTTTACCAAAATCGGTGTCACCACCGACGCGCACGCGAACCTCAAGATTTCTGTAGCCGACAAGCTTGTTCTCGATGAACCCATGGCCGAGCTGAAAGCCGCCTGGAAAAATGGTTTGGTTGAACACTACTAATGCTTCGAAGCGTCTAATAAGCGTCGAAAGATCGTTTTGATTGGGGTGAAAATTGCCCGATTGATTTGCCTAAAGCGTGACTTTTTTGCGAGTTACGCTTTCTGGCGGTCAAATATTTTCCCGCTCTTGCACTTGCGTTTCTGCTCAATCGGTTTCAATATGTTCGGTACATCTTATGCAACGACGTTATAGGCTTCCCCTCATTATTTTAAGTATCTTCGCCCTTGCGGGTAGCGCCTTCGCGCTATCGACAGGAGGTTCAGCCGATCCCAATGCCGTCGCCACTCGTGCCGATGTGGTCATGATGATCGTCTACATCGTGCTCGCGGTGTTCGTTTCCTTTCTCTGCTCCGTTGCCGAGGCGGTTCTTTTGTCGGTCACCCCGTCTTACGTGAGGAATTTGGAGAGGGAAGGTCACAAGGCGGGTCCGCTGCTTGGGATTTTGAAGTCCAACGTGGATCGCCCCTTAGCGGCCATCCTTACACTAAACACCATCGCGCATACCTTCGGGGCCGGTGGCGCAGGTGCCAAAGCTGAATTAGTCTTTGGCAGCAAATGGTTCGGGGTCTCGATGATCGTGCTTACCTTGCTCATCTTGTTTGCCTCAGAAATCATTCCCAAAACCATCGGCGCGATTTATTGGAAAAAACTCGCGCCTGTAACCGCTAGGGTTCTCTTTTTCCTCATCTTCATCCTTACCCCGTTCATTTTCTTGTCTGAACAACTCACACGGCTGCTGTCGCGCGGAAAAACCCATTCAACCTTTAGTCGGGAAGAGTTCGGAGCGCTTGCAGAAATTGGTGAGCAGGAAGGTCACCTGAAAGAAGAAGAGTCCAGAATTGTTCGAAACCTGTTGTCGCTTCGCGAAAAAACCGCCGAAGAAATTATGACACCACGGACGGTTATGTTCGCGCTGCAACGCGATCTCTCGGTCGACGAAGTGTATAACAACCCCGAAAAAATTCCCTATTCGCGGATCCCACTTTTTGGCGCAGACAGTGACGACATCACCGGATTTTTCCTCTACAAAGATCTTCTGAAAAAACAGGCTTCGGACAAGCAAACAACGAAGCTGCATGAGATCGAGCGAAGCCTTAAGGCGGTGCCAAACACCATCAAGCTGTCCGATTTGTTTGAGAAATTTCTCGATGACCGAGAGCATCTCTATCTCGTTGTTGGCGAGTATGGCGGTACCTCTGGCATCGTTGCCCTCGAAGACGTGGTAGAAACTTTGCTCGGTGAAGAGATCGTCGACGAAGCGGACCATCACGAAGACTTACAGCAAGTCGCCCGCGACCAAGCCCTTGGCAAAAGCAACAGCGACTCAAACCCCTCCGACCTCTAAAGCGCAAAAGTTTCGCGTGACGCGTTTCGGTCCCATAATTCCGAAGAAGAAGTGATGCGCCGCAGGCCAAGGAGCGGCGGTTTCCAACCGCCGACAGTGGGGATCGCTGGGCACGTCAAGTCTGAAGGACTTGCACAAGGTACAGATGGTTTGTGGAAGCCTTTCAGGCTTCAAAAGACGGACTGATTCTTCGATGGGCGTTGCCCATCGCTACGCTCTGCAAGCCTTTCAGGCTTGTGATTCACTCCGTATAGCGATGTCCTCAAGTCGATATCCTAGAGTTAATCGGTAGATCTGATGCAGCCCCCCGCTTTAGGCATAACGCTAAGGCGTCTCGCCGCAGGATATGGCAGCGTGTGTATGCGATCAAGTAGTAGTAGTAGTAGTAGTAGTAGTAGTAGTAGTAGTTGTTGTTGTAATAGTGCGCCGCAGGCCAAGGAGCGGCGGTTTCCAACCGCCGACAGTGGGGAGGGTGGTTCTGATACCGCCCCCGCTTTGGGCAAAAGGCTGAGGCGTCTCGCCGCAGGATATGGCAGCGTGTGTATGCGATCGCACAGAGGCGGGACGCCTCTGCCACTTTAATTCCATCGAATGGCAGCCCATTAGCATTTCGAACGTTCCCTTTTGCAGGCGGATCGGCTAAGATCGTGGCGTGAAATCCATCTACTCCTCTGCTCTCGTTTTTGCCCTTGGCTTCAGTCTACTTGGTGCCGTGCTTACCGCGCCGTCACTTCAAGCGCAGGACTGGCCAGATTGGCTGGGAGTGAACCGAGATGGGGTCACGACGGAATCGGTGGTGAATCGCGATTGGAAAACCAAGCCACCGGCGGTGTTGTGGACCGCGGAACTCGGCATCGGGTTTAGCTGTTTTACTGTGGTGGATGGACGAGTGTACTCCATGGGATTCCGAGAAGGGATCGAACGTGTTTTCTGCTTTGATGCCGCGACCGGAAAGTCGATTTGGACCCATGAATATCCTTCTGAATTACTCGATCGTTTTTATGAGGGCGGGCCGGGATCGACTCCGGTGGTGCACGAAGGGAAGGTCTATACCATTGGAAAAATCGGTCAGGTTTTCTGCCTCGATGCGAAGACAGGTACTGTAGTATGGGAAGAAAATATACCGAAACTGACCGGGGTTGAGGTTCCAGAGTGGGGCTTTGCCGGCTCGGTTTTAATATGGGGAAATCTGTGTATGTTGGATGCAGGGCATTTTATTAGCCTCGACAAGCAGACGGGCAGGTTCATGTGGAAGACGAAGGAGATGCACGCGGTGGGCTACGGTTCTCCGCTTCATTTTACCGAGGGTGGGGCGGATTATGTGGCGCATCTGAATAACAGTGGGCTGTTGATTCTTCGCCTCGCAAGCGGGGAGGAGACAGATTTTTTAGCTTGGGAAACCTCGTATGCCACCAATGGAACAACTCCGATCTATCGCGATGGGCAGTTATTTATTTCGACCGCTTATAACAAAGGCTGCGCGCTATTGAATGTTGAAGATGGCAAGCTTGAGGAGGTGTATCGGGAGCAGTCTGCCATGCGGAACCAGATGGCGAATTCGATTTTGGTGGGGGATTTTTTGTATGGCTTTGACCGGAAGCAATCGCCGCGTCGCTTGGTGAAGTTAAAGTGCATCGAGTGGGCCACGGGGAAAGAACGTTGGGCCAAGGGAGGCATGGGAATTGGTTCCTTGCTAAAGGCGGGAGAGGATTTAATTGTCCTCACGGACGAAGGCATTTTGTCTTTGGTAAAACCCACCCCAGAAGCACTGACCGAGATCACGCGGACGGATATTTTAGATGGTCGCTGCTGGACCATGCCGGTGCTGTCGAACGGTCGTTTATATGCGCGCAACGCGGCGGGGCATATGGTCTGCTTGGATATGAAGTAGAGTTTGCACCGCATCTTCTCTGTCCGAATTGATTACCCGAAAGAAGGCCGTCTAGTTTCGGCCCATACTTCCTTGCTTGTCTTTCGCTGGATTGGCTCGTAATGCTCGCAGCTGATGTCGCGTAGCCCAATGAATTTAACCCAAGATCCGATTCCGGATCTCGTCGTACGGATTGCGGCACCTGCGAGCATCGGCTTGTTTTTCCACACCATGTATAACGTGGTGGATAATTGGTTCGCCAAAGATTTATCGCCGGAATCCCTTTCCGCACTCGGCTATTCGTTCCCCATCTTTTTCGTCTTTATTGCGGTATGCAATGGGTTTTCCATCGGGGTTTCTGCGGTTGTGAGCAACCTGATTGGCCGCGACGATCGCTCTGCTGCAAATGTGGTTTCTCGCCAAGCGGTGAGCTTGAGTATCGTCGGTGGGCTTCTGATCGGAGCCACGGTCTACTTCATCGCACCATCTCTGTTTCGGCTCATGAACGCGGATGGCGAGTATCTGCGCCAAGCCATGGAGTACATGACGCCCCTTTGTTTTGGTGCGGTTTTCCTCGTGTTGGGAAATGCGGTGAATGGGGCGCTGATCGCAACCGGTGACACGGTTACCTTGCGCAATATCCTCATGGGCGGTTGCGTACTGAATGTGGGTTTCAATTGGCTCTTCCTTCGCCTTGGTTGGGGAATCGCCGGCTTGGCCTGGGCCACGGTGACGATCCAGATCCTAACAACCTGCTACACCTTCTTTCGGGCCAGGGCGGTTGGATTGCAGGGCGGATCGTTGTCACAATATCGACTAAACGCGTCGGTGAGTGGGGATATTTTGAAGCAAGCGCTTCCGTCGATGCTAAACATGCTCACGATTGGGCTCGGGATCTTTGTCATCAATCGCTTCGCCAGTTTGTATTCGAATGACGCGGTAGGTGCCTATAATGTCGCGACTCGAATTGAGCAGCTGGTTCTGTTGCCCTGCCTCGGATTAAATTCCAGTACGATGTCGATTGTCGGACAAAACCTTGGCGCCGGAAATTTTGCCCGGGTTCGTGAGACCATCGTCGTGTCATTGCGATATGGCGCGATCATCATGGGGCTAGGCTCGGTCTTTCTTGTTTTCTTGGGGCGGCCTTTGGTTCGAATTTTTGAAACGCGGGCTGAGATTGTCGACATGTCGGTGGGGTATCTCTATGCGACAGCGGCGACGACCCTTGCCTATGCGGTTTTATTTATTTCGATTTCGGCGATGCAAGGGATGAAAAAGCCGTGGTTTGCAATTTGGATTGGGCTGTACCGACAATTGCTGATGCCTTGGATCGTCTTCACTTTGATTACGTCTGTTTTTGCCTGGCAGGTCAACGCCCTGTGGTGGGGGATTTCCTGCATAACTTGGAGCGCGGCTGGCTTTACGCTTTGGTATGTGTGGAAGGAAGTCGCCCGACTCGATCCTTAATCGTATGAGCATTTTATCAGCGTGAGCCGGGGAGCTTTGTTTTTCGACGTCGGTAGAGACCGCGCGCATCGCTCAAGCAATCTTAATGACGCCCGGCGCCTAACGTTAGTGAGTTGAGCCCATCCCTTTGGTATGATAGAATCTTACACAGTGAATCAGGGGGCGATACTTAACTTTACTTTGTGCCTGTTAATTTCAATTTCGCACGGATCGCAGGTCTTCGCTTTTGAAGTTGAGCAAAGCAACGCTGCAGAAAAAGCGGTAAAAATCGAGGCGACTAAAAAGATGCGCTGGGAGGTGGAATTGCGGCAAAAGGTCTGGAGTGATTATGGACTTAAGCCCATCGACCCCGGTTTAATCCTCAGCACGCACCAAAGAAAAGCATTAGCCAATATCCTTCTGGATCGAGGAGAATGGATCTTCTCAAAGAGGAGCTCTGCTTCTGTAATTGAGATATTAGAACAGGGGGTCAATCTTCATCCGAGTACCCGGTTAACCAGCATAAGGATTCAACGAGCCAACGAAGCAATTGCCGAATGTAGTTTTGATTTGGCCTGGTTTGCCTGCCAAAGTTGGGAGGCCGGCTCTTCGTTAACTGTTGCTCGGCAGCGAGCGGTGCGGGCAATGCAAAGTCCATCTTTTCAAGAGAAGGCCCGCGCGTTGATTCAATGGATGGATGATCTCGAAGCGACCGCATCAGAGTACCCATCCAAGAATGAGCTTGAAAAGCGGAGAGCGAATTCGGCAGCGGACTTGGCAGCATCTGAAGCACTTCAGGAAAAAGAGGCTGAAGCACTTCGTAAAAAGATGGCCCAAATTATCCTGCCGGCGGTCAATTTTCCGAGTGGAACAGCCCTTGCTGAGATCATCCAGTTTTTGAATATAAGGAGTACGGAATATGATCCGGCTGGGGTTGGGGTGAATCTTATCTTCGTTCCCTACAAAAGGCCTGCACTGCCGTATGAACTGGCCCTTGATGCCGCTAATCCTGCAGGCGGGGACGCTGGAAGCTTGGACCCATCGTTCTCCATACATGAGTATTCTAGACCCATTTATCAGAGTATCGACCTCCAAGCGGTTTCTCTTCTTAAAGCGGTTAGGCATGTTGCGAGTCGGTGTGTGTATGATATTCAGATCGAAAGCAACACGGTCAAATTCGTTCACAGAGATCATATCGAAGCCCTTCAAATCCGTAGCTACCCAGTCGGACCAAAGATGTTTTCATCCCACTCAGGTCCTTTGGATGTTACCGGCGACTTTCGCGAAAGCGGCTTGTTCTTCCCGCCAGGCACGTGGGCGATATATGACAAATCTAAGCGCTTGGTTGTGGTGGCTCATGACGCAAAGAATCACAAAAAGGTTGGGGCATTCATCGATCGGTTAACCGAACCTTTACGGGAGCTCAGTCAGGTGCCAAATGTCGAACCGGAAGAAAAAGCCCAAGAGCAATCCCAGGAGAAGACTTTCGAACTCGAAGAACCTCCGGTAGAAGACCGCCTTGTCATCCAAAAGATGAAACAAATTTATTTTTCACAAATGGCCTTCGAACAAGCGGCCCTTGACGATGTCGTCCAATTTTTAATAGGCGCCAGTCGAAGAGTGGATCCTGTTCTGGATGCGGATACTGGAGAGGGGGTGGGGGTAAAGCTGATCCTGTGCCCAGGGACTGCAGACCCATTTGGTTTTGGCTTGGCCAAAGGGATACAGCGACGAGCGGTGTCGCTTGATCTAAGGAAGTTCAACCTCTACGATACGTTGATCATTGTGATGGAATTGACCGAATGCAAATTTTGGATTGAGAACAGCGTGATAAAAATTGCTGACAAAAGTTATGCCGATAGCGAGGTGGCTTGGTTTTACCCCCGTCCCCGAAGAAACAGCAAACCAATACAGGGCTACTCCCGAAAAGAATCCATAGCGGTCGATGACGTTTCGGCTGAAGAGCGGATTGTCATCGAAAAGATGAAGCAAATTATTCTTCCGCAAGTGACTTTTCGCCGTGCTTCGATTTGCGATGTCGTCAGTTATTTAATATACTCCAGTCGAGCTTTAGATTCTGAACAGGGTTCGGATACTGGAGAGGGGGTGGGGGTAAGTATGATGCTCCGATTAGATCATTTGCGATATAGTGATAACGCACCCGGCGGGGCAAAACGACCACGGGTTACGATTGATCTCAGGAATGTCAGCCTCTATGATGTTATGTTCTCTTTAATGGAAACCACCCGATGTAAATTTCGGATTAAGAACGGCTTGGTTATCATTACGGACAAAGACCATATTGACTCTGTGGTCACACGGTTTTATCCCATCTTAACGGACATATTCGAAGCGAAACAATATGGGGGGCAAATTGGCATAGATGTAACCAATGATCTTCGTAACATCGGGCTGGTCTTCCCGACCGGTACTTCCGCCTCATATAATCGAAGTACTGATCAGGTTGTTGTGGTCCATGGGATTGATGGTCATCGCGATGTAAAAAGAGCCATTGACTTATTGAACCAACCCATCCGGGTTGCTGAACAATACGCCCAATCTGAAGCGCCTTAAATTTATATTTATCCAAGTTGCATCAATCTCGACAAATCAAGGATCCAGTCCGTATAGGTTAGGCTCAACTCGATTATGAACCTGCGCATTGTCTCCAATATCATCTCCTTGCTTACCGGATTTATCGCCGCAGTATTCGGGTTATGTACCTTTGTTTCCTATCTTGCCGGAGATGCCGCTTCCGTCCAGCGTGGGCTCTTGCACGCTTGCATATTCACCGCCGCCTTCAGCCTGATTACGTGGTACCTTACACGGGGGCCGATGAACCTGAAAAAGCGAGACAGCTTGGGGATCGTTGGTTTCGGCTGGCTCATGATTGCCTTGTTCGGCACCTTGCCCTACTTGCTCACTGGGGTGATTTCGTCACCCTTCAGCGCCTACTTTGAATCGATGTCGGGGCTCACCACGACAGGCTCAACCGTTCTTTCCAATTTGGAAGAGGTTCCTCGTGGGGTGATGTTTTGGCGCTGCATATCGCAGTGGATTGGTGGCATGGGAATTCTTGTTCTCGCGATCGCGATCCTGCCGTTTGTTGGCTCGGGCGGAGCTCAGCTGTTTAAATCTGAAGCTCCCGGGCTCGATGTGAAACGCATAACCCCGCGCATCGCGAGTACGGCTCGGGTACTGTGGGGGCTCTATCTTGGGCTTACGGTTGTTTCTTTTCTGGTTCTCTGGGCACTGGGGATGAATCTCTTCGATGCGGTTTGTCATGCATTTACCGTTTCCGCTACCGGAGGGTTTAGCACTCGATCGTCAAGTATCGCGGCATTTGATAGTCCAGCTATCGAGGCAGCAATCATTGTCTTTATATTGTTCAGCGCGGTAAATTTCACCCTGCACTGGCAGTTCCGCCGCGAAAAATTTCGGGTTTACTGGCGAGATCCTGAATGCCGGTTTATGGGCTTAGTATTCTTGGTCTTCACCTTTTTGTTGCTTCTCGAATTACATTTCTTCTGCGATTACGGATGGGTTCAAGGCTTGCGCAGTAGCCTGTTTACCGTGGCAACCTTGCTGACGACCACCGGGTTTGGCACGGATGATTTTACCCTCTGGTCTCCTGCAGCGCAGTTACTTGTCTTTTTATTATTTATTCCCGGGGCGTGTTCCGGCTCCACCTCTGGGGGGATTAAACTGGTCCGCATTTTGATCGCGTTTAAAACCATCGCCCGGGAAATCAAAAAACTTCAATACCCAACCCTAGTCGCGCGGGTGAAAGTTGGGAAACAAAAGGTGGAGGAAAATGCTCTCCTCTCGGTGGCCGCATTGTTCATGCTGTATTTGATTATTTTTGCTGTGAGCATCCCGGTGATGGGTTTCTTTTGTCCGGATGGGGTGAGTGTTGTGACCTCTGTCGCCTCTGCCCTAGGGAATATCGGACCCGGTTTAGGACCCATCGGGCCTGCCGGAAGTTTCGCCGTCATCTCTGATCCTGGATTGGTTTATCTAAGCTTCTTGATGTTGCTAGGGCGCCTAGAATATTTTTGCCTTCTGGTCTTGTTCACGGCTTCTTTTTGGAAAAAATAAGCGGTTCATACGATCCGTACGAGGAACGAATCGTAGGTCTAATGTTTGTAGCTCGAGGCTCTCAAGCACCTGCCATAAAAATCGCCATTCCTCTATCCAAAGTCAGAGTTGCGGGGTATTCTTTTGGAATACTCCAATCGATTTGATGACGACAATTTGATGGCATTTAATTTGATGACTTTGTCCCAAAATGACCCCGCTGGCTTCTGCCCATATCGCGATTTCGCGGCATGCGTTTGGAGGGGACTGCGTTGAGTTCATCGGCATCTGGTTCAAACCCGTCGAATCCTTCTAGTCCGACGAATCCTTCTGGAGGAATGCAAGCGCCAAGCCATGAAACGGCCGAAACGGCCGAAGCGAGTTTGGCCCATGCTCAACCGAACCCTCCCGCTGCTTCATCCCAGCACAATTTATTTTCCCAACGTCATCCATTCTTCTATGGATTGATGTACCGGTTTTATCGGCTGAACCCATCTCGTGATCAAGGGGTGACCAGTCGGGTCACACCCGCGGGTTGGCTCGTCTTGCTGGTTTTTGCCATTACCGCTTTGCTCGGAGTCGATCCGTCCCGCTCGGGAATTTACCAAGTCTTCTCGCTCATGTTAGGGATTTTATTGGTGAGCCAGCTCTCACTGTTTTTTGTGCCACCACGGGTCAAAGCGGTCCGGCATGTGCCTCATTATGGAAGCGCGGGGCATCCGCTCCGGTATAAAGTGACGGTGACGAGCCTGTCTAAGCGGGCTCAACTTGGGCTTAGTTTGCGTGAACGTATTCGGCATCCGATTCCGAGCCGGGCCGATTTCATTAATCGCCAAGAGCCAGGTGAATCCGAGCGAAACATAGTCGACCGCTTCTTCATTTTTTATCGTTGGCGTTGGCTTTGCGATGTCATGCGGCGCTTGCGGGCAAAGGAATGTGCGCCAATTGATCTGCTTGCGGGAGAGTCCAAGCAGGTGGAGCTCGAGATCCTGCCCTTGCGCCGAGGCGTGATTCACTTAACCCGTTTGGAGGCGCTGCGCCCCGATGTGTTTGGTCTCATCAAGCGACATCGCGCGGTGCAGGAACCCAGCAAAGACACCCTGATCGTCTTGCCCAAACGCTACCCTCTGCCTGACATCGATCTGCCAGGGACAAGTGAATATCATCCCAATGGAGTCGTCATGGCTTCTTCCATTGGGCAGGCCGAAGAGTTCATGAGTTTGCGCGAGTATCGCCCCGGCGATCCGATTCGGCACATGCATTGGAAAAGCTGGGCGCGTACAGGGACCCCGATCATCAAAGAATATGTGGATGAGTATCTGCCTCGCTATGCGCTCGTCTTGGATACCTTTGCCAGCTTCGATCCCTACGGGCTGTTTGAAGAAGCGGTGTCGGTTGCGGCATCCTTTGCCTGCACCCTCGACACCAAAGAGAATTTGCTCGAACTGCTATTCGTCGGGACGGAAGCTTTCTCGTTTACTTCCGGACGTGGCACGAGCCAAACCGAGCGGATGCTCGAAATTTTAGCTGGGGTTGACCTTTGTCGCGATGCGCGATTTGAGACCTTGGCGCAGCACGTGAAGCAGCGTAGTGACCAGCTGAGTTGTTGCATTTGCGTGTTGCTTGATTGGGATGAACCGAGGCGTGAATTTATTAAGATGCTGCGTCAATTGGGGGTGCCCGTGTTACCGTTGGTTATCTGTGTTGAGATGCCGGCTGAGCAAGCTGAGGGAGCGCATTACCTCATCGCAGGCGAGGTCGGGGAGGGACTGGCATGCCTGTAACCCCAAGTCGTTTTCAACCTTTGCCCGGTGTCGTGGGGGCGGCCTTATTGATTTGGGGCTTCGCGGTTGGTCTGCTACCGCTTGCGCTTTTGCTTTGTGTTTTATACGAGGCGCGTTCGTTTACGAATGTTCGTTGGGAGCCGTCCGATAAAGATTACTTGAATATTTGGCATCTCATCATGGTGATTTCCTTGGCGGTCATCGTGCTGAATTTGGTTCAGGGCGGGGTAAACCAAACCTTTAAAGTGGGTTTCCGTTGGGGGCCGCTGCTTGCCTTCCCCTTAGCACTTGCGCAAGCCTACGCGCTTGAGCCGAGGATGCCGCTCCATACCGTAACCGTTTTCGCCCGTCATCGCCGCGAGATGGATCTTAAGAGTGGTCGTCGCATTCGCCCGCCAACGTTTCTTAACCTTGCCTACCCCTATGTGGCGTTGATCCTCGTCTGTGTCGGGATTGGAGAATTGCCCATGGGAGGGCTGTTCATCCTCGCGGCAATTTTTGCTGCGATTGCCTTGCTGCATAACATCCTCTTGAATAGCGTGAAGCAAACCTACCGCCCGATGCGTTTGATTTGGCACCCTTTGCTCGCACTCATCTTCGCCTTGGCGATTGGTGGTGGGGCCCTGTTTGGGATTGCAAAGTTTCAGCACATGTTGGTCAACTTCACGGTCAAGCCTCGGCCGCCGGCTAACCGCCTCGGAGACGCGACGCGTAATCGGACTCAAATTGGCGACGTCAAACGGATCAAGGTTTCGCGGCGCATTATGTGGCGTCTCAAAGTCATTGAGGGAGATACACCTGAATACCTACGAGGCCGTAGCTTTGCCTATTATAACAAAGGGGTTTGGGCCGAGAATCCGTTGCGGATGAATACCTATGAAAAAATCGAAGAGGCCGAAGCCGCAGCGGGAAGTTGGAAGCTAAAGCCATCCGAAACCATTCAGCCCAATGCCGAAGTGGTTCTGGCTGGCTGGACTCGGCCAGAGCTCGCCCTCTTGCAATTACCCACCACAGCGGTTCAGATTGACGAACTCTTTGGTGAAGATTTAGAGCAGTCTCAGTTCCATACCACGCGGATTGAAGGCCTAAATAACCTCTCCAAATTTTCCGTGCGCTACAATCAAGATGTCTTGGCTGACATTGACCCTATAATTGATCTCGAATCGGTGCGAAGCCTAAATGATGTGCAAGTACCCATCGAGTTAGAGCCTTTGCTCGACAACATTTTAACCAAAGATCTGGGCGTGGATATACATGGGAACTATTCGCCTCGAGAGATCTTAAACAAGCTTGGGCCCTATTTCGAAACATACGAATACACCCTAGATTCTGGTATTGAGTCCCGTGATCCCATTCCGGCCTTTCTCCGCGAAGTGAAGAAGGGACATTGCGAATACTTCGCGACCGCCACGGCCTTGTTGCTTCGCCGTGTCGGTATACCTGCGCGCTACTGCACGGGCTACAGTCTACAGGAGTATGATCCTATACACGATGAGTACCTGCTTCGCGCCAAACATCGACATGCCTGGTGCTCCGTTTTTATCGACGGTGCTTGGGAGTATATCGATACGACGCCTCCAGATTGGAACACGATAGAGGGCGAAGGGAACAAGCGGCTCCAAGCGATAAGGGATTATTTCAATCGCCTCCGAATGTCATTCGGGGCTTGGCGAGGGTCTCCTAAAGGCCAAGCCTTCATCCGTTGGGTTTTTTATATTGGCATCGGGAGTTTGATTTTGTTCGCCGCCCTTCGCGTCTTAATCGGCCATGGCCGAGGCTTGGGACTCCGCCGCAAAGAAACAGAAGAAAAGCTTCGCTATCCCGGCGAAGATTCCGAGTTTTTTGAACTCATGGCGCAACTCGAAGAGCGGGCGGGGCAAACACGCCCGGTTCACACCCCGGTGCCAACCTGGCTTCGTGAGCAACGCATTGAGGTTGACGAAGCCACCTTGCAAGAAAGCTATCGCCTGCACCAAAAATACCGGTTTGATCCCAAAGGCTTACGTCCCGATGAGCGTGAAAAACTCCGAGAGAGCAGCCGGGCCCTTTTGCTTAGCGAATAATGATTCCGCTTTATGGCGGTAGCGATGCGCCTGTACTGAGGCACGCTTTTTGCGCCGCAGGCCAAGGAGCGGCGGTTTCCAACCGCCGACAGTGGGAACCATCTCGTTTCAAACAACCTGTCTAGCAAGCTGTCGCGCTTGACCCATGCATAGGGGCTAGACAACTCAGCCCATCACTTACACGTGCTTCAGCAAGCCGGTACTGTCTCCGATGCGGGGCATCGGGGTTCCAAATTTATCCAGCATGCTCATGTACAGATTTGTCATGGGGGTGTCGCCGGTGTCATCCACATCAATGTGATGCCCTGGATTCAAGCTTCCGCCTCCACGTCCGGCCAGCAAGACCGGTAAGCGATTGTGGCGATGCCGATTCGCGTCACTCAAGCCGCTTCCGTATACGATCATCGACTGATCCAGCAGACTTCCTGCCGGCCCGTCCGGGGTAGTTTTCAAGCGCTCGAGGAAGTAAGCAAATTGCTCGATATAGAAGCGGTCGATTTTTTCTAGATCCTTGATCTTCGAGGCTTCGTCTTTGTGATGCGAGAGTCCGTGATGGCCGCCAGATACACCGATTTCCCGGAAGCTCCGGTTGCTGCCGTCGTGCGCGAGCAGGAAGGTCGAGATCCGCGTCGTGTCGGTTTGGAATGACAAGAGCATGAGGTCGAACATCAAGCGAATGTGATCTTTGTACGATCCCGGAATGCCGCTTGGCTTTTTCCCTGCAGGTAGTGTATCGCGCAAGGTCTCGGCGTGTTGAATGCGTTTTTCCAATTCGCGCACTGCGGTCATGAACTCGTCGAGTTTACGTTGGTCGTTGCGGCCCAACTTGCGGGACATGCTTTTGGCATCGTCCATTGCGAGATCGAGAATGCTGCGATGATACCGAATGTGCTGGGCGCGTTTCGTGTCGTCCAAGCCGGCAAATCGGTCTTCAAACATGCGTTCAAACACGAGGCGGGGATTCGCTTCGCCAGCCATGGGAGTGGAAGCAGAGGCCCAAGATAAATTAAATTGATAGGCGCAGCTGTACCCTGAATCGCAATTGCCGCTTAGGCGTGCGCGGTCGCAGCTAAGTTCTAACGAAGGAATTTTGGTGTTGCTACCCACCTTTTGCGCCGCCATTTGGTCCACCGAAATCCCGATGCGAATATCTGCGCCAGAGGTTTTCCGAGCTTGGGCTCCGGTGAGGAAGGTCGCGTTGGCGCGAGCGTGATCTCCGCCACCATCGCCATTATGGTTTGCTTTATCGTGCCCGAGACCGCTGATGACTTGGAAGTGATCCTTCACCCCTTTCAGCGGCTCGAGAGTTTGGCTAAGCGCGTAGTCGCGACCGGTTTTGCTGGGGCGCCACTTGTCTACGATGACCCCGTTTGGAGCGTAGATAAAGGCCATTCGCTTGGTCGCCTTGACCGCTTCTTTCGCGGCGGCCTGCGTCGGTAGCATTGCTTCCAAACTTGGTAGAGCCATGGCGGTGCCCATTCCCCTTAGGAAGGTGCGTCTCGATAAAGGTTCAAAGCGTCTCATGATGTCCTTAAATGGGGTTACGATAATCTACTGCGTCTTGGCGATTTTTCACTCTGACTTGAAGGTCGGCGTTTCTTACTTTTTCCCGATGCAGTAGAGGTGTCCGTTCGACCGGATGAGCAAGGTGCCATCCGTGGCAACTGGCGTCGCATAGGTCGCAGCATCCAATTGGTTTTGCGAAATTTCTTCGAAGCCACTATCGGTTTCTTGACCAACAATGGCCAGACCGTCCTCGCGGAGAAGAACAATTTTTCCGTCTACCAGCACAGGTGAGGCACTATAGGCTTTCGAACTCTTCTTGATTTGATGACCCCATTTTTCTTCCCCAGTTGCCGCGTCGACGCAGCTCAAATAGCCTTTGTCACCGAGGAAGTAGAGCTTGCCATCTTGGTAGGCTGGAGAGGGCACATCTGACCCGCCATCTTTATTCCAGACCAAGCCAGAGGTGGTCACGTCTCCTTCCCCCACCATCTTAAACGCCATGGTATTTTTGCCCCGAGCATGCGGCGCGATGACAAGATCACCGGCGATAACCGGCGAGCTGATGAGGCGAAAGTATTGGTGGTTGGTCGGGTTCAGTCCGCCCGCGCGCCAGAGCTCTTTCCCCGTGGCGGCATCGTGAGCCGTGATGTAATCCGCGCCAACCGTGAAGATCATTTCCTTGCCGTCTTTCTCCGCCAAGACCGGAGTGGTGTAGCTTTGGTTCGACTCGTCATTGACGTCTAAATTCCGCTCGGCCCGCCACGCCTTTTTGCCGGTCTTGGGATCAAGCGCGAGGAGGAAGGAAGGGCCGCTGACCATGACGGTGATGACAAGATGGCTCTTGGTCAAAATCGGAGAGGTGCCGAGGTCCCACCAAAGTGCGTCGTCGCTATAGGAATCACCTTCGAGCTCTTTCGCCAAATTTCGCGTCCACACGGTTTTTCCTGCGACATCGATACAGGTCACGTCGCCACTTTTGAAGTAAGCCCAGACATGCTTGCCGTCGGTGACGGCGCTAGGGTTTGCCCCGCTACCTTTTTTATGTTCGCCCGGATCTTGTTTGCCGACATGAACTTTCCAAAGCTCTTTCCCCGTGGTTTTATCGTAGGCATGCACCGTATTTTTTCCCGCTTCGGCTGCGGTGAGAAAGATCCGGTTTCCCCAGACAACCGGAGTGGATCCACCGCGATCAGTCAGAGGAATTTTCCAAAGGACGTTTTTGGTTTCGCTCCAGCTGTCGACGATTCCGGTGGCGCTTGAAATGCCATTTTGGTCTGGCCCACGCCAATTCGGCCAGTTTTGGGCTGAGGCATGAAGGCTTCCTGCGAGCAATAGAACTAAAAGTATGGTTTTCATAAGCATGTTATTCGGCTTTGCTATGATAAAGTACGACATGGAAGGCTCAAGGTTTACTTTCAATAAGTGGCGAATTTGAATTCTCACGAAGCGTTCTTACTGACGAGCTTTTACACGTATATCTTTAGTCCGGCATCCCCAGACCCCATGTATCATGGCTATCACGTTTTTTTCTCCATCGAACTCATCTACTCCAGCGGCACCCGGCTCTCGACCTGGGCCAGCCAAAGCGGATTGGCGTATTTTCGCCCTCGCCTTCGGCCTCATTGTCTTGGCCTTGATCCTCTGCTATTTTACCTGGAGCCGAACCATCATTGATTTGGAGGTGCTCGAAGAATTTCGACCGCTAAGCCAAGTGGAGGCCGAGGCCTTTATTGAATCGATTTTGGATCCTACCTGGTACTGGTATCCATCGAATTTACGTCAGGCGCATTCCAACGCGGAGGACCTCGCTTCGCTATTGGTCGACCCAACCTATAAAACAATCAAATTAACCCCACTCATGAAGCGGCCTATTCGTTCGCGTTCTGGTGACCTGTCTTTGAATCATACCTTGTGGATCACCGGGGTGTACCAACTGGAGTCTAACTCGGGGGATACCGCGGAACTGGTGTTGAATTGGGACCTCGCACTCTACAAGAAACCGGGCTGGGACCTGCATTATCGCGTCTCGAATTTTAACCCCGAAAAAAATACGCTCTACGTTGAGCGACTCGAGTCCTGGCCGGATGGGCAGCACTTTCTTCATTCTCAGTGGGTTCAGATCGTCGGAGAACATTTTGAACGGATGAATGGTAATGCTCCGTTGGAAGCACTCGGAAGCTTAGCAGATTCATTTCGCCCCTGGCTTTCTCGCCGAATGTCGCCGCGATCGAATGGCACCGCTTCGCGGTTCATCTCTCTGACAATGAAGCTGCTGGCGAATGAATCGGTTTAATGGCAGTCTGATTTCTTCAACAGCCTGCCAAGCATTCTTCTGGGGCTTGAAGGTCAAAGTTTGTTGGTAGGTTTTGACTTACTTGCACGATGGATTTATCCAGCCTGTTAGCTCTTCACTTGTATCACATATCGTTATCATGAAATCACGACGCTCCATTCTTATCTGGCTCTTTCTTTTGCAGGCGCTCATTCTTTGTATGATCGCAGTAGGCGGAATTACCCGACTCACCGAGTCCGGCTTGTCCATGACCGACTGGAAGCCGATTCTTGGCAGCGTTCCTCCACTCAGCGAAGCGGACTGGATCGGGCGCTTCGAACAATACAAGCAGTTCCCCGAATTCATCAAGCTACGCTCCGACATGACCTTGCCTGAGTTTAAGTTCATTTTCATTTGGGAGTACTTGCACCGCATGCTCGGTCGAGTGATCGGGCTGGTCTACCTCTTCCCCATGCTCTACTTCGTGTGGATCCGCAAAGCCTTTCGCGACGATCCCGAGGTGGAGAGCGGTCGTTCCTCGCCCTGGCCCCGCCGTCTCTCCTTGGGATTTATGCTCTTAGTGGCGCAAGGATTGATGGGCTGGTTTATGGTCCTCAGCGGGCTGTCCGACCGTCCCGCGGTGAGTCATTTTCGCCTCGCGGCGCACCTGTCGATGGCCTTCGCCCTCTTTCTTTACCTCGCGAGCTTGATCATCCGCTTGCGCCCGCGGCCGGTCGCTCCCGAAGCCAAAAGCCTGCGCGGCCTCGCGATCCTCACGTTCTTATGCCTCTGTGTGCAGGTTGTCTTCGGCGCCTTTGTCGCAGGGCTGAAGGCCGGCAAAGTGTTCAACACCTGGCCCAAGATGGGACGCAGCTGGATTCCTGAGGGGGTGATCGATCCCGCGCTTGGCCTAAGTAGCTTGGTGCAGCTCGTGCCCTCGGTTCAATTTGTCCACCGTTGGCTCGCGGTCCCCGTTGTCATCCTCGCCTGCTGGCTCGGGTGGAAAGCCATGAAGCGAAGCGATCTGGTTGCTTGGGGTAAAATTCTGTTTGCCTTGGTCTTGGCGCAGTTCGCGCTCGGCGTCTGGGCTCTCTTGAGTGCAGTGGCCTTACCGGTTGCGGTGGCGCATCAGTTAAATGCCTGCCTCGTTTTACTCGCGACTTTTGCCATTGGCTTCCGTGGACGAGCTGCTGATTAGCTAAAGTGGCAGAGGCGTCCCGCCTCTGTGCAGGGGTTGCTAAGGCGGGACGCCTTAGCCTAAGTTTGGCTTTTCGCTAGATAGATAGGTCGTTTCAAGCGAGTTGATTTCCACTGTCGGCTGTATCAAAACTCACAAACAATCGGTTGAGTCCTTGTTTCGAATATCCGAATAAGATGCTGAAAGCATCGAACTTAAAAGCCCCAGGCTTCAGCCTGGGGTCTGGAATGTGCAATCCGTTGTGTGCTGAAAGTACGCCAGAACGTTGAGCTACCTATACATTAGCCCCACAGGTAACGTTCATCATGTTCAATGTGATAGGTTGTTAGAAATTTCCGAAACTCGTCTTGAAAGAGGGGCACTTGATGTTGCTCGGCCTGATTTTCGATATAGACGGATACTAGATCAGCATCTTTTCGGACTTACACGAAGCCAACCATATCCCGCCTGCCATTGTTGGCTCTCGCCCTTTGGTTGAAAATAAAAAGATATGGGCATGGGAATAATGCATCATCGTTTAACCCTTCCGGCGTACTTTCAGCACGCATAGATCCACGCTCTGAAACCCCAGGCTGAAGCCTGGGGCTTTTAAGTTTGATGCTTTCAGCATCCTCGTTTCAGACTTTCGAATTCCACGGATTCCGAGTTCTGATACGGCCCCCTCCTTGGCCTGTGGCGCATCACTGCTTCTTCGGAATTGTAGGTCATCCCCGCACTGAGGCGCGATGCCTCATCCACTGTATTCCATGATAGTCACTTTTGTTCAAATACGGGAGTCTGTGGGCATATCCCTACTGTCGCTTAAACAACAAGTGCAACCGGTCACCACGAACTTCCGCTCGCTCCAGCCAGGACTTGGCCCAACGCTGCTTACGGTCATTCGCATCGAGTTGATAAACCGGAATTCGATCCAACAGCTGCCCCGAAATCATTCCCAATGCCTGTTGCACAATCGGCTTGAGATGCTCCGGCACCAGAGCGGAGTCCACCCCAAGCACTTCCGGATTCACAAAGTAAAACTGCCCCTCGGCCGGATCGTAGTCGATGGTTCCTGCCACCGTGGTGTTGACCCGAAAGGTCTCGCCAGCGGGGAGGCCAAATCCCGCGATGCTTCCGAGACTGCGGATCGAAGCGGGGAGGGTGATCTCCATGCGGTCACGCATACGGACCGTCGGTTCGTCAATGCGAGCCGCGACCATCATTTGCGAGATTTCTTGCGGAAAAGATTGGTTCAAGGTTTTGCTAATCTGCGCTGCGGAAAGGCTGAAATCCATGCCTCCACTGGCGCGATCGTAGCTGACACAGCCAGCATTAAGGCTGACGCAGCAGACAAGAAGGCTGACGCAGCAGACAAGGAGGCTGACGCAGCAGACAACTCGGCTGACGCAGCAGGCAACTCGGCTAACACAGCAGGCGGAAATACGAAGGCAGCAGGCAGGCACGAGCTGTCGTGTCCGAATCGTTGAATGAAATCGTTGGCGGTCCATGAGCAATGTCTACCCAAACAGGAGCATTTGCGGTAGAAAAAAATCCCCATCTAAAACCAAAGCCAAAACCAAAGTCAAAACGGAAGCCAAAACGAAGGCCAAAACGGAAGCCAAAACGAAAACTGAAACAGAGCCGAAAACTGTGCTTGCTCGAACCCGACAAGATCTCTAGTTTTAGGCATGAATGAATCCACGTACCCCGTTGCTCTTGCCAAAATCATGCGTCGCTGTCCCGCGCTTGTAACAGGTCTCCTTTCGCTTCTTATCCTGCCTCTAGCTGGCCTGGCACAAGACAAGGCTCCGCCACTCGGTTACAGCAATACCCCAAAACTTCCGCATGCGGATTGGAAGGTACACGATATCGATCGCCCGATGCCCACCCGCGTTCTCCCCGGTCTGAAACCCACCCAGCCACCTGCGGATGCCATCGTGCTGTTTGACGGAACCGACCTGAGTCATTTCAACGGCAAAGACGGCGCGGCCCCTGGATGGAAAGTCGAAAATGGCTACGTCGAAGTCATCAAAGGCGGCGACATTTATACTAAAGAAAGTTTTGGCTCCTGCCAGCTGCATGTCGAATGGCGTTCGCCAACCCCCGTCGCCTCGAGCAGTCAGAAGCGCGGTAACAGCGGGATCTTCCTCATGGGCCGTTACGAGGTCCAAGTACTCGATTGCCATGATAACAAAACCTACGCAGACGGACACGCAGGGGCGATCTATGGACAGTACCCGCCCTTGGTCAATGCCGTGCAAAAGCCCGGCGACTGGAACACCTACGACATCATTTTTACCGCGCCCAAATTCGACGGCGATAAACTCCTGAGCAAAGCCTACGTCACCGTACTTCTCAACGGGGTCTTGGTGCAAAATCACGTCGAACTCCTCGGGAGTACCGCGCATAGAAAAAATGCCACGTACAGCCCACACGAGTCCAAAGCCCCTATCCGTTTTCAGGATCATAAAGACGATCAAGCCGTCCGCTTCCGGAATATATGGATTCGAAATCTCGAAGACTAACCATGTTAAGTCGCTGAGGCGCCTGTCTCGGGATTTGGCGGGGTATAGCAGAGTTCGTATGCGCCTGCACAGAGGTGGTGCGCCCCTGTTACTACAATGGAAAACGCATCATGAAACAGCGTGATATCGCATCCCGCAAAAAACAGAAATTCTCTGCGGAGGGGCGCAGCTCGTTTTGGCTTGGGCTATTCGCTAGCCTGCTGATCGCTCAAGTCACTTCAGCCGCCCCACCCAACGTGGTGCTCATCATCGCTGATGATCTTGGTCTCGGCGACCTCGCGCATCAAGGTAGTTCCTTTCACGAAACCCCCGCTCTCGACCTATTCGCCAGCGAGGGAATGCGCTTTACCCACGCCTACGCTACCGCCTCGGTTTGCTCCCCTTCGCGCGTGTCGATCCTTACCGGACAAGCCCCCGCTCGGCTCGACACCACCGATTGGTTTGGCTCGGGCTCGATTGGGAAAATCCCCGAAGCGGCCCACCTGGAAGAGCTCCCGAGCTCTGTCATCACCTTGGCGGAAAGCCTGCAAGCGGCCGGCTACGAGACGGCTCATGTCGGTAAATGGCATCTCGGCTCGGCCTCACCTCTGGTACACGGCTTCGATGTCAACATCGGCGGCTTCGCGGGAGGAAGCCCACCCGGCGGCTACTTTTCGCCCTACGGAAACCCGGCCTTACCAGATGGCCCGCTGAACGAGATTCTCCCCACCCGACTTACCACCGAGGCAATCGACTGGGTCACCACGCATCAAAACGATCCCTTCTTTCTCCACCTTTCGTACTACGCGCCACACGTTCCGATTCAGACCATCGGTGGCCTGAATACCAAGTATAGCGACAAGCTCGCAGCCAACCCCGTGGCCGGGCCGCATGTCCGCCAAGACGGCGACACCTTGTTCCGGCAAACCCAAATCGATCCGGAATATGCCGGACTTATCGAGATGCTCGACGCCGAAATCGGACGCCTACTTCAGGCCTTGGATGACTTGAATCTCGCGGCCAATACCCTCGTCGTTTTCACCTCTGACCAGGGCCCTTTTGCCGCAGAAAAAATCGGAGCCACGCATTATGACGGCTATGCCCCCGTCGCGAGTGCGGCTCCATTGCGCGGGGCCAAAGGATGGTTGTACGAAGGTGGTTTACGCATTCCGTTGATCGCGCGTTGGCCCGGAATTATTCCGCCCGCGACCTCTTCCGAAGTCGTGTGGTTGGCCGACCTCTTTCCCACCATTCTCGACTGCGTGGACCTTCCTTTACAACCAAGCGATCACCTTGACGGGCGAAGTTTTCGACCTCTTTTGGAGCAGAGCGGCATGCTTCCTGCCCGTGACCTTTTCTGGCATTTCCCGCACTACGGAAATCATAATCCAAGGCCCTCCGGATGCATGCACGACGGCCGCTACAAGCTCCACGAATATTTCGAAGACGGGCGGGTAGAGCTCTTCGACTTGCTCACGGATCCGAACGAAACCACCGACCTCTCCGCTACAGATTTGACGCGGGTAGGGGCCATGCGCCTCGCGATGCAGACTTGGCGGAAAGAAGTCGGAGCCAACCCAGCTGGTACAGCCGTGATTCAGCCCGTGAGCTACTTTACTTTTTCCGCCGGAGCTCGCTTTGACGACCTGATCGGCGGGCATGATGCGAGCGTGGTCAACGCAGCCGAGCTGGTCGATCCGGTTCGCGGAGATGTGCTGTCGCTTGCCACTGCGATGAATAATGCGATTCAGGTGCCAGCCAACCCTGCCTTCAGCAACGAAGATCAAAGTCTTTCTGTATGGATCAAAACCGATGGATCGTGGTCGGCCCCCGTGGGGCAAATCGCGGCCTTCCAAGGCGTGAGCAACTTGCTCGAACTCGTGCAATACCGCGCGACGCATCCGAGTTTTCCGGGGCAGATCGAAGCTCGGCTAAACGGCCAGATTCTTCGGTATCAACCGAACCTCGCGGACAATCAATGGCACCAACTAGTGCTGACCACCACGCACGATGCCGGCATGCATCACACGCTTTTCGTCGATGGGGTTTGGGCGGGTTCGATCCCCGTGGTTGAAGCTGGGGCACCCACAAGTACACCAAGTTCGGCCACTCTGGTCGGCATAACCGGTGCCTCGCAGTGGACCGGCTGTCTGGATGACCTGCGCGTTTACGAGGGCAAGCTCAGCCCGCAACAAGTCGCGACTCATCATTTTATCGAGCGGGTCCAGGGTGGCCAAAGCGTAGCCTCTGATTCGCCCACCTGGCAGTCCATCCAAGCCGCTGTCACCAGTAGCAACGATGTGCAACTGGGGGTTACGCGCTGGGCCTACACCAACGGCTTGAACGGGGTGCTCGGCACCTACGCCTCTACCCCCAACACCGTGGTGCTCACCGATTCTGGGGAAGGGCTCCGGTTTTTATACTTCGACGCCGACGCCGACAACCTGCCCGATGCCTGGGAAAACCTGTATCCCGGAATCGATCCCACCCGCGACGACGCCGGCGAAGATTTTGACGGCGACGGGGTGAGTAATTTCGACGAATACCTAGCCGGCAGCAATCCGATTGAGCAAGCAAACTTGCCGCACCTCTTGTCCTGCCTAGACGGGCAACTTCGTTGGAGCGGAATCGCCGGCCGAGTCTATTCGGTCGACCGCAGCCCCAGCCTCACCACCACGAATTGGCTCTCGATTGTGTCGCAGCCAGCAACCAATCCGGTCAGCCAAGCCACCATGCCCCAAGGCGCTCCCAAGCAATTTTTCCGAATTCGCGAACTTCCATGACGATGTCCAAGAATCGCCGAAGGCCAGGGAGCGGCGGTTTCCAACCGCCGACAGTAGCGTGTATTTCGTGTGAAACCATCTGCCAAGTAAAACCAAACTTCAAGTGGGCAGCCTAGCTTAAAAAAAACGCAAGGGATCGTCGGAAATCGAAGCAGGTGATGCAAGCGCAGGCTGGGGTCACGCCATCTAAACGAGGGGGGGCACTAGATTGTTGCGCTCGAATTGACCCACGCACAGAGGCGGGGCGCTGTGTATTTTGCAGGGGTTGTTCGGGGTTGAAACCCAACGCACAAAGGCGGGACGCCTCTGCCACGTTAACATTGTCTCGCGCCGCCCCGTACCATGCCCTTCTAGGGCGTGTTCGTGCCATCGCCTTCCAGGCGGTGATTAACTCGAGCGAGTTACCTACTCCTCGATTCGTTCTACCTCGGCCTGCCCTTTTCCACAATGCAGGCACTTGAAACGCAGCACCCGATCGTGATCCAAGCGTAAAGAAAATGCATACGGATTCCTCGGCGCGTAAGAAAAACTCGAGGCCGCTCCATTCGCAAAAAGCGGGACAATCCGCAACTGACCTTCCACCCCGCGACCGATAACCGGGGAGGGGGTCGTGATCGGAAGGCATCCAGTATACCACATGCAAAAGCCGCCTCACCGGCTGGGGCGCCTCGGCTCGCCAAGCGGCCAGCAAGGCCGTAACCTCAGCTTGCTCTGACGCATCCGGAGCGGTCCGTTGCGCGAAAGCGGCAAGGCTAGAATAAAAAGAAAGCTGAAAAGAAGGCGATAACGAGGCGACATACCATGGGGGATGATTGGCAAAAAGAGGCCGGATGCCGATAATTATCGTATGCGAGATGAGTGATCGTATGTGAGATAAATGGGCGATTCTATTATATATGCTTTTATTACCAAAAATGAAAATGATTCTGAAGATTCTAAACATTCTGTGTTAGATGCGTTGTGTGCAAGCTTTAGGAGACACAACATTAGTTGCTCTCTGTGGATTAAGCCCTGCGGTACTAACGGAAACAGTCTGGTGCCTGCAGCAAGAGGGTACCGATGTGAAAGAGGTCATCGTGCTTACCACAGAGATGGGAAAAGAGGCCATTCGGAACGATTTATTCGGTCCATATGGAGTCTGGGATCATTTTGTCCAAACCCTCGGAAGCGATATTATATTTCAGCTTTCAAATTACCATGTACGCTTAATCCCAGACGCCACTGGCCATCGCGACCTGGCCGACATTGCAACCACAGAAGACAACGAAGCTTGTGGCGATTTTTTTCTCTCAACCCTACATGAGATTCTAGAAGGCGCAGACCATTCAATTGTTTGCTCCATCGCTGGAGGCCGAAAAACAATGGGGACTTTACTTTCGTTATGCCTGATGCTGATCGGTCGGCCGCAAGACCGCCTTTGTCATGTTCTGATCAACCCACCCTTCGACCACCCTGGTCTTGAGCCGCCATTTTATTTTCCAGGGAGTTCGGATAGCCACCAGCTCGATGGAACTCGAATATCTAATTCCGATGCGAGACCCTCCTTGATCGATGTGCCGTTTATCAAGGCACATCCCTTTACTCGAACCAAGGTAACGAAAAACCGGTTCATGGAACTCGTTCGGACACGCCAGGAAGAACTTGACCGGGAGCGGTTGCCTAGCATTGAAATGGGCTGTGATGGAACTTGCCGAGTGGATGGGGTAACCATCCCACTATCGGCTTCGCAACATACCTTATTGCTTGCTGAGCTTTGGGCCTGCCAAATGGGCACGCGACCTCTGGGGTGGCTTGAACGGGGCGAATGGATCGAGAAAATCGAACCTTTTCTTGCAGATACTGGAGGCCGGTTGAGCGATGATCCTGATGCCCTAAAGACCATGGGGAATACCTTGCGAAAAAAACTTCTGGCTCATTTGCCACCTCATTTGGTGGAGCACCTTTTTCCAAAACTCCGGGACTTGACCCCTCCATACCCGCCGCACCGTCTCAACTTACCTCCCGAATTGCTTACGTGATGCTTACGTCAGTTCCCTTGGCTTCCCTGCGACAATATCCTTACCCTCCATCCACATGACAGAACATATTCAAATTTCAACCGTCGGTACTGGCACTCGGACACAATCCAAAGAATCAATGGTTGCCCATGGGATTGCGGCGGGTGTCCAGCTGGGCCTGCCACTCGCGACACAACTATATCTTGTGACCTCAAGCCACCCAGATTCCGTTGAAACCGCGGAGTTGGTTTTGCTACGTCTTGAAGAACTAAATCTCGACCATGTTTTCCGGCCGATATCTGAAACAGAGCGCTTCTTACAGCTTGCTGATCCGGATGATATGGAAGGCAATGCGGAATGCATCGGGCGTTTTCTCCACCAGATCAGACGGGATAATCCCACCGCTTCGATTACTGTAAACCCAACAAGTGGGACGAAGCAGATGACCTCTGCTGCGGTTCTTGCTGCCGTGGCTACCAGTGTGGGACGTATCGAATTTACTGCAGGCGAACGAGTAGATGGAATTGTCAAATCTGGCTCCGAGCGAAATGTTGGATTTAATCTGGATGTGATTCATCTCCGCCGTGCTGCCCAGGAAGCGCTCCGGCTTTACGCCTTAGGGTTTTTTGATGCGGGGGTTCTTCTGCTCGAGCCTTGGGAAGACTATGCGGTTTGGGTTGATGAACTTCTTGCCGCTGGACGAGTGCTCGCCAACTGGGACCGGTTCCAATATAACAGTGCGATTGCTGCGGTTGGCTTCTTGCCAACCTTCGATTTAGAAGCGGTGCATCCTAGCCTTCGCGAAGGCGTGGCGACCCTAGCCCAGACGGTTTCTATCCTTGAGCAGCTTGCGTCGCGGGGCGATGGGCGTGGCGACAAGACTGCATTCCGACTTGGCGACCTAATTGCAAACGCTCAACGGAGAATTCAACAACGTGATTTTGATGACGCGGTTACACGTCTTTATCGCAGCGTTGAAATGGTTCTTCGTTTCCAGCTGAAAACAGCACATGGGATCGATCTCGACCGCCCCGAGTTGGCTAAGCCGAAGTTACAGGCGCTAGGAGAGTGGTCAGCGTTTAGCGACCATGAAACTTATGGCATCAGTCGTAGCTTCGGCATATTAAAACGCTTTGGCGACCCGGTCGCGGATGTTTGGAACAAACAGCGCCCGCTTCGAAAACTAATTGAAGCGCGAAATCATTCTTATGTCGGTCACGGGCTCGGAGTCTTAGACGAAGCCACCGCCAACCGACTTGCCAACGAAGTCTGCTCTCTTGTCGCTATGGTTAGCCCTGAGGCCATTGAAATTTCACACCTTGCAAACCAACTCCTTCCGAAAGACCTTTCATGAGTAAATCCTACTGGAATCGAAAAATTCACGCCCTCTTGCACGATGGCCCGAGTAAAGTGCTCAGTATCGGCGAGCACAAAGCTGGCGCAGACGCGCTACTCCAAGTGTTCGGCTTGACCCTAGATGACAAAGGTCGAAGTGAGGCCGATTGGTCTGACTCGGCGGCTGACCGCTTACCATGGCCGACTTACCATCAGTTGAAGTCAAAATATGATAGCAAGGCAAACCCAGCTAAGCATCCTCTCAGTGGTGAGCCCATTGAGCATCAAACACATGTGCCACTGCAAACCGCTAAGCATGGGAATGCCATTGAACATGAGAACTTGCCGGCCTTGGAAACCGAAGACCCTCGCTTGAGATTTCTCGCCATTTGGCGCTTTTGGCAGAACTGGGCCTCAGATAGCCATCCTGAGTTCGCCACCTTTCCTGCAGACACGCGGCTCCCAGACCACTCAATCTGGTCGCATGTATCGCTCACCAGCGCCATGCAAGGATGCTACGGGGGATCCGTAGAAGAATGGAGCAAGGGAACGTCCCTCCCCGACAAGCCCACGATGGCCTTGTTCAGTATCGGACCCGTCCAAGAATTCATTGCCGCAGCACGAACCACCAGAGATCTCTGGAGTGGCTCCTACTTGCTTTCTTTTCTCGTTGCCCAGGCCTTAGCCCAAGTCGCTAAAGATTTCGGCCCGGATCACGTCATCTTTCCCAACCTAAAAGGCCAGCCACTCGTGGATCACGCCATGCGCAAGGATTGGGAGGATGCCAAAACCAGCAAGCACCCCAAGGCGAAAAATCTTTGGCAAGCATTTGGGTACGAGGCCGACCCCGAAATGAAAAACGCCCTGGCAACACCCTCACTGCCCAACCGGTTTCTCGTTCTGTTGCCAACCAACATGGCCGAACACGATGAATGGGAAGACGCGTCAGCCTACGCGGCCTATTTGGCTCAGTGCATGCGCCAAAAATTACGTAGCATTGCTGACTCTGTGGACCAGGAACTCGACACCTATGACGGCTTTCGTCAGGACGTCTTTAACCAGCAGGTTGAATCCATGCTTGAAGTTCATTGGCAAACCCTACCTTTACCAGAAACGGTTGAAGACACCATCGCCTTGGCTGAGAGCCTGCCTTCGGAAGATAATTTCAAGCCAGCTGAGGCTTTTCAAGCCGTTTTGGATTCGGTCAAAAATATGCCAGCCAAAGATCGAGACCAACGATACTTTATCAAGCACGATAAAGGCAGTGATGAGGCTGCAGGTACGCTCGCCCAGCCCAGTGCGGCCTGGTCTCTCCTCTACGCCCTCACTGGCTGGGCCTTGGATGGCACCAAAAACCTACGCCACTTCTCCGCGACTGGATCAGGACAGTGGAAGATTGGCAGAGAGCATGTTCAGGATGCGCTCAACCCACGCTTAGATGCCTGCTTCATCGCGCCTCAAGACAAAAAGGAATGTGAACGTTTCCGTGCCAATAATTTCAGCTCGGCCCAAAAAGGTTCCTTGAGCCCTGGCGAAGCGCTTTCTGCGCCAACCTTGATCAAGCGTTTCTGGCACGCCACCTACCTTCCCGAAGAAGAAGGCTTTAAGGGCGAGGATTTTTGCATGCCGAATACCCATGATATCGCGAATGGCCGAGCTAGCGAAGATAGCTCTGAGCTGGCAGGAAACGATACCGAAGGAGCCTATTTTGCCATCATCGCTCTCGATGGGGACGAAATGGGCAAGTGGGTCTCAGGAGCAAAGCTACCCATCATGGATGATGTCCTTTCACAAGAAGCCCGCGAGTACTATCAGCAGTTCGATGGTGGTGCTTTCCTTCAAGCCAAGCGCGCCCTCTCACCATCCTTTCACCTTCAGTTCTCTGAAATGCTCGGCAACTTTTCTCTTCACTGTGTGCGTCGTATTATTGAGGCTTATGCTGGTCGGCTTATTTATGCGGGGGGTGATGACGTCCTTGCCATGCTACCGGCAAACCAAGCCCTCGCTTGTGCGGCTTCCTTACGAGATGCTTTTCGTGGGGATTCCAAATCCTTAACCCGTAACTTGCCGTCGGTCTTCGTTGAAGCTCCTGAAGGCTGTATCCGGCTCCATCCAAATGCAGGCAATCGTGACCTGCTGGTGTCGGACCCCGTTTCCTTTCCCGTGCTTGTCCCCGGGAAGAAAACAGATGTTTCCTGTGGTGTTGTCATTGGACATGCAAAAAGCCCTTTGCAAGACCTTGTCAAAGCCGCCCAAAAGGCGGAAAAACGAGCCAAAAATGAACTCTGTCGTGCCGCCTGTGCGGTCTCGATCTTCAAGCGCTCTGGTGAAATTATCGAATGGGGCTTTAAGTGGCCCGTAGACCAATCACCCGCTGGCGACTTTTTTGAAACCATCACAAAAGCACTACAAGACGAGCAACTTTCCAAGCGGTTTCCCTATCGCATGATCGAGCTTATCCAGCCACTCCGTGCTCCGGGAAGCACTTCAGACCACCCCGACTTTGAGAAAACCGCAGCGGAAATTATTTGCCTCGAACTAGAGCAATGCCTCGATCGGCAGGGTGGAAGCAAAAAGCTTTCCAAGGAGGAGAAGGAGATTATCCTCCGAACCTTTGGTGATTACTGGAAAGGCCTAGATGTGAGGCGTTCTGAACCCGCCTTCACCGCTTCGGAGAAAATTGACGACCTCGTCGGCCTCTTATCCACCATCTCTTGGATCTCAAAACATGATTTCGTATCCCCTAAGAAAGGCGGTTCCGTATGAACAATATTATTCTATCTCCCACTGACGTTCTCTTCTTCCGCGACGGTCGTCCGATGGACGGTGCATCCAGTGGCCAAGGAGCCGCTTGGCCACTGCCGCATATCATAAATGCCGCCTTCCATGCTGCATTACATCGGGCCGAAATTACGGATGTACATCTGCACAAGCAAGAACGGCGAAAAGCCGATACTCGCGATCAAAAATTTGGTTGTCTTAACACCATCGGCCCCTTTCCTGTCCGCAGCAAAGACGGCGCGTGGTTCTTTCCGCGCCCTCTTGATGCTGGGCTTCGGAGCAGCTCGGAAACAACCTATGAACCTCGCGCTCCCATCGGGAGCTCAAGCCTCCCAGGTGACCTTCTGCCGGTCATGAATAAAAGAACCCCACGGAAAGAGACCGCAGAAGCATGGATGAGCCGCACCGCCTATGAAGCCTATTTAGCCGGTGCAAAAGCCGAGACGACGTCGAATCACTTCCTCGATGATGCGGACGTTTTCCACGCGGAACACAATATCGGAATCGGCATCGACAACACACGCGACGCAACAAAGGAGGGCGCGTTTTACTCCGCGGCATATCTCCGCCTAAAGCAAGGGTGGGAGCTGGGTGCCTGTGCCGTAGCCAACGACAAAATTGATGGTGATAAACACAATCGCCGCGATTTGATCGAGGATCTCATCCAGCCTGAAAGCAGGCTGCTAGTCGGTGGACAACAGCGAACCTGCACTGCCCGCCTTGCTGAGGAACCAGAGCTTTGCCTCCCGCGAGCACAAAAGATCCAGGGAGGGCGAGTTCGCTTTACCCTCCTCACTCCCGCCGTTTTTCCTGAAATCCATAAGGGCAAGGATTCTGATCGGAAGCTTATCCATCACGGTGGTTGGCTCCCCAATTGGATCGATCCCGAAACCCTTGAAGTACAACTCCTCAATGGCCTCGGAATCGCCAAGGCAAAGCGACTAGGCAAGGAGCCGGGAAAACCCATCCGGGCAAAACTGGTTTCGGCCCTAGTTGGTCGCCCTGTGCCCGTTACCGGTTGGGCACTGGGTCTCTCCTCGGGTCGCTCAGATAAAGGCCCCAAATCTACTCACCTCGCAACCCCAGCCGGCTCGGTCTATTACTTTGAAGCACTTGGAGACACCAAGGAAGAAAAGCAGGCTCAGGCCTCTAAGCTCGCAACCACACTGAACTGGCATGGATCCGATCCGGATGCCTCACAGGTGCTCAACCGCCGCTCCACCCTTTACGGTGAAAAAGGCTTTGGTCTCGGCCTCTGCTCCCCGTGGACCCCCGTCAGCTAGGCATAAAACTCGTTCAACCAACCATCTTAAGAAACCACCATATCATGAAACAAAACATCCTCTACCTTTTTACCCGAACCCCGCTTCACGTCGGAGCCGGTTCCTCCGTTGGAGCCATTGATCTGCCCGTCCAGCGTGAACGTCATTCTCGCCACCCCATCATTCCAGGCTCTTCCATAAAGGGAGTGCTTCGCGCCACCTGTACCGATGATTCTGGCGATGTCTTACACCTGTTTGGCCCCGATCTTTCGGAAGACAAAGAAGCCGAAGCCAAGGTCACAGCGCAAGCCGGCGACCTTTCTTTTGGAGAGGCCCGTCCCATCGCCTTTCCGGTGCGCTCAGCCAAAGGCTCCTTCGCCTACATCACATGTCCGATTGCCCTCCAGCGGTGGGCTCGAGAAGCCGGAGTTGAGCTTTCGCCCCTAGAAAACCCGAAGGACCAGCACTGTCTCGCTGGTGACAAGGTCAAGCTTGCAAAAGGTCATGTTGTTCTCGAAGAATATGCCTTTGAAGCCTCCGGTGAATTCCCTCCTGACTGGGAAGAAGCCCTCAAAGCTCTCTCCACCGACCCCGTATGGCAAGAAGCACCTGGGCGTCTCGTTCTTTTAAGCGATGGGGATTTTTCTCATTTCGTTGCCACCACTTGCGAGGTCTCTAACCATAACAAGATTGATGTGAAGACAGGTGCCGTCGCAAAAGGCGCTTTGTTCAATATCGAATCCGTCCCCGCTGAGACCCTCTTTTTCGCCCCCGTCGTCTCGACCGGCCGCTATAAGGAAAAGAATGTGGACAGCCAGGCAGGCCTAGAAGAACTTGTGCAAAACCACCCCGTTCTCCAATTCGGCGGTCACAATACGACCGGACTTGGATTTTGTAGCCTAACTCTCATCTCTGGAGCCTAATATGCCATTGCAAAACCTTGAACAAGTCCGCGCTAAAAGCGCCCTCGAATTCGCCCGCTCTGATAAAGACAAAGGCGGAGCCGCGGGAGGAGAAGCGATTAAAAAAATTCCTCCAATGGTTATGACCAATGGCCTCCTTGCTGCGATTGCGTTTTCAATCGAGAAAAATAGACAGGGTAAATACCAACGTGAGGGTTTCGCGAATATTTGCGATGCGATCGCCAAGCATTTGTCCTCCGAAGAAATCCGGATCACGACGGCCGCGAAGAGCGCAACTGACCTTTTGGATTGTCTGGTAACTTCGGATAGCGAAGTCTTGAAACTTGCCACCGCAGAAACGTTGGAGTGGCTGGCTTATGCTCGCCGCTTCGTTCAGTCCCCAAACAAAGAGGCTAAGGCTGGAGGTCGCGCGTGATCCCTCTGGCAAAAGATGTCCGGGAAGCCATCGGTGACTTTGCAGGCCAAGTAGAAAACCGATCCCTTCTTTTCGAAAAAATGGTACTGCCCAAGACCTGGGGCCACGCGCAAAAGTTCGATGATGCAACTCGCTTCAATGTCATGCGAGCCAGTACCGATGGCAAAGCGATGCTGCAGGCGGATGCCAAATCTGCTCGGAAGAGTGCCAATAGCCCTCGTGCCCGGGAAGAAAATAAGGAGCAGAACCGCCGCAAGGCGGATATCGCAGATGCGTTGAGTAAAGGAGTCAATTTGGCGCAACCGGGGATGGCTAAGCTCCGGGTTGGTCAGACCAACCGTTTATTAACTGACCTCCAAGTCTCTTACGGCAATAATGTAAAAACGTTTGTCGGCACCCTGGGGGGGCGATTGCTCATTAATATGGCTGGGGGCGTCATGGAAAATGCCGGGCTCGCTCTAGACCGGACCTCAGGCTTACCTGTTATCCCTGGTTCAGCACTCAAAGGGGTTAGCCGGAACGCCGCTCTCTGGGATATTCGTCGAACCACCGACCCCGATGAAAAGCTTAAAAAGCTCCGCCATGCTCTGCTTGTTTTTGGTTTTATCAAACAGGATCTAACCAAAGGAGATTTTGCCTGGGTGGCCGGTAGTAATCTAGGCTTTATCCAGCAGGCTCTCGGTGAAGAGGCCCACTTGTCCGAATTTAAAGGGCTCTGTTCTTTTCTTCCTGCCTATCCTGCCTCGGCTGACCGGCTGGAAATTGTGGCTGAGGTCCTCACCTCGCACGTAAATCCTGAGCGGATCCTGCCGATCTTTTTCCCTGCGGTCGAAGCCGGATCATCCTTCGGCTTCGCGGTTTGCCGGACTCGCACCGCAGGAGATATGGATATCGATTACGATGCGGTTCTAGCCTCCGCCGCCAAGTGGTTGCAAATGGCCATTACTGAAAATGGGGTAGGGGCCAAAACCGCTACCGGCTACGGCTGGTTTAGTATCGATGCTCAAGCCGAAGAACGCCGACAGCAAGAGGCCGCACAGCAGGCCGAAGCCGAAACCGAACGCCTCGCGGCGGAAGCCAAAGCCGCGGCTGACGCTGCCGCCCGCGAGCAGGCACGAGCCGCCATGACTCCAGAAGAACGTCGAGCCGACGAGTTCGGAACCGATGAAGAAGCTGCCGCTGCCTTAGGGCGAACCATTCTCGAGCAAAACAAAGATGAGCAAAAAGCGATCCTCATCTACTTCCAAAACCATCCGGACTTCGTTTCGGCTTGGAAGAAAGCCAAAAAGAAAAATAAAGCCCATGTTCGCTACCAAAACCTCCTCAAAGCGTCTGAAGCTTTGGGCATCCCCTTGGAGAAACCAAATGGAAAAAATTGAACGTGACTTCACCCTCCTCACCGCCTGCTTCGCGCACGGGGCCTATCAAAGCCAGGACATAAACCGCCCTGAGCTCAGGCCCGCCAGTGTCAAAGGGCAGGTCCGGTGGTGGTACGATAAATTGAACCCTCCAAGCTATGTCGCTAAAACACGGGCCAGCGACCCGCTTTTCGGCCGAGTCGGAAAAGACTCTCAGGCAGGACGCGTGTCCATTCGGCTTGTAGAGCGCGACGTGGGTAGCATCGAAAAAACGGACTTCATGCCGCACAAAGGAAGGAAGGGCGGGGCTAAGAATGCAATTCCCGCGGGCTCTTCTTACACCTTGCATATTTCCGAACGCCGAGAGGGTCTCACGGAAGGACAGGAAGCCTCTCTAAAAGACGCGGTTGATGCCTGGCTTTTACTGGGTGGCATCGGCCAGCGCTCGAATCGAGCCGCCGGATCCGTCTGGCCCGATGATGCGCCACAAACCGCAGTCGACTTCATTCTCAAAGCCGGAAAGCTCTCAGAAGGGGGCCACTGTTCTCCCGTGTTACTCCCGGCCTTAGATCCTGGTCTAAACGAGCGGGAAATTCGCCATATTTGTGGCGACTTCCTGGCATCGACTGCCTTCTCAAGCTGCCAAGAACCGTTTGGAAGAATCAAGCCGAAGCGAAAGCCCTCCAACCTCAAGCTCAAGGCGGTGAAACTCGACGGTGAACTTGGTATCGTTGCAGTCTGGGACAAGCAGGAGCAAGCAACCAGTAACCTGATTGAAGGGATAAAGATCCTCAAAAACCATAGCAATCCGCGCCGCATCGCAGACTTGCTTGACTCGGTTCAGGATCAGTTTTAACCCAACCCATGCAACTCTTCTGCACCCTCGGCAATGCCTGGGCCATCGTTCCCGAAGCCTTCCTCAATCCCACCACCGAATACCACGAAGTCCATGTGCTAACCACCGCCTCAGCCGGGCGTGCCAACGGCGACGTGGTCGAGGCGGCCCCCGCGCTGGCATCGTGGTTCGCAACCGAAGCCCCAGAGGTCACTCTCACCTTTACTCGGATTCAGGATCTCAACGGGATCGATAGCCTGGCCGACCATCAGCTCTTTGAGGAAGCTCTCTACCGCTGGTACCTCCAACTACGCCACGCTCCCGGCTCCGCTCACCTCTGCCTCGCGGGTGGCTTCAAAACCATCAGCTCATCGGTGCAGAAAATGGCCGGGATTTTTGGCGCTGCCGAACTCTTTCACGTTCTCTGCAAAAACAACCCCCGGGATGCGGCAGCCATTGCTTCCGCCCACAGCTCGGGGCTTATCCAGTGGGTCTCTCTCGGTCCGGAACCAGGCTGGCCTGCACTTCGTCATCTCTCGGCCCTCTCTCCTGAGCTCCAATCTTTCCCCACTTCCGAGGCTGACCCAAACCCGTCTCACACCCATTGGTTAACCCTCGGTTCCGAAACCACACTCCTTGATCTTGTCACCGGCCATGCCCAGCGCATTCGCAACATCCAAGGTAACTTTGATCGCCTGGCTACCCTCCCGTTTCCTGAACTCGCGGCATGGAATCCCTCTGAGCTGGATTGGCTCGACCAGCCCCTTGACCCAGTCAAGGATGGTGCTTGGGTCAGCCAGTTGCCTAAGATCGAATTGCACTGCCATCTCGGTGGATTTGCCACGCACGGGGCCGCATTGCTTGGGATCGAGTCCGCCACATCCCAGCCCTTGCCTGAGCGCAAAATGCTCTCTCTGACCCGGCACCCGGAGGGCTGGCCCTTGCCCGCCACCCCCATCTCCCTTCCCGCCTACATGCAACTCGGCGACGATGGAGGCTCCCGACTTCTTCGCGATCCGGCTTGCCTAGACGCCCACATCCGCGCGCTATATCAGCATCTGAAGGACCAAAACGTAGCGTATGCAGAAATCCGTTGCTCTCCGGCAAATTACGCCAAAGGCACCTCCCTGTCGCCTTGGGATGTTCTGGTCAACATGGTCGACTGCTTCAGCGCCTGCCGCAGCACCCCCGACGACCCACATGTAAACCTGATCATTATCGCAACCCGACGCTCAGAAGGGGATTATCGTTCCGCCATCTCCCGCCACCTGTCCCTCGCGGTCACCGCAGCCGAACACTGGACAGATCCTTCGACCACTCAAGTGGTTGGGGTCGATTTGGCCGGTTTCGAACATGAAAAAACCAGGGCTCATTATTTTCGCGAAGACTTTACCGCGGTCCACCGTTGTGGACTTGCGGTGACCGTACACGCTGGGGAGAACGATGACGCAGAAAGTATTTGGAGCGCAGTTTTCGATTTAAACGCCCGGCGTCTAGGCCACGCTCTCCGTTTGGCCGATGCCCCCGACCTTCTTCACTCTGTCGCATCCAGAGGCATCGGAGTCGAAATGTGCCCCTATGCAAACCTGCAAATCCGTGGATACAGCCTGCCTCAGGCTGACCCCAACCCCGGTGCTTACCCCTTGCTTGATTATCTCGCGAAAGGCATCCCCGCCACGGTAAATACCGACAACATTGGCATCTCAGCCGCAACCTTAAGCGAGAATATTTGCCTTCTGTCACAACTGTGCCCCGGAATAACCCGCAGACACATTCTTCAGCTCATCTCTAACGCGGTCGGCACCGCTTTCCTTGGACCTGTCCAACGTGAACGCCTGCGAAAGCATATCGGTGCCTTCTTGCCTCGGCCTGGTTGACCCTTGGTAGGGGGAGGCTTCGCGGCATTTTGTCAGACTTCTCCCACCCCCGAAAAGCCGCTAGGTCTGACAGCATGATTCTTAAGGAATTTCCTCTATTGCCCTCATTTTCCACTCCTGCCGGATGCAAGGATTTGTGGTTTGACAAGTAGGCCCACTAAACCACACAATGACAAGGTCTTACAAGGGAGCACTCGGAAACGACCTCCATCCCGACAGGGAATTATGACGAGGATTTCCTGTTTCTCTTCTGCGGATTTAGCCATTGGCTCGGAAACGACCTCCATCCCGACAGGGAATTATGACTCTACTTTCATGTTGTTTCTTCTTTCTTAGTTTTCACTCGGAAACGACCTCCATCCCGACAGGGAATTATGACAGCGATTGAAAAGTTCCTTGCTGATGTCGTAGGAGTCATCTCGGAAACGACCTCCATCCCGACAGGGAATTATGACTTGCTAAGCGTGTATGCTACACGTCCCGCTCTCATGCTCGGAAACGACCTCCATCCCGACAGGGAATTATGACGATACTTGTTTTCACTCCAAACCCTAATGCATGAGACTCGGAAACGACCTCCATCCCGACAGGGAATTATGACGAGTCAAGAATCCCATTGTCAAAGGTCTTTAGCGCAAGCGCCTCGGAAACGACCTCCATCCCGACAGGGAATTATGACGTCCTGAGTCATGCGGTCGATAGGGCTAAAGCGCCATTTCTCGGAAACGACCTCCATCCCGACAGGGAATTATGACATAATATATAAATCCGTGGTATCCGGTATCAGTCTTGCTCGGAAACGACCTCCATCCCGACAGGGAATTATGACCTCCTCCTTTTCGTGTTGCGTTAGTTCATATCCGCGTATCAACTCGGAAACGACCTCCATCCCGACAGGGAATTATGACGGGTCCATTGTCGCGGTTGTCGATCCACCAAGACGCCTCGGAAACGACCTCCATCCCGACAGGGAATTATGACTGCATACTCTTTAGACTCGTTGCGCGATAGGTTGCCTGCTCGGAAACGACCTCCATCCCGACAGGGAATTATGACGGGCTAAGGTCTCAACCGTTATGGAGTATGACGCTTCGCCTCGGAAACGACCTCCATCCCGACAGGGAATTATGACGGGCTAAGGTCTCAACCGTTATGGAGTATGACGCTTCGCCTCGGAAACGACCTCCATCCCGACAGGGAATTATGACTTTGTACTTAACAAAGGTGTGCAGTTCGATTGCATCGACTCGGAAACGACCTCCATCCCGACAGGGAATTATGACTCCATATCAATACAGATGATCTCAGCAGGGGTACCCTCGGCTCGGAAACGACCTCCATCCCGACAGGGAATTATGACTCCGAATATGGCCAAGGCTAGGGAGTAGAGGCGCGTCACCTCGGAAACGACCTCGGCCTCCATGGATATGCTTACGTGAGCCTTACGTCAGTCTACTTGGCCTATAGACTAGTCGCTTGATATTCTCTCATTCAACCAAACAGGAAGAGAGAATATCTACATGTTCAACATTTATCATTTACCATCCAGGATGCCGAGTCACATCGGCTCGACACCTTGGCAACTTGCCTCCGGTGCTGTATTCGCTACGAGGAGATTCCGCTGATGGCATCCTTATATGTGATTGGTGAGACACGTCGGGTACGAGTGACTCAGCGGCATCTCGAGGTGGATGAGTACAATCCCGCGCTACAGCGCTGGCGAATGACGCGATGCATTCCCTTGTTTGATGTGGACCGGGTGGCGATCGTTGGTCGCACACGGGTGACCATGGATTGTGTTCGGGCCGTGATGCGCCATGGAATTCCTGTCACCATGCTGCGTTGGAACGGTAGGCTGGATGGTCGCTTTGCTCCGTTTCGGGATAGCGATGCATGCTTGCGTGTCGGGCAGTACGAAGCCTTAGCGGATTCGGTTTGGCGGGTTCAGGCGTCTCGTAAGCTGATCCAAGCAAAAATTTTAAACTGTCGCCGTGTCCTGCAAAAGGGGCGAGGGGCGGATCGCCTAGGCGGGGAAGAGATGCAGGTGGTGGATCAGTGTATCCAGCGGTTGAAGCAGTATGCTCAGAAGGCATCTACGGTGGAGCAGTTGGATTCACTTCGTGGCATTGAGGGCATTGCGGCTCGCGAGTATTTTCAAGGGTTGGCTCAGCTTTTCCCCGCCTCATTTCCGTTCCAAGGGCGGAACCGTCGGCCACCTCGGGATGCCGCCAATGCTCTCTTATCACTCACCTATACCTTTGTCGGTAATGAGTTGTATTCTGCAATTGCCGCCGCGGGTTTGGATCCCTGTCTCGGGGTTTTCCATGAGCCGACAGAGGGACGCCCCAGCTTGGCCCTAGATCTTCTCGAGCCATTGAGAGCGCCTCTGTGCGACCTCTTCGTTTTACGTCTGTGTAATCTCAATATGTTGAAGCCAGAGGATTTCGAAGGCAATGAGCAGAAGGGCGGGGTGCGGCTGACCAAGGATGCCTGGAAGCGGTACCTTCTGCACTACGAAGAGCGAATGACGCGGCCGTTTAAAACCAGCAATGCAGAGCCGCATACCGATTTTCGCCGTGAACTTCGTGAAGCCGCTCTAGATTGGGTAGGCGCTCTTCGAGGTTATCGAGAGCCCCGGCCATTCCGGATGAGGTGACTTTTGCAGCAAGATGAACCAGTCCAAGAATATGATCTCTGGGAGCCAGGGTTGCCGGTTGTCCCAGGGCCACGAGATCGAGACATTAAACGCGGTATGAGATATTTAGTTGCATATGATATTTGTGAGCCGAGTCGGCTACGCCGGGTCGCCCTGTGTTGCCAGGACTTTGGCACAAGGGTGCAGAAAAGTGTGTTCGAATGCGATCTCGAGCCGCACCGGTTTGAGGTCATGTGGGCAGAATTGAATGCACTGATCGACCCGGAAGAAGATTACCTTACCGCGTATCCCATCTGCCAAACCTGTCATACCAAGACGTACAGTTCAGGCAAGATGGTCAGGCCGGAGAAGTTCCTCGCCTATCTGATTTGATTGTCTAGCTTTTAGCGTCCCCGCCACAATACATGCAGAGAATATCGCCATCTCAGTTGCCACCTTGAGCGGCAATATCTGCCTCTTACCTTGGAATCATTCGCAGCCAGTTTCTCGCGCTGTTCAGTAACGCCGCCGGCTAGGGATCGTCCAATGAGAACGACTGCGAAAGTAGATCGGAGGCTCTCTGCCTTGCCCTGTTCTGTCAGACCTCCCGCATTTCCAAAAAGCCGGTAGGTCTGACAGCCTGATTCTCAAGGAATTTCCTCTCTTGGGCCTTATTTTCCGCTCCTGACGGATGCAAGGATTTGTGGTTTGACAAGTAGGCCCACTAAACCACACGATGACAAGGTCTTACAAGGGAGCACTCGGAAACGACCTCCATCCCGACAGGGAATTATGACATCATAATGTTTCCTTGGTTGGTTGTGTAAAATGTTTAGAACTCGGAAACGACCTCCATCCCGACAGGGAATTATGACACTCTTTTAATATAGGAGATATGCAAAGGGTTAGATATTGACTCGGAAACGACCTCCATCCCGACAGGTAATTATGACCAGATATCGCAACTCATCGTTGCAACCTTTCTAGTTCATCTCGGAAACGACCTCCATCCCGACAGGGAATTATGACAGTTTATGCAAGATCAGCGATAGCGCTTGTTAGGGCATCTCGGAAACGACCTCCATCCCGACAGGGAATTATGACACGCAGGTTTAACCTGCGTTTCGCTCTTTTTTGGGTTTCTCGGAAACGACCTCCATCCCGACAGGGAATTATGACGATATCGCAACTCATTGTAGTCTTTCCAGTTCATCTCGGAAACGACCTCCATCCCGACAGGGAATTATGACGCTTTCCAGCCATCTCTTCTATGTCGGCGTAGTGCCAGCTCGGAAACGACCTCCATCCCGACAGGGAATTATGACAATCAATGCCTGCATGTTATAGTACTCGGTTGATGCTCTCGGAAACGACCTCCATCCCGACAGGGAATTATGACGAAACAAGATCACCAGGTTGCCGTCTCCCTCGGAAACTCGGAAACGACCTCCATCCCGACAGGGAATTATGACGAGGATGATTAGGGCTACGGTGAGTAGTCTATCTCGGAAACGACCTCCATCCCGACAGGGAATTATGACCGCGATCCGCAGCGCATTCCGCAAGTGATTTAACGTCTCGGAAACGACCTCCATCCCGACAGGGAATTATGACGCTTGTAAGACCTTTGCATCATCCGCCAGATGATCGTCTCGGAAACGACCTCCATCCCGACAGGGAATTATGACATGGTTTCTTTCTAGGTGATTTGATTAGTTGGTGTGCTCGGAAACGACCTCCATCCCGACAGGGAATTATGACTTAGGCATTTGTTTGTCATTCGGCATTGGCACAAGCTCCTCGGAAACGACCTCCATCCCGACAGGGAATTATGACAATAAGGGCCCATACTTGTTAGATAGGTTTCGATTGCCTCGGAAACGACCTCCATCCCGACAGGGAATTATGACTGCGCGTTCCTTCAGGTTTAAACGTGTCGGGGGATCAACTCGGAAACGACCTCGGCGAAGGTCGCGGTGAAAACGCTATCACGAAGCGGAATTAGGTAATGGGTAACCAAATTGGGTATTGAATCCGGTAATATAAAAAGTGTCAGACACCAATGGAACTTAGATAAGCGGTCCAGCCTATTTTCTGCGACATGTGACAACGTGGGAATCCGCCCCGAAGTGGGCGGGATATGGTAGCCCGTGTGCAAGGCCGCGAAGCGGCCGCAGCGCCGGGTTACGTGCAGACGTAAGAGGCAACGAGGGGTAGGCGCTATAGTGTAAGAGAACTCGAACCGAGGCGCAGAACGTAGCCCCGCGCAGTTTATATCCTGCTTGCATCCTGTTATGCCCGAAAACCACTAAAACGACCCCCCAAAAAATTCCAGGAATCGTTTATCATACACTTTTCATCCGCTAGGGTGTCGCCGCTACGCGGCTTAGAGGCGGAATCCGCCGGGACCACGGCCTCCTCACTTCGTTCGTCAACCATGGCTATCAATGGGTCAGCGCTACGCGCCTTTAGTCGTCTGCATTTTCACTCATTTTTAATTCACTCATTTTTAATACAAATCGGCTTATCTAAGTGCCATTGGTGTCAGACACCTTTTTGGGTGAGAATATAAGGAGAACATGGCGGCGCTCCGATGGAAAGAAGTTGCCACCAAATTGAGCTCCATTCAGGCGTCTAGGAATCGGCCAGCTCCAGATCAAAAGCGGGGGCAAGCAAGGGAGCAAGGAAGGGCAAAGGACAGAGGGGAATGAAAAGAAAAATGGCGGAGAGTGAGGGATTCGAACCCTCGATACCCGAAAGGGTATACCTCCTTAGCAGGGAGGCGCTTTCAACCGCTCAGCCAACTCTCCGTTAGATCGGTCGATTCATTCATGTAGGGCTT
>Ga0209186_1000225_pt1 | contig 45521 bp, 39 predicted proteins | sample SidtaG_FD_187426 | JGI IMG/M metagenome (GOLD analysis project Ga0209186, IMG submission 187426) | Marine algal microbial communities from Sidmouth, United Kingdom - Sidmouth_Male2 metaG (SPAdes) (version 2) | ecosystem: Host-associated > Algae > Red algae > Unclassified | place: Sidmouth... | reverse complement strand
GATCCCGAGCCGCCTAGTAGCAACGACCGGACATGGCGGGATCTGGCGGGCGCGACAGCGGCCCCCTGCCCGCCCGTGTACGAGACCTGACCGCGCATCCCCCAAGACCCTCTTCAGATCGTCACAGGGCCCACGAAGAGCATCGCGGAAGCCCCCTTGCTGGTCGCAATCGACCCCGAGTAGGGCTCCAGCGGGTGAATGATGCGTTTTCTCCCAGGCACTAGCTAGGGGCGTTTAGGAAAAAGAAAACAGGCCAGCCCCATCGGAAGACGAAAAACCCCTTAAACGTCTCCTCGGCAGAACTAACCTGTTCAAAGAGCTATCGCCAAAAGAGGTCGTTTCTGTCTAACTTTCTGCGTTTTCCTTTACTTTTCTGGCTACGCCGCCTTCACCTGGTCGTGAGCGAGTCCCCGAAGGTCGTTCGCTCGAGTTTCGAATCCAGTGGCTGAGTAGAGAGAGGCGAGGTTCTGACAAAGGGCCGCCCGAGTCACGGGAAGATTCCCTTCTGGTAGGAATGACGCCATGTTTAAAGCATCGATGAAATGGCTTTCGGAGTCGGAGATCTTTCCTCCGGCAAACAAGGCAACTCCGAGGTTATTGTGCAGCGCCAGAATGTCCCCTATCGGAGGAATCGGCGCGCCACTGAGAGCCGACAGAACTACGACAAGGTGAGCGTCGTGAAGAAGCCAAGCACGGTCTGGGCAGGCACGGGCGAATTCGAAGTGAATTCGTGCCCGCTGCCAAGAAGTTCCCCCACTGGTTCGAACTTCGCGTGAGAGTTCGAAAACCACCTCATCGGCTGCCATCCAGCTTCCATTACCAAGGAGCCGCGTCGCGCGATCGATCTCGTTCCACCAGACAGGAAGTAGTTCCACGCCTTCCATCGATGTTCCGACAGGCAGCGTGATCCAACTGATCTCTTTTAAAATACGAGAGCGAACGATTCCCACGGGCTCCGATCCGTGCTCAAGGAGCGGATTGATGACCTGAGGCTTCTTCGATGCTCCTTCCGAGTCCAAACTTGGTGCATTGCTAGGCCCAGGTTGCGGTGCAGGCGGGGAAGACGAAGTGGGCGCCCGACGAGTTGGGGCGCCAGCGTAGTGGCGGATGTTGACCATAAATAAATAGTTGGCTTAAGTTTATATTATAATTTTCATAATAATAGGTATTTCTGTAGGTTTTTTTAGAATTTTCGATCGAGGGTATCTGGGAAGCGTGTCGGACACGCCACCGTTCTTCGGCAGGCTCACAAGAACCCTGAGCGAATTCCATTGGCAAATCCGGGTGATGGTTCACCTTCTTTCCTATGGATATCCCCGCGCTTAAGGAGGCGCTCGAAGCCTCTCCGGACAACGTCCCCCTTCTTGTTCTTCTCGCGAGGGCAGAGGAGGCCCAATTCGATCTCGAGGATGCCGCGGGACACTATCAGCAGGCACTCGGTTTCGATCCTTCCAATGTAGACGCCGCTGTCGGCATTGCGCGAGTTCTTGATTATCTCGGCGAGACCTCCCAGTCGATCCTCCGGATGGAGGCCCTCTGCGAGAAGCAACCCGAGCTAGCCTCTGCGTGGCTCCTCCGAGCGACTCTAGCCTTGAAGGAGGGACAGGCGAAGGAGGCACGCGCCTACTACGAAAGAGCGACGGAGCTCGATAATGGCCTAGCTGATGATGCTCTTCTCGAGCGGATCGTCAAAGCTGGAGGAACCTCCGCTGGCCCTCGTCGCGCGGCTCTCACTCCCGGAGGAATCGTCGAGGAGGACTGGGACGCGGACGATGACGATGGTTCCTTCGAAGGCGGTGACGCCGCTCTTGCCCACGAGTTGGAGCTCGAATTCAAATCGAAGGTCACCATTGCCTTCGATGATGTCGGAGGGATGGAAGAGGTGAAGGAGAACATCCGGATGAAGATCATCTATCCCCTGCAAAAGCCGGAACTCTTCAAGGCTTATGGAAAGCAGGCTGGCGGTGGTGTTCTGCTCTATGGCCCACCGGGATGTGGAAAGACCATGCTAAGTCGTGCCACCGCTGGTGAAATTGAGTCCAACTTCTTCTCGGTCGGCCTTCACCAGATCCTCGACATGTACGTCGGCCAGAGCGAACAGAAGCTACACCAGATCTTCGAACTGGTGCGCAGCCAGGCGCCAGCCGTACTCTTCTTCGACGAGATTGATGCCCTCGCCGCTGACCGGAAGGACCTGAAGGGATCGGCAGCGCGGACGGTGATCAATCAGTTCCTCGCAGAACTCGATGGAGCAGACGCTTCGAATGAGGGGATGTTGGTTATCGGCGCCACCAATGCACCATGGCAACTCGACGGGGCGTTCCTCCGCCCCGGCCGTTTCGACCGACTGGTTTTCGTGCCGCCGCCGGATGAACCAGCTCGTGCGGAAATTGCACGACTCATGGCGAGAGAGAAGCCGGTCATCGATTTCGATCCCGATCACCTCGCCAAGAAGACCGCTGGGTTCTCGGGAGCGGATATCAGCGCAGTGTTCGACCGAGCAACCGAAGCCACACTCCCGGAGGCGATGAAACGGGGTGAGGTCGTGCCGATCACTGGAAAGGATTTGGCGAAGCAGGCGAAGAGCGTCAAGCCGAGCACCAAGAAGTGGTTCGAGAGCGCCAAAAACTACGCCTTGTACGCGAACCAGAGCGGCTTCTACGACGAGGTCCTCGACTACATGGGAATCCGTAAGTAGAGCCACAATATGAGTAATTCCGAAAACCTCCTCCACCGCGCCCGAATGCTTCGTGAGCGCAGACGGGAAGAAGACGCCATCCCTCTGCTGATGGAGTGCTTGGGCGGCGATCCGGAGAATGCCGAGGCCCATGCCGAACTCGCGCTCACGCGGCTCGAGGTCAAGGGGCAGCGGAAGCTCGCCCTCGAGTCGATCGATGAAGCACTGAGAATCCATGCCGACGAGCCGTTCTATTTGGCCTTGAAAGGCTTTATCCTGAGTCGTCTGGATCGCGACAAGGATGCAGTGAAACTGGCCGACCAAGCCATTGCTCTCGATCCCGCCCTCCCCTTCGCTTGGACCGTGAAGACATCTGGACTCATCGGTCAGAGCAAGTGGGCCGAGGCAGAGGACGCCTGCAAGGAGGCGCTGGCACTGGATGCCGACGACTCATCGGCCTCGAATCAGCTAGCCATAATTCTACGAGCCCAAGGCAAGCTGGGAGAATCAGAGCTTCAGGTCGCGTCTCTCCTCGACCGGGACGCCGAAGACCCGAACGCTCTGGCCACCAACGGCTGGACCGCACTGCAGTCGGGACGGCGGGACGAAGCTGAGGAGTTCTTCTGCGATGCGCTTCGTATCGACCCGGAGAACAGCTACGCGAAGTCGGGGCTTAAGGAAGCGTACAAGGCGAGGTCGTCCTTCTACCGGTTCTATCTGAAGTGGGTATTCTTCATGCAACGATATACCGAGGGCCGACAGATGATGATCGGAATTGGCCTTTATATCGGGTTTCGTATTCTCAGCAACGCTCTCGGGGCCAACAACAAGACCGCAGGAATGGTCGTGCTAGGACTCTGGATTGGCATCGTCTGCTGGACATCCTTGGCACCAGCAATCGGGAACTTCATTCTGCTCAAGGACCAGCGAGCTCGTCTCGCCTTGGAAAACTGGGAGAAGCGTCTCGGTTTATTCGTTGGGCTCCCCTTCTTCATTGGTGTCGGGATTCTCGCCTTGGGGGCCGTGCTCTTCGTTGCCAAGATCGGGGCTGCTGGAGGCGCACTAGCCTTGGGTGGTTTAATCCTGATCATCTCCTGCCTGCCAGGGTCTCGAGTGTTCGGAAATGCCGCCCGCGCTGGGCAAATCATCTTCGCCTGCTTCGCATTGCTCGGCCTTCTCGGCGCTTTGATCGCTCTGAGCCGCGCTATCGTGCCGGCCGATCCCGAATCAGGCCTGGATGCGATTTCCTATTTTGGATTCATCGGAGCTGCGCTTTCCACTTGGCTGACAATGATTCCAGGGCTGTACTGTCAGATCGATCCAATCGACTCCTAGGACAATACCTACGAGAGTAGGTAATTTCGAATTGGCATTTAGGGGAAGTTCCGCTAGGTTCGACCGACTTCGCCCATGAAACTCACTCACGTCGCACTCGCGCTCACGATCCTGCTTTTTGCCCTCACCGGCTACCTGTTCTATCAGGGGCGCCTTGACCGGAAAAAAGTATCCACTCTAGAGACTCGTCTTGAGGAGTCAGCGACTCAGAACGCAGAAGTTGGTGATCGGATCAAGGCGATCGAAAACCGGGTCGGCATCGACAGTCGCGACGTCAGTCAGCGGGCCAAGGAGCGCGATGTCCTGCTTGCTGAGCAGAAGTTGATCAGCGAGCGGATTACCGAACTTGCGTCAGACGATCCTGGGGCAAGCGCAACCTTGCCGGACCCTGCCGCCCTCGCTCCGCTCACAGACCCGGGCACCATCGCGGCGGCCTCCGATTCTCCAAGCGCACTGCCATCGCTCGCCCCTCCGTCCAATCTTGTGCCGGAGCCCGTAGCTAGCGACGAGGCTGCGGGAAGCCAGGTTGCTGCACCAGTCAAACCCCAGGGGCCGTCGGTCATCATGCCGACCGAGCCTGACCTGACGCCGATGCAACAGAAGGTCAAGAATGCTGGCGCTATCGGTAAAGTGAACCACTACGACACCGAGTGGGCCTTTGCTGTCATCGACGCCGGATCCGAAAGTGGCATCGAAGTCGGCGACGAGTTCTCGGTCCGCCGGAACCACTACGTCATTGGCAAGCTCAAGGTGAGGGAGGTGAACGCAGGGCAAGCAATCGCCAACCTCGTTCCCGGAACCCTCGAGAAGGGAATGACCGTCCAGCAGGGCGATGCCATCATCCACAACCCTCTTCCCTGATCCGCCTATCAGTTCTCCCCGCCCAGGGAAACAGCGCCTCGACCAGGCTCTCGCCGAACGCGAACTTTGTGATTCGCGCGAGATGGCCAAGCGGCTGATCCTTGCCGGCAAAGTGCTGGTCGATGGACACGTCTGCGACAAGGCCTCGTCCAAAGTGACGGCGGAGTCTGAACTACGGATCAAAGAGATGCCCAAGTTCGTCGGTCGTGGCGGACACAAGCTGGAGGGTGCGCTTGAGCACTTCTCCATTCAACCCGACGGCTTCACTTGCTTGGATATTGGAGCTTCGACCGGAGGTTTCACCGATTGCCTGCTCCAACACGGAGCAACCAAGGTCCACGCCCTCGATGTCGGTACCAACCAGCTGGTGTGGAAGATCCGCAGCGATCCTCGTGTCGAGGCGCAGGAGAAGTTCAACGCCCGCTACCTGTGCCCCGATGACCTCGGTGGGGACCGCATCGATCTCGTCGTCATCGACGTGTCGTTCATCTCGCTCACCCTGATTCTTCCCCCAGCATTCGAAGTCTTGGCCGACGACGGACGTATCCTCTGTCTGATCAAGCCGCAGTTCGAGCTGGCCCGCAACGAAGTCGGAAAAGGCGGCATCATCCGCGAGGATGGCTTGCGGGAAAAGGCCGTCGAGAAAATCCGAAGCTTCGTCGCCGAGTCAGGGCATCGATGGATCGATCACGTCGCTTCCACGATCACGGGGACCGACGGAAACCAAGAGTTCCTCGCCTTGCTCGCCAAGACTTAGGCGGCGCGGCTTGCGCGTAGAGGTTCTCAGTAAAGTGGTAACTGGTCTGCGGCAATAGAAAGCGGCCTGCTTGGATTGGGCTATCCTCCAGCTTTTGCAGGCGCAGGGGCACCAAGGATTGGCTGCACCCGGATCTGCTGATGTTCCGGCGAAATGACCCAATCACCTTCGTCTTTCTCCACGGAAATGATCACCAGCTCGTTGACCACGGCCTCGATGGTCTCGTGAGAAGTCCGGATCATGACATGCACGATGGAGTCCCCTTCCAGCAAGCCGCCGAGTAGAGTCATCTCGAAGCTTTCCTGTAGCTTCTGGTTCATGAGTGGAGTCAGGCCCCGCTCCCCATGTGCTGCGGCACGGTCGGCGGCGAAGAATTCCTTTCCGCTCATCGACTCGAGATCGCGCATCCGCTCGACTTTGAGCCGCTTCAGCATACGCACCTCGTCATCGACGCTCGGGGTGTTGCGCGCGCTACGGATGTAACGGGCGTGGTCACGCTCTAGGTGACGAAATTTCATCTTCTCGGCTGCCGCCGCCCAGTCTTGGTTGGTGATGTTGCGCACGTATTCCGAGGCGATTTCGAGCGCGGGGTGGTCTTCGGGAGCGGCCCCTTGAGCGATAACGGAGAAAGGGCTGAGCAGACCGCAGAGGATCAAGAAGAGAAGGTTAGGGGAAATTCGGAACATGGGCTTGATAAAGAAACTAGAGTCGGGCTCAGAAGCGAGTGCAAGCGCTCCATGGTGGTTCGACAGGCGGGACGGCGTGTGCTTACTTCCCAACCTCAGAAGCAATGGGTGACCGGGAGTATATGCGCAATGACTATGGCGGCGGAGGAAGCGGTGGCTTGAACCTTCGGCTTCCCCAAACTCCACTCGGCTGGATCATCCTAATCAACATCGCTGTGTTCTTGGCCCAGCAATGGGGCGGGGTCGCAGTCATCCAGACCTCGGAAGGTGTCACACCCGGCCTAGGTACGAGTTGGGAGGATCTCAAGGCTGGCAAAATCTGGACCCTGATCACCCACCAGTTCGCCCACTACAACCTGCTACACCTCGGGGGAAACATGATCCTGACGTTCATCGCTGGTCGGGCCGTGCAGTCGGTCATTGGCGGCAATGGAATGCTGATCGTCTATCTCATCGGCGGGATGGTCGGAGCCCTCCTCCAGATCGCGGTAAAGTATTCGTTCGGTATCGACCCTTATCTCTGTGGGGCATCTGGATCGGCCTTTGCACTTCTCGCGGCGTTTGCGGTTCTGATGCCCAGGGAAGAACTCTTCTTGATGCTCTACTTCGTCATTCCGCTTCGGCTCAAGGTCATGACGCTCGCGATGATTTTAATTGGGGCCGACATCGTCCTCGGCCTGCTCGACTTGGGTGGCTTTAGCGTCGGAAACATCGCCCATTTCGCTCATATCGGAGGCGCACTGTTCGGCTATCTCTACCTACGACGGCTTGGCTACGGCGGCCCGCTGATGACGCTCGATCGCCTGCGCGGTGAACGTGCCAAGCGGGAGGGTGGCGGAGGACGACAGCCTCGCGCTGGGAAGTTCTCGACCACGGGCCCCCAGCGCTCCGAAGCAAAACAAAAACGTAAGCCCAAGGACTTCGTTAGTAGTGAAATCGATCCGATTCTAGACAAAATCAATGAGCAGGGATTTCAGAGTCTCACCGAGGAAGAGCGGGCCATCCTCGACCGTGGACAAGATGAAATCCAAGGCCAGTCTTCGGACTAACCTTCTTCTCTGACCTCTTGTGTCCGACTCCTCTCCTCGCCGTCGCACTGTTCTCCGACGAGTCCTCATTGCCTTGGGAATCCTCGGCATTCTCGCGATCATTCTCGCAATACCCTTGGCGAACGTCGCGGCCAATTCCGACGCCGTCCGAGGTCGTATTGCCCGTGGCCTCACCGATCGGCTCGGATATGAGACCACCATCGGACGGGTGGTATTGTCCCCATTAGGAAACCTTCGGGTCGAAGAGATGCAGGTCGTCGGCCATACCTCCGAGGGGCCGGTTCCATTAGCGTCGGTAGGCTCGGTGGTGCTTCGGCCAGAGTGGTCGACCATCCTCGAGGACACGATTTCGATCAGTCGGGTAGATCTTCAAGAGCCCAATCTCACCGTAATCCGACTCCTTAGCGGACAGATGCTAGCCCCGATCCCAGCCAGTAACTTCCAGATCGTTCGCCGCCAGCCCAGGCTTGCGAAAGCTAAGACGAAGGACAAGCCCAAGATTGAGAGTCCAAGGGCTGCGGAGTCGATCCCTGAAGTAACACCAACAGTAGAACCTCCCCCTACAGAGACTCCTGCACCGCCCATCGCAAAAGCTAAGCCTCGGCCGGCGAAACCAGCCATCACCCAACCGCCGCCAGAGGTCGTTCCTGAAGAAGACGAGGCCCGGGGCATTCTTATTCCAGAGTTAGGCAAGAAGATCGGAATTCACCAGTTCCGACTCAAGGGCGGATTCGCGGGCTTTCTCAACGAAGGGGGGCAGTGGCCGATCCTCACCATCGACGGCTACCGGGTCGCGCTTAATGGATTGGATACCAAGGAGCCCGCTGGTGACATTTCGATAGAATCGATCAATATCCTCGGCCTGCCAATTGCTCGGGATGCTCGCATGGACCTGAAGGTTCTGGACGGCGGACATGCCCATTTAAACAATTTACGGGCGGACCTACTCGGCGGCGAACTCGCTGGGCAGCTAGACATCGATGGGCTCTTCCCAGGCATCCCTTACCAAGCCAAGTTTCGTGCGATCGGGCTGACTACGCCTTGGCTCGAGCGACTGCCAATCGCCCTCCTCGGTGGAATCACCCTGAAGGACACCCCTGTGGACTTGGTGTTGGATCTTTCCGGCTTTGCCCAAGTGCCGAACTCGATCAAGGGACTGATTCTGCTCCGCGCCAAAGACATCGAAATCGATGATCCTGAAACCCTCGCTCAGCTACGCAAGAACTGGAAAGTCGGAGCCTTCGAAGAAGCCTTGGTGATCGACTCGTTCGACGCCACGATTCAGGTCGGCAACGGCATGGCGCAGATTGATGACCTGACGATTAAGACCACGCACGGCATTCTCCGAAGCCGAGGGTTCCTATTCCCCAACGGAGAAATCCGGATGAATGCCAAGGCCTACGTCACGCCCCAGGTCGCGCAATTTCTCCACATGGCTCATCGCGCCACCCCGATGCCGCTCCGGCCAGCATTCGCGCCGCTCAGGCACACCAGCTGGCTGACCCGCACTCGCGACATTACCATCGCAGGAAACATCCGCTCACCACTGGCCGACATCTGGATCCCCGGCGCCCTCACCTCGATTCCCGATCTGGTCAAGGCCCTCACCTCGCCCGGATCCGCCAGACTTCCAGCCAGACCGATCCCGCTGAAGCCACTACCAAAGCCCGCCACCACCGTGCCGATCCCGGACATCGACGCCGCCGACATAACTCCACTATGAGAATCATCTCCGGTAGCGCCCGCGGTCGTAACCTGGTCGTGCCTCAGGGCGAAACCCGCCCAACAATGGACCGGACTCGGGAGGCGGTGTTCTCAATCCTCAATGACCGCGTTCGCAATGCGTCGGTGCTCGACTTGTTCGCTGGGTCCGGGGCCTATGCGCTGGAGGCTCTCAGCCGAGGCGCCAAGAATGCACACCTGGTGGACCAGTGCCCCAACGCCGCCAAGGCGGTTCGCCAGAATGCCAAAACCCTTGGTTTTACCGATCAGGTAATCGTAGTCGAGACAGATGTCCTCACCGCACTGGGCCGACTTCAGGGCAAGGCGGAGGGGTTCGATCTGATCTTCGCCGATCCGCCTTATGCGAACTCAGCTTCGGCCGAACTATTGGAGGCCATCCTCCCACAGGAGCAACTTCTGCCACTGCTAGCACCGGACGGATTACTTCTCCTCGAGGTCGAGGCCAAGGCAGAAAACGTCTTCGCTGATGCCGCCGGACTGGAAATCCTCGCCTCCCGATGTTACGGCACGTCGCGCGTCGAGATTTACCAGCTTTCGGACTCCTGACGTCCAGACCAACCATGGCCACCGCACGCCGCATTTTCAGCCTAGCGCTCTACAACCTGACCCTGCCGTTCGGGCTGCTGGCCATGCTCCCTAGCGCCATCGTCAAGCTTCGCCGGCGCGGCGGAACGCCCAAGGACTTCCTCCAAAAGACCGGCCGCTACCCTTCCCGGATCCTACGCAAGCTGGCGGAGATGGAGCACCCGATCTGGCTCCACGCAGTCTCCGTGGGCGAAGCCAACATCGCGGTAAAACTGATCAAGGAGTTACGTCGCCGACAACCCAACCGACCGATCGTCTTGTCGACCACCACCACCACCGGCCAGCAAGTCGCTGTCGCAGGGCTACCGGAGGCCGAGGACATCGTCGTCCTTTACAACCCGATCGATTTTCCGCCCACCGTAGAGCGAGCCCTGCACCTTATCCGGCCAGCCTTGATCATCCTTATCGAGGCCGAAGTCTGGCCAAATCTTTGCATTCAGGCAAAGCGTCGGCACATCCCCATTGCCTTGGTCAATGCTAGGATGTCGCCGCGCTCGGAGTCCCGCTACCGCCGTGCACGAGGCTTGGTAGCACCGGTGTTCTCGCTCCTCGAATCGGTCTGCGTGCAGGAAGCCGAAGACATCGAACGCTTCGCTGGAATCGGCATCCCAAAGGAAGTGATTCAACACACAGGGAGCATCAAGTTCGATCCTCCTCCCCCACCCGATCCGGCCTTGATCGAACCTCTAAACGAACTGCTTCGTCCGCTCATCCAATGGCGCCCGGATAGCAGAATCATTCTGGCAGCGAGTACCTTTCCCGGTGAAGAGGCGCTGATTGGTGAGTCGTTCAAGGTCCTGCGTCACCAGTTTCCCGAGCTGTTTTTGATCGTCGTCCCGCGCCACGTGGAGCGGACCAAGCAAGTCCTCGCCGATCTCGACGCTATCGGATTGCAGGCCGTACGCCGGACCACCCTACCGATTCCCGACGCCTCCGAAGTCGATTGCTTAGTTGTCGATACCACCGGCGAGCTCTCCCGCTGGCAGGCTCTGGCAACGGTGGTGGTCATCGGCAAGAGCTTCCTTTCCACCGGTGGCCAAAACCCCGCAGAAGCCGCCGCCCTCGGCATCCCAACCGTGCTGGGACCTAACATGCAGAACTTCGATACTCTGGTGGCCCACATGCTCCGGGTCGATGGAACCGTTCAGCTCGGACCCACAGCCGAGCTCACACCGGTCTTGTCCAATCTACTAGCCAACGAGGCCACAGCTCGTCGCATCGGAGAAAACGCTCGGGCCGTTCTCGAGCCTCACCGCGGCGCAACAGAGAAGACCGCCGAGGTCGTCTTGGGGCTGATTCCTTAGGGTGAGGCGGCTACCCCTCCTCGTCCCCACCCGCTTCCGTGCCCACACCTCAGTTCGCTCGGCTTCGTTCAGAAAACATAGGCTCGGTCCCCTGATGGGATCAATCCTCCATGGTGGAATTATACACGAGAAGCGGCATGCTCTAACGTGGGCTCTGCCCTGAAGTAGCTTGGGACAACACCGACCTGAGCAGTTAGGCAGACCGTAGACGGCTTCTCGATCAAAACCATGACTCCACTCCCCTACCGCTGGAACCACGCAGGCCAACCACCCGAGATCTTGGCCGGTCTGTCGATGGACGGCACCACCCTCACCCTGGAGGCCGAGGTCCGCGCTCCCGACTCACCAACTCCAGAAACGTTCCCCGGCGGATTCGAGGCTGACTTGTGGAAGGCCGATGTCGTCGAGCTTTTCCTCGCCCTCCCCGACCAACCGAACGCCTACCTTGAATTCAACTTCGCTCCCGACGGGCGCTGGTGGGGAGCCGAGTTCGAAAACCTCCGCAAACTCCGCAGTGAATTGCCGGGCTCCACCTGCCGCGTCGCCGCCCACGCCCTCCCAGCTGGCGACGGTTGGCGGGTCCAAGCAGCCATCCTACTCGGCTTCGCTCCGGGGCAAGGCAACCTCTGCGGTATCCTCGGACAAGAGCCCCGTAGATTCGCCTCCCTAGCCGATATCCCGACTCCAAAGCCGGACTTTCACCAGCCCGAGCACTTCGTAGCGTTGCCGATCCAATAGCCTCGACAAAACAGCTCCCACTGTGACTTGCTCTTTCCCCAGCGCATCCAAAGTCGTAGTAGGAAACCACTCCTCCCCATGTCCGAAAAGAAAAAGCGCGGCTTCCTGGCCAAACTCCTCCTCGCCTCCGTCATCCTCGCCGTCCTCGCGGTAGTCCTTTATGCCCTAGCTGGCTTCGTCGCAGTTCCCACAATCGGACGCACCTTCGCCGAGAAAAAAGCCACCGAGGCCCTCGGTCGACCAGTCACTCTCGACAAGCTTGCCCTCAATCCCTTCACCCTGCGGCTCCAGGCCGACGACTTCGCCATCGCTGGTGACTCTGCCGAAGCTCCCTACGTCAGCGCTGGATCGCTGGTCGCCGACATCTCCTTCCTCGATTGCCTGAAGAGTAAGTTCAAAGCTTGTACCGTTACCGAACTCACCCTAACCGAACCCAGCGCCGATATTGTCTTCGATGCCGACGGCAACCTCAACCTCGCCCAGCTGGGCAGGAAGAGGGACGGCGCCACTACGGACAAGACCGACGACGAAGAAAAGACCGGACAAGGTGGGCTTCCCGACATCACCATTCAGTCGCTCACCATCTCCGGCGGCACGGTCTCGTTCCAAGACGACCGCTGGCCCCGTCCCTTCAAAAAGCTGATCAGCCCGATCAACCTGACCATCGTCGACTTCCGCACACAGCGCGACGACAACGGCCTGATCTTCTCCGCCGTCGGCAAGACTGGCGAACAAATCGACCTCGACGCCACCTTCGACCTCGAGCCATTTTCGACCGAAGGCACCATCAAACTCAGCAACCTGCCGCCGCGTAGCTACGCACCGATCTTCGAGAAGTTCGTCAATCTCGACATCATCGAAGGCCTCCTCGCACTCGAAACTGCCTTCTCGGTCAAGCCCTCGCCAAACGGCGAAGGAATGGCCATTGGAACCTCCGCAGGCAACTTCACCATCGACGGCCTGTCCGCCCGCCAAGGCGAAGCCGAGCCGTTCGCCCGGATCCCCGAACTCCGCATCAGCGGCGTCAGTACAGACCTAGCCGCCGCTACCGTTCAGATCGCCAGCATCACCTCGACCGCCACATTCCTCGACATCCTCAAGTCCGCCGACGGCGTCATCAACGTCACCAACCTCGGCGTCGCCTACGAGGGAACCCCTCCCGGCGAAACCGTGCCTGCTCTCGCCGCCGCACCAGAGCCATCAGCCGACACCGCCTCCACGAAATGGCAGATTTCGCTCGACCAGTTGGCCTTCACCGGCACCGAAGTCCGCTACACCGAAGCCGGCGGCTCCCCCCTCCCGGTCACCTTCGACCTCACCGGCCAGTCGCTCAACACCGCCGGTAGTGATGGACAGATCGGTCTCAAGGCCCAGCTCCCCGACGACGGCACCATCGACATCGATTCCAGCCTCAATCTGGGAACCGGCGTTGGCAACGGCACGATCAAACTCGGCGGCCTCGGACTCGGTCTAGCCAAGCCTTGGTTCGATGGTATCGGCAAGGTCAAACTGAATGCCGAAGACGCGGGCTTCGACGGCACCATCGCCTTCCTCGAGCTACTCAATCCCGGTCGTAGCTTCGACATTAAAGGCAAGGTCGCCCTCGGCCCTTGCTCCTGCATCGAGGAGGGCAAGTCCGAGCCCATGGTGTCTTGGAAGACCATCTCCATCGGCGAGGTCTCCTACTTCTTTCCGGCCAACGACTACAAGATCTCCGGCATCGACCTCGGCGGCCTCGTCGTCAACGTCGTGCGCGAAGCCGACGGCCAAATCAACATTCCCCGCGCCTTCGCCGGCGATGGCCCGAAGGAGGACAAGCCCAAGTCCGAGCCCAAGGAAGCTGCCGGCTTGTTCGGTATCGACCGCTTCAGCGCCGACGTCGTAGTCAACTTCCGCGACGAAGCGATTTCCCCGAACTACAAACTCACTGCTCCGCTCGATATCAAGATCACCGACATGACTGTCGGACGGAAAAATCGACTCGATTTCGACATCACCGGAAGCCTTGACCACTTCGCCCCGATCGAAGCCAAGGGCACCTACGACGATTCGGTCAGCAAGATCTATCCAGAGATCGTATTCCTGATGAAGAACCTGTACTTGCCACAGCTTAGTCCCTACACCGCCAAGTACATCGGTCGCAATCTCAACGGCGGAGCAGTCAGCCTGAAAAAGGTCATTGAGATCCCAAGCCTCCTCAATGGCGAGATGAAGTTCTTCTTCGATCAGCTGAAGGTCAGCGAGAAGGTTCCCGCAGAAGACGCCATCGACGCTCCGCTCGGCCTCGCACTCTTCATCCTCAGTCGCAAGGGCAAGGTCGATCAGGAAATTCTCGTTTCGGGTGACCCCAACGACCCAAACTTCAACTACACCGGCGTCATTTGGAAGTCCCTGCTCAACGTCATCACCAAACTGATTGCCGCTCCGCTTGAGATGGTCGCCGACGCTGGGGGCGCCCTGCTCAAGGCCGCAACCCTCGATGTTGGGGAAAAGGAGCAGACATTCCAGAGCCTTTCGTTCTCCGGCTCCTCCCTCACCGCCGAGGCTAAGGCCACGCTCGATACCCTCGCCGTTGAGCTTAAGGCAGAACCCTACATCGACTTACGGCTCGCCCTCCCCGCCGCCTCCGGTCCCGACGCCAACACCGTCGCAGTCGGCCAACGCGTCAGCGCAGCACGCAACTACCTCATGAGCAAACACGGCTTCCGCCCGCACCGCGTCCTCGGCATGCGCCCCGGCGACTTCAAACACGAGACCAAGGACGGCGCCCCTGAGATCGGCACCGACGGCACCGCCTTCCACGCCTGGCTAGAGCGGCTCGACAAGTAAGTGGCTGCCCTTCTAGCCGCTCCCCGAGTTCCCGGTCCAACGTAGCGGCTTCCAGTCTCAGTTCATCGGTCGCTCGGTTGCTGCTCAACCAACAGGACGGAAATACAGCGATCTAGAGCATTGGGTCGGTACAAGTCTGGCAGACACCTAGCTCAGTGCAAACCGTCCCGACTGCGCCATGAACCGCGCCGGGTTCTGGTAGACAATGCGGTCGATCGCAGCAGCGTCATAACCTCTTCGGCGAAGCTGTAGCGCCGCACGCGGAACCGCCAACGGGTCGGACACGCCCCAGTCGCAGGCAGAGTTCATCCAGATGTTCTCGTCACTGTAGACCTCGAGCATATCGATAGCCCGGTCCGGCGTGCACTTCGACTCGGGATAGAGCGTCATGCCCGCCCAAAACCCTGCGTCCAGCACGTGGTGAATCGTATGCTCCTCGACGTGATCAATGATGACTCGCCCCGGATCCACCTTGCTGTGGTTTTTGAGACAATCGACGATCAGCTTCGTGCCCTTCAGCTTGTCCTCCAAGTGTGGAGTATGGACAAGAATCAGTTGATCGTGATCCTCGGCGACCTGGATGTGCTCCTCCAGAACCTGGAGCTCATTGCGCGAGTTCTTATTCAAGCCGATCTCGCCAATGCCCAGAACATTTTCCTTCTCGAGAAACTCAGGGATCAGGCCGATGACATCCCGAGCCAGTCCCGTGTCCTCTGCCTCCTTCGGATTGATGCACAGCCAGCAATAGTGCTGAATGCACCAACGCGCAGCACGCGCCGGCTCGTAGGTCGTAATCTGTCGAAAGTAGTCGTAGAAGCCGTCGGCGGAACTCCGGTCAAAACCAGCCCAAAAGGCCGGCTCGCAGATCGCCTGGCATCCAGCTAAAGCCAAGGCCTCGTAGTCAGCCATCGTGCGGCTGACCATGTGTCCGTGAGGTTCGATGTAACGCATCAGATTAAAAATAGGTCGAATTGAAGTCTCAGGGAGAAGGCCTACGCAAGCGAAGGATCAACAGCTCCGGCAGCGCCTTGCATGTGCGCCTCAGAAATCGCCTCCCCGCTCAAATCGCTGAAGTGAAGGAGCACATCACGCGCCCGATCCGGAGAGTCGGACTGAAGCAAAGAGATCGCTTCACGAAGAGCCTTCACCCGAAAATCGTCATCTTGGCCATGGCGCTGTACCCGATCAAAAAAAGCCGCGATATCAATCAACTTGGCCCGAGAGTCCATGAAGCCGAGATCCACATGATTGGCCGGTTGAGGATTGCTGAGTTTGCTTGGCATAGACTCAACCTAGATTCGGTCGGAGCGAGATCAAGGAAAGGCCGTAAAACTCGCGAGAACGTCCCCGAACAGATCCCTGAACGCCCTGAACGCCCTGAACGCCCTGAACGCCCTGAACGCCCTGAGCCAAAACCATTCTTCGGCAACGTAAAACAAGGAATAACTTTCAGAACAATAGAGACTCGAGATTCTCCGAGAACTTCCCGAACAGGTTATTCTTGTAGATCGTCCCCTTCTCGTTCGCCTGCCAGTAATCTCCCGTCTTCACATCAAGACAGGTCAACCACCCGGTTGGAGCATAGACCCCAGTGTCGATGCAAACGGCCCAACCTAAGAAATTAGGATAGCCAGTCGTCTGCGGGGTATGGCCGCACACCATCGTCTTGCCAGACTGGTGAGGTAAGGTTCCGTGAAACCTTCGCCAGCGTAAATCCTGCCGATCCTGATCAGCTAAGGGCACATCAGGAGCCGCGTTTCCATGAACGAAAAAATGGCTGTCAGTCTCGAAATAGTCGCGACAATCTCGCTCAATGAACTGCCAATGCTCTGACGGGACAACTTGCCTCAGATCCACTGATTCGAGGTCCCTCTTGACGCCGTAGGACATCAAAGTCTCCGCACCACCGAACTCGAGCCATCTACCACGCGAGCCGCTATCGTCGTTCGCCGCTATCATCATCTCCTCGTGATTGCCCAGAATAGGGACGAGACCTCCTGACGCATATCGCTCAATCAGCCAATCGAGAACCTTCGATGAATCCGGCCCCCGATCGATGTAATCCCCGACGGTCACCACCAGATCATCGGCCCCGAAGGACACGGCATCAGCGAGCGCAGTCAGCGCCTTGTAGCACCCGTGGATGTCGCCCACGGCGAGAATCCGCTTTCCAGAAATGTCATCCATGTCCCGACGCGAGTATGGTGGGACTGACCAAAGCGGCAAGGTAATTCTCCCGCCGAAAAAATAAGAGGCAGACGCATCCGAATCCCCTAACCTTGCCCCACAGATGCAGAACCTTCTCGAATCCCCCCGCTTCAGACCCGAGGACCTCGGCAAGCCACTTCCCGATAGTGCGCACGCCGTCTCCGTCTGTATGCCCACATGGGAGTCCGTCATTGGCTACGAAGAAGGCGATCCACTCGTTCTTGACCAGCTCTACTGCGGCTACCCCAGATTCTGCCTGCACAGCCGCACCAGCCGATTCTTCGGCTGGGCAGAAGAACGATTCGGTAAGAACGACGAGCAGGCCCTCATCTTCCCGTGCGCCGCCGCCGGCCAGCGATGCAGCGAGTACGTCGAACGTAGCCACCCCGGCACCTCCCGCGTTCTTCCTCGTGCAGTAGGCCAATTCTCAGTTCTACTCACCCGAGGCACCCAGGCCTCCGCTCAGGCCCGTCGCTACTGGAGGTTCTCTGGCGAAGTCGTCAGTAGCCGTCAAGCAGACTCCCTGCTCCACAACCTGACACCTCAGCCCCGAGTCGCTGCCGCCGAATCCGCCTCCGCCGCCCATGACGAGATCCGCCAGCGCATCGCCCATCACGCCGGCCAGAACCCCAGCGACGTCTACCTCTTCCCATCAGGCATGGCCGCGATTTTCGCCATCCACCGCCTTCTCGGCCAGCTACTCCCCGACCGCCCCACCGTTCAGTGCGACTTTCCCTACGTCGATGTTCTCAAGGTCCAACAGGAGTTTGGAACCGCCCCTCCGATCTTCATTCCGAAAGGATCCGGCGCAGAACTGGACGCTCTTGAGGCAAAACTGGCCACCACCCCGATCGCCGGAATCTTTGGGGAACTTCCGAGCAACCCCCTACTTCGATGCGCGGATACTGTCCGCCTGCGAGCAATCGCCGACAAGGCTAAGGCCCCGCTTATTCTCGACGATACCGTCGGCACCTCGATCAATATCGACGCCGCCTCCTCAGCCGATGTCGTCACCACCAGCCTGACCAAGTATTTCTCCGGTGCCGGTGATGTCCTGGCAGGAGCCATCCTTCTCATTCCGGGTCGCCCACACTACGAGCAACTGACCAAACTTCTTCACAGCGACTCCCCGGTTGGGCTCTGCACCGAAGACGCAGAAGTTCTCGCACGCAATTCCCGTGATTTCGAACAGAGAGTGATCAAGATCAACCACACAAGCGCCCTAGTTGCAGACTTTCTCTCGAGCACAGCCCAAGTCGAAGATGTCTGGTATCCACCGCTTACTACTCCCGAGCACTTTTCCCAGATCTCCCGAACTGGCGCTGGAGCAAGCGGCCTTCTCTCGATCACCCTTAAGGAAGGCGAAAAAGCCGCGAAGGTATTTTTCAACCGCCTCGAAGTGAGTAAGGGGCCGAGCTTGGGAACCAACTTTACCCTCGCCTGCCCCTACACCCTGCTCGCCCACTACGACGAACTCGAATGGGCGGCCTCCCTCGGTGTGCGAAGAGACCTAGTCCGGCTATCCATTGGACTGGAAGACGCTGATGAACTCATCAGCAGACTAGATCGCGCCCTAACATCCTAGTAGGATGAAATCCTAATTATCAGGTAGATTAGGCGGTCCTTTGCCTGCTGAATTCGGCGAGGCAAGCCAACTGGCCAGAAGAGCATACACTAACCAAAGCGGCGCAAGCGGTCGCAAGCGGCGCAAGCGAACCGCACTCTAAACATGGGTGACGGTGGGCCACCCCCGCCTACCTCTGCCAACGCTTCTGCCAGGCCCCAGCGCGGTGATGATAGCGCCGAGGGGGAATAGCTGGAGTCACATAGCGCGCAGGAAACCCCAGATGCGCAGGGTCCATCTCGGAGGTGACCGCCACATCCACCACTACAGCTTGATGACGACTCCACCCCAAGTTGCGGTGGACACACCGAAGAGGAGTCACGCCTTCACTCGTCCAAACCTGATCTAACGCCAAAACGGGTAATGGCATCGGCCAGGTCCCCCGAAACCCCGTTCCCGCCACGTCGAAAGCATTGGTCATTCGGCTCCGGACAGCCTCCAAATGAACGGAGTCTGCCGGCGTATTGAAATCCCCCAGAAGAAGAAAAGGAATATTTAGGCCAGCATAGTGGTCAATCACCGGAACCAATTTATGCAAAGCAAGCCGCCTAGAGAGATCGATATCCGAACGATGATCGAAGATGCCAAGAACAAATCGGCGCCCCTTACATTCGATCAGTAGCTGGAGCAGCGTTCCCTGTCGATGCTCACCGACGAAGGAGTAGTGTCTGCGCAGAATCTTGCCATTCTTTAGGAGCGCAAGACGCCCCTCGGCGAGAAACAGCATTTCATGGTCGGGAAAGATCGCCGGGAACACTCGCTTCTGCGTTCCATAGTCAACGATTCCCTCGGTCAAAAAGAGAAGGTCCGCATCAAATTCCCGCAATTTCTCAGCAGCCTCGGGGATACCCTGAAAGTCAAAATGATCAGCATTCCAAAAGACCGTACGAATCGCATCCTCCCCCTCAACGGGTGGAGCTGAGCGAAACCTCAGCCCACTATGCAACCAAAGAGCCGCCGGAATCAGGACGCAGGCCGAGAGAATAAGAATCCCAACTCGACGGCGCGCCACGATCTGCAAGACGAACTCCGGCAGAGCCAATCCGGCAAGGAGAGAATACGGCGTTAGGTAGTGAAAGGTAGCCCAAGGATAATCCCAAGAGTCCCGGTAAGACAACCGGAGCCACAATCCCGCAACAAAAATTACTAAGAGCCCAACACGCCCCAACAAGAACAACAGTCGGGCGGCTCGCAAAAATCGAGCAAATCGCTTAGGTGGCTTGCTCATTACCCGCTCCAGCCATTTTTAAAGCTAGATCGGCGGAGCACCAGCTACCTAAGATAAGAGCTTATGAATCCGCCTATCTGGAACAAGCTCATGGCAAGGCCTCAAAGGCCTAGTAAGCCGGACTACTCCGACTTCTCTTCAGCTACAGGAGCTTCTTCGACAGCTGCGGGGACCTCTTCATGAGCCTCTTCAACGCCCTCAACAGGAATACGTGGAGCGCCCCTCTTGACGGTTGTAGCACGCTTGCCGACCCGATCACGGAGATAATGGAGCTTGGCCCGGCGAACGCGTCCGGTCTGAGTCACCTCTACCTTGGCGACCTTGGGAGAGTGAAGAAGGAAAACACGCTCGACTCCCTCATTGTAAGCAATTTTGCGGACAGTGAAGGACTGGCCGACACCCTTGCCATTGCGCTCAAGGACGATTCCAGCGAAAATCTGGATCCGCTCTTTGCCACCCTCGACAACACGTGTGTGAACCTTGACCTGGTCGCCAACTCGAAAGTCGGAGACCTCGTCTTTCATCTGTTCTTTCTCGATCTTATCGATGATGTTCATGCGTGGAGTAGGAAGGAAATTAATCTGCCCCGTTTTGGGGAGAGACGCATAGGCCAGAAGATTCTGCCATGCAAGAGAAACTCGTGGTATAGATAGTTAGTTACGCTTTGAAAAGGAACAAGGCCGACAGGCTTCTTGCCACCGCTGGATACCCAGAGTGCGCATCTCGTCAATCGAGTCGCATTTGGTGACTGTCCAATCGAAGCGGTCTTTTGTTCGAGTGCTGGTGTCCTCCCTTATGTAATATTAGCAATAGCAACGTTACTCAGTGCAATTTTCCTCGTCCGGGTTGCTCATGAATGGAGCAGGCTAGGCTCCACCGTTGACCGCCGCCACCGGCATCGCCCCCGCACCGAAATCTTCGTCGAATCCTCTCGGCGCCAACCGCGCGAAGTCTCCAGCGACCATATCGGTAAGGCCGGCTTCAGGTGGCCAGAAGATGCCGGATTGCATGCGGCGGACGACTTCTTCAGCGCAGGTCACGGCCGAGCGAACGGTGGCGGCATCGAAGTCGTCCCACAGCTCGATGGCGGTCTGAGTGACAGCGAGGGGCAGGTTAAAATAGCCGACCTGGATGTCCCCGGGCTCGATGCCCCAGCCGAACGGATCTCGCTGGCCGAGGTAGGCGGCGTAGAGCGGGAGCTGCAGTTCGATCCAGCGGTGCGCTTTCGGCGCCCCTCTAGAGTCGATCAGGTCGTGGAGGCGCCACTCGTCGGCCGCCTTGACTCCTGCAGTGGTGAGGTGGGCAAGACGAGGCGGCTTGGCCTTTCCTGCGGTCTTGTAGTCGATGACGCGGACAGCTCCGGTCTTCTCATTACGTTCGATCCGGTCAATGATTCCGGTCAGCCGGGCACCGCCGATGAGAAAGGGCTCGCCGTCTTCGATACCGTCACGGATCTCGCCGCCCTTGGTGCCGGGAAGCCGAAGCTCGGCAGCCACGATGACCCAACCGTCCTCGCGCTCTTCCGCTTGCAGGATAGCAGCACTGCGCAGACGCTCGCGCACCGATTCCATCTGCACCTGCACGGCGACCGGGAGAGCACGACCGTAGAGCTGACGCGCACGCTGCTCTGCCTGAGTGATGAGGAAGTCACCAATCTCCTTGGCATTGGTCGAATCCCGCACCGACCCGTCCAGCCCCAGCGCCTCGAACGCCTCGTGACAGAGGTTACCGAAACTGCGATGATCCATCTCGCGGATGCCCGGGCTGACCGGTTCCATCTTGAGAATCTGGCGAAGGTAGAAGACGAATGGGCAGGCCAAGTAGTCGCGAAATGCCGTAGGCGAAACCTTCTCGGTGCTGGTCTCGACCAGCTTCGGATCGTAGGGAAGATCGAGACTCCAAGCAGCCGACCACGGTGGGGCATTGCCCTCGTCGCTGGCATCCGAGGCAACCTTCGATGGCTCGCCATAGAGCGCGCGCACCCGCGTCGGCAGTGCCTCATCGGGGCAGGCGAACAAAAGTCGCGAAGGCTTGAGCGGATCTCCGGAGACATCCGTCTTGGCCAAGCAAAGATCCACGCGCCCCCAGCCCTCACGCGAGCGAAGCAGGAGTTCCAGCAGGCAACGATCACGAGCTAATCGGTCGGCATTACTCCGCAACCCCAAGCGCCCACGCATGCTGTCGGGCAGGAAGGCATCGCCTACGAGAGAACTGGGTAAAGAACCCTCATTGGCGCCAGTAACAACGACTTGAGCCGCATCCGACCAGAGGAGATCGAGCCAACCAGAGAGCTGTACCTGATCCGGCCGAGCCGCCGTGTAGCTACGCTCCATTCCCAGATCGGAGAGCACCAACTCGTAGGCATCTGCGACTTCGATCCGCCCCTTGGTCGAGATAGCCGCAGCCACAATCGAGGCCCGGTCGCGCAGCGCCTCGGCGAGATCGGAATCAAGGCGAAGTCGGCGGGCGGCCTCGTCGGGGTCAGCATCGGGAGCCGCTGGTCGGGTTGCCCCAAGAGCATCGAGCAGGGCCGCCGCCGCTTCATCGATGGTGCCCAAGGCGAACCGGCCGAGCTGGTCCCGGATCGCTTGGAGAAACCCGAGAGTCACTTCCTTCCGCTCTCGGTTCCGAAGCTCCTTCGCCTTGAGTGATCCCTCCAGAGCCCGAATCGCGGACGTGACCGAAGCGGGAATCCGCCGAGACTCGAGGTCGTCGAGTTCCTCCAGCACCGCAGGCAGTTCCGTCCCCTCCGGGAGCAACGCCGCCGCAGTCGGATAGCGCACCAAACGCTGCAACGCACCGAAGCTTCCTGCACTCCGCAACAAGACGCCGAAGGCTTCGAGAAAGCCCCACATCGGCGCCTCCAAAAAGCAATCCCCGTCCGGGTCGAAGGCATCGATCCCGACCCTACCCAGCTCACGCAACAGCGGATCGGTCACCGACGGATCGGCCAGCCCGACCGCGAACGCCCCGACCTCGCCCGCAGTGCCGCGCAGCCGTTCCGCCACCAGGCAAGCCTGCGCCGTCTGGTCGGATACCAAGTGAATCTGGTCTGGAGCCAGAGGCAAGGCCCGGCCAGCGATCGTCCAGTTCTCGGCCAACGGGCGGCCCCACATGTCGAAGTCATCGGCAAGCATCTCCGGCGCTCCGACGACCACCTCCAGATCCGCCACGGAAGACAAAGCCGATAGCACCGCGTCGACCGCCGGCGGAGGATCAGCAACGCCGAGGACGACGAGTCGCTTCCACGGAAATTCGTCGCGCAACCGGCGTTGTGCAAGGATACGGGCTTCGACGGGATCGGTGAGCCCCATGGCCTTGATCCGATCTAGATACAGCGTCTCCAGTTGCGCCAGTTCGATCCAACGCAACCGCTCGGTCTGCACTGCCTCCAGCTCCTCTGCCACCGCCACCGTCGAGATCGAGAAGGCCCCCTCGCCTAGCGTATTTTGCAGCCCGACCAGATCCCGCGCCATCTGCATCGCCCAGCCGAATCCTGGCGACGCAAAGGCTCGCGGAAAAAGGTTCGGAAACTGCTGAGTATCAACCTTCTGAAACACCTCAACCCATGCCACCAGCCGGTGCAGCGGAGTCGCCACCATCCGCGCATCGACACCCAGGTCGAGCAAGAACGAAGGCGTTCGGATCTCCGGAGGAAGTAGCCCCCCCTGCCCCGCCTCCTGCGCCCGCTCCAGCAGCCCGCGCCGCAGTAGTCTGGTCGCCCCTCGGGTCGGGACAATGACCAAGGTATCCGACAAATCGACCGGCTGGCCTTGTCCCACAGCCAGATCCCACAGCCAACGCGACCCCAGCTCCACCAACGGCCGATGCCACCCCAAAAACACACGCGGCCGCCTCCGAGGCGCAGGCGCAGCCTCGAAGTTAAACTCTACCTGATCGAAAGTCGTCGACATCATAAGCAGGCTACACCGACGCAAGGGGGAGCAGCAACAGGGAGAAGGTGGAGACGGGAGAAATCGAAAGGCCAGTTGAGCTCTGGGCTCAAATCTCAGCGCAATTGACCATCCTAGCTTATCCTCGCGGCTATCCCCCGAGTCTTCTCCGGCAAGTGAGCACCCCGCTTCTCAATCTCATCAAAAATCATGCCCGCTACCGTCTGCGCCTCAGGCTCGATGTTACGCAAGGCCGCGCGGTCTCCAATAACATGCGCGCGAACGGCCTCCTTATACGGAAGAAGGCTATCGCCGTGGGATTCAAGAACACCAAGGAACGGTTCCCCGAACCCCAGATGCAGGAAGACGGCAGCTGCACGATACCAGTCGTCACGAGGGCTCAGAGTTGAAAACTCTAATCCCAGCCCCAAAGCTTCTTTAAGAAGTAGAGTTGCCTCTCCCCAGTTATTATCATAGATGGCGAAGATCGAACGGTGTAGTGCTATCGTGATATCGTTAGGCTTATTGTCTTTACACTCCTCAACTAGGCCATTTGCCTCACCAAGCGCTCCAAGATAGTCTCGAAGGAGAAATGCCAGACTAAGTTTAGCATAACTTTCCGTGTGGGGTAATTCGAGAGCTTTCTCATAAGATTGCCTAGCCGCATCAATGTCACCAAGTATGTCCGCTTGGAGACGTCCAAGAGAAATCCATGAAACCCCATGCTGTGGAGCCACTCGAATAGCATTACGAAGCGCCTCCTCCGCTTCCTCGAGTAGTAAGGAGATCGCGTGGCATAGAAGCTGCTTTGGCGTCGTGATAGCTCAAGTCGCCAGACTTTCGAGCCTCGCCTCTCATCTAACGGTCAACGGAGCGCACGCTCACATTCACTGCATGGATATCCCCGGCTCTCCTTCCTCGCTCCCGACCGTCGGGAGCAGGAACTTCCAAACCGACCATCGCCCAGCACGGAGGCGGTCATAACCCATTGGGGGGGGCCATCCCGGCGCATGAGGAACACAAAGGTGCGTGAAACAAATCCGCAAGGTCACGACAGCAGAGCGACGACAGGAATGCGATCCACAGGAGCGAACACATCCAGGGACTGCGGACGCAAAATACCCTTCCAACCAAAAACTCCCGGCGAGATTATCCGCTGTCGGAGAACGCACCGCCATATTTTGTGTTGGACTTTCTAAAGGTCCGCTTGTTATCTCTTTGTGCCCACTGCGTGGAAGAACATTCCCCCCGGAGCTGCACTGTCCACAATTTCCACATCAAAGCCCCTGCGTGAAAGTTCATTCGTGATCCAAGACTCTGAAGCGTAGCCCCAAGCAAATGGCCCGTCGATGCTATCGCCGTCAGTAATCGTAAAGCGCGGAGATGTGAAGCCCTCTCCGAAAGGGTTGCCAGTTTCAGTCCAAAAGGTTCCCCCACTGGGGATTCTAGAGCAGATCTCGTCAAGGTTAGCAACGGTGCTCACCTGATCCCCTAAAACCCCGAGACCATTGCCGGTCAGCATGACAAGATCAATCTTCTGCGGTCTAATGTCTTCACTTGGTTTGCCAAAGACGCAATTTTCGCCGCCGAATGTTTTGCGAAGTTTTTCGATAAGGGCATCGCAGATATCTTCTCCATAGAGGCATACTTCGGGGTGCCTATCGCGCACAGTGGCCAGATGCCTGCCGATCCCGCATCCAATATCCAAGACGGCGCTAGAGTTGCCAAGGACGATCCGGTCGACAATCCGAAGTTCTTCGTCACGCACCGTAAGAAACTGTGTGCAATCAATCGGAATACTAGGGCCGCCCTCCATCTCCATCGTGAGATTGCTCGGTTGGCCTCTCTGAGCGCGAACTAGTGCTTGCCCAAAAACGGTTGGCATAATTTGTCTTGAGATAACGTTTCAGCACACCCAATCCGACCGTCTCAGCGCGCTTTCACTATTTATATCACGTTCCCTCCTCCAGTCAAGCCTCCGACCCACCAGCGCGGTCGGATTTGTGGTGCTACGTCTTGTTAGCTATTCTGATTTGCGGATTCAAAGGGCTGCTCACCCCAGCCCGTGACGTCAGCATCGTCGCTAAGACCCAGGGCCTGAAACAGTTCAAACTGCCATCTAGGCAACTTCGGATCTAAGGGCGATGAAAAGAACTCAAAGATATCGACGCTCTCTAACTCCTCTAAATTGCCACTCTGATATCTCTCGAAATCTGAAGAAGGTAGCGCAGCTACAAGCACCCCAACCTTATAGAGCTCAGAATAGTATCGCAACTCGTCATGCTGTTGGGTCAAAAATGAAATAGGGGCAGCAAAAGCAAATAGGCACGATCTGCAAATCGACGATGTGAAACGGCTTCAAAAAGATCCCTTTTGAAATTGCGATGAGATATTTTAGCCTCAACGGTCGCAACCTCGTGTGTTCTGCCTGACAGCCCTCTGTCACTGCGGATACCCACAACGTCAGGGTTACCCCACGCTCCTAACGTCTTCATATCCGCTGTGATTGCAGCGTTATAACCATTAGAGCGGAGCCATGTCTCGAAGTGCGAATATAAAATTCGTTCGGTCTGTCGTCTACGAGGCTCTGGGTCAGCTATCGCGATATCGGCATTTGGCTCAATTACTTCGTTCGCGATATCCGGCTCAATAATCTCCTCAGCTACTGTTGGTCTGATAAAATATCCATTTTGGCCGACCTCTTTTGCTATCGACGAGTCGTTTTCCTGCGACAACGAGGCAACATATTGAACGAAGGTGGTCTTGGGGACAAGGTCGGCCAAGCCAGCGTATTTCCCGACAGCTTCATCGTAAAGATTTGGAGCAGATTTCCGTTGGTCTGGATCAATGGGAAGCAGCTTTTGAGCAAGGAGACCGACTAGATCGTAGGTGCTAGTGTGCGGGGGTAGAGGTTCCATTTATTTTTAGCTAGACAATATGGCCCAGGTCGCCAGTCGCGAGCCGCCATGTGTGGTTGGAGATAGGTGGTGTGTCCCGGTCGAATTTTCGTGGGCTGCACCCGCCGAAGCGGGGCCTATCCAATAGGTTGAGCTCGAAGGCATCAGCAGGTAACCGAAACACACCATGAAAACCAAACTATACATCGGACTCGACGTATACAAGGACTCGATCGTTGTCGCCACAGCCGACGCTGAAGGCGGCAAGCCCATTCATTACGGCAAATGGGGAGGGAGCACCTGGCCGCGGAACGCGGACTGGTGAAGCTCCGCAAGAGCCCATACGCGTAAACCTTAAATACGTAAGTCGCTGAAAATAAAGTCAAAGTTAAATCAATTCTGATTTGAATCGAAATAGAGCGGCGTCGCACGTTTACTCCCAGATCTTCGTGGTCCCCGAACCCAGAATAAGCGAAGAGCCATCCGCCTCAAAGTAAATGTCCTATCTGACGAGAAGTGTCATAAAACCTCCTCCCTATCCGTATCCTGCCGGGAAATAATGGTTTTCGGAATTTCTAGTTTCTTCAAAATTGCTAGCGCATCCGCTTCAACAGCCATTCACCTCGCCATGCAACGGGAGGATAGCCTAGACCTTTCGTCTCCCAATCCTTGGCGGTCAGAGCGTTCAGTCTTTCCGCAATTCGCCCTACCCTCCTCTCTGGCATGCCGATCAGAATGACTAGGCCGACAAACCCTCAAAAACCAACCAACGCCGCGATCCCGATGACTTTGACGCAGCTTCCGCACTTCCGCACTTCCGTTCTTCGTTCTCCGCCATCATGACAGAAAAGTCTGGTAAATCCGCTGAACCACCCAAAACACCCCAGTTGCCGCGATCGCCGCAGAAACCACGACTTGGGTCACGGCGTAGCTTCGAGTCTGATGCCAGCCGATGGTCGCTAGCCAGGCGAGGGTGAGGATGGTGATCTGGGCGGCTTCGATGCCTAGGTTGGCGGTGAGAATTCCCTGCCATCCGGTATTGCGCAGGCTGTCGGCGAGGACGCTGGCGAAGCCCATGCCGTGGAGGAATCCGAACAGGGTGACGACGATCAATCGAGCGTGACCGAGGGCTTTGTCGGTCTTGCGGGGAAGGAGATTTTCTATGGCGACGTAGGCGATGCTGGCGGCGATCAAGACTTCGACAATCCAAGACGGCCCAAGACTGACTCCGCTCAAGACAAGGCACAGCGTCAGGGAGTGAGCGACCGTGAAGGCCAGGGATTGAGCGAGAAGACTGCCAAGATCTCGCCGGAACAGAAACAGTCCGAGAATGAACAGGACGTGATCAAGACCTGCGGGAAGGACATGCCGGAAGCCAGTTGCGAAGAGCCCCTGTCCGTGGGGTTGCTGAGCATGGTCCTCGCCCGTGCCGTGACGACGTGTCCAGAGCACCTTCGTCTGACCAGGCGGCACGCTGAGCAGAACCTCCGGCGAGGTCTCGACGACAAGGGTCAATGGTCCGGACTCGGAGATACCTAGGGTTAATTCCCCGTCGCCTTGATCGATCCTGCCAGAGACGACCGCTCGCACCGTCGCTATGTCGAGTCGGGAGGGGGGGAAGTCTGGCGGGTCGGTGTTGAAGTCGGGGAAGAAGACGTCCCACGGAACGACGGCTCCGTTCCATCGGGTGGTGAGCACATCGCGAAGGTAGGTTTCGGCCCCCGAACGGATTCGGGAATGCTCGTCTGGGGGCAGGTCTCTTAGCCACTGAATGCGAGGTGGCGCGGCCTCGCTGTCCGCCCGCATCTCCGGCAAGGCGAATCCGGCGTCGAAGTAGACGACCAGTTCCCATCGATCCTCGTCATCAGGAACACTGAGTTCGGAGAACAGTTGGGCGACAATGTGCCCGTGTGCAGGAGCGAGAAGGACCAGGCTAAGGGCGACGATCTGGGCGGTTCGATAGCGCCCCACAGACAGTGATCGCAAGAGCATGGCGCAGGATGACCCGGGCACCTACGCTCCCGACTCCCCTGGATCCGGGGCCCAAGTGAGCTTGACTCCCTTGGACCGCCAGCCCTTGGTGATGGCGTCAGACAACTCGTCCCAAGTGCGACCATTTCGAAGCGCTTCTAAGGCAGCCTCGCCTTCTTTGCCTTCGCGAAGAGCCTTGAGAAAATTGGTAATGGCAACCCGGTCGCCATCCTCGTCCATGTGGAAGAAGTAATAGGCGACCAGAGCTCCGACACCGTAGTTTTTCCCCGCATCGTCGAGGAAGGAACTGTAGCTTTGAAGCATCCATTGACGGAGGGGCGTCATGTGAATCTCTTTGCCCAGAGCCCGGCCACCGTTCCTGTCCTCGCCATAGGCGGTGACGTACTCGACCAGCGCTTTCCGATTGGTCCGGATCCGGAACGTTCCGCCACCGCTGTTGTAGGGAGTAGTACCAATATACTCCGCAAGGCCTTCGGTGAACCAACCGCGAGCTCCCGTGGCGTAATACCATCGGTCTGTGAGTTGATGGGTGATCTCGTGAGGGAGAGTCTTATTTCCCTTGTCGTAATCGAGGGTGAAGCCCTTGCCACTGGCTACTACTCCGAGGCTTTCCAAGGGAACAAGGATGACATCCCGTCCTCCGATGTAGACGCCAGCAGACCCTGGGGGGCCTCCTGCTTTTGCGTAATCAGATTTGGATTTGAACAACTCGATTCGTAGGCGTTCCGTCCGATCGCCGACATTGTGAGGCTTCTGCATCGAGATCGGAAGTACTTTGCAGTACTCGAGCGTGGACTCAAAGAGACGAGCGAATCGACGGACCACGATTGTGCCGAGGCGTGCGTCGCAGACGAATTCGTAGTGTGGGCTGTGGTAAATGAATTCGCCCTTCTCGGCATCCTCCTTAACGGCCACGACCTCGTTGTCGTCGGCGGAGGCATCGACGGGCCACTCATCGTCCCAGTTGAGCTTGTCGTCTGGTGAGGGTGCTGGTCTGCCAGACCGTCGTTGGCTTACTTCCGTGGATTTTTTAGCGGGCTTGGAGGTCGCTTTGTCTTTCTCAGCGACGAAGGCTTTGACCCTAGCCTGACTTTCCTCGGACAGCGTGTTGAGTTTAATCGTGTAGGTCTTGCCATCCGCCATCTTCAACGTCGCGTCCGTCGCGTCGGCGCTAATAAGGTCGGCGGTGAGAGCCCGACCGTCAATGTTCGTCCATTCCTCGGCCTGAGAACTCCTCGGGACGATAGCACCGGCGAGAACGACGAAGGCAACAGGAACTAAGCGCTGGTGGAAAAGCATCAATACTAGTGGCTAGAAAACAGACGCGCGCAACCGACTCCGATTCCGACTTGAGCACTCGAGCGACGGTTGGTCTACTCTTACTCGATCTCCTCTACCTACCTACCTACCTACCTACCTACCTACCTACCTTGCGCATCGGTCGGAGCGATGTTCCGGGATCAGCACGGGGCCAGCATCGAAGCTACTGTCAGAATTACGGTCGTCCGAAGCTAGATCCTCGAGATTGTTAAGTGCTTTTTCCCAGGTCAGCTTGGCACCTCGATAGGTAGGTAGCCATCCGGCCGGCCACGGCCATTATCGTGCTGTGGAGCATCCAATCGCCGTCGTTGATCGGCTTGCCGGCGCAAGACCTGACACCTTTGTCGCCGATACCCGTGAAGCAGCAGATAATTATGGCCGAACATCTGATAGTGTTACCAGCCAACTCTGGATGGAACTCGATTCCATACCCTCGGCCTTACCACTACGACTCATCTGGATTACGGAGAGCCTAACTTAAAGGAGTCCCCCTACCGCCTTCTGTTTGAGGAGCATGAGCTTCAGCGGACATCTCGATAGAATAATCGTCTACCCCGTCGGCAATCCAATTAAAAATCTTCGCACTAGATCCAGCCCCCTCTGCGACGCCAACAGCTTGAAGAATTCCCGCTCGTGCGGGTAGAAAAATTTCGCGGCGAAGCTGCCGCCGGCGTGGGCGAAGCCGATCCACACGGTTCCGTTGGGCTTGTCTTCGGTGCCGCCAGTAGGACCGGCGATTCCGGTCAATGACACCGCGCAGGTGGCTCCGCTAGCGGCAAGCGCGCCTTCGGCCATTGCCTTGGCAATGGGCTCACTGACGGCTCCATGGGATTCCAAGTCGGACGCAGAAACCCCGAGCAACGACGTCTTGGCCGCGTTCGCGTAGGTGATGAATCCGTGGGTGAACACCTCAGACGAGCCGGAAACGTTGGTCACCCGGTGCGACAGAAACCCACCAGTACACGACTCGGCGGTGGCCAAGGTCGCGCCGTTTTCGCGAAGTAGCCTGACGACGACTTCCTCCATGCACTCCCCGGTTTCGGAGATCAGCTGATCGGCAAAACGCTCCTCGACGATGACGCCAGCGGCATCGAGGGCGGCATCGGTTCCGAAGCAGCGTAGGTTGATGTCGGCCTTCTTGCCAAGCCGATAACCGACCTCCGCCATGCCATCGATATTGTCCAAATCCTCGCCGATATCTGCTGCGATCCGACTTTCGCCCAAGCCGTAGAACGTCCACGTCTTACTCCCGGGCATGTCTTGTGCACCTCCCGCCAGATCGAGGATTCGGGACAGGACATCGTTTTCGAACATCGGGTAGAGTTCGCGCGGCGGTCCTGGAAGTAGAAACAGGTGGGGAAGGTCATCCTTGGCAGGGATGTAGAGTCCGGGCGCAGTTCCGTTCGGGTTCGGCAAGACGGTCGCTCCTTCTGGCACCATTGCCTGACGGTTGTTGTTCTCAGTCATTTTGTGGCCGCGACTCTCAAGCCGTTGCCGCATCTCGTCCGAGATCGACTGGTCGAAATGGAGTTCCAGTCCATACAGCTCCGCCGCGATTTCCCGGGTTAGGTCGTCCGGCGTCGGTCCGAGCCCGCCGGTCGCCACCACGACATCCGATCCACGCGAGGCCTTCAGCGACTGCCGGATCGCATCGCCATCGGGTACCGCGACTTGCTTGGCAATGGCGAGCCCCAGCGGGCGGAGCTTCTCGCCGACGTACGCCGCGTGAGTATTGATGACTTCGCCCAGGAGGAGCTCGGTGCCGGTATTGATCAGTTCGATGCGCATGAGAAGAGAGAGAGGTAGAAGCCGAAGATGTTCTCTGCTCTACGACTGCCATACGGTCTTGGTAACAACCGGGACCGGCTACTGCCCTAGCTCGGAATACGCACCGAAATCGCTGAAAAAATACCGCTTGGCCAACCGATAGCCGAGGTGTTTCTCCGGGATCTCTTCGCCGGTGGGCATCCACTGGCTGCCGCGCGATTCCATCTGGTCGAGCTCGGCCATGGCGGTTCCGCGGATGGTCGTGTCCTTGGCTTCGTGCTTCTGCGCCAGGTCTTTGACCAAGTCGGGACGCTCCAGCACGATGCAGCCACGAGTGTTACGCGCAGCGACTTGGCGGAAGTCGCGTAGGAATTCGGACCCGGTCAGGGTGTCGTAGATGTCGCCGTCGCTGATGTTCTCGGTGGCGAACTGGATGATCGGACAAGGCTCGACCGCACCACTTGGAGAGACGTGATGACTGATTCCGGTAGCCATCGGGCAGAGGGCTTGGCCTTCGCCGTCGTAGTAGGCATCGATAATCGGCAAGGGCAACTTCGCTCGCATATCGACGACGAACTGCCGAACGCGACGGGCTTCCTCCGGACTGAGAGCCAGCTCTGGGTGGATCTTCGGCCCAACTGGTCGGTAAGTGTGGTACCAAGCGTAGTGGACCCCGCGATCGATCAAGTGACGGAGCCAGTCTTCGTTGACCAGCTCGTTGATGTTGGTCTTGCAGACGCTGGTCGCGACGCCGGTGACGATGCGCGCATCGAGGCAGTTGTCGAGTCCACGGAGAGTTCGCGACAGCACGTTCTGCTTACCGCGACGCTGGTCGCTGACGATTTCGGTTCCCTCGATACTGATCAACGGAGTGGCGTTGCCCAGCTCGCGCAGACGCCCGGCCTTCTCCTTGGTAATCAGTTGGCCGTTGGTGAAAATTTGGAAGAAACAATCCGGGTGGGCCTCGAGCACATCGAATAGCTCCGGGTGCAGGAACGGCTCACCACCGAGGATTCCGAAAAAGCTATTCCCCTTCGCCATGGCCTGGTTGATCGTCTTGTTCAACTGCTCGACATCGATCTTCACCATCGGCTTGTCCACATCGACCCAGCACCCCTGACACCGGAGGTTGCAACTATTCACGATCGACAGGTAGAGGAACGGCGGAAAGTACACACCTTTCTTCATTCGACGTTTGTAAGTAAGAACCGAGCGCGCCCCCTTGAATGCGAAGTTGTAGCCGAACTTTATCAGGTGGCGGGAGTCCGCGGTTGCCGCAATTCGGCCGAGCATGTGGAGGCTTTGGAGAACCATCGTAGCTATCCTACGTCGGAACGTTGGTCATGCGGTCAAAAATCTCCAGCAATCCCATGAAAGCAGGCCAACGAGCGCTATGGGTCTCTTCATAAAAAGACAATCACTTATTATGGAAATAATAATACTAATTGCAAAAAATCTTAATAAGAGTTAATTTTTATAAGAATGCATCTCTTCACTCTCCCGCTTCGCCTTGCCCTCCTCGCCGCAGTCGCCTGCTTAGTCCCGCACAAGCCGGTCGAAGCAGCACACTACGAGCTCTTTGTGCTTTCCGGGCAGTCAAACATGAACGGACTGGTCCCGAACGCCAGTCTTCCTGCTGCTAGCCACCTTGGTTATGCTGACGGAGATTTCCTCTACAGCTCTAGCTCTGTCTCAAGTAGCCACGACTTTGGAAATCTACAAGGAGGCACGATCAGTGGAGGCTGGGGCCCTGAGATCGGATTTGCCCATGATCTGTTCAATTGTGGCGTCGCTAATGCAGCCTTCGTCAAGCACGCGGTAAATGGTAGTCTGATCGACAGCTGGCAACCTGGAGCGACAGATTACGATCTGCTAACCGAGCGAGCTTTCGCCGCGATCGACGATCTTGTGGTAGCTGGCCACACGGTTTCCGTTGCCGGTTTTTTCTGGCTCCAGGGGGAAAGCGACAACAATGGAGGCACTTCCTACAACGACTACTTTGCCGATCTGCAGAACCTGCACACAGGACTGTATGGGGATCTGGCGACGGCTTATGGGAGCAATTCAAACGTCAGCCTTAGCAACCGCTTCTTCATGGTCGAGCCAGCCTACACCAATGGCAACGAAGCCGGTGGCGAACCTGTAGACGACGCCATGGAAGCCTACGCAGCCGCGAGTAGCGACGCTTATTTTGTCGGAACGGATGACCTTCACGGCTACCTTGACTGGATTCACTTTGATGACACCAGCCAATTGGAAATCGGGAGCAGAATGGCAACGGCCTACCACGAAGCAGTTCCAGAGCCCTCAGCCTCATTCCTTGCAATGATCGCTCTGGTGCTGATCGGCAACGTTCGTCGACGCCGCTAGTAGGAGAAACGGAGCAACCAAATTTGGCAGCCCAATGACAATGCCGTGCCGGAACCTGGTAGTGAAGGGTGCGGATTCGATTTCATCTCCCCCTAGCCATAGACTTCGACCGAGTCTAGGTCAGACATCGCCGCATCGAAGTCGTCATAATGCCAGTCACCCTTCTGCTTCATAGTGGTGTGGTGACTTCCAAGTCGCCGCTTCTAGGTGGCGACTAGAAAGCACCACTGCGATGTTCCTACAGGTAGGGCGTCTTCGACCCTCAGCGAGCGCTCGCGAAAAATACGCGTTCCCTACCCCTACCCCTCCAGTAACTCTTCCTCACTCAGACGGAACAACTGGTCGAAGGCTCCGTCAGGCAGGTCGCCGGACGGTTGGTCGAAGGCCACCTCGCCTCCGCGTAGACCAATCAGGCGAGGGAAGAACTCGCGGGCGAGATCGAGATTGTGCAGACTCATGACGAGGGTGACCCCCTCTTCCTCGGCGAGGCGGACCAGCAGTTCGACGGTGTCGCGAGCCCGCGCAGGATCGACGCTGGAGACCGGCTCGTCAGCGAGAATTACCTCGGGCTTCTGGTAGAGCGCCCGTGCGACGGCTACGCGTTGCTGCTGACCACCCGAAAGGCTGTCGGTGCGCTGAAAGATCTTCTCGCCGATACCGACACGTTGCATAATTTCGAACACCCGCTCCTTCTCCGACTGACTAGGGAGAAGCACACATCGGGTCGCGGACAGCAGGCCTTGGTTTCCGAACGCTCCCATGACGACGTTTTGCACCACTCGTAGGTTCGCGACCAAGCCGAGATCTTGAGGAACAAATCCAATACGGGACCGCAATCGACGCAGGCTTGCCTGCTCCAACGGGCCGACCTCCTCACCGAGGGCGAACACCGACCCGCTAGCTGGCCGGACCGTGGCATTGAGTGTTCGGATGAGAGTGGTCTTTCCCGAACCACTGGGGCCGATAAGGCCGACCCGTTCGCCCTTGCCGATGGTCATATCGATATTCCTCAGCGCGACGAAGTCCCCGTAGGCGACGGAAACATTATCGAGCCGGAAAGCGGAACTAGCTGAGTCGGATTCGGACAAGGGACGTGCTACCGATACGTTGAAGCGAAGCGCTTGGGAACTGCCGATTCGCAGAAAACAAAAAACGCCGCCCCTTGCGAGGCGGCGTTCGAAAGAGCGAAACCGGATCGGCTTTTAACGGAGGAAGCCAAGCTCCTTGGCCACAGCGACGATGCCGTCGAAGTCTTCGTTCTTCGCAGGGATCAGCGCCTCGCGGGGGAACGCTCCGAGCAGGTCCTTGTCGGTGATGGCGAGCAAGGTGTCCTGAAGCTTCTTGGTGAAGCCTTCGCCGAACATGGTCTCCAGCGCTGGATGCGCAGTGAAGTTGTAGTCAGCGTAGGTTGGAGTCGTCCAGATGATACGTGCCTTCTCGGCGTCGATCTCTCCCTTGGCCACCAGCTTGTCGAAAGTCTTGTAGCTGAGGACCCCGACTTGGACCTGACCGGTCTCGACCAGCTTGGCGGTCTTGTCGTGCGAGCCGGAGAAGCTAGGAGCTGTCTTGAAGAATTCCTCTGGAGTCTTGCCGGTGATCTGCTGAATGAAGTAGCTAGGCATCAAGCGACCGGACGTCGAGGACTCCGAACCGAAGCTGAAAGTCATGTCGGCGATTGCTTTGGGGAAGGTATCCGACTTCTCAAGTCCGGTGTCCTTGTTCGCAATCATGTAGGACACATAGTTCGGATCAGCCTTGCCCTGAGCGATCGCAGAGGCGCCCTCAACGGCGGCGCGTGCCTGCACGCCAGTGAGACCACCGAACCAGGCCAGCTGGATGTCGCCGTTCTTAAACATCTCGACCGAGGCCTTGTAGTCGCTGGAAGGAACGAACTCGACCGGCACACCGAGCTTGTCGGTAAGGTAGACTGCCCACTTGTCAAACTTCTCCTTTAGTTCCGTGGTGTTCTGGTCGGGAATGGCCGAGAACTTGAGAACCTTTTTATGATCCTCCGCGTCTCCATCTGCAGTGTCCCCGCCGGAGCAGGAGACCAGAGTTGCGGCAAGACCGAGAAGGAGCGTTTTCCCGAAAAGTCTGAGCTTCATACTCCCCATGCGATGGACTCAGAACCGGCCTTGCGCAAGAATATAATTTCGCTACCGAGCGCAAGCTTCGAGAACTTGAATCCAGCGCTCACGAAAGCGACGATTCTCCTCCATCAGCGGATCTGCATAGCGCCACCCGTCCTCCGCCATCGTCATATGAGCAAAAGCGACAACGAGTTCCCGGCGTCGGTAATGCTCGTTCGAGTCGGGAGTGCGCTCGGCGATGCGATCAGCGATAGCCACCAGCGCCGCCGGCGGAATGTCGGTGACTGTGAACCGGCTTTCCCCGTAATCGAGCCTGAGAGTCAAATACTCGCGAGTCGCACGCACGATCTCGCCCTCGAATCCGAGCGGGTTCGGAGCTTCGTCGCTTCCCTCTACTAAGGGTTCTTGACTCAGCTTCGTATAGACGTCGCCGTTGAGGTCCTCGACCAACTGATCGATGAACGCGTCCGCCTGCTCCCAAAGGTAGATATGCTGACCAGCGGCGTCTCTAACGAGGTCACTCTCGAAGTCCTCAGCCGCCCGCCCGAGCGCGTTGGCGGCCTCGGCAAAGCGATACCCCTGCTGGTAGTTCTCCCGTCGGAGAGCCATGACGATTTCCTGCAGTTCAGCCAGCTCGGTCTTGTCGATCACCTGTACCCGCATCCCATCCTCGACTGCCTCTCCTGATTCGAGTGTCTTTTCGAACCCGTCGAGCCAGGCCACTCGCCTGCCGATCCGACGCCTCGCCCGCCCTCTAGTAAGGATTTTACTCCCAAGCACACCATAGCCTTCACGAGCCGCCTTGAGTTCGTCGAAATCCAGATCGCGGGAAACGATCGGCTCGCTCAAGATCAACTCGTAGTCGTGATAGTAATCGGGAAGGAGAGTTCCGTAGCGGTCTACCCAGCCGATATCCTCGCTCCGATCGGCGAGTTCGAAGGTATCGAAAAACGACAGCGCCGTGTCCCAATCGCCAAACTGCCAAGCGCGCAGGCCCAGAGCGATAAAGCCGAGGCTCTCGGCGGAATCGCGCTTGAATCGGGACTTCACCTCGTCCACGGGCATCGACCCGCGAAGCATCTCCTCGCACAAAGCCCGGAAAAACATTCGGTTATCCTCTTCCTCCTCTTCAGCTCCGTCCAAGGTCTTGCTGATGACGGAGAACTGATTTCTCGCGGCTTCGGACTCTCCCTCTAGTTGGTAGCACAGGGCAATATTAAACAAAGCCCAACGGCGGGTTGGTGCCGCAGCAGCATCTGACTTGGCGATGTCGCGGAACGTCTTCTTCGCAACGGCGAGCTCTCCTTTGAAAAGGTTCTCGCGAGCCTCCAGAAAACGATCACCGATGCTCAGCCCTGCCTCCGGCTCTGGTGCTGCGATCGGGGCCACCGGCAGGGCCGCTGGTGTGGTAATTTCGCCCCCGCCACTTCCCTTCGTGAGAATCTTCTGCCCCCGCGATCCAGCAGGCCCTCGGAACAACGCGAACAGACCGAAGACTAGGGCTAGCGCGGCTAGGGTTCCCCCAATCCAGAACAATCGCATCGTGTCGGGATCCTGAGTGGAGAACCGCGAGGTCGAGGAAAGATCAGCCGTAAACGAGACCTTGTCCGGATTCTCCATCTTGGTCACAGAGAGGAGCGTCTCTTCGAGAAGTTCATCGTAGTCCTCCTGCCGCTGCCCCGGATCCCGTTTGAGCATGCGATTGATCACCAACACGGTTTCCCGACTGACATTAGGAACCGCCGCCGCCAGGTCCACGGCCTCGGCCTTGATTTTCTTCAGCTTCTCGATCGAGTTGGTCTCCGCCGGGTGAGGCGGGTTCCCGACCAGCGCATGGTAGAGCGTGGCACCGAGGCTGTAGATGTCGCCACGGAACGAGTCCGGGCGGTTGTTCAGCTTCTCGGGGGGCACATAGAATGGCGTCGCCCAGATCTCCCCCGACGTATCGACGTCGGTCTTGTAAACAAGCGACAGTCCGAAATCCACTATCTTCGGAACCATGGCGTCGGAAAACAGGATGTTGCCCGGCTTGATGTCCCGGTGGACAAGCCCGGCATGGTGGGCAGCCCGAAGCCCCTTCACCATTCCCACGGCTAGGGGCATCAGCTCCCGCTCGGGAATCGACTTCTCGTCCTTAATCCGCGCCTCGAGGCTTCCGCCCGAGACCAATTCCATCGCAATAAAGAAGAACCCCTGAGCACGTCCGACCGAATAAATCCGCACCACATTCGGGTGACTCACCAAGGCGGTGATCCGCGCCTCCTTCTCGAACTGAGCGACTCGCTCTTCATCCTGGGAGAACTTCCGGTTGAGAATCTTTAGCGCCACCTTGCGGCCAAGACTGCGGTCCTCAGCGAGGAACACCCGACTCATTCCACCTTCGCCGATCTTCTTCTGAATGACGAACTGGTTGAACTTCGCCCGCACTGTGACGAGTCGGTTGCACGAAGGACAGGGCAACCGCGCAAGCGGTTGCTCATCCGTGACGTCCATCGGAGTATTGCAGTTCGGACAATCCTCCAGACGCCTGCGCTGGGTGTCACCTAGCATGGCACGCTAAGCTACCACTCCGAGTCGATGGAGCAAAGGACTCGCATTGAAAAATCTCGCCTATCTGGCAGGCTCCAATTCGACTGCACCACCAATGAACGAGGACGATGACGCCAACAACGGCACCGACAGCGATGAGACCCTTATCGTCGTCGCTGAGGAGGAAACCGGCCCCCGACTCGACAAGTTCCTCACCGACCAGCTCCAACACCTCGGTCTGTCTCGCTCACGCATCCAGGCATTGGTGAAAAATGGCGACATCAAAGTCGACGGGGCCTTGGTCAAACCACGGCTCGCCATCGATGCCGGCATGCAGATCGCCGTCCACATCCCCACCGCCGGGCCAGTCGAGCCCCAGCCCGAGGACATTCCGCTGACAATCCTCCACGAAGACGACGGCATCCTCGTTCTCGACAAGGCCCACGGTATGGTCGTCCACCCAGCTGCTGGAAATTTGGATGGCACCTTGGTCAATGCCTTGCTCCACCACTGCGGTGCCAGCCTCTCCAGCATCGGCGGCCCCGATCGACCAGGCATCGTCCACCGCCTAGACAAGGACACGTCGGGCTGCATGGTCGTGGCCAAAAACGACGCGGCCCACACCTCGTTAGTTTCCCAGTTCTCCAAGCGCACCACGTCCAAGATTTACCTCGCCGCCGTCGAACGATCTCTCTACCCAAACACAGGCCGGCTCGAAACCCATATCGCCCGCGACTCCCACAACCGTCTGCATATGGCCGTAGTCCAGCCTCCCGCCGGCAAGGTCGCCATCACCGAGTATGAGGTCATCGGATCGCACTCCGGCTCCGACCTTGTACAATGCCGCATCCTCACCGGCCGCACTCACCAGATCCGCGTCCATCTACGCCACCTCGGCCACCCCATCCTCGGCGACCCGATCTACGCCCACCCGAAACGCCAGACTCCACGGACCCGGCGCCTCATGCTACACGCCCGAGAACTGTCCATTGACCATCCCGTGACCGGAGAGCGGATGCGCTTCGATGCCCCAGTTCCCGATGACTTCCAGCCCTGGCTGGACACACCACGTTCGGATCAAGATGTGCCACAGTTCTGAGATATGCTACCCCAGCAGCCGCAGGCGGCTCGCCACTGCTACGCTCCGACTCGACGCTCTATCGGATCAGCACCGAGTAAAGATCGGACAGAATCAATTTTCTGCCCCTGTTTTCCGAACCGTCGTTGCCCCGATTGCGTGCGGCTGTTAGAGTCGGCTCCGCCCTCAAGCACCCGCCTGCCTGCCCGCCGTCATGCCCAGCGACTCCGACTTCAAAAAATCGAACTCCGACCGCAAAAAGGGGCCATTTCTACAAAAGAAATCTGACGAGGAGAAGACCTCAGATGCCGCCAAGCTCCTCGAGGATGTCGGGCGCTCCCTACCCTTCTCCGACGACGCCGAGCGAGCTGTGCTCAGCTGCATGCTCCAGCTTCCCAAGCCGACCATCGACGAAGCGACGGAAGTCTTGACTGATGAAGCGTTCTACTCGCCATCAAATCAGCTCCTCTACCAGACAGTCGTCGAGATCTACAACGAGGGAAAGCCGGTCCAGCCGATCTCGATCACCGCAGTCCTAACCGATCGCGACCAGCTCGAAAGTGTCGGCGGAGCCTCCGGAATTGCCTCGATCTACGACTTCGCTCCCGCACCGTCGCACTTCGAATTCTACGCCGACATCGTCCGGCAGAAGCATATCCTACGCCGCGTCATCACCGGATGCAGCGAATCGATTCAAAAGGCCTACGAGGACCAAGAAGACGTCGCCGGCCTGCTCGACAAGACCGAAGAGCGGATTCTCGCGATCCGCATGGAGGACGAGAAGGGCGCCACCGTCGTGCCGCTGAAGGAGCGGGTCATGGAAGCGATCGACAACATCGAACTGATGATCAGCGACCCCGACAGCCAGCGCGGGGTCATGACTGGATACAAGGAACTCGACCGGATGACCAATGGTCTAAAGGGCGGAGAAATGTTCGTCCTTGCCGCCCGTCCCTCGATGGGAAAGACCTCGTTCGCGATGAACATCGTCGAGAACATCGCCGTCGAATCAGGTATCCCTTGCGCCGTCTTCAGCCTAGAGATGACCTCCCAGCAGCTGGTCCATCGACTCCTTTGTGCCCGTGGAAAACTCAGTATGCAGAACCTCCAAGGCGGACTGCTTTCGAAGGACGACTACCGCCGCCTTGCCCAGGCCGCGACCGATCTGAAAGGCTCGGAGATCATCATCGACGATACTCCCGGCCTATCGATTCTCGAACTCCGCGCCAAGGCCCGTCGCTACAAACAGCAGTACGGAATCAAGGCCATCGCCATCGACTACCTGCAGCTTCTGGTTTCGAACAGCCCGAAAGCTCGCGACAACCGCCAAGTCGAGATCGCAGAGATCTCCGCAGGAACAAAAGCCTTGGCCAAAGAACTCGACCTGCCGATCATCGTTCTCGCCCAGCTCAACCGCGCGGTCGAATCCCGCAAAGGTGGTCGCCCGATGCTCTCCGACCTTCGTGAGTCAGGATCGATCGAGCAAGACGCCGACATGGTTGGCCTACTCACCCGCGACGACTACGCCGGCAGCAAAGGCCGTGACGACGGCGACGAACCAGAAGAGAAGGATCCAGAAGAGGAGGGTAAGGGCGTCCTCATCATCGCTAAGCAACGAAACGGCCCGACCGGCGACGTGCCGCTTCAGTTCATCGCCGAGCACATGCGCTTCATCGACCGCGAGCCGGACCAAGAAGACAACAACTTCTAAACAGGCGCCGCCTCCCCCACTCGTCGGAGACTCACTCGGAATCACATCTTCGCAACCACCTAACCCTTAGCTGAATCCATGAATTTCTATCAAATCATCGTTCCGCTCCTCAGTGCCAGCGCCCGTCGGCGTGCCTAGCGAGGTGCGGGAACAAGGCGGAGATCCACAGCCCGGACTTGCCCGATTGCTGAAACTCTAACGGCGACGCCATCCAGGCCGAGCCCTTCTGATGGCCAGACCTTCCCGCCCTGCCATAGTCGGCGGCCAACTGCGGCTAGTAGTCGAAGGTATCGACGTGCGACGGCACTCCCGGCATGTTCAAGAAGATATCCGCCTCGCCCGCGCCTAATGATGCGGAGCTCCCGCCGCCAACGGCTTCGGCGCTCCCTGCGAGTCTTCCGATCAGGGGACCTTGTTACGTGCGCAACCTTGATGCTACGTTTGAGCCACAGACTCTGGAAGTGATCGATCGCGGAGAATACGCTCAACCTCCTAGTTCGAGGAGTGAAGGGCGATTTGTTGCGGTATCCCAATTCCCATCCTACAACTCATCCAGCGGACTCCCCACCTTCCCTGCCATCGCATGCAACACATGCGTGTAGATCTCCGTCGTCTTGACCGACGAGTGACCAAGGCATACCTGGATACTCCGTAGATCCATCCCGCCAGCAAGCAGGTGCGTAGCATAGCTGTGCCGAAACGTATGAGCCGTCACCTTCTTTTCGATTCCCGCCTTCTTCAGCGATTCCTTCAGCCAGCTCGTCACATTAGAAGACCGAATGTGGTGCCGGCGCTCCACACCGCCCGCCCGTGGGTCCTTCGCTCGAGAAGCCGCCGGAAATAGCCAGAACCACTCCCAACTATCAGGAGCGTCCGGATACTTGCGGTCCAGCGCATCAGGCATCCAGACATTCGAGCCACCATATGTGTCCCGATCCTCCTCCCAGAGCAACCGCGCGTGACGCCTCTGTGATTCCAAGCGCTCGTGCAGGGATTTCGGCATTGTCAGAACCCGATCCTTGCCCCCTTTGCCTCCTCGGACCCAGATCGTGCCGTCGTTATGGTCCACGTCCTTGATTCGTAGCCGCAGGCATTCGTTGACTCGCAGCCCACAACCATACAGCAACCCGCACACAAGCTTGGCCCGCCCGGAAGAAAGATTGTCCAGAACTAGGCGCACCTCCCCTTTGGAAAGAACCGTAGGAAGTCTTTTAGGAACCTTCGCCCGAATCGCATCAATTCCCTCCACAGGGATCTCCAAAGTCTCTCGATACAAGAACACCAAAGCGTTCAAAGCCTGATTCTGAGTCGAGCCCGCCACGCCCTTCACCATCGCCAGATCATCCAAAAACTGGTTGAGCTCCACCACGCCCATGTCTTGTGGGTGTCGCATTTGGTGAAATCGCACAAATCGCTTATACCAGCTGACATAGGCATTTTCCGTCGTCAATGCCAGACCCCTCCTACGAATCGCCGTCCTTAACCGCTCCTCAAGTCTCACGGTAGATTCAGTAACTGCATTTCATCCTAGGAGCAAATTAATCTTGCACGCATATAAAGGTGCTATAGCTTCAATTGGGGAATTAACCCCTATGTTAGCCCAAGAAAATGAGTCCCGACCTCGACGCCAAGATTCGAGAGTTCGATCCCACAGATGGCTCGTTCCTTCCGCTCGAAGATCTCTTTGAGTCCGCGTTTGCCAGTGAGAATCCTGCAGACTACTACGACGCCATCTTCAACCTGTTTGAGCGCTTTCCTGAGGACGATGGAGCGGGAGTGTTCTGGTCGGCGGTTCACGGTATGGAAGCCGTGGGTGGATACGAGACGAGGCTTCTCATTTATTTTCGACGCTTCCCTTCCGAGATGACTAAGACGATGTTGATTCGTCTTCGCAACGCTGGCATTGAGAGCGTCGACGGAATAGAGTTCGCAGCCCTATTTTAATGGTATGGATCAGATCGCCACAGCACTCATCAATCTGGCAGCGTTTGTTGAGCTTTCTGAAGATGACGTGATTGATCCCGATGACGCGGTTCGGGCGCTTGAGGGTGTCGCCGCGGATCTTCATGGAATTTCAGCCGAGGAGGTATCCGCTATCCGGGCTGCGATTGAGCGTCTCCTCCCGAGCGAATCCGACATTCAGCGCCGGAACTTTCTAGCCGAGTTTACAACCGCCTTGGGGATCGAACCCGAAGACCAAAAACGGGGATAACAAGACGTGGATGATCAATCCCCGACCGCTCTGCAGTTGACGTTCGTGGGCATTTCGAGCATCTTGATTTCAAGTCATCCGCGCTCTCAGTCGGGGATGACATCACTCAAACGTTATCCCAAAATAGAAAGTCCTATGGCAAATAAGCGATGGAAAACAGCAGTCGAGCAAGTCCTCAAGGACTCTAACAAACCCTTGTCGAGAACCGAAATTGCAGAGGCAATTGTAACGAAAGGATTGCGGTCAGACGTGGGAAAAACACCGGCAAACTCGGTGGTTTCGACGATTAGCAAGTCGTTGAACGATGACGGGGAAGCTAGCCCCTTTATCCGCGTCGGCAGGGGGGAATACTGGGTTAAGTCCAAGATGGCAGAGCAAAGTTCAGCTGTGCCGTCAGAAGCTGACGACCCCGAAGAGGCCAACCCTCTAATCAATTCATTTGGTATGTATTGGGATAGATCGCGAGTTGATTGGTCAAAAACCAATCCAAAGTTACTAGGAGTAGAGCTCAGCGGTGCTTCTCCGATCGACTTCGGAGCCCAGATAGGCATTTACATCTTGTATGATCTACACCGCCCAATTTATGTCGGGAGAACTTCCGCTGATCGATTGTCCCGAAGACTCCGAGAACATCATTTGACTTCTCGATTTCGGGAGCGGTGGAATCGTTTTTCGTGGTTCGGCTTAGGAGGAGTGAATGACTCAGGCAAGCTTAGTTCTATCGCCATTTCTTCTGAACCTGATGTGCTCATCGCTGGACTAGAAGCTGTCCTAATAGAATCCTTGGAAACTTTTCAGAACCGAAGGAGAGGCGATGGTCTCAAAGCAGTTGAATACAACCAGACGGATGATCCAGCACTCCAGAATGACGTCTTGAGTGAACAGGTGATCCGACGTCTGCTGGGAAATAAGAAAGGCTAACCCCAAAGATAGGTCTCGGGCGTAGCCCCGAACCTATTGGTTGTTGGACGGGCCCAACGTCGGTTACCGAGGCGGGTACATCCGCTTATGCGTATTGCTTTTACCGCTGAGGGTTAGCGGGTTACGTCGGGTGAGGTTTTGGAAGTGGCCTGAGATGGTGCCCGACGGGGGCCAGGGAGGTAATCGCAAGGCGATTGGTTCCCTGCTTCGGGAACACTTGGGGGCTGGGAGTCGTGGGGTGGTTAGGTTTGCAGGTTCGGCCCTGGTGGAGAGTGGTTTTGGGGCGATTCTGCTGATGGCTGGACGCACGTTCCTAGAGCAGGCACGGTTTGTGGTATTGAGTGCTACTGGTTTGTCTATTGGGTTCATCGGCGGGTGAGTTGGACGGCGATGTCTGAGTATTGGATGCGGGATGGCGGTGGTCCGCGAGGGGTCAGGGATCGACTGGGTTTGATCTCGCCGAGGAAGACGAGGGTGCCGCCACATCCGGGGCAACTGTGAGGCTCGCGTTCGGGGAGAACTGGTTCGGGTTCGGTGGATTGGCCGAGGAGGTGTCGGACGTGCAGTCGGCTCTTCTTGGCGGCACTGGCGAGTAGGCCGTAGTGGCGGACACGGGGGAAGCCTTTGGGCAGGACGTGGAGTAGCCAGCGACGGATGAACTGACTCAGGCTGCCCGCCCGCAGCCTTCGCCCTGCGGGCTACGCTTCGCTTCGTCTAAAACACCTCCATCCTTCGGTGTTGTTCGTGCGGATGGAGCGGGAGGACGGAGGCCTTGTTGGTGGTGCTACAGGTCCATCGTAGCAGGAGGTTGCCTTGGCGGTCGTAGCCGAGGAGCCGCTTGGGGGTGAAGGCGCTACGCTGGACGTAGCGGGCGAGGTATCGGATGGCGGTGATGCCCCGGCCGACGTGCTGGAGTTGGACGTTCCAGGTCGTTTGCGGGCGGAGTGATTGGAGTGCTTTTTTGGGGAGTGTTGTGTAGATGTCTGGGTGATGGTGCGTTTCGGTTACCTGCTGATGCCTTCGGGCTCAACCTATTGGATAGGCCCCGTTTCGGCGGGTGCAGCCCACGAAAAATTTGACCGGGACACACCACCTATCCCCAACCACACATGGCGGC
>Ga0209186_1000223_pt1 | contig 45743 bp, 49 predicted proteins | sample SidtaG_FD_187426 | JGI IMG/M metagenome (GOLD analysis project Ga0209186, IMG submission 187426) | Marine algal microbial communities from Sidmouth, United Kingdom - Sidmouth_Male2 metaG (SPAdes) (version 2) | ecosystem: Host-associated > Algae > Red algae > Unclassified | place: Sidmouth... | reverse complement strand
GCCAAAAGGTAGGCCAGAAATCCGGTTGCAAAGGAAGCCGGGCCACGGCTAAGCTCAGCTCATGAATACGCCAGCGCATCGTTCCACCTTACACGGCCTAAGCAACCTCGCTTGCGCCCTGCTAGCGATGAGTTGTCTATTCCTGAGTGGCTGCGCCATGCGCGGTGGCCCCGGCGGAGTGCGTCCACAAGCGGCCAACGCGGAAACCTTTTTACCTGTTGTGGCCGTGGTCGACTTCGAAAATCGCGCCAACTTTAATGGGCAATGGAATCTCGGATCCGGTTTCGCCGACCTCTTGACCTCCGAACTTCTCGGCTCGGGCAAAGCCGTCGTGCTGGAGCGACGCGACATTCGCGATGTCCTAAACGAACTCGATCGGCAGCAAAGCGACCTCTTTCGTTCGCAAGGCAAAGCCCGCCTCTCTCGCCTCAAAAACGCCGAATACCTGATTCGTGGCACCATCACGGACTTCACGATTATCGGCGACAACTCGGCGTGGCTGGGAAGCCGCCGCTTTTTTCTCTTCGGACGCAAAGGCACCGCGCGAGTGGCGATGAACATCAAAATTAGCGATGTCGAAACCGGAGAAATTCTTGCCTCGCTCGAGACGGCTGGCACCTCCGCCTCAGGCGAACTCTTTGCCTCGGGCCGATATGAAAATGTTGCCTTTGGTGGGCGCAGCTTTTTCAAAACTCCACTGGGTAAAGCAACCCATGAAGCGATGGAACGCGCAGTGCGATCTGTCCTCGGCGCCCTCCCGCAAAAGGGGTGGAAGCCACGCATCGCAGAAGTCTCTGAGGATCGGGTGATCATCAACGGCGGTCATAACGTGCGGCTCAAAGTCGGCACTCGTTTTCTCATTCGTGGCCCCGAGGAATTAATCAGCGATCCGGTCACCGGAAACATCATCGAACGCATGCCCGGCGAGATCCGAGGCATTGTGGTGGTGAGCAAGGTGAAGGCTAGTTCGGCTTGGGCCGAGATTGAAAGCGGGTTTGCAACTCGAGGCGACGTGTTGGAGATGAGCCAGTTTAGTCAACCGCTATCTATTAAACCGCTGGGATCACAAGAACCGCCAAGCAATCCGATTGATCTGCCTCAGGCATCCATCCCAAACGGCCCGTAAAATGAGACGTTTCATTATTTTCAGTATTTACTGAAAATAATGAATTTACATGCGCTCGGATTGGAGTATGCAGGCAACATGAAAATCATGATAGCGGGTGGAAGCGGATTTTGCGGCAGGGCCTTGGTTAAGCATTTTAGGTCACGGGGCGACGACGTGGTGATTCTCACCCGCTCAAAACCTTCCAACCCTCAGCAGGACATCAAAAGCCTCCAGTGGGATGGCAAGAGCCTCGGCCCTTGGGCGAACGAGTTAGAAGACACCGACCTTCTCATCAACCTGGCGGGGCGAAGTGTCGACTGCCGCTACACCGCTAAGAACAAGGCGGTCATCATGGACTCGCGCATTGACTCTACCGCCATCCTCGGCAAAGCCATGCGGGCGTGTAAGCGCCCTCCCCCGCTCTGGATCAACAGCTCCACCGCCACCATTTATCCCGACACAGCTGGCGATGCTCCTGCTAACACCGAGAGCGCCGCCCCGGGAGATGATTTTTCCATGAATGTGGCCAAGGCGTGGGAAGCGGAGTTCTTTCGGCACACGATTGAAGGAGTGCGACAAGTTGCCCTACGGACCTGCATCGTATTAGGAAAAGGGGGCGGCGCCTTTGTTCCGCTTCGCATGCTCACGCGACTTGGGCTGGGCGGCTATCAGGGCAATGGAAAACAGTGGGTCACTTGGATGCATGTAGATGACTTTGTCGGGCAGGTCCAATTCATCATGGACCATCCCGAACTCTCTGGTCCCGTGAACTGCACCGGTTCTTCTCCCGTGAGCAATCGCGACTTCATGGCGAGCCTGCGCCGCGCCTGCAACCGTCGGCTCGGACTTCCCCAGCCGGCGACCTTGATTCACGTGGGGGCCATTTTAATTCGAACCGAAACCGAGCTGGTCTTGAAAAGCCGGAAAGTGATCTCCGCAAAACTCGTTGAGGCGGGGTATGCCTGGCAGTGGCCAGATCTTGACGAGGCGCTGGTCGATCTTGCTAGCCCTTGATTCCTCACCTTGCGTCAAAGTTGCCTTCGGTCTTGAACTTTTAAGGCAAGGGGCTACAAATGAACTATGTTCGATAGTTTATCAGGTAATTTAAATCGCGTTTTCAAGAACCTGCGCGGGTACGGCAAGCTCACCGAGAAAAATGTGGAAGACGCTCTACGCGAAGTCCGCATGGCTCTTCTTGAGGCTGACGTACATTTTGAAGTGGCAAAGACTTTCATCGCCCGCGTGAAAGAACGCTGCATGGGCGAAGAAGTGCTCCAAAGCGTCACCCCTGGCCAACAAGTCATCAAACGCGTCAGCGAAGAATTGGTGAACCTGCTGGGCCGCGAGCGCACAGATTTTCAACTAAACGCACAGCCTGCCATGGTGATGATGCTCGGTTTGCATGGTGCAGGTAAAACCACCACAACCGGTAAACTCGCCACCCGTTGGAAAAAAGAAGGCAAGAAAGTCCTTCTGGTCGGTTGCGATATCCGTCGTCCGGCTGCGGTCGAACAGTTGACCGTTCTCGCCCAGCAAGCTGGCGTCGATGTGATTGGACCCAATCCGGGGGAAGCGGTGCCGCAGCTTGGGATGCGGGCCCGCGACCATGCGATGAAAAATGGCCATAATGTCGTCATTTTCGATACAGGCGGCCGGTTTCAAATCGACGATGAACTTGTCGGTGAGCTGAAAGAGCTTAAAATGATGACCAACCCACAGAACGTGGTCTTGGTCCTCGACGCCGCCATCGGTCAAGAATCGGTCAGTGTGGCCGAGAAATTTAACGATGCAGTCGGCCTGACGGGTCTGATCCTCACCAAAATGGACGGAGACGCCCGTGGTGGCGCGGCGCTATCGGTGCAAGCCGTGACAAAGGTTCCGATCCACCTCATCGGTGTGGGTGAGAAAGCCGAAGATTTAGAGGCATTCCACCCAGATCGGATCGCTAACCGTATTCTCGGTATGGGCGACGTGGTTTCCTTGGTTGAAAAAGCCCAAGAAAGCTTCGACGGCGCCGAGATGGAAGGCATGTCCAAGCGCTTCCTGAAGAACCAGATGAATCTGGAAGACTTCCTCATGCAACTGCAGCAGATGAAAAAAATCGGCTCCTTAGGCAAAATCATGGATATGATGCCGGGCATGCCGAAGATCCCTGCTGACGAAAAAGCCAAGGCCATTGAGCAAGGCGAAATGCAGACGAAAAAATTTGAGGCCATCATACTTAGTATGACGGTAGCCGAACGTCGGAAGCCCGCAATCCTGCAAGCAAGCCGCCGAAAACGGATTGCCGCGGGTAGCGGAACCGAGGTCAAGGATGTCAATCAGCTCCTAAAACAGTTTAAACAGGCGCAGAAGATGACAAAAAAGATGAAAAAGTCTCAAAAAAAGTTGCTTAAGTTCGCAAAGTAGCTACGTCGATCCTTCCCGACGTTGTGTTTCGGGATATTTTTGTATTATTTGGAGAACAATTAGATGGCAGTTCGTATACGACTTCGCAGGTTTGGTAACCGCAATCGTCCGTTTTATCGCTTGGTCGCAACCGACCAGCGTAACGGCACGCGTGGACCGTACATTGAAAACCTTGGCTGGTATAACCCAGCTGAGGCGGGCATGAATTTTAATCTCAAGCTTGACCGCATTGACTATTGGGAAGGAACAGGGGCACAGCCTTCTGATTCAGCGAAGAGTCTGATCAAAAAAGCCCGCAAGTACCAGCCACGTGATGGCGAGCCTGCACCAGAGCCCTTCCCTGAAGAGGCAGGTGCTGAAGCTCCAACTCCTGTTGCTGAAAAAGCTCCGGCGGCTGAAAAAGCTCCGGCGGCTGAAAAAGCGGCTGAGGCTCCTGCGGCTGAGGCTCCTGCGGCTAAAGAAGCAAAAGACGGTGATGCCTAATGCTCGCCATTCTCGAACAGATTCTCAGCTACTTGGTTGAGCACCCGAAAGAGATGCAGATCACTCAGTTTGCAGGTCAAAAAACCGTCATCTTCGAATTGCGTTGCAACAAGAAGGACATCGGCAAGATCATTGGAAAAAACGGGAAAACCGTAAATTCCATCCGTGCCATTCTGAGTTCACTCGCTGCCCATGACGGGCAACGTGCCGTGTTTGAAGTCGTTGAGTAGAACGACTTGAGCGGGAACTCTCGCCAAACGCACCGAGAAAAACGTAGGTCATCACGACCTGCGTTTTTTTATGTCCGCTTATTAATGGGCCCCAAGTTGAGTACGAAAGACCTGAGAAAGTTCGGGGCGACGATTGCACGTTTCATATGCCAATCGCGCGACCTGTAAGCTGGCTTTAAGCGGCTATTTTAATGACGGGATGCCGTCGCGTTGCGACTCACAAATTTCAAGACACGATATAACCCCGGACTTGCGTCCGGGGCTATCAAATGACGTCGCTCCGCGACTCACCTTTGGAAATCAGATATTGATTGTGCCCATGCCTCCCCGCCAGCTTACTCCCCTTTTATCGTTCCCGGAGGGGCCGACGCCGCATAGCTCGGGATTTCAACCCCGAGAGTAGAGCCGGTAAAATTGACAGCGCCCCAGAGGTGGCGCACGCCTTCTCCTTACCCCATTTCTCAGGACCAATTAGACGGTTTCGTAGGGCGACAACCGGATCGATTTCCGCTACATTTTATTCGTAACAACCAACAACCAAGCTTCTGTCGGCGGTTGGAAACCGCCGCTCCTTGGCCTGCGGCGATTCACTTTTCGCATTGCTACCATTGGTGTCAGACACCAATGGCACTTAGTTAAGTCGATTTGTATGGAAAGGAGTTCGCTCTGCCCTGAAAAGAAAGCCGGAGGCTTGAAGGCAATTAGCCGGTCGGTGACCGAAGGGAACCACCGGAATTCATTGGGAAATAATATGAAGCGCTGGAAGCGCGGTCGGAATAGAAACCAATATGGGCGATGCCTTTCAAAAAAGCAGAGGTCAACTGATGCGTGCTCAGAATACGATTTTTAACTGAAAATTGTACGGCTTTAGCCATCTGGCGCGGTGCTGCGCCTCGCTCCGATTTCTCTCTATATACAGGGCTTATCCCTCGTTGCCTTCTCACGCCTGCACGTAACCCGGCGCTGCGGCCGCTTCGCGGCCTTGCACACGGGCTACCATATCCCGCCCACTTCGGGGCGGATTCCCACGATATTACATGACGCAGAAAATACGCTGGACCGCTTATCTAAGTGCCATTGCCCTTACACTGTGACGATGCGCTCAGGTCATCTTTCCGACTATATGCGTGACATAATTGAGCGCCACCTGAACAAACTCGAAATGCGCCACCCAACCATTTTGAATGGTCAACTTGTTTTTTGAGCGTCAAGATTCGGTGGAGAGATACCACGTCCAATTGAAGGCGACCTTTCAAAAGCATGACCTGTATGTGGTCAATCGCGAGGGTACCGGCTTGGAAGCCCTCGTCGCAGAAGAGTTTGATTGCCTAGAGCGGCATCAGCGACGTTTGAAGCGGAGCCGAATTCACGATCACCGCTCAAATCAGGTCTCTTAGGAAGGTTGCTTGGCCACCCTACACTCTTGAGATCCCAAGAAGCTCGTGCCCTATATTTCACAAGCGACCTACTGCGAAGCCGTATCTCACGCACTGGCAAGTGCTTGCCGTGAATCGCCGACATTGCAAAATCTCGTGCCGTATCGGGGTTTGCCCTATGGTTTTTGTTGGCATGTCGCCGATGTGGTTCCGGCTCAATTTGGGAGATAGTCAATACAACCAATTACAGGAAATATCATGAACAAAGCAGCTCTCTTTTTTACCGCAAAAGCGTTGTCTTCCAGCCCAAAAGGAATTCTTCGATTGGATGGGTCTCTCGCGAATATCGAAAAACGGTTTCGGAGTGTAAACTTGGTTTCGACCCTCAACCGTCGCAAGCAATTCCGAGAAATCCTGATCGAAACCCCGCTACTAAATAAATACATTTCGGGTGTACTTATTGATGAAGAGTTTCTCTATGAAGAGACGGGATTTCGTACCCGGCATGCCTATCCAGTGTATTTTGACGGTTTGATTACAGGGATCCGCGCAGATATTGGCCGACTCGAGATGCCGGAATTTCCGGGAGAGGAAGTTACCGAAGGTGTTGACGGACTTGAAAAACGTCTGGAGATGTATCGTGGACTTGGGGTTCGTTTTGCAAGTTGGAAGGCCGCGTTCGATCTGAGTGAAACACATCCGAGCGATGCCTGCATCCACCTGAATGTAGCGTTGATGGCCCGCTTCGCAAGTATTGCCCAAAAGGTCGGAATGGTTCCACTTCTGCACGTTGAAGTGCGCATCGAAGACGAACATCATATTGCCGATGTAGAAACCGCGATGAACCGAGTACTATCCATGCTCTATGCAGAACTTGCGCTGGAAAAAGTTTGGCTAAAGGGAACCTTGCTTCAAATGAACACCTTCCTACCCTGCTCCTGCCTAACCGATCAGGGCTTAATTGAACTCGTAGCGGAAACAACCTACGATTGCCTGAAGGCACAGGTACCTGAGAATGTGCCTGGGGTCTTTTTCCTCTGCGGAGGTCAACCGGTTGATCGAGCAGCAAAAGTTTTGGGAGAGGTCCGAAACTTGGCGAAAGACGCCCCTTGGTCCATCGGATTCTCATATGATCATGCATTGCAACAACCCGCAATCGAGGCATGGCAAGGAAAGCTCTCAAATCGGTATGAAGCGCAGTGTGCGCTCTATCATGCGGCTCAAGTGGCAGCAGGAGCAAATGCCACCGCCCTACCCGCATACCAAGGAAAGGAGAAAGTAACTAATTAAACGCTGGTATTAATTGCTGGCCAGAATTTCAACCATTCAAGTTAGACCGGTCAAAAAGGGGCGCCATTCATTTGGCTGCTCTTTTTTTTGTCGCGGGCATAGCGGCAGGACGCGAAGGTTGGGTGGTAAGGGAATCCCCGATTGGAGGAATCGGAACGCCACCGATTCAGCCATATCCTATAAAGATGTACATTTTTTTCATGAACAAGCTGGAGACCTCATGAAACGAATACTCATTCCCGTAGATTTTAGCCCCGTAACCGGAAAACAGTTCGATGCGCTTCGAATGCTTTCCAGTAAGGACGCTAAACTGGACGTGACCCTCCTTCACGTAGGGTCAAAGAATAGTGACTTAAACCTCAAGATTCAGCAGGCAGAATCTCAATTGAAAGAGCGAATTCAAGGAGCAGAAACCACGATTCGCACCCAGGTGCTACAGGGGAAACCCGCAGAAATCATTCTAGCCGAAATCGAAGAAAATCGACCCGACTTGGTCATTGCGGGGACGCAACGCCATGGAATCACCCACGAGTTCATCTTAGGTTCCGTGGCTAGAAAGCTTATGCAAAAATCACACGCCCCATTGCTGATGGTATCAACCAAAACTCTGATTGGCCGACACAGGCTGAAAAACCTTCTGGTTCCGATCGATTTTTCAAAAAGATCAAACCATGCGATAGAGATAGCGGCGAAGTTAAGTCAGACGTATGACTGCAAGGTCAATTTAATACATGTCTGCATGTCGGGTTCTAAAAGAGGGGGAGGAACCATTCCGCTTGAAGCGGTTGATGCGCTTCGATTGGCCGCAGAGTTTAAGCTACTCGACGTGCAGCGAAATATGAAATGCAACCCAGATCGGGTCGTTTCGAATGTTCGCTTTGGCCGCCCCGCCGAGGCGATCAAATCCGCAGCGGCATTTCATGCCACAGATTGGATCATTCTTGCTTCGCAGGGGCATGGCCCGGCTTTCGATCTTTTTGTCGGGTCAGTGACCCACGCGTTAATGCGCAAGGCAGCTCGCCCTTTATTAATCGTTACCCCCTCATGTAAGGTAACACATTTTTCTCAATCCAACACCGCTGAGGTATCTGCATGAAAATATTGGCCCTAATGGACTTTTCCGAAACGACCACCGCCCTCGCAAAGGTGATTACGAAGCAGGCACAACATGAAGTAAGACAGGTTAGGCTACTACACATCCTAGACCTAATCGTGCGGCCAAATTCCCTTGGGAGTTTAGATGCCTGCTCCAATCATCTCGCAAAACGGAAAGAATTGATGCGGACTTGGGTGACAAAAATCGCCCCCGAACTTCCGAATGAAGTGGAGATGCTCCACGATGTGATGATTGGAGATATCAAAAAATCGGTCCGCGAAATTCTGGCCGAATACGGGCCGGATGACCTCATCATCATGGGCTCACATGGACATGGAAAAATTTATGATGTATTGATCGGTTCCTGCGCTTCGACGGTTCTCCGGCACAGCCAAAGTCCCGTGTTATGTATCCCTTCGCGTGCACTAGAGTACGGCGATGTTCTTGTCGAAACAGAAATTTATCGCATTCCAACAGAAGCACACTCAGAAGAGGAAGAGACCCCTTCAGAATGACGGCGGCGAATACGCTAGTGATTAATGCAGGTTCAAGTAGCTTGCGAGTCGTTCTGTTTGATCCGGATCTGACACCTTTGTTCGAGGCCCATGCGGAACGACTTGAAACAGAATCTGCAATGCTACACTGTGGTGAAAAGGCGGCAACAAACATACCAATGCTTGATGCCGTTTCCGCGATGGAGTTGGTCAACGAAAACATTCTGAAGCTCCGCTTAGAAGTCGACGCTATTCTCTACCGCTTTGTTCACGGAGGAACGCTTTACTCCGCTCCGGTACCATTGACATCAACGGTACGAGATGACTTGTCGGAAATCATTCACTTGGCTCCTAACCACCTCCGTGCGAGTCTGGCGGTGGCAGAGGCGATGGCGTACCGCTATCCATACCAAGAGCATGTGGCTATGTTTGACACCGCGGCTTTTACCGACCTGCCATCCGTTGCCACCGAGGTGCCTTTGCCGAGAGATTTTCAGGCTCGGTGTGGCTTCCGACGCTTTGGCTTTCACGGCTTCAGCCATTTGTCTTCAATGCTTGCCATGCGTCAAAAAGGTGGGGGAAATCGCGTGCTAACCTGCCACCTCGGAAACGGTTGCTCGGCCACCATTTGGGATCAGGACCAGGCGCTAGAGACCTCCATGGGATACTCGCCTGCGGAAGGCTTGATGATGGGCAATCGATCCGGGTCCCTGGATCCAAACCTGGTGATCGATCTTATCCACGAACTGAATGGAGACCTTCACCGAGCTCGTGAAATTCTCAACAACGAAAGCGGGATGACAGGAATCTGCGGCCTTTCTGATATGCGCGATATTCTGACTGCCATCGAGATGCAGGATGAATCTGCGGTGGACGCACTCAATCTGTTTGTTCATCGGGCCGCCCTCCTTCTAGGTGGCTTCATCACCCTTGCGGGCGGGGTAGACGCGCTCGTCTTTAGTGGTGGGATTGGAGAGCATTGTGCTGAAATCCGATACCGTATTTGTCAGCATTTCAAGTGGATGGGAATGTCGCTGGATGAAGAAGCCAACCGCAAAGGAGAAGAAACCCTACATGCCTCGGATTCATCCATTACCATTCACGTATTACCTGCGGACGAAGAACAAACCATGGCGAGGATGTTTCTGAAGGAAATGGACGTGTGATGAAAGTGGGCCTCCATTCGATCAGGGTATCCCCTACCTTAACCCGCGTCAGGACCATGAATGCAAAGCCGTGCTGCATGTGCGAAGATCGAAAGACCAAGAGAAAGAATACCCAATGCCAACTTTAACCAAAACGTTTACTGAAAATATTGAGTTCGCTGATCATTGTATAGAGATCGCCTGGTTACTTGAGCAGCAAAGCGCCAACCCATATCGGGTTTTGGCGTGGAAAGAGGCAGGGGTAGCCATCCGTGACCTACCGTTTTCCATCATTGAACGACTGAAAGAAGGTGGAGAATCTGAATTGGTGGCCCAACCACACATTGGTAAACGCATCGCAGGAACCATCGCCGAGTTCTCCAATACTGGTCGCATCCGCCTGCTAGAATCCTTACGGGGCGAGGCGGGGACAGAAACGATTCTCCGCTCCATCCCAAGCATCGGGCCACAACTGGCGCACCGCCTGCATGAAGAACTGGGCATCGAATCTCTCCCGGAATTGGAACTGGCTTTGGAGGATGGGCGCTTACTCGGCCTCAGCGGATTCGGTCCACGCAGAATTCAAGCGATCCGGAACGGCTTGGGCATGTTCATGAAAACGTATCGGAAACCGGAAGGCCCTCGAGGCACCCCACCTCAAAATGAAACGCTTTTGGCCCTCGACCTAGAATACCGAGAAAAAGCAACAAACGGTTCCCTACATAAGATCAAGCCACGGCGCATGAATCCCGAGGGGGCGACCTGGCTGCCCATTTGGCATGTCGATCGCGACGGCTATCACTTTACCCTACTCTATTCCAATTCGGCGACCGCGCACCGGGCTGGTAAGACCAAAGATTGGGTGGTGATCTTTTATGAAAGTACGTCCTCGAGCGGTCAGGTAACCGCGATCACCTCTTCGCAGGGCACGACCAAAGGTCAGAGAGTCATCCGAGGCCTTTAACCCAGCGTCTAATTCTGAATCCACCGAAAGCCATCTCGCCATGAAAATGAAAATTCTTATCCCTATCGACTTTTCCGACGTCACTTTCCGGCAACTGGAAGCGGTTCGCCCCTTTGCCCTTCAAGAAGACATCGAAATAGAACTCCTTCATGTTCACCATGTGGATGCTCACCGCTTCCCCTTTGTAAAATCCAAAGACGGATTTAGCATTGAGGAGCAGCATCGCTTGATGAAACTCCATCTTCGAAATCTCAACATGCTATTGGGCAAGGAGACAAACATCCAAACCCGGTTTGTTAACGGAAAACCAGTTCGGGTCATTGTGGACCGCGCGAAACAGTTTGATCTAATCATCGTGGGAAACCAAGGACACGGAGCAAAACATCCACAGGTTTTTGGATCGGTGGCCCGGGCCATTTTCAAGAAAGTTAAAATCCCGGTTTTGGTGGTTCCTTTGAATGGCGAACGGCCCAAAGTCCGTATCGCAGATATTACAATGGGGGTCGACTTTGGGCCCGAGACCTCAGCCCTCGGCAAAATGGCCATCGGCTACGCCAAACGTTTTGGGGCAAAATTACATCTCGTCAGTGTGCTTACGACCATGGATCTCCTCGCTGAAACCCCGGCTCTCATCAGCTCGGCCAAGGATATCCGCCATCAACTTCGCCAGAGCAACGAGCGGCTATCTAAGGTCCGGCAGGAGGTCTCTCCGGCGAGCACGGAACCAGATGATATTGAAATCACCTGCGAAGTTGATTTCGGAGATCCAGCGGAACAGTTACTAGAGATCGCCAAAAGGGTCGAGAGCGACTGGATCCTCATCGGCACTCATGGTCATGGCATGGCCTACGACCTCATCATGGGCTCTACCACGGAACAGATCTTACAAGAAGCGGATTGTCCGGTCCTCCTAATTCCAGCCATAGAGAAAAAAGCTAAACACAAACGCGAGGGGAGCAAGGTCTCCTCCCAACTACACCTGACCTAATCGCCTTCAAACCAGCGGGAGGGCTGGCTGGCCCTGTAATGAGGGAATCCCCGACAAGAGCTTCGGGGTGACTACCGGTAGAAAATAGGGAAGTTAAAAACCATTATCTAATCAACGAAACTTGCACTCAATAGGAATAGAAAATGAATCAAGAAATACTTGCATACACCGCACGCGCACTTGTTGCCCCTCCCAAAGGGGTTCTTTCATTAGATGGTGAATCAGCCTGCCCAGATGGAGAACTCTTTAACGGGGAGTTTTGCCGCCTCTTACTGAAAGCCCCGTTGAGCAACAGCTGTATTTCTGGCGTCGCATTGCCGGCAGAGACATTTTTACAACTGGCGCATGACGACTGGCCAAACAAGGAATACTTGAATCAACCGGGAACCATTATCGGAGTTCGTGCGGACCAAGGCCAGATTGAGCTTCCTGAATATCCTGATGAGTCTTGCACAGAGGGAATCGACGGCCTCACCGAACGCCTGACAACCTACCGAAAACGGGGAGCGCATTTTGCCTGCTGGAAAAGCATCTTCCGCTGTGGAGAAGGATTGCCAAGCAAAGGCTCCGTGAAGCGGAATGCAGAATTAATGGCACAATTTGCTTTAACATGTCAGGCCACCGATTTGGTTCCGATGGTCCATATGGAAATAGATGCGGAAGGGCCTGTGAACCTCGACGAGATTCTCCTGCAAACCGACCGGATTCTCAACGACGTATTTGCCGCCTTTGCCAAACAAAACGTGTGGCTGAAGGGGGTTCTGATCAAAATGAACATTCCCGGTATCGGGCCCTATTGCCCTCAACCGGTCCGTGAATCAGAAATCGCTCTCGCTACGTTAGAGGTGTTGAGGGCGCGAGTTCCCGAGGATGTTCCCGGCATTCTCTTCACCTCAGGAGGACGTGACAGTGAATCAGTTGAGCAAATCATCGAGCTCTTTGAGCGGTTGAGTATATCCGATCCTTGGCAAATTACCTTTGCATTTGGGAGAGCGCTGAGCCAGGCTGCGGCAACGGAGTGGCACGGTCGGAAGGCCGACATCCCAAAGGTGCAAGCCGCATTCCTGGATCAGGCTATGGCATTTCGTGAGGCCCGATGCGCGGGAATCACGGTCAACACCTGAATCATCCCTCAGACTGCTCCATCCACCGAGCAGCGGTGGTAACAAGCTCGGCTGCATTTTTAAGGCCGAGCTTATCTTTGATGTGCGCCCGATAGGTTTCGATCGTTTTCACACTGAGGTGGAGGTTTTCGGCAATTTGACGAGTCGTTTGCCCAGAACCCAGTTGCTGAAATACTTCCAACTCGCGGTCGCTAAGCAGATGAATACCGCCACGGGTTTCTTGGATACCTGCAGCTTTTTCGAGAAAGACATCGTGCATATCCTGACTCACATAGATTTTTCCTTTGCAGAGTCGCTCAATAGCCGTGACCAGATTGTTGGAGAGTTCTTTTTTCATGATGTAGCCATTGCCACCGGCCTTGAGTACCCGCTCGGCATACAGAGACTCTTCGTGCATCGACATCACAAGAATCGGAAATTCATAGTCGAAAGCACGCACATCTTTTATCAACTCAAGCCCACTACCTTTGCCGAGGGTGATGTCAAAAATTGCGAAATCAGGAGCCTCTTCCTGAATGATTTTCATGGCTTCGCTAACGCCACCAGCTTCTTGGGCAACCCGAAACCGAGGGTCGAGTTCCAACATGCCTTTTAGGCCCTGACGAACTACCGGATGGTCATCCACGATGAGGATACGAATACCTTTTTCTAACTGCTCTTCAGAGATCATACTGTTTGATTATTGAGGGATGGGACATTGGCAGAGCACCGTGGTGCCATTGCCTCGGGAGGAGGATAAAATTTCGAGTTTACCGTTAAGCAACGAGGCGCGATGTCGCATGCTGTAAGTGCCAATCCCAGATTGGACGGCGCTAGGATCGAAACCACAACCATTATCATGGATTCGTAATTCTAACTCGTTCCCGACTTTACGAAGCTGTACCTTGATCTGACTAGCCTGGCTGTACTTCCCCGCATTTGACATCGCTTCCTGCGCGATACGATACATCTGAAGTGCAGCATCTTCATCTAGACCGGTGGTTTCGAGGTCACTTTCAAAAATGACCGGGATGCCAAATTGAACCGCCTGTTGGGTAGACCATTCTCGCAAGGAGTGAACCAATCCGTTGTCCTGCAGCGCAACCGGATACAACCCTTGAGCAAGTCGTCGAGACTCATTCACGGCATCATGGGCAACCCGAACCAAGTCCTCGGCATCGCTGGCCAAATCCGGTTGCTGCTTGGAAATTTTTGCGTGCAGGGTGGTCCCCATGAGGGTCAAAGCGGTTAGCTGCTGAGCAAGCACGTCGTGAAGGTCTTGGCCAATGAGGGCGCGCTCTTTTTCGGAATGTTCGGCCATCGCCCGTTGCATCGCCTTTTCTTGGGTAAGATCTCGTAGAATCCCGACATAGTGATGCTCGGATCCGGATTCCGCATCGTTGACCGAAAGGTGCAAAGGAAAGGTGGTGCCATCTTTGCGACGGCCAGAAACTTCGCGACCAATTCCGATAATTTTAGCGTGTCCCGTCCGTTTATAATTTTGCAGATAGCGATCATGCTCCCGCTGGTATGGATCGGGCATGAGCATCTTCACATTTCGTCCGAGCATCTCAAAAGAGGAATATTGGAACATCTGCTCCGCTGCAGCATTGCACATACGAATCAGGCCATACTCATCAATCACAATGATCGAGTCGAGGGCGGCCTCAATAATCGCACGTAAATCCGATTCACGGCTTTCAAGGTTCGCCAGCATGCGCCTCCGTTCGGAAACGTCACGGACAATGCCGGCAAACACCCGCCGGCCTTTATAGGAGGCCTCACTGATCGCGAGATCCAAGGGGAACGTCATCCCATCTTTATGAATCCCATCCACTTCACGACCAGATCCAATAATACGGGCCTCGCCCGTTGCACGGTAACGCTCCAGATAGCCATCGTGATGCTCCCGATAGGGTGACGGCATGAGCATTTTCACGTTTTGACCAATCATTTCTGATTCCTTATGCCCAAACATAGAGGTCGTCGCCGGATTCGCCGCGAGAATCAACCCCATCTCATCAATCAGGATGATCCCATCTACGGCAGCTCCAAACACCGCTTCTAAAAAAAGTTCCGCATCTTGCTCCATACCAATCAGTGTCTAAGGTTTACGGCTTGGTTGCAAGCTTTCAGCGTTCTGAGAATCTCCTATCATGATCGAGCACGAAGGTAACATCGGTCAAAAACAGGACCTATCAGGGGCTTTTCCTGATAGCGCATAGGGGATTCCCTGATGAATGGTGACGCCTTCATCACGCATGTTCGCGACCGTCACTTCGCGGTATTATATCGGCATGAAAACAATCATGTTCAGCACCCGCCCCCACGATCAAGAAAGCTTTATTACGGCGAATCACTCGTTGTCCGGAGGTCCTCTCGAAATCGACTTTATTGTAACTCGCCTTGGCCCCAAGACCACCTGCCTAGCCAAAGGATATGACGTTGTCTCCGTCTTTGTGAACGATGAGGTTGATGCGGGCATGATCCAAGATCTTTGGGACGGTGGAACCCGGTTGTTGGCGCTTCGGTCTGCGGGGTTTAACCATGTGGATTTGGAGGCCGCGAATGACATCGGTATGGTGGTTTGTCGCGTCCCCGAATATTCCCCGCATGCGATTGCCGAACATGCGATCGGATTGCTCCTCACGTTGAACCGCAAACTTCACCTCGCCAACGCTCGCGTACACCATGGTGACTTTCGCATTGATGGCCTGATGGGGTTTGACCTGTACGGGACCACAATCGGTGTGATTGGCACCGGAAAAATCGGCGCATGCTTCTGCAGAATCTTGCAGGGGTTTGGAGCCAATATTCTCGCGGTTGACCCAGAGCCCAATCCCGAGCTCCCAGTGGAATATGTTTCAATAGAACGCCTTCTGAGCGAAAGCAGAGTGATCAGCCTGCACTGCCCATTGCTTGAGGAAACCCGCTATTTGATGGATTCGGAGGCGTTGGACAAAATGCAACCCGGTGCGGTCATTATCAATACCGGTCGTGGCGCGCTTTTGGATACCACGGCAGTGATTGCAGCACTCAAGTCTGGCCATATCGGGGCACTTGGGATCGATGTCTATGAAGAGGAGAGCAATCTCTTCTTCCAAGATTTTTCCGAACAAATTCTCCAAGACGATGTATTCGCCCGCCTGATGACGTTTCCGAATGTATTCATTACGGGTCACCAGGGGTTTTTCACCGAGCAAGCGGTTTCCAATATCGCGACCACCAGTCTTCAAAGCATTGAGGCCTTCCTCATGGATAGGGGATGCCCACACCGCGTGGAGACCAACATGCCAAACCAAAAGCAGGAGGCCGATGCATCCGAGAATGAACACCTTTCGGTATAAGGGATGCACCTACCTCGGCTTCGGTCGGTCACCCGATAGGATTTGAACCGGTTTTAATGCATCCTAAATTCAATCTAACAAAGGGACATGATGTACCACATCCTCGCAGCAATTGATCACGATCTACCCACGATATTTGTAAAAGAGATCGCCCGACAGCTGGCTAAAGCTACGGGTGCTAACCTCCACTTTTTTCACGTGGGCAATCCCAACCAAAACCCTAAAAAGGAAGAGCGCTGGCTTGAAGACGTTAGACATGTCCGAGGGATCACATCTGATCGAATTCATGCGGGCTTTTCAACCGGAGACCCCGCTACCTGTATCCTAGCAGAGTCCGAACGGATCCGCGCCGACTTAATCATTATGGGCCGGACCATTGAACTTGGCCAATCCAATCGAGTGCATACCGTTGACCGAGTAATTCAGCGAGCAACAAGCCCCGTCATGGCAATTCCTGTGGCGGTACCTAACATGTCCACCAAGAAACTGGGCAACGACAACCAACCCCTTCCCGTAACGGAATCCGGAGAAAAACAATGAGTATTACAGAATGGGAAAGCCTGTTAGGCTGGAGCGCTGCATCCAACTACCTCCTCCTCTTTATTTGGTTCATTTGCTTCAGTCAGTTCCGTGAGTCCCTTTACCGCATGCATTCTCAATGGTTCGCCCTGCGACCGGAGACGTTTGACGCAGTTCACTACGCAGCAATGGCAGCCTACAAACTCCTGATCTTCTTTTTCGCGCTCATTCCTTATCTGTATTTTCGACTTGCAGCCTAAACACCTCCCCTTCTTCTAAACGCTCCTTATCCCCCCCAACCCACGGACACCCCATGAGCTATTGCATCCTTCTCCCCATTGATTTTAGTAGCGTCACTGAACGACAACTCGATGCCGCAAAATTGTTTTCAAAATCCTCCGAAACGGAGCTGACCCTCATTCATGTTGTGACTCCTAGCAATCTGCTCAATCCAGGTCGCAAGCAGAGAGCCCAAGAACAAATCAAAGAAGCCCGAACGCAAATGGACCGAATCGTACGCGGATTAGGGGCTGACCTAAAAGGGCTCAATTCGAAGGTTAAAGGTCTTGTCGTTGAAGGCGATGTCCTAAAAAAACTGCAAGAAGAAATCGAAAATCAGAAACCCCAAATTTTGATTCTGGGAGCTCACTCGCATGTCGGGTCTTTTGACTTTCTTTTCGGCTCCGTTGCTCAACAGGTGGTTTCCAAATGCACCGTTCCCATTTTGGCCGTACCCCCTGAAGGTCCGTCATTGGAGTCGGTCGAACAGGTAACGGTGGGAGTCGATTACAGTGCTGAGGCGAGCGAGTTAATTGATATCGCAGATCAATTCGCTGTCCAATTAGGAGCTCGATTGTATGCCGCACATTCAAGCGCCGCGGCTGAACTCTTCCAGACCGGCATGTACTCTTCCGACCTTGCCAATGAATCGTATGACTCGGTGATCAGCTCCGCGCAGTCCTTCCTCGAAGAGCTGGTTGAGAAACAAGCTCCAAAATTGAGAGCCTGGGCCATGAACTCCGAGGTCTTGACGGGGCACCCCACGGAGGCTCTGCTTGACTATTGCGAGGAGAACGGTCCCGGAGTTCTTGTCTTGGGAACGCGGAGCCACAGCCCCATATATCGGGCGACGCTCGGCTCCTTTGCAGGGAGAATCGTTCGCGAGGCGAAGGTCCCCATTTTACTGGTGCCTTTTCGTAATCATAAATCAACCCAGCAACCCATGGCCGCATTTAACCCTGGCCGCCTTTAGCCCATGCAAAGAACTACAATGAAAACAAAGATACCAGCCTTCCTCATTCTCGCTAGTGGCTGCGCCCTCGTCACCCTATTTGCACACGGTTGCCGTACCTCCAATCAAGCCTCAAGACAGACGCCACAAGCCAGCGGAGGGATCCTTTTTGAGATCCATTGTTCGGCCTGCCACGGTGAAACGGGCGGTGGAGATGGCCCCGGTGCCATTGGGTACTGTATTCCGCCACCGGATCTCAGAACCATTACCATCCGTCGCGGCGGACTCTTCCCCGAACAAGAACTATGCGATATCATTGATGGACGAAAATATATCGCGGCCCACGGGATGCGCCAAATGCCGTTTTGGGGAACACCGAGCCTCGACAGTTCAAACCAACCCGCAGCCCATCGGGAATCGCTAGGAAGAGAAGCGATCGCGGAACTCGTCACCTACATCCGGACCATGCAACGGTAGGGGTTAACGTCCTAACCCGCCGATGAATTCCGAAAACCTTCCTCCTCCTTACCCGGTACGAATCCCCCCCCAAATAAAAGCTACTCATCCTAGCCTCGACAGGAACCTCCCCAAAAAAAATATGACCCCCTTCACATGCATCCACCGCTTGAGCCTGATTTTACGACTCACCACCCTTTTCGCAGCATCGATTTGCTTTGGACAGGACCTGCCCACCGTACCGGCCGACCAAGCCACCACCAATTCCCTTTCTCTTTCTTCTCCTGCAGAACCTAGCCTGACCGCCCCGAAAAAGGTGATCCTCAATCCCAAAGGAGGATTTTTATGGAAGCCGGTCAGCTCAAGTGATGGCAAATTGGTCGTCCTCCTTCCGGCTTCCTTCACCGGCCACACCGTTACGAACTCCAGCACCATCTTCAGTGACTCGGCCTGTAAAATCATGCACCCCCTCGGAGATGGTCGGTATGCAGGCGTGCACAATGATCATCGCGAACACTTCCGGTTCACAGTTCCCGGTGAGCGCTTCAAATCAGCCGTCTGGTTCAGTGTGATCCTTAAAGATGGTCGACGGGTGGTTTATGAAATCGCTCAGCCAAGTCTTCGAAGCGAACGATAACCCAGAATCTTCCAGGTTGTTTGACGCAGCATTTAAGATCAGGGAATCCCCTAGTTTACCTACCTCCGGATACCCGATTCGGAATTCTCAAGCGTTGCTCTAAGGTAGAACCAGTTAAACGGACTCCCTATGAGCTTTACCATTTTAATTCCCATCGATTTTTCAGAAGTCACAGAACTCCAAATAGAGTCTGCCATTCCATTCTGCCGCGCGAAGGGCGTGGAAATTCTGCTTCTTCACCTGCTTGAACCAAACCGATGGACCGAACAGCCTCGGAAGAAACAGGAACAAGATGGATGTGACCCGGTAGAACGAATCGAAGTTCTCCGAGCCAAACTGGATGCTAAAATACAAGGACAAGCCAACGTAACGGCAAAAGTGAAGGTGGGATCCCCGGCCGACACGATCCTGTCACAAATCCACAGCACCAAGTCGGATTTGGTGATTCTGGGCTCACAGAATCACCCCCCACTACTCTCAACGATATGTGCAGGGTCTGTGGCTCGAAGCCTGCTGTTAGCGAGCCCCGTGCCGATCCTGCTGGTCCTTCCAGGCGCAGATCCTCTCCCTCCGGTGCTTCAGCAGATCACTCTGGGAGTCGACTTTGGGCCATCAACCGGAACCCTATTGCATCAAGCCGAGGTGTTGGCGCGCCGTGTAGGAGCAAACCTACGAGCAGTTCATATCACGCGCCCTCCAAAGCATTTGCGCTACCACCACGACCGCAATCCTACTCCGGAGGACTTGACCAAAGTTAAGAAGATAGAATCGTACGGAAAGACGAAATTCCGCCGCCTTCTCAAGTTCGAGGAATTGACCGCTGAGGATTTTGATTACGCTGTTGAAGTAGGTGAGTCTGTACCCAAGCTCCTCGAATTAGGCACTCAGAGTGACCTTCTTATATTGGGCTCGCATGGCCACGGTCGCTGTTTTGACCTCATTATGGGATCGGTATCCCGCACAATGATTCAAAAAAGCAAGCGCCCGGTACTGATTGTGCCGGTCGGCGTCTCTCAGGAAAAAGCCGAGGTTCCCTATCCACGAGTCGCTTCACTTTAACCTCTATTCATCACTTTAACCACTATTCAACTCCATTTTATCCACACGATAAACCCTCATCATGATGAAACACTCGCTCCCTCAAACCACCAATCTTCCAGATCTTAAGGCCTCCATTTAATCAACGCGCAATACCATCCCCTGAAAAACGAAAGCATCGCTATGAATATTCAAAATATCCTCATCCCGCTGGACCTTTCCGATAACGATTCGAAACAATTGCAAGCGACCCGCCTGATGGCATCTTGCTCAGATCTTGTCAGAGTGGAATTGCTCCATGTCCAACCCATGTACGCTGAGAGCGATATCATAGCCAAAACTCGAAACGAGTTGGAAAAGGCCCAGATCGACTTGATTAAATTGCTGGATAATCCCGATATCGAGGTCAACCAGTCGGTTCGGTTTGGAGAACCTGCGGCCGAAATATTGCAGGTCATGGACGAAACCGACACCGACCTGGTTGTTTTGAACTCTCATGGGCATGGTGCAGCCTACCATGCATTCATTGGCTCAACGGCCCAGCGCCTTCTTCGCGACATCAGCACACCTGCACTAATTCTTCCAAAACAACTGAATCGCATACCTTCGGAGCTCTCCCAAATTTCGGTGGGTGTGGATTTCGGCCAAGGAACCAAAAAGCTGGTTTTGGAAGCCGAGATGCTGGCAAAACGCTGCGAAGCTTCTCTGCATTTCATTCATTTAAGAAACCCGCCGGATGCCTTAACTGGCGCAGGCCTGACCGCAGATTTTACTCCTCAACTCATACATGAAGCGATCCTCGAAGGAATGAAAAGTAACATAATCAAGATTTCCGAAACACTTGACCCAGAGCTAGTTCATCATGCGACCTTCCAAGCAGAGTTTGGAAATCCCGCAAAAGACCTCGTTCTAGAATGCGCCAAATCCGGAAGTGACCTCATTCTAATCGCCTCCCACGGCCACGGAAGAACCTTTGACCTTTTGATCGGCTCTGTGGCTCAAGGTATTATTCAACGCTCCTCTCTACCCGTTCTTCTTATGCCTTCCGATAAAGAGATGGAATGAAACGATCACCAGTGAAAGCGTATCCTGAGCTCACCTCAGCGCGAATCGATTAAGGGGCCAAGAAGCCCTTAAAAAACCTCTGGAACATCAAAACCGAGAACTCCAATGAAACCTACATTACAAAGAAGCTCATCTTTCACGCTCCCAATCAAAAAGGCAGCCGTCCCTCTTGCCGCTCTATTAGCCGGAGGGGCGACTACATGCCTCACCCTCCTCATGGGCTGTCAAACGCACCTGCCAAATCTAGATAAGGATCGGGAGACCCTTCTGGATGCCGATAGTGAAATTAAATCGATGGGGCACGCTCTCTATCTCCAATCCTGTAGCGCCTGTCATGGGACCCAAGGCAAAGGCAAAGGGCCCGTCGCCTCAAATTTTCGCACCCTGCCTCCCGATTTGACCCAATTTACCCGACGGCGCGGTGAATTTCCGTTCATGGAAGTTTTGGAAATAATTGATGGGAGCCGGCCAGTCAAATCCCACGGAACACCCTCCATGCCCGTCTGGAGCAAAATCTACACCCGAGCAGCCAAAGAAGCAGAAATGGAAACCCCAGACCTCATCGGGGAAACATCGATTTATGCCCTCACCCGCTACATTGAATCCATTCAAGAGCCCGCAAAAGAAATCGGAGATCAAATGTGAGCATGAAGCAAAGCTTCAACGTTCCGCAGTGGAGCAAAGGTACCCTAGGGTGCCGTGGTCGGACGGTGCGGATGATATGGTTTTTTCTTAGCTGCGCCGCTCTCGCTCTTTGGCTTGTGGTACTCATGCCCAATCGATTTACAACCTGGTGGATGTGGTTGCTTTTACCCATCCTTCTCTGGAACATCCGTAGTGGGTATCGAGGCTGGAAGAGCGGCGTTTGTAGCTTGCGAAGTCTTGGGATTCCTACACCGTTTTGAAGTGGCGAATCTCTCAGCTCTCAAGGCCAACCGCGTTGCATTGATGACAGACTCGCAAGACTGATGGCCGCGGACAGGATGGGCATGACGTTTGGCTGACCGTGACATGTTCATGTCAGAGCTGATCGATTCGATTCGACACTGATAAACCAAGGTCATCCCTCTGTGCCACCGAACATGAACCTAACCGACAATGCGACTTTTATTCCTGCCCTCACCAAGAGGAATAATGGCGATCGGACAGATGGCTCCCTCGCATAGCCGATCGCTGATGCTTCCGATCAACATGTCCTCTAAGGTACGTTTGTTGTCTGATCCCACCACTACCATTCCCCCTCGAAGGGTGTTTGCTTCCTTGAGAAGTTCGGGGATCACATAGCCCTCCACCGCCTTCAGAATGAAGCGAGCATCGGGAAGTGGAGCAACGCCTTTGAGAGTTTCGAGTTTTTCCTGGCAGTCCTTTTTACGGGTATCTGGATGAGGACGGTATTCTTCGGCCATACTAGCCTCGATCGGCTCGAAAACATTGAAAACCTCAATATTCGCGTCCAAGATTCCGGCGAGGGCGGCTGAAGCCGCCGCAAACTCGACCGTTTCCGGCCCTAGATCTACCCCTGCAACGATGTTCCGCATGCAGGCGTGGGTTCCGATTGTCTCTTTAGGGACAAGGATAACAGGGACTCGGATCTTTCCGACTAGGCTCCGCGAAGTTGAGCCGACTAGGAAATCATATGCATGACCGTGACGGTGCGTACCAAGAATAATAAGATCGTAATCCCCCTCCTCAGAGGCACGGAGAATTTCCGTCGCAGGGTCCCCCGTCAGACTGAGGGTTTCGATCTCCGCAGGATTGTCGTCGAGTAAAAACGCAAAATCAGTCGCGGCCAGATTCAAGGCCTCAAGCGGTGAAGAGAGGTCTACCGCCGACTCCTTATCACCTGGCAACAGATCAACCTCCCCAGGCACCACGTGCACGAGCGTCACCTTGACGTCATTGTGGCGGCAGATCACCTCACCGATTTTCAATTGGAGGGGAGAGAGTTCAGAAAAATCAAGAGGAATCAAAATGTTGAGTTTCATGGCGTGGCCTTTCAATTAGAATTCGGTCTGTATGGGTTAGGTTAATGTAGCTGTTTCGGCGAAGGCGTTGGAGGTAAAATAGAAAGTGGCTTTTTCCATGCTGATTTCCTGTTTATTGCTCATGGAATTAGTTTCGCCTATTTGAAGTAAATTGCCGATCGGTGCAGGCCCATGTCCGGGTATAGGGTAATTCCCTATGAGCTGGTGACATCCGCATCCAAGAGGGCGGGATGGATTTCTGCGGTTGGGTCAAGTCTGGATAAAGCGGTAAAGTCTGCCATCGCTGCGAACTCGGATCTCCAAACCCAAGTCGTCGGGGTCAGCATGTAAATCTGAGGCACGCAGGCGGAGGGCTTCCCGAAGAAGGCTCTGGGTCGGTTCCGAACAAGGATCGAGGCGTTTGAAATCCATGGGCTTCTCTTTGGTTAGCGTCAGTGGTCAGTGGTTGTTTTGGTTGAATGAAGGTTCGAGGAACCATGCCATCTTTCTCAGATGCTTTTCATCAGGCAGGCATCTGGCTCGGATCATCAGGGGGACCCTGATACAACGGGATAAATCCCGTTTCGACAAAGCGGATTGAAATCCGCGCCACCTTAGTAGGATCCATCATTCCGCAGAAGAAGTGATGCGCCGCAGGCCAAGGAGCGGCGGTTTCCAACCGCCGACAGTGGCAACCACCTCGGTTGAACTTCAGCATCAGGGGAACCCTGATAAGGATGAGGGTTACCCTGAAAAGGAAATGTGGCGGCTACCCGATATTTCTAGGGTCTGTTTGGAGCTACCTTTGTCCCATAGCAAATCCCAATAATCCCGCTGAAAGAACCTGACCATGAACGAAAATACCCCCATCCTTGGTGGCTGCTTCGCTGCCATATTCCTCTACTTGGTTTGCCTTACCCTCATCCTCATCCTCACCCTCATCCTCTGGAACATCCAAGGATAGCGTGGGTGACGACGATGTGTACATTGTAGTATCCGCCGCTTCGGTATCCCGACCCATTCTAATTCACTCGTATTAAACGCGCTTCATCCAATTGGAGATCCACATGAAGAAACACCATATCCTTGTCCCCGTTGACTTTTCGAAGGTCACCGACGAGCAAATCAACTACACCGTCAGCAACATCCAAGAACCTGCTAAGACTCGGGTATCCATCTTGCATGCCGTGCAACCCTATCCGCCGATGTATTTTGACGACACCTATATCCTCGCAGTGGAAGAACCAAACATCACTCCTTATGTAGAGAAGACCACCGCCCTAGCAAAAGAACTAAGCGATCAGCTTCCTGGGGTAGAGGTAAATCCGAAGGTCGTGCTTGGCCGTGCCTATTTTATGATGCGTAAATTCCTCCTCGAAGGTGAAATTGACGAGGTAGTCATCGGCTCACACGGGCATGGGGCTCTCTTTGACCTAGTCTTCGGATCAGTGACTGCAACCACGATTAAATATGCGGACTGCCCCGTCCATATCCTCCCTGCCCAAGGCGGTGCCACAACCAACTCAAACGAAACCATCCTCGCCTTTGTCGATCTTTCAGAAAATTCTGTCGATGTACTCAAGGCGGCTTTGCGGGTTGCACAACGGAGCGGAAAGGCTGTCCGAGCCGTTTACGCAGAAGATACGAGCAGTACCTTTGCAATGACCGGCTATTCCGACCTGTACAAATTTCAACAACTACGACGTGGAAGTCTCAGCGCTTTACTGAGGAAGATCCAAGAGGAAGCAGTCGAAGAGGTAGCCGGCACCTGTGAGTTCGCAGTAAGGATCGGCCCCCCTATCGAGATGCTCCAACTGGAAATCAAGCTGCTAAATCCGGCGTTGGTTGTCATCGGGGCGCATCGCAATGGCGCCTTCCACGACCTTGTTGTGGGCTCAGTGAGCCGCGCGATCTTGAAAAAAATCGAGCTGCCTGTGCTCGTGGTCAACACCGATTCATCGGAGGGGCAACCCAAAGCTCATACCGAGGCGGAGGAAAACGCCAGCCTTCTCGCACCCTAAGAGCAGCCCAAAAGCAAGCGGCCCGAGACTCGGTCACATCGGGAAGGCCCTGATACCCTTGTCCGAAATCGACCTGATCCACAAAGCCGAACCTCCATGCGATCCTACTCTCATGAAGAAGATGAACCCCTTCCCAAAAGGTAAACACCATGAAAACAAAACAAACTAAAACTGGTATTTGGATGGATGGTCGAGAAGCCATCATTATTGACATCGTTGACCATAAGACAACAGAGCGCAACATCCAGTCGAACGTGACCTTTCAGCAACCTCACGGAGGCTACGGAGGATCTGACAAACATCTCGCCCAAGACGCCCGGCCAGACGACAAATACCTGCGCCGCCAAAAGAAGGAAATGGCCGTATATTTCAAAGAGGTCATTGCCGCAACCCGCGAATCCGATGCATTAGTCGTCATGGGTCCAGGAGAGGTCAAAGTCCTCTTCGCCAAGGCCGCCCAAGTCGACAACACCGCGACCAAGCCGGAGAAAGTCCTCGTCGAGGATCGCATGACCAAGAACCAACTCGTCGCCAAGGTGAAAACCTACTTCGGAGAAACCACTCGAATCACCACGTCATCGTAGACCTTTATTCACGTCCAAGAGGTTCCTGCACCTCAATAAGGCCGCGACCGCCCCAAGTGAATTCGACGATCCAAGAACCGGTATGCTCCATGAACGAACCCCAACTCAAACGTCGCATCGGCCCGGTTCTCTTAACTCTCTATGGAATTGGAGTGATGGTTGGGGCTGGGATCTATGTTTTGGTTGGCACCATTGCAGGACGGGCGGGTTTGCTTGCCCCGTTGGTCTTTGTCGTCGCAGGATGCATCGCGGCCCCGACAGCCCTCTCTTACGCCGAACTATCTGTCCGCATCCCGAGGAGTGCTGGCGAAGCCGCCTACATAAGACGCGCCTTCGGAATAGAATGGCTCGCATCCCTTACGGGTCTCTCCATCGTCTTAGTCGGCACCACCTCGGCCGCCGCTGTTCTTGTGGGTGGAGTCGGGTACCTCGGATACTTCGTCAACTTTCAGCCCTGGGTGCTGATCATCGGAGTTGGGGTCCTCCTCACCCTCGTCGCCACCATTGGAGTAGCTGAATCCCTGAGCGTGGCCGCCATCTTCACCATCACCGAAGTGGTCGGTCTACTACTCGTCTTCTGGGCCGGCATGACGGCACCAATCCCCTCCCCGGACTGGTCTGCCGGAAATATGCTGTCAATGGATTCTGGCGGCATCGGCTTTGCCGCGATCGCCTCTGCGTCGTTGCTCGCCTTCTTTGCTTTTGTCGGATTCGAAGACATGGTCAACTTGGCCGAAGAAGTGAAGCACCCCTCCAAGACCCTCCCCATAGGAATTCTTGTCGCGCTTGCCGTGACCTCAATCCTCTATGCAGGAGTCGCCTGGGCCGCCATTCGTAGCGTTGCGCTTGCCGAACTCGCGGGGTCCGACCAACCCTTGGTTCTAGTTTACGAAACCTCAACCGGCCGTCCAGCGGGTTTCCTCGCCGCCATTTCGGTTTTCGCCGCGTTCAACGGTGGGCTTGCTCAGATCATCATGGCATCCCGGGTGCTCTTCGGACTTGGCCGGAAAAATCCAACCCTCAGGATCTTCCATCAAACCAACCGAGTTTTTGGGACCCCAACCATCGCAACTTTATTCGCTGGCGTGGTCGTGATTGTCGCGGCTCTCCTCTTTCCCGTTGATCGACTCGCAGGACTGACCGCAGCCATTCTTCTCGCTGTCTTTGTCATCGTAAATACGACTCTCATTCGCCTGAAACGCAGAGAGCCGGAAAGCCCATTCCACGTCCATTGGTCTGTTCCATGGATTGGAGCCGTTTCCGCGTTTGTGGCCTTAATTCTTGCGCTAGTAGGAGGCCTTGCATGACATGGGCTCAGGCGATTTCCTGCCTCTATTTGGCTGGGATTGCTACGGCAGGCCATGCCCTATTTCATGTCCGAAGTATTCCTGGGACAGTAGCCTGGATCGGATTTCTGATCACGCTACCTTTGTTCGCCCTCCCCATGTACTGGGTTTTCGGCGGCAACCGATTTAACGGCTATCGAGAACGTGAATTTGCATATCACAGCAAAGCCGCCGCCGACCAACCCTTTCAGCGCGTTCTCGAAAAGCTCTCCGGATACCCCATTCGCCGCGGATACAATACCATCCTTTATACCAACGGAGCAAAAGCCTTTGCAGCCATGCTTCGTGACATGGAATCGGCTCAACATAACATCATCGTCCAATCCTTTATCGTGGAGGAAGGCGCGGTCAGTCAGGCCTTCACGGAGGTACTTAGTCGCAAAGCACAGCAAGGCCTGGCGGTGTTCTTGCTCTATGATGAAATCGGCTCCAGCAAGCTCAGCCGCTCCTTTCGAGCCAAGCTATGTTCGGCTGGGGTTCGTGTCTCCAGCTTCAACGCGGGCCTCAGTTTTCGCCATCGGCTCAAGCTTAACTATCGCAACCACCGAAAACTGGTCTTGGTGGACAGCAAAATCGGGTACACCGGCAGTCTGAATCTCGGAGATGTCTACTGTGATCACCCAGAGAACCATTGGCGCGACACCCACCTTCGAATTGAAGGATCGGTGGTCAGCGATCTGGAAGATGTATTTTCCCTCGACTGGTGCTGGGCCACGGGAAGCCCCGCCAGTTGGCCACACCCACTTCCTGCCCCGACTCCCGAAAATGAAAAAGGACTCCCCGCACTTTGCATGGCCACCAGCCCTGCCGACTCACAACCCACCGGCCTGCTGTACCCTCTTTCAATCCTTTCTGATGCCAAGGAACGAATCTGGATTGCCACCCCCTATTTCGTCCCTGATCCGGCGATCATCTCCACCCTCAGACTTGCGGTGGTTCGCGGGGTTGAAGTCCGCATCCTACTCCCCGAAAAAACCAATTGGAAGGTGCTCACCCTAGCCGCCGAATCCTACCTGCTTGAACTCCTAAAAGCAGGGGTACGGATCGACTTCTATAACGATGGATTCATGCATCAGAAGGTCGTATTGATTGACGACCGCTTCGCCTGCATTGGTAGCCATAACCTAGACAACCGTAGCCTCTTCCTAAATTTTGAGTGCTCGCTGATTCTTTGGGGCAAATCTATCTCACAGCAGGTGCATGACATGCTCGATTCCGATGCATCCTCAGGTATACCCGTCCGCCCGGAACATCTCAGTCAACGTTCCTTTCTCCGAAAATTCCTGCGACGAATCTGCAGGCTCTTTGCACCACTCCTTTGAACAATCTCGGTAATTGATCACTCTGACCACTGCGGTCGTTGTGCCCTGGTCGTTGCGCCCTGGTCGCTGTGCCCTGGTCGTTGTGCCCTGGTCGCTGTGCCCGGCGAAGGCTGTTTCGTCTTTCATACACAGGTGCTCGCCAAAGCGGGCTCTCCACCTTAGAGAATCCATGATCCTGAAAAGGCCTCATCAGGTCTCCCCTTATACATGAACCATCAGGCCACCCGATACAGCCTACCGTAAATGGCGCTTATAGTTTTTACATAACCGAACGAAAGCAAAGCATGAAACTGAATAGCCAAACTCAAGACCCCTCTTCCAAGTCCATCCGGATCGGACTTGCGGCCATAGCCATTCCGCTGAGTCTGCTCCTGCTTGCAGGAGCCTCCTGCATGATTGTTTCGGAGACGGCTCGGCATTCCACAACTGGGAAGCAACTGTACGTAACTCATTGTGCAGTCTGCCACGGAGAGAACGGTACCGGTAACGGTCCGGCCAGCGAGTTATTCCGCGTTCCTCCACCCGACTTGACCCGGATTGAAGAACGGCGAGGAGTGGCTTTTCCCTACATGGAAATTCGAAACATCATCGATGGACGTCGCGAGATCCTCGCCCACGGAAAACGGGACATGCCGATCTGGGGCCGGCGCTTCACCCGCGATGCCGAAGAACAGGGCCTGCCCAATCCCGAACTTCTAGGCGAAGGAAGCCTAATCGCTCTCACTTCGTACCTCGAAGAAATTCAACAGGTTAACGTTGAAACAGAGGAACCGTGAACCTCAAGCGTTCGGGATTTCCACGTCCTAATTTGGATAGAGAAAAGAAAATCCATCGTACATTTAATCCGGATCCAACCAGACCGTCAACCAGGACATCCATTCAGGCATCGGAAGATGTTTGCATGAGGGGAACCTGATACAGCAAGCAACAGTATAGGGAAATCACTGATGGGAGGGTCAGGCAGGTACCTCATCCCCAATCCAATGAAAGGCATGTATTCTATTCCTATCGTTAAGAACACGAACCAACCCGAAAGGCCCAAAACATGCCCCACACTCACACACCCATCACGACCGCCGCTCACGTCAACATCGAGTTTCACAACACCGGCAAGCGGGAAGAAATCGTGCACCTTGCCAACGATCTCGTTAACACCCTGATGCGTCACGATGAGAACGTCGTTTCTGCAAGCTTGTACATTGACCGTCCCAATGCGGTTCGGCTTCCCTGTGAATATGATCTGCGTTTAAAAATTCAATCCAAACACTTCGGGCAATTGATCGCCGGAAGTAAGGGAGCCAGTCTAACTCAAGCGGTTCGCAAAGTCTTTGATCGAGCCACCTGCGAAATGAATGTCCGGCGCAACAAAGAACTCCGTCGCCGCAAGGAAGGATAATTCGTCCTTTCACCGCGAAGTTTATCCGCACCCTTAATTATCAGGAGACCGCAACATGCTCACTGGCCTGTTGAATTTCGCCGGAGGGATTGGACTCTTCCTACTCGGCATGTCAATCCTGTCCACTGGGCTACGGCAGCTGGGTGGAAACCGCCTTCATCGCTGGCTGAAATCCTCCACCAAAAATCCATACACCGGCGCAGCCACCGGAGCTCTGGTGACGGCAATGCTTCAGTCAAGCAGCGCCACAACGCTGGCCACCATGGGATTCATCTCAGCAGGGCTCATGTCCTTTTCGCAGGGGCTGGGACTGATTTTCGGGGCAAATATCGGAACCACTCTGACCGGCTGGATCGTGGCTCTGTTAGGGTTCAACTTTGACATCACCGCCGCCGCTTTCCCGTTGCTTTTTATTGCGGTAGTCTTGCGCATGAACCAGCGTCGACCTCGCATCTTCGCCACAGGCAAAGCACTGTCCGGATTTGCTCTTTTGTTTATCGGCCTTGCATTGATGCAGGAGAGTTTTGCCGAAGTTGACTATCAATCCGCAATTGCGGGGCTGCAACAAACCGGCTGGACCACTTGGCCGGTGATGTTGGCGGTAGGCATTCTTTTCACCCTCGCCACCCAGTCCTCCAGCGTCACTGTAGCGGTCAGCCTAACCGCGCTGGCCACAGGAGTCCTCGATTTGGGCCAAGTCTGTTCGGTCATCATTGGAGCAGATATCGGTACCACCGGCACCGCTTTCCTTGGCACCATCGGGACCTCGAACGACACCAAACGTATCGGCTATTCCTCCATTGTCTACAACTTGATGACGGGCATAATTGCCTTCACTCTGCTTGGAATCTATCTGGCCGGTGTCGACCGCTGGCTTCCCGGGATGAGTGATCACTCGCCCGAAGTAGTGGCGGTTGCCTTTCACACCACCTTTAACCTCGTTGGTGTTTTGGTAATTTTGCCTTTTACCCGCCCCTTTGCCCGGGGCATGAAGAGGCTGGTTCCCGATGCCTCAACCCCGAACTTAACCGCAACCCTGAATCCAAAATTCCTCGACGATCCGGAAGCCTCGAAAGAGGCCATCCGGACAACGTTATACCGCCTAGTTGGAGAAACCTTCAACACGATCGGAACTCAACTTGAGCGGGGAATTCCCTCATCCCCGACCTCCGAAAATCAGGAGTCAGATCTAAAGGAGGCTATCATAGCAACTCGGCTGTTCGCACTCAAAGCAGGGTCAGGCACCCAAGAAGTTGCGGTTAACCAAACAACTGCGATGGCTTGCGCACTTCACTTGCTTGACCATTTGGATGCCCTCCTTGATGTCGTGAAGCAGGACGGTGAACAAGCGCTCAAAAATCTTCGACTTCCTTATGACACCCCCTTTGCGAAAGTGGGGGAGGCTTTAAAAACGGCCGCACTTTCACCTTCCACTCCCCAAAGCTATGAACCGATTTCTGACCTAGCGGAATATTTTAGACATGAGCGCAACAACTTCAGGCGCGGGGTGATTCAAGAGGCCCTGAGCGGAAAACGTGACGCAACAAACCTCGCAAAATGCCTCGACGTCAACCGATTCCTTCGGGATTGCACCGAGCACGCGGCCAAAGTCGCTCACTATTTAGGCCGCTTTTCCGAGAAAGCAGCCCCCGGCATGTAGAGCCGAGATTGGCCCTTGCAAAAAACCACACATACCCTTGCAGGTTTTCCACATAAACCTCCATCCAAGCTTGGAGTGCAAATTCTCGGACTACAAGGGGGCTGGAGTGTATACCCTTTATACGAAAGGCTTTAGAAGTGCTCAGAATTCGAGAAGGAAGAAATGGTCGGGGCGACACGATCCGATCGGGGTCGCCTAGACGCGCGACTTGCAGCTCCCAAAATTTTCCAGTCGAAACCGTTTTTTTATGCCAAGGGATTTTAGCCTTTTCCAAAATAAACACTTTCATAAGTACTTTTATATCAGGCACTTACACTTTATTACACTTGAAGTTCATCATTTTACACTTCAACTCTCGATCGAGTGTTTTGTACAAACTCGACCAGGGTTAGCGTACAAACTCGACCAGGGTCAGGGTCTGTTTTTCAGGGTTTTTGAACTCTGCAAAAAAGGGATGAAAGAGTGGCATGTCGGAAAACGGCGGACCCTGTGGATAATGCCCGAGGCAACTTGCGTTTGACTCCAAGTAGAGACGATCCGGATAATAGCTCTCTAAGTAGGAACGTAATCGAATCCATTTGAAGTCATGTGCACCAATAATGACGACTCAAACCCTCTGGGTATTTAATATCCTGCAGAGTCGCCTTTGCATCTCGCAGGACCGTTTCACATTCTCTGTAGAGAGCGATCTTCGTAGCAGGCCATTAATGAGATTTTTACCAACCGTTTTTGAAAATCGTATTCATACCCGGATCCAAGCTCTGTGGGTTGTAATGACTTCTCCCACTCGTTTGTAACCGAGTAGAGCGCTGTTGGTGTTTAAGGACCATGTGGTCGATGCGGCCTCGGCTCGACCTTAGTTGACTTCAGCGTTCAAGCCCTTGATCCCAATGATCTTGTTGCGACCCCGTGCCATAGTGGAAACGGTGCCATTTTCGGTTGCGCCATGGCAAGAAACAAAGGGTAAGGTATAACTCCGGGGTCCAAGATATTTTCGAGCATAAACGCGTTTTTAGGAGGCAAAAAAGCCGTCTAAGGCTTATTTCAGCCCTCTAATTCAACGTAAAGCACGATTAGACAGACACTATCGCGGTCCGACCCCATATACCCACGGGCTTCACCCCTGCCCGTAGCCCACCCCTGGCCGTAGCCCCCTAACCTTATGCCCAGCATGAGCGGCCTGGTGCTTCTGAGTTCGGAGAACACGCAGAAGCTCAATCATGCCGGTTTAAGTGGTCAAAAATACGATCTGAAGCTGAACTGAAAAATTCCCGCCATTTCGCTTTTCAAAACGGCTCTAAGGCATTGCGCTTCCAGCCAAATCTTAATATTTACATCATGTTTTTGATAAGCATCATGAATAATTATTTTGACAGATCGGAAATCCTGTGTACATTTATAATCATGTTACCGAATTACATCAATTTTATGGGGCTACCTGATGGAGGAGTGCCCCTTGCCTCCTAGCTCAGATTACATCCAGCTCAGGGAGCTTCTGAATATCCAGCTTGGCTACCAGCTACGGAAGCTGGACGTAGATAAAGACCTGGAGCTAAGGCGCGAGGGAAAGCCACATACTCTGATCCAACTGCGAGATATCGATGAAGCCCTTGCCTACCATGAAGATCTGGAAAGCGTGGTGTACCTACTACCAAAGCAGAGCCGCTATGTGCTTATGCAGGAAGATGTCCTGTTCCTAGCCAAAGGAAAGCGTAATGGAGCCCTCTTGGCAGGCCCTGAGCTTGCCGGCCGTGTACCTGTCAGCTATTTTTTCATTCTCCGAGTCACCTCCAAACTCGTCCTGCCAGCCTTCTTGGCTTGGGCCATAAACCAGGAGAGGGTGCAGAGCGACCTGAAGCGACGCTCCCAGCAAGGCAATGCTATGCCGACGATCACCCGCTCTGTATTCGAAGAGACGCGCATCCATCTCCCGCCACTGAATATCCAAGAATTCGTCATCAAGCTCCATGCTCTTGCAGAGCAGGAATACCGGCAGTCTGTCCGGATCAATGACCTTCGCCGCCTGAAAGCCGAGGCCCTCATTTGGAGTATCGCCTCGGGCCAGGTCCAGGCCCCTAATTCCCGATCTATTTAAAACAACAAAGGAGCAGCCACCATGAGCAAACAAATTTCACAAGAGCAGGTAAACCGCGCCGCCTGGGCCGCCTGCGACACCTTTCGCGGCACCCTCGACCCCGCGCACTACAAGGACTACATTCTCACCATGCTCTTCCTCAAGTTCATGTCGGACCTCTGGGAGGACAAGGCCGAGGAATACGCAACCCGGTACAAGGGCGACGAAACCCGGGTGCAACGTGCGCTCTCCCGTGAACGCTTCGTCATGCCCAATGTCGAACTCAAAGACAATGACGGTGAAGTGATCGAATCCTTTCCCGCCAGCTTCGGCAGCCTCTACGAACGCCGCGAACGTGCCGGCATCGGCGATCTCATCAACGAAACCTTGGTTGCCATCGAAGACGCCAACCGCGCCAAGCTCGAACACGTCTTCCGCAACATTGATTTCAACAGCGAAGCCTTCCTTGGCCAAACCAAGGACCGGAACCGCCGGCTTAAAAATATGCTGGAGGATTTCCACAGGGAGGAACTCTCCTTCCGCAAGGCCAACGTGGGCAATCTCGACATCCTCGGCAACACCTACGAATTCCTCATCAAGAACTTTGCCGCCGACGCTGGTAAAAAAGCGGGTGAATTTTTTACGCCTCCCGAAGTTTCCGACCTACTGGCCCAACTCGTGGAGCCCAAGTCGGGAGACCGTATCTGTGACCCCACCTGCGGGTCGGGATCGCTGCTGCTCAAAGTCGCGGACCAAATTCCAGATGGCAACTGCGCTCTCTATGGCCAGGAATCCAATGGCAGTACTTGGGCGCTCTGCCGCATGAACATGTTCCTCCACGAACGTGACAGCGCCACCATCAAATGGAACGACACCATCAACAACCCACAGCTTATCGAGGACGACGCCCTCATGAAGTTCAACGTGGTGGTCGCCAATCCCCCGTTCAGCCTCGATAAATGGGGGGCGGAGGATGCGGCCTCCGACAAGTACCGGCGCTTCTGGCGGGGAACACCGCCAAAGTCCAAAGGCGACTACGCGTTTATCTGCCATATGATAGAAACCACCATCGCGGACACCGGCCGGGTCGGAGTTGTGGTCCCGCACGGTGTCCTCTTCCGTGGCGGCAGCGAAGGCAAAATCAGGCAACAGCTTATTGAGGAGAATCTCCTGAAGGCGGTCATCGGACTCCCCGCGAACCTGTTCTTCGGGGCGGGAATCCCAACCGCCCTCATGATTTTTGACCGGGGCAAAACCGACGACAAGGTCCTGTTTATCGACGCCAGCCGGGAGTTCGATAAGGCCACTAATCAAAACGTGCTTTCGGAAACGCACATGGATGAAATCGTCAAGGTCTTCAAGGCACGGAAATCGAAAGACAAGTACGCCCATCTCGCCAGCTTGGCGGAAATTCGCGAGAACGAATTCAACCTCAATATTCCCCGGTATGTGGACACCTTTGAACCGGAAGAGGAAATCGATATCGGGGCGGTACAGGTGGAGATCGAAACCCTCGAGGCTGAGCTTGCGAAGACTCGGAAGCAGATGGGTTCACTTCTCAAGGGCTTAAATCTTTAATTACCCTAACATGAAAAAAAATGAATCCAAACTACCGCCGCGCTGGAGTCAGCTCGCTCTGGGGCAGATAGTGGAGTCCGCCCAATATGGCCTCTCCAAAAAATCTGACCCCAATGGAAACACAGCTATTCTGGGGATGAAGCAACTCGTTGATGGGCAAATTTCTGCTGAGAAGTGTTCAAGAGTTCAACTGGAAGTGGAGGAACAGGAAAAATACCGAGTGCGTAAAGGGGATCTGCTTTTTAACCGAACGAACAGTTTGGAGCTGGTTGGTAAATCCGCCATTGCATGCTCTGACCTAGATTGTGTATTTGCCTCCTACCTTATTCGCTTCCAATTGAACCGCGAGATCGTTGATCCTGAATTTGTCGGCCAACTTTTCAATTGGTACGACACTTTTCAGCGCCTTAAGGCTTTTGCTACTCCCGGAGCGAGCCAGGTAAACATAAACCCCTCCACTCTTCAGCGACTATTTGAACTCAGCATTCCTCCATTGGATCAGCAGAAAAAAATTGCTGAAACTCTTAACACTTGGGACGAAGCCATTGACCAAGCCCAAAAGCTGATCGACGCCAAGCAACGCCGGAAAAAAGCGCTGATGCAACAGTTACTGACGGGGCGGACGCGGCTGCCGGGGTTTTCGGAAAAATGGCAGGAACATCGGCTCGGAGACCTGTTCGAAAACAGAGTTGAACGGAAACGCGAGGACCTCCCATTGCTTTCGATAACTAGTGACCGAGGTGTTATTCCGCGCGCTCAGCTAAATAAGAAGGATTCCTCAAGTAAGGACAAATCCAAATACCTCAGAATCAAGCCAAATGATATCGGGTACAATACGATGCGAATGTGGCAGGGTGTCTCTGCTCTCTCGGACCTAGAGGGAATCGTTAGCCCCGCTTACACGGTCTGCATTCCTGGGCCCAAAATTCTAGGGCGGTATGCGGCCCATTTATTTAAGTTGCCACCCGTAGTGAATCTCCTTTGGCGCAATTCACAAGGCTTGGTCGATGACACATTGAGCCTTAAGTACCACCATTTTGCCCTCATCAAGCTTACGATACCCAGCGTCGAAGAGCAGGAGGCCATCGCTTCTATTTTGGATGAATGCGATCGCGAAATCGAAATACTCAAGTCGGTTGGACAAGCGATAGCCCACCAAAAGCGGGGAATGATGCAGAAGCTTTTGACGGGCAAAGTGCGGGTAGTTTAATGAATCTTTACTTCAACGAAATCTTCGACGTAGATGAGGGAGTTTTGGACGATTATGGAGCATTTAACATCGCTCTCGTAGTAGACCTTCCATTATTTGCAGATCCATTCCTGCTCTTCAACAGCAACAAACCCGAATACATTGCCTTGCACGATGGGATTATCGATTATCTGATCTATCTGCGAGACATCTCACTAAAGGGAGGACTGAGCATAGGTGATAAAAAGAACCTGTTTTGTTTTCCAGAGGTCTCACAAAACTGGTTGGGCTTCAGCACGACAAGCAATGCAGGCCGTGGACTGGGGATCAAATTTGCTAGTGCGCTATCCGAGAACCTAAATACTCTATTTCAAAATTTTGGTAATGAGCAGGTTACGCAAGGTAGTCATTTAGAAAAACTCTGTCTGATCCGCGAAGGTGTTGGGCGGGATATGATATCTGATTTCACTACGAATCTGATTAAGCGCTTTTTATGTGAGTACACTGAGAAGTTCGCGAAAGAAAATTTGAGTCCCGAGCAGATCCAGACGTTCGCTGTACCAAGGGTCAACTTCAGTGCGAAAACGAAGACATGGCAACCGGGTACCTATGAACTCCCGGTACATGATGGCGATTTCGTTCTACTTACGCCAAAAGACATTCTGACAAAGGACGATGCCTGGATTAACAAGAAAGACTTTTTCAAAGATTATTTCGATATCGCCCCTGCGATCCAAAACGACCAACTCCGCGCTAACATTAACCAATACTTTGCCCAGATGGTGCCCAAGAACCCCACCGCCAAGGAAGAGGCCGAGGCGATCCGGAAGACCTCACTCAAGTATCCCGAGCTTATCGATTACTACATTCGCCATAAGGAAGATAACGGGGAGAAGGCAACAAAACGGAGCCGGGATCTCGTTAAAGAGTCGCTTGATGTTTATGTTAAGCAGTTTGGAAAACTGGTTGATAAGCTTCATGAGGAATCTAACTTTTACACCTTAAAGGAGTCCTCGGATTCGCTGGGGGCGGCTTTAGAAAGAGCCAACTATCTAAAAGACATCATTGAAAACAAAGGTGGGCAAAAACTCTTCTACCATGATGGTGTAGCTGTAAAGCGTGAGGCCGACCTACAGATCCTTTACAGGCTTGTTTGGTTCGAGACGAATTTTGATGTGGGACGTGAAGTGAACGATGGAAGAGGCCCCGTTGATTTTAAAATTTCAAATGGTGCCAAGGACAAGACGCTCATCGAAATGAAACTTGCTTCCAACTCGCAGCTCAAACGGAATTTAGAGAAGCAATTGCCGGTTTACCAAAAGGCCAGTGATGCTGAAGGTGGAGTAAAAGTGATCATCTATTTTTCAGCCCGTGAATTGGCGAGAGTCCAACGAATTCTTAGAGACCTGAATGTCTCGGATTCCGAACGCATCATTTTGATTGATGCTCGAAACGATAATAAGCCTTCTGGTTCAAAAGCATAATAAATTAAGGATAACCAATGACATTTCCAATCCCAGATCCTGAGGATATTCGAAAGACGTTAGCTCTTCCTGACCTGCCTGTACATATCGACACTGGTGGGTTTAAGGCGGTGTATAGTGCCCAGACCTCCGGGGGTATGGAAGCTCTGAAAACGGTTTTTATCCCTCAAAAAAAAGATAATGACGACGGAGAACCTGCGCAGAGAATGGCGAGAGCGAAGCGCGAAATTGAAATTTTAGGTGCCTGTGATTGTGATGCCTTGGTGAAGCTAGGTAGTATAGAGCCTCAGTCTTTATTATTTTCGGGACATCAATACCTAGTTTATAGTGAAGAGTTGATTTCTGGTAGCTCTGTTTTTGAAACTCTGCAGAGCAGCCAGAGATATACATTTTCAGAGTTGAGCGAGCTTTTTGGAACGTTAGTCCAGGTGATCGATTCGATAGCTTCCTGTAATTATCTGCACCGTGATATAAAACCTAAAAATATCATGGTAACTGGCATTAGTCACCGACCTTACATTGTAATAGATTTGGGGATTGCCTATAAAATGCATGGCACAGAGTTGACACAAGGAGGAGGTCCTCCGGGAAGTCTGCTCTATATGGCACCTGAGTTGCTGATGCCGGGCTACAAAGACGTTATGGACTTCCGCTGTGATTTATATTCTGCGGCATTGACGTTGTATGTGTGCGCTAGCTTGATCCATCCGTTTGCTGCAGATGCTGACAATTCTCATGCCACGGCGTATCGGATTATAAACCAGCGAGCCCAACCCCTCTCGAAGCATCGCCCAGATTTGCCTATTAAATTCTGCCGAGTAATCGATCGGTGTATTCGTAAGAAGCCGGCATTGAGATATGCCAATTTGAACCTTTTGCGTTCTGACCTAGAGGAGGTTCGGATATGAAAATATTTGCACAACAAGGTTACGGCCCAAAGGACAAGCTAACAACTGCACTTTCGAACAGTGAGATAGAGGGGGTCATCCTGAGTCCTCGGTATTTGAAGCCGCAAAAATTATCTGACCAAATTGAGCAGATCGCGGCTCATAATGGACAAGCGTATATGGATCCAGAGTGGCATGCTGCTATTCACCTTTCGCATCCTATGTCTAATCTCGGAAACTTAGAGACGTGGAGTTATTTCACAATGCCAAGACGGGGCCAATTGATTTCCGGGGCAGCAATTCCCAAGGTTCTTGAAAACTCTCTTCAAGTACAAAAGGAGCTTGGGCTTCAGGAGTGGATTGCTCCAAATGTACTCATTGATAATGCTGATTCTATTGAAACTGGTATTTCTCTTAATTTTATCAGTCGAACCAAGGAGGCGTCTAAACGGGTTGGGAATGCACAAGTCTTCGCCACATTGGCACTTAGTCGCGACGCAATACTAAATACCAAAGGGTTTCAGGATATTTTTGATGCGTTGACCTCAATTCCAACTCCTCCAGATGGCGTTTACATTGTCGTTGGGTCTACCAGCAGCTCCGAGCTTCGTTCAGACTTATACCATCCGCAAGTTATCGCAGGATGGATGTATATGAATTATGCCCTTTCTATTAATGGAATCCGTGTAATGAACGGCTATTGCCATCTACTCACTCCACTACTAGGCATAGCTGGAGCAGAGTCTTGCGCAAGTGGTTGGCACTCAGGATTGAGGCAATTTGTTTTAGGAAGATATGTGAAAACAAGTTCTGGAGGGCGTCAACCTGCGATTCATTACATCAGTAATGCCCTTCTGTCGCGAATCCGGCAAACAGACTATCTGGCATTTAAAAGAGTTGTTCCGGAGGTCGCCAATTCCTTGCCAAATGACGTATTCTACAACAGCTCCGAACCGGATCGGACGCTTGAAGCACGTCAATCTTGGGAAGCGCTTAGCGCGCTCACACAAGCGTATTGTAGTAACGACATAGAGCGTAATATTCCTGATATGGACAACCACCTAACTCAGGCAATTCAGTTCTGGACGAAATTAGCAAACTTTGGGCTCAACAACGGAGCCGAAGCAAACCTTGAGAGGCTAAGAGCGATGAAGGAAGGTTTGGCACTCTTTACCAAATGGGCAGAAATCTCAGTTGATGGGTAGAGTCTTTTTGGAGGCCTTGGATACGAGATGGATAGCTTTATGGTAATACCGCTCAGAGATTGGACGCGAAGGTCTGGGAGTGTAATAGCTTCGGATGCATCCCGTCTCTTTGTTGAAACTCCACAAGCCGACTCCGACCATTTTGAATGTTTCCAGGAATTCGAGTGCGTTTTCACAGGTGTCCGTTGGAAGGACGACAATTGCTTGGTTAGAGAAAAAGCCGTATCGCAACGCTTGGCTCAGTGCCTTTCGCCAGTTTTCCAGCTTACATTCAAACGCTCGAGTACAAGGGGAAGCGCTCTCAATAAAATCATTTACGGATTCAAAAGAAACATTAGTGTTGTCCTGCCAAGCAACTATGTGAAGATCGGCTATTCCATAGCCGTTGACAGGAATTTCTCTGGCAAAGGCAAAATTTTCTTTAGTGGATTTGTGGTGGAGGGCCGCCGCTTTTTTCAGATAAGCCCTAGTGAAGGCAATCGTGAAGCGATCCTCAGCAGTCGCTACCCCTTTGCGCCCTGGCAAATTGTGTTTCGGTTCGCTAAACCTCAATTTTGGCACAGTGATTTTTTTGCTAGTTTCTTGCATGTACCCATTCAGTTTTTTCTTTTTAAAATACAATCGCTTCAGTGTGTTTACTATGAATCCGTTAAATATGGTAGCCGATTCCGCCAAGACTACAAGGTAGGAACATTGGCCCTTAGCCCGAATTTTCCTATTCATAGCGCTTTGTTTGGCATTTTTTTCTTAGCAAAGCGTATTATCTATCTTTCACCAAATTCATTCATCCCTAACTCGATCCCAAGACTTAGATCTTGGGTCAGTTGGCCCCCTGCGGATACAAGCCCGCAGGTTTTTCTTCGGACCCTTTCACGAGCACTTCCGGTGCTTTTTTGTCTTCGGCTGCCCAGCAACAAATTTGTATATAAACCAGAGGATTGGTAATCATGACGGACCGACCATTAATTGACGAAGATGCGGTTTCCCAGGTGCCGGCCTTGCAGCTGTTGCAGAATCTGGGCTGGACGTACCTATCGCCGGAGGAGGCCTTGGCGTTGCGTGGAGGGCGTAAGAGTGGAGTGGTTCTGGATGGGATTCTGGAAAAGCAGCTCCGGCTGATCAATCACATTGTCACGAAGGGCAAGGTCATCCCGTTCAGTGAGAACAATATTGCAGCTGCGATTCTGGCATTGAAGGACTTTTCCTTTGAGGGTCTGGTCCGGACCAATGAAAAGGTCTACGACCTGCTTTGCCTCGGGAAGGGAATGCAGCAGACGATCCTGGGGGATACAAAGAGTTACACCTTGCAATACATCGATTGGGAGAACCCGGCCAACAACGCGTACCATGTGACCGAGGAATTTCCGGTGGAACGTAGCGGGAGTCAGGATACGTACCGCCCGGACCTGGTGTTGTTTGTGAATGGTATTCCGCTGGTGGTGATCGAGTGTAAGCGTCCGGATCTTGGGCCAGGAAAGGATCCGATGAAACAGGCAATCAGCCAGCAGATCCGAAATCAGAAGGATGATGGGATTCCGCATTTGTTTCAGTACAGTCAATTGCTGTTATGCCTTTCGGTGAATCAGGCGCGTTATGGGACGACAGGGACCGAGCCGAAGTTTTGGTCGGTGTGGAAGGAAGAAGAGGACGAACGAGAATTGAGCCTGGTGATCAATGCACCGTTACCGCAAAAGTGGAAAGAAAAGTTGTTCATCCGAGAAGGGCGGAAGAAGTTTCTCAAGAAGCATTTTGATGCCATGGAGGAGAACGAACCACGGGAGGTCACCGAACAGGATCGAGCCTTGTATGCGCTCTGCCGGCCGAACCGGCTTCTGGAAATTGCACATCGGTATATTGTGTTCGATGCCGGGGTAAAAAAGGTGGCCCGTTATCAGCAGTATTTTTGTGTGGAGGGGATTTTGAAACGGATTCGCAAACGGACCGGCGAAGGGGCGCGGAAAGGAGGGGTGGTTTGGCATACTCAGGGCAGTGGCAAGTCGCTAACGATGGTGATGCTGGCCAAATCCATCGCGATGGATACCGAGGTCCCGAATCCCAAAATTGTGTTGGTGACCGACCGCGTTGATTTGGATGAGCAGATTTATAATACCTTTCAACATTGTGGGGAGGAGGTAACCAAAGCGCGCACCGGTAAGCATCTGGTTGAGCTTTTGGAAAGTAAAAGTAAGAGCATTATCACGACGGTCATTGATAAATTTGAGGCGGCAGCAGGACAAACAATTGAGCTGGACGAGAATACCTTTGTGCTGGTCGACGAAGGACACCGTGGCCAATACAGGAGTCGACATGCCAAGATGCGCAAGAGCATGAAGCTGGCGTGTTTCATTGGGTTTACTGGAACCCCGATCATGAAGAAGGACCGGGATACCTTTCAGCAGTTCGGCGGTTTAATCGCGCCGAGTTACACGATCACGGATGCAGTCAGAGACAAAGCGGTGGTGCCACTGATTTACGAAGGCCGGGATGTTCCGCAGTCAGTGGATGCGAAGGCGATTGACGGATGGTTTGAGAAACTGACGCGTGGCTTGACGGACGATCAAGTAGTCGATCTGAAGCGTAAGTTTACAACCGCCGACCAGATCAATAAAGCGGAGCAGAAGATTCGCATGATTGCCTGGGATGTAAGCAGCCACTTTGACCTAAATTGGAAGGGGACTGGGTTTAAGGCACAACTTGTGGCCCCTGGTAGACCTGAAGCGGTTAAGTATAAGCAGTTCCTCGATGAATTCGGCATGGTTAACTCTGAGGTGGTTATTTCCGGACCGGATACCCGGGAAGATGGCGGGGCGGTAGATAAAAAGCATCATGGGGAGGTATTCGAATTTTGGGACCGGATGATGAATCGATTTGGTTCTGAGGCTCAGTATAACAAGGCGCTCATTGATAGTTTTAAGCACGGTGATGACATCGACATCATTATTGTGGTGGACAAATTACTTACTGGCTTCGATGCACCTCGGAACACGGTGCTCTACCTGTGTAAAAAGATCAAAGAGCATAATCTTTTGCAGGCGATTGCTCGTGTGAATCGGTTACATGAAGGAAAAGATTTTGGCTACATTATGGACTACCGTGGGGTTTTGGGTGAGCTCGATGACGCTCTCGACTTTTACGGTCAGATGACGGACTTTGAAAAGGAGGACATCGCCTACACCGTGACCCCAGTTACTGAGTTGCTGGAAAATCTGCCACAGAAGCATTCTGACTTGTGGGACGTATTTAAGACCGTCGGTAACAAAAAGGATCGGGAGGCCTATGAGCTGTTGCTGAAGGATGAAGAACTGCGCGTGACATTTTACGACAAGTTCAGCGCCTTCTCCCGGTTGCTTGGCGTTGCACTCTCGTCGGTCACTTTTCTGGAAGAGGCTTCCGAGGAACGGATCAAGACCTACAAAGCCGATTTGAAGTTTTTTAAATCTCTGCGGGAGTCGGTGCGGATTCGGTATGCCGAGGTGGTTGATTATTCTGAATATGAGCCCCGGATCAAAAAGTTGATCGATACCCATCTTGGATCCGGCGAGGTGGAAACCATCACCGGTGCAATTGATTTATTTAATAAACAGAAACGCGAGGAAGCCATCGCCTCCGCAGGGGGGGATGCCGCAGTGGCCGATACGATTGCCTCAAATACCAAACGCGGTATTGAGGTGAATATGGAAAAGGATCCAGCTTTCTACAAGAAGTTTTCCAGATTGTTAGAAGAGGCGATCGCTGCTTTTCATGATGAGAGAAGAATTCAGGCGGCCGAATACCGGGAGTTGGTTGAAGGCATCATGCAAAAGGTTCTGAACCGGACCGATGAAGACCTTCCGGCGGGCCTAGTTGATCACGATATGGCTCAGCGATATTACGGGATCGTGCTCGAAGCTTTCGGGCCTTATGATGCAGAGGGATTCAAGCTGAAGGAGAATAGCGTCAAGGCAGCCCTCGCTATTGAACAGCTTATACAGAAACTCTATGTGCGGGATTGGACACGCAACACCGATCAGAAGAATAAGATGATCGGGGCCATCGAAGATTACTTGTTTGAGCAAAAAGATGTCTGGGGGATCGACCTTCCACTGGAAGTGATCGACCAAATCATGAACACGTGTTTGGACATTGCAGGAAGGGTAAAGCCCTGACGGTTTTGCGCCAACAATTGGTTTTTGGGAAACGCGTTATCCCCTACGATCTCCGTTTCTCGCAACGCAGGCGTTTACGGATCGATGTGTATCCTGATGGGCGTGTCAGTGCCGTGGCGCCAAGCTTTGCAACCCCTGATGAAGTGGCGGTCGCGATTCGGACTAAAGTTCGGTGGGTGGTTCGGCAGGTCGACTTCTTTGAACAGTTTCACCCGCTGCCGGAACCAAAGCGATACGTTAGTGGAGAAACGTTTCGGTATTTGGGCCGTCAATACGTGTTGAAAATTGAGAAAGGGCAGGAGTCCTCTGTGAAACTAAAGGGTAAATATCTTCGGGTACAGACCCGGAGCCCTGAAAACGTTGTTGCCACACGCTTGCTCGTGGAGGGCTGGTACAGAAAACGCGCTGAGATTGTATTTGGTGCCTACATTGCCCGGTTCTTAGGGTTACCCCATCTAGAAGATCTTAAATCACCACCAACTCAAATTCGGAAAATGAAAACTCGTTGGGGAAGTTGTACGCCGAACGGAAAAGTCATTCTTAACCTCATGCTGGTGGCTACACCTAAGTCCTGTATCGAATATGTGATCGTTCACGAGCTTTGTCATCTGAAAGTACACAACCACAGCGCAGCATTTTATCACCTGCTGGGTAAGTGTATGCCAGACTGGCAGGCGAGGAAAAGTCGCCTTAATCATGAGCCGTTCCAATCATGACCGGTAAGTACCGTCCGCTCATGGCTATGCTCGGATCCGCTGAGATGGAACAACTCTGGCGGCCATCGTGGTCGGTCGGCATTGGCAACGTTCGAGCGGCAAGTTTCTCCACCAGCCTCTACTTCGGAAACTCCAGCCGCCCGAATCCGGAGGGCTACGTCTCTTAATGCGACTACGGTTCAAAGTGGATCCACCTTTGGCGCTGCCCCTTACATTGACCTGAACCCGTCCGGAGATCAAGGGCGAACAAATCGGCTCGCGGCTTCGTAGGCCTTGTGCCCGGACGATGAGGCGGGCAGCACCTCGGCCTCTTTCTTCGGCAGGTGCCGACGATGCTCTTTGATCACGGCGGCCTGATCGTCTTGCTTCTTGAGACCGGCGAGGTTGTCCCACTCGTGCGGGTCCTTGCGGTGGTCGTACAGCTCTTCCGACCCGTCGAGATAACGGATGTAGCGGTAGTGCTCGGACCGCACCGCGTAATTCCTCTGAATTTCATCCAAAAATCAACCTTCAGGCATGCATTCACGAACAAAGAGACCCGACTCAGAGCCGATGAGAAAAATATTTGGTTTGGTGAGATATGCGGGCTAGGAGGCCTCAGCCGAATGGAGGCCAATGTGGGCCGCGATGGCCAGGCTCCCTATTTGTCGGGGGAATACATTGTCTCGCAAAACTACATGACACAAGGCACCGGCCTCGGCGACGGAGCGGCTGGAGAAAAGAAAGCTAGCCGCCTGACGCTTCGCGATCTTCTCGGGGTCGACATGGATTTCGCGCAGAATCTTCCGCCAGAGTCGAAGAGCGAAGACGGCTTCAAGAACAACGGGCTAACGATTCGCATGGGGTGGAGGTCATCTCCATTAGGATGCTGACGGCTTGTGGCTCCCCAAGGATGTTTCTGCCGTTCTGCGGAGCCGAAACAAGTATCTCGCGAGCTTGGTTTCTTAAAGTCCAGCATTCTGGCTCTGTACAAACTCGACCAGGGTATGCGTACAAACTCGACCAGGGTCGGTTTTTGAGGGGGATTTTTCAGGGCTCAAAACAGGCGTTTGAGCCTTTAAAAATAGGAAGAAATGGTCGGGGCGACACGATTCGAACGTGCGACTTGCAGCTCCCAAAGCTGCCGCTCTACCAGGCTGAGCTACGCCCCGACTTTTGATACTGGGAAGACCCTAGGTACCTTAGTTTTTTAT
>Ga0209186_1000222_pt1 | contig 45835 bp, 38 predicted proteins | sample SidtaG_FD_187426 | JGI IMG/M metagenome (GOLD analysis project Ga0209186, IMG submission 187426) | Marine algal microbial communities from Sidmouth, United Kingdom - Sidmouth_Male2 metaG (SPAdes) (version 2) | ecosystem: Host-associated > Algae > Red algae > Unclassified | place: Sidmouth... | reverse complement strand
CTGGGTCATTTGCCACGTTCCAATCGTTTGCCTTGCGTAAAGTCGCCCGGGCGGGGCCGACCTCCCACTTTAAGAAAACAACCCTCCCTCGGGCAAGCCTCGCAGTAGTCGGGTCCTGCTGCTCACGCCCCGTATCCCGCATCCCGCATCCCGCCTCGCGCATCTCGCCCCACGCATCGCGCATCCCGCATCCCGACCCACGCATCGCGCATCGTTTGAGTTGCGCCAGAACCGGCATCGGGCGTATTCTCGAACGTATGAGACTCCCTGCCCGATTGCTCGTCCTGCCCGCCTTTCTCACCTGCCTGTTCATCGCGCCCAGCGCCCTAGCCCAAGGACCTGCCTGGGTGGACCTGTTCAACGGCAAAAACCTTGATGGTTGGGTGGACGTGAACACCTCGCCGGAAACCTGGTCGGTCAAGGACGGACTGCTGGTCTGCACCGGCAAGCCGATCGGCGTCATGCGGTCGGCGAAGATGTACGAGAATTTCATTTTGCAAATCGAATGGCGGCACATGGAGGCCGGCGGCAACTCGGGCGTGTTCGCTTGGTGCGACGCCGAACCGCGCGGCAACCGTTTGCCGAACGGGGTCGAAGTGCAGATGCTCGAAAACGACTGGTACAAAATCCATAGCCGAACCAATGCCTACGTGAGCGGCGAGTTGTTCGGCGCGGGGTCGGTTCGAACCACCCCCGACAACCCGCGCGGCAGCCGCAGCAAGTCGGTCGAGTTGCGCTGCTATGGCAAAGGCGAATGGAACCACTACACCGTCGTCGCGGTCGACGGCACCATCAAACTTGCGATCAATGGCAAGTTCGTCAACGGCATCAGCAAGTCGACGCGGAAGAAGGGCTACCTCTGTCTCGAGGCTGAAGGCGCGGAAATCCACTTCCGCAACATCCGCATCATGGAACTCGAAACCGGCTACGCCAAACCGGAGGAGATCGCCCCGCGCGCGGCGAACGATCAGGCCGGCGCGGTGACGCCCGCGTTCGACGCGCAGAAGATCGACGACATCTCCGTCGGCTACGGCCTCGCCATCGGTGATGTCGACGGCGACCGCAAACCCGACATCCTGTTGGCCGACTCGAAGGAGGTCGTCTGGTACAAAAATCCGAACTGGGAAAAAACCGTCATCGCGAAAGATTTGACCACGCGCGATAACGTCTGCATCGCCGCGCGCGATCTCAACGGCGACGGCAAGGTGGAAGTCGCGGTGGGCGCGATGTGGAACCCGGGCGAAACCACGGACACGACCAAATCGGGTTCGATCCACTACTTGATCCGGCCAACCGACGGCGAAGGTTTGTGGCAAGAGGTGCGCCTGCCGCACGAACCGACCACCCACCGGATGCGCTGGGCCAAAGGCGCGGGCGGTCACGACGGCTTTTCCTTGGTGGTCTTGCCGCTGCACGGACGCGGCAATGTGCGCGGCACCGGCGCGCCGGTCAAGGTGCTGGCCTACGCCGTTCCGGCCGCGGATAAAATAAAAGATCCGGCGGCGTGGAAAACCACGCTGATCGACGAAGGTCTGCACAGCACCCACAACTTCGATCTGGGTCCAGACGACGCAGTGGTGATCGGTGGCTTCGAAGGCGTGAACGTCAACGGGAAACCCGTGCTGACCAAGGACAACGGCAGCCGCGGCGTCGGTGAAGTTCGCCGCATGAGAAACGGCTTCGCCACCATCGAACCGATGCACGGCACCGATCTCGTCACCTACACCAAGGAGGGGAAAGGCTGGAAGCGCCACGTGTTGACGGACCAACTAAAAGCCGGCCACGCGCTCGCAGTCGGCGATGTGCTCGGCACCGGCTCGGAGTGTATCGCGGTCGGCTGGCGTGCGAAGAACAAGGCTGGCAAGTTCGGCGTGAAGCTGTTTGTGCCGGGCAACGATACGAACTGGGACGAACACTGGGTCGACGACAGCATCGCTACGGAAGATCTCCAACTCGCCGATCTCGACGGCGACGGCAAACCCGAACTGATCGCCTCCGGCCGTTCGACCGGGGATGTGAAGATCTACTGGAACCGTTCGAAGTAACCATCACGCATTCGACGCCGAAGGCGGCGGAGACTCTTCGGTTTGCGTATGCGGAAAAGGTCATGACCGCAGAAAAGGCGGAGCACACGGAATTCCGGACGCGAGATTCCGCGAATTCCGCGTTTTTCCGCGGTCAAAGATCCGTGCTCATCAATCTCCCCACCACCAGATTTAGACTTTTCTCCGAGGCGCGAACGGAGAATAAGGAGCCATGTCCGAACCGGAAATCAAATCTGAAGAACCGACCCTAAACCCGCCGCAGTCGCCACCCCGGCGACACCAGACCACGCCGCCGCCCAAACCCGCCAAGCCAGCCAACGCATGGGTTCTCGCATGGATCGCCGCCGTCGTCGGTCTGCTCGTCTACGCGAACAGCATCGCGAACCAGTACGCGCTCGATGACGATGTGGTCATCACCGACAACCCACACGTGCAAAAGGGCTTGGCGGGCATCCCGAAGATTCTGACCACCGACTCGTTCGACACCGGACTGAACGCGGAAAATACCGAAGCGGCGGCCGGCGGACGCTACCGGCCGCTGTCCCTCGTGAGCTTTGCCGTCGATCTTGCCATCGCCCGCACCTTGGGCTTCACCGAACGCAAAACCGCCGCGTTCCAGCACGCGGTGAATGTCGGCCTATTCGCCTTATCGCTGATGCTCATGGTCTTTCTCATCCGTCACTTTTTCCCCGGCTCGACCCTCATCCCGCTCGGGGCCGCCTTGCTGTTTGCCGTTCATCCCGTTCACGCAGAGGTCATCGCCAACATCAAAAGCCGGGACGAAATCTTGTCGCTGCTGCTACTGCTCGCCGCGCTGTTGGTCAGCCTAAGGCTGGCCCGGGTGCAGAGCACTTTACGCTATGGGTTGCTGGCGGTGCTCGTCTTTTTCGCCCTGCTCGCGAAAGAATACAGCTTGGGCGCCATCATCCTCATTCCAATCACCACCTTTCTCGTCGCGGGCTGGAACCGGGGCCGCTTCAGCCGCGAAGTGGTGGCCGTCGGCTTCGCAATTGCGGCCTACATTGGCCTGCGCGTCGCCGCAGTCGGTCTTTCCGGCGCGACGGCGGATGACCCGCTGAACGCCCCCTTCGCCGGGGTGCCCTGGCTGAAGGCCTTCGCGACGCAATGTGCGGTGCTTGGCAAGTCGATGGTTTATACGGTGTTCCCGCATCCGCTGAGTTCGAACCACGGGTATCAGGTCATTCCATTTCGCAGCTTCGCTCATCCGCTCGTGTGGGCCGGCGCGCTGGCTCACGTGGTCGCGCTGGCCATCGCGTTCTGGCTGACGTTCAAGCGGCGGCCATTGGCTTTCGCCTTCTGGTTTTACCTGCTCACCTTGTTTCCGGTGTCCAACATCCTGGTGGATGTCGGCGTCCCCTTCGCCGAACGCTTCCTCTACCACGCCTCGCTCGGCAGTTGCATTTTGATCGCCTGGCTGCTCGCCCGAACCCACATTCGCAGCGGCGCGCGCAAACTCGCCATGGGCGTCCTCGCCTTGGTGCTGTTCGCCGGAGCCGCCCGGACGATTCTGCGCAACCCGCAGTGGAATACCTCGCGCAGCTTGGTGCTCGCGGATGTGGAGAGTACGCCGCGCAGCGTGTTCCTCCAATATCACGCCGGCGTGATGCACTACACCGCTGATCGCTACGACAAGGCGATCGCCGCGTTCGACGCCTGCACCGAACTCTATCCCACATACGGCGAAACCTATCCGAAACGCTGTCTCGCGCACGCCAAGGCCGGCAACTTCGAAGCGGCAGTGGCGGACTTCAAAATCGCCAGCCAAATTTTGTTCCCGGAGGAAATCGCGAGCTACAAAACGTTCCTCAAGGACCGGATTGGCAAGGCCACACCGAGGACTCCGGATGAGGGGGATCTGTTAGAAAAGCTGCTCCGGGACGTGGATAAAATCGAGTAGAAGTCTTGGCGACCGCTACGCGCCTACCGCAGCTACCGTTCTTGCGTAACACTCAACCCGGCGTTCACTGCTGCATTATCCAACAGGCTGCGTGGGCGTTCAGGGGGTAGGCTTGATTCGATACAACTTGAAGTTCGAGGCTGGTGCGGGGAATTCGGCGGTGAACTGACCGCCGCCGATCGGCGTGAACACGGCGTTGACTGGCGTCCAACTCGGCATCGGCAGTTCCGGCGAGGCCTCTACTTGCGGGTTCGCGGCGTCTGCGTTGAACGACAAGGTGATTTGATCGGGCGGATTGCTTTGGTCGATTTCAATATCGGTGATTTCCACCAAGGGGGCGATGCGGAACACTTTGCCGCTGCCGTTCGGACGGGTCGAGTCGGAGGACATGACATACACATCGCCGGTCGCGTCCTGACCAAAGCCCTTGATGTTTAGCCCGAACGAGCGCGGCGGCATGCCGATCGCCGGTTCGGTGGCACCCGTGGCGGTGCGGTAGAGAAAAATTCTTCCGCGCCAGTCGCCGAAGACGTACACGCCCTCCAAATCCGGACGCGAACCGCCACGCACCACGTAGCCGCCAATCACCGAACTACCCGTGCTCGGGTACTCCGCGATCGGGTCGATCAAGCCGGCCGGCACTGGGCCGAACGGGGTCGTGCTGGTCGTGTTTCCGCCCGCATCGTAAAAGAGACTACCCTCTTTCATATTCCATCCGTAGTTGCCGCCGGCGGTGACGAGGTCCAATTCCTCTACCGCGTTTTGGCCAACGTCGCCGGTGTAGAGATCGCCGTTGAGCCGATCGAAACTCATGCGGTAGGGATTGCGAAAACCGTAGGCGTAGATTTCCGGAACCACGCCGAGCCTACCGACGAAGGGGTTGTCGGCGGGGACGGCATATTGGCCGTTGGCCGACGTGTTGCCGAAGGGGTCGATCCGCGCGATGGCACCGAGAATGGTGGACAGCGCTTGCCCATGTCCTTCGGCAGGATGGCCGGCACCGACGTCCTTGGAGGCACCGCCGTCGCCGAAGGCGATGTAGAGCATGCCGTCTGGACCAAAGGCGATGTCCCCGCCATTGTGGTTACTCTGAGGTTGTTCGACCCGCAAGATGATCCGGCGAGTGGCGGGATCGACGGCGTCTGGCGTCGCAGCGCCAACCTGCCACTCGGTGATCACGGAGTCGTGCGCGGCCGAACTGGTGACGGTGAAATCGGCGTTCCCGGACGCGGGTTCGGAGCTGTAGGTGTAGACGCGGCGGTCGGCGGGGAAGTTCGGATGCAACTCGAAGCCGAGCAGGCCACGTTCGTCGTAGCCGCTAAAGTTGAACGCGAGCAGCGTTCCGAGATCGGCGAACAGGTTGGGTTCGAGAACGCCGTTGCGCAGAATATGGATCTTGCCGTTCTGGTCGTAAATGAAGATGCGATCGTCATCAGCGGCCTGGCGCATGCCGAGCGGTGAGGAGAGGCCGTCGGCCACGCAGAGCAGTCCGAGTTGGGTGCTGGGATCCGCAGGCGGCTGGACGGGGTTGGTTGGCATTTGCACGACCCAGTCCGTTCCAGTCATTGGCAGGGCGGCGGCGTCGGCGCCAGTGAAGGCGACGGCGAGGTAGGTGGTCGGCACGGGCGCAACCGACCCGGTCCACAAGTTTGCACCACGGGCGATTCCCGTTCGGCCGATGTCCCCAGGACCGCCATATTGCATCCCGGTAACGATGTTGGCGGCATTGCCGAATCCACTGGTGCCCCGATACAGCCAGACATCCGAGGAGCCATTATCGAGGTCGGCGAGTATGAAGGTTTTGGCTTCGCCCGCCGCGAAGGTCGTGCCGGCGGTGATGCGCGGGGTATAATTGAAACGGTAACAGAAGGCCATGTCGGTGGCGACGGTGGTGGTGGAAGTCGCCGTGTTCAGAACCACCACTTCGTCGGTGCCGGGATTGACAGAGACAATCCGCAGATCGTCCGGCACAGCGAGTAGCAGGCTGGAAGAAACCAGCGAGAGGAACAAAAGGAGGAGGCTGAGGGAGAGCTTTTGCGCGGGGCGGAGCGAGGGCTTGAGTTTCATTACCAATGTGTATCCCGAATACGAACAAGGGTAAAGGAGCACGGCTTGAGTTTTCCGAACCCGCTTGCTAACCACCGTCCATGGCTTCCGAAATCGACCCTCTCAGCAGCGTAGACACAGCGTGGCTGCGCATGGACGAACCGGCCAACCGCATGATTATCTCCGTGTTGATCACCCTGAAGAGTTCGCTGTCGCGTGACGAATTAGTGGCGATGGTGAAGGAACGCTGGCTGGTCTTTGACCGCTTCCGTTCGCGCGTGGTCGAAACCCGGCTGCCGTGGTGCCCCGCCTATTGGGATAGCCCCTGCGCGCTGGCGGAGGTGGACCTCGCACACCACGTGGTCGAACATGTGCTGTCGGGCGACTTGGACAGCCCAGAAACTCCCGCCGGCAAGCCAGCCTTGGAATCCCTGTGTGGCGAAGTGTGCAGCGAAGGCCTCGATCGCGAACGCCCCTTGTGGCGCATGCATTTAGTGCAGGGCTTCGAGGACCGCTCCGCCCTTGTGGTTCGGGTGCACCATTGCGTCAGCGACGGCACCGGCTTGGTGTACGTTCTCGGCTGCCTCGGCAATCCGGACCTCCTGCCTCCCAAGTCTGCAAACGCGACGACGGCGGCGTCATCGAAAAAGACCGGCGGCTGGCGGCTCGGCCGGGCGTTCGCCTCGAAAACGCGCGCCACCGGGCGAGCGGTGAAGAACTGGTTCGGACGTTCGGAGAAGAAGCGGATCGCCGGAGCGACGGCGACGCTGACGCGCATGTCCAAGGATCCGAACACGCGCTTCAAAGGGCCGCTCGGCATTCCAAAGGCGACCACCTGGGGAGCCGAACCGATTTCCCTCGCCGCAGTAAAGTCCGTCAGCAAGGCGACTGGCGCGACGGTGAACGATGTCCTCGTGGCCGCGCTCACCGGCAGCTTGCGGCGCTACTTGCATGCCGCCGGCGATCCGGTGGATGAAATTTCCTTTCGCGCTGCGGTGCCGGTGGACCTGAAGCAAGGAGCCGAACGAATGACTCTGGGCAACAAGTTCGGCGTGGTATTTCTCGAACTGCCGATCGACCGAGCCAGCCCCGCCGAACGATTGCGCGCCGTACACGAACGGATGATGGCGCACAAGACCTCGGCCGAAGCCGACGCGATCCTCGGTATTCTCAACACGGTGGGCGTCATGCCGAAGACCGTGCAGAACACGGTGATCGGCGCGTTCAGCAGCAAGGCGACGACGGTGATGACCAATATTCGCGGCCCCGCCCAGCCGGTGTACTTTGGTCCGGCAGAGATCGAGGGCTTGATGGTTTGGGTGCCGCAGACGGGGCGACTCTCGTTGGGCATTAGCATGATGAGCTACAACGGGAATGTCTGGCTCGGCTTTGTCAGCGACCGCGGACGTATCCCGGACCCGGAGAAACTAGTCGATGGATTTTACGCGGAGTTCGAATTGCTCCGAGCATTGGCCTGAGTTCGGTAGATTTCAAATGTCGAATTTCAAATCTCAAACCCGAGCCGATGGCGACCGGTGAGGCCTAGAGTGCAGCGTCAATTTTATATTTCTAGATCAAAACCCTGGAGGGGGTCCTCCCGAGTCGGTGCGTTTGAGGGCGACCGAGATGGCAGCAGACTTTGGTTCGGGTCATCCATCCGCTTGGATCCAAGCGGGTCCATCAATATAAAATTTGCAGAACACTAGCTGCAAGCTAGCTATAGCTAACGACAGACTACCGGCTACTTGCGGACGACGTTCGCCTTATGGCCGACGGTAAAATTTGCCGAGGTTCTCGTCATCGACCTTGCCCCAGAACGTTTCGAGCCGGACAAAGACCGTCGGCAGTGTTTCGTGGTCCGCGCGGGCCAGCCAGCTTAGGCCGGGTTCGATGTGCAGAAACACTCGGTCCTTAAACACGGCGCGGCGGTAGTAGGCGCGCAGGTAGGCGGCGTCGAGGGTGCCGCTGGTGTGGGTGTATTCAAAGGCGAGGCCGCGCACGCCAATGCGCCGAAAGTCGGGTAGATCTCGGTACCAGCCGGCGAGTTGGTCGAGTTCGACCCCGCGACCGACCTCCTCCCAGATGACATCGGATTGGGCGTGCAGTCGGTCGGATTCGTTTAAGCGGTATAGCCAACGGGCCCGCGACTTGGTGCCGAAGCCTTCATCCGTTCGATACCAGACCGATTGGTCGAGCGAGGTTTCGGTGACTCCGTTGTCCCAGGTGACGCCTTGGCGGGCACGCAGGCCCGCTTCGGGGCCGTTGTCCCAGCTGAGGTTGAGACCAAGGTCGTTCCATAGTCGGCGGCCACTGCCGGGTAAGCCCACGTCTGAACCTGGGCTGTTGCCGAGGTCTTCAAGTTGGTCACGGTTGGCACCCTCCTCATCCTCTTCATTAGTAAAACGAATGTCGAAAAAATTGGAGAGCAGTGGCAAGTCCAATTCACCGCGGCCGCTCATTTTGAGCCGCTGGGATCGACCACCATCATTGGTCCGATAATAGGGGCTGAGCCGGAGAATACTCCGGTTATCCTCGACCGGCGTGGTGTGCCACTTCTCGTCGGGAAGGAGCCAGCAAAGGTAACGATGCAAGCCATGGTCGAGGCCCATGGCCGCCCGGCAAAGATGAGGGAGATTGGTCGAGACCGAGACCGTTGCGAGAGTTTCGGTCGACTGCGGTGAGCGTTGCGGCACGGTACCCCCTGCATCCGACGGACGCACGGCGGGTTCGAACGCGGACCCCGACCCAATAAAGGAAGGGCTGGGTTGGGCTTCCACGGCCCCACAGAGGCTCAAAACAAGACCTAAAAACCAAGGCAGAATACGACGGAGGTAGGACATTACGGTTGGGTTAGACCCATGGATCTCAGATTCTTATCTGCTGGAGTCGGTTGTTGCATGGAAGTTGAAGAGTTCCCCGTACGAGGACGGACATCGTATGGCAAGATAGGAGTTAAGGTACCATTTGTTTTGCACATTTTGCAAAATCGCAAAGCCAAGCGTGCCAGTTGTTACCTGAAATTTGGAGATGATACGCCCTTTATGGAAAGATCGTCCGATGCGGTGAAAACGGCATCGTTGGCATTGTTCCTGCTTTTGGGAGTGGGACTAAGTCCATTGTGCACCTATCTCTGAAAACAATTGGAAGACGGCTCATGCTGTGCCTTCTCGGTTCGTTGTTGATTTCAACAACGCATCCAACGCCCGCCCAAAATCTGAGCGCGATGGATCTTAAATTTCAGATGCTAAAAGCCATTCCGTTCTACCTTGCGTGGCCAGAACATCAGAAACCGAAAAAACTACGCATTTGCATTATTGCGAATCGCAACCCGTTCCGGGCTCAGATGGCCGACCTGATTCCGCAGGTCATCAACGGGGTTCCGGTGACGATTTCCTTTACCACAGAGATTAGAAATCCGCCGGCCGCAGAGATTTACTACCTCGCGTTGGAGCACGACGCTCTGGCGGTCAAGTTCGCTCGAATCAGGAAAAACGATCCCGTCATTTGTGTGAGTTCGGCGCCATTCTTCAGCCAACGAGGCGGCGATATTCACTTTCACGAAAAGTTTAATCGGGTGGTCTTAGAGGTCAATCAAGCCTCGATCAAAGCCAAAGGAATCACTACGCGCAGCCAACTTCTGCGCCTCAGCCAGAGGCAGGACAAATGATCCGGCTACGCGGAAAAACCCTGCGGGAAAAAATCACGATGTTGGTCGCCACGCCGATCCTCATCGCCATGTTTATTTTCGGTCTCATTTTCTTTATTCATACGTGGCGCTCCAATCATAAAGCGCTGCAAATGGAGCTCGAACTCCGAGCGAAGATGATTGCGGAAAACTGCCCGGGTGCCGTCGATTTTGCAGACGAGTCCGACGCCTTGCGGGTGCTGACCAGCCTGAGCCGTGACTCGCGGGTTCATAGTGCTGCGATTCTAGTCGAAGGGGGCGTGTTCGTCGCCTGGCCGGATGCCTCGGTGGTCGATTCGTTGCCCACCATCGGGACCGAGCGGCGGTCGTGGTTTGAAGGCCGCAAATTGCATGTTCAAGAGCCTGTACTCTCAACCCGTCCATCGATGGTGTATGTGAGTCTCGACACGGCTTCCATCTACCGCGAAGTCGCACTCGGCGGCTTGCTATACCTGTTGAGCGCTCTCCTCACCTGCCTGCTCGCGACCTTCCTCGTTCAGCGAATGCGGCGACAGATTAGTGAGCCCTTCTCCGCGCTCACCGCGACGGTGGAGGCGGTGTCCGAGGACAACGATTATCAAGCTCGGGCCACCGTCTTCGAGCCGGAAGATGAAATCGGCATACTCGCTCAGCGCTTCAACAAGATGATCGAACTGGTCGGTAAACGAGACCAGGAGTTGGCGTCGAACATCAAGCGGCTCGAGCAAGCCGGCCAAAAAGTTCGCGACGCACAGGAACGCGAAGCCCGCATCCGCGAACGCCTAGAGCGCGCGGAACGCCTCGAGTCCATCGGGATGCTAGCTGGCGGTGTGGCCCACGATTTAAACAACTTGCTCGGTCCTGTCTTGGGTTATCCGGCCATGATCAGAGACAGCTACAAAGAAGACCCGGAACTGTGCCGGGACATGGACGAAATTGAACAAGCCGCCTCCCAAGCATCCGCCTTGATCAAAGATTTGCTCACGCTGGCACGACGCGGACAGATCAAGCAGGTCCCGATCCGACCGGAGGACTCGATCAAAGCGTTCATGGGTTCCGCCAACATACGCAAAGTTCTAGAAAGCTCCGAGGCGTTAAGCGTCGCGGTCGAATGCCCGCCGGATCTGCCAGCGGTGATGGGCTCCCAATCGGCACTGACCCAACTCGTGACCAACGTGGCGATGAACGGCATCAATGCGATGGACAACGCTGGGCGCTTGGATATCGCGACCGCCTTGGTCGTGCTTGACCGAGACTACCGGGGCTACGAACTCGTCCCAGCAGGGTCGTATATCCGGCTTCAGGTCACCGACGAGGGCAAGGGCATTTCGAAGGAAGTTCAAAAGAAGATTTTCGAACCCTTCTTCTCCACGAAAAAAATGGGCGGCAACCGCGGCAGTGGCCTCGGGCTGGCGATTGTATACAGCGCAATCAAGGACATGAGTGGATTTATCGATATCGATTCCACTCTCGATAAAGGCACGACCTTCACCTTCTATTTCCCGGCCATCGACGCGATGCCCGGAGTCGCGGACAAACCCAAAACGAAATTGGGGGGAACCGAACAGATCCTCGTGATCGACGACCTGCGGGAACAGCGCCAGTTGATGGTGCGCCTGCTCTCGAGCCTTGGTTATCCCGTGCATACCTGCGCCAGCGCCGAGGAAGGGATCGCCTGGTTGACCGAAAATCCGTGCGACATCCTGCTGCTCGATATGATGCTCGGCGAGGGGCTGAATGGCTGTGAAGCCACCAAGGTCATTCTAAAAGACCACCCCACCCTTCCGATCCTGTTGGTCTCCGGCTTCGCGCCGGGCAACTTGATCGAAACCGCCCTTAAAGCCGGTGCTCGCGGCTTTGTCAGCAAGCCCTACACCCCGCAAGAACTCGCCACGGAAGTCCGTCGCATCCTGCAGTTTCCCGAACTCTCTATCCCACTTGAAAACCCATGAAATTCCTCGTCCACGGCATCTCCCTGCTCGCCCTGACGGCGTTCTTCTCGAGCGCACAAGAACCGCCCTCGTTTCAGCATCTGATGACCTTGAGCCAAGCGCTCGATTCAAAAGTCATCACGGTGACCAAACAGAAAGAGCGCTTGTTCCAAACCGACGCGGCCGTCACGGTCGTCACTCGGCAAGACCTGCGCCGCTTCGGCGCACGCACCATTCAAGACGCACTGCGGATGGCCCCCGGAATGTCAGTGCGCAGCTTGGACAATGGCAAAAACATCATCCGCTCGCGCGGGGCTTTCGACCGGTTTCAAAACAGCATCTTGGTTCTGATCGACGGCCGATCCATGTTCAACGAAACGTTCTACGGCACGCTATGGGAAACGCTGGATCTGCCGATCGAAGAGATTGAGCGCATCGAAATCATTCGCGGTCCCGCTGGCAGCCTGTGGGGGGCCAACGCCATCGACGGGATTATCAACATCATCACCCGCGTGCCGCTTGAGAACGAAATTGGCGACGTGTCGTTGACGCTTGACCAACACGGTGGCGGCCGACTTTACGGATCCAAAACGGTGCATTTCAACGAAGACACCCACGCTCGATTTTTTCTGCAAGGCCGACACTTGGAACCCCGGGACTCTGTGGTGCACGACGAACTCAATTCGGTTCGTGGCGGCATGGAGTTGCAATGGACACCGAGTTTGAGCGATCTGTTCAAGGTGAGCGCGGGCGTCTATGAGGCGCGGCCGGAGGAACAATTTATCCAGCCTTCCCTGACCTCACCTTACACGGAGAATACCAACGTACCATCAAGCTACAAGGGGGGACACGTGCATCTGCAGTGGGACCACCATCTGGATGCCACATCGAGTTCGACCATCCGACTATATGGGCTTTCGATGGAATTGGACGGAGACTACACGGGGTTCGAGGAGAGGTTGGTCGACTTGGAATGGATCTTCAACAAGAAACTCGGGGAGCGGCACCGCCTGAACATCGGTCTTGGTTACCGCTATAACGAATCCAGTGCCGCACCGAACGAGTTGTTTGTTTTCGATGTGGAAACCTTGGGAGTCCATTCGTTCAACGGCTTCCTTCAAGACCGCATCCAACTGGTAGACGACCGCCTCTGGCTGACGCTCGGCGGAAAGGTAGAACACAACCGGCAAATCGACACGCAGGTCCAACCAAGCGCACGCGTGCTCTATGCCCCAAAAGAAGACCTCACCTTGTGGGGCGCGGTGTCCCGATCCATTCGCACCCCAGGACGGATCGAATACGGTTCGGATTTACTCCTGTCGATCCAAGCACCACCGTCACCCGGAGCGCCGCCCATCGCTGTAATTCTCGACGGCAACGAAGACGCGGAGGAAGAACGGTCTATCTCATGGGAGTCCGGCGTACGAAAACTGTTTAAAGACAAAGCGCTGATCGACCTCTCCCTATTTCTAAGTGACTACGACAATTTGAACTCCTTCGAAATGCAGGCCTTACGCCCTGGTTTGCTGAGGGGCGCTCCGGTGCTGGAGACAATTCAGCGGGTCGATAATAAACTCGAAGCCGAAAGTTATGGGGCGGAACTTACAACGGAGGTTGCCTTGAACGAAAAATGGCGGGTCGGTGGAACGTACACCCACCACCAGATTGATGTGTCTCGCGACGCCGACAGTAACGACACCTTCAGCCTGAGCCGCAGCGGCCTCGTCCCGGAAAACGAGGTGCTGCTGCACATTGGGTACTCCCACTCCGAACGTCTGCAATTTGACTCTTGGCTGGAATACAGTGATGCGCTGGATGACATCGGCGTGGATTCCTTGACAAAACTTCGACTCAGAGCCGGCTTCGAACCCACCACCAAATGGTCACTCGATTTCGTCGTGGAAAATCTTCTCAACGACGGAGAATTGGAATTCAACAGCGCCGATGACGCGGTAGAAACAGCTGTAACTGCACCGAAGACCACGTTTTTCATCCAGTCCAGATACCGGTTTTAGCCGGACCATTTCTCGGTAGAGTCCGGTTGTGGCAATAACGGCAGGGGATGGTCATCGCCATCATCAACACCTCGGCCACCTCGCCTAGTTTGGAGGCCTTGGCGCTCAGGTTCAGCCCGCGCGAAGGGAACGAACCCAGAAGATGCGTTCGGTCTCGGAAGAGATCCTCGAACGCTGGCGGGCCGAACAACACCACCCTGGAACCTGGGCGGTGAACGGACCGAAAACCGCTGCGGACTTTACTGCGGTCGCCTGGCACTTCGGACACGCGCTACGCCAGCACCTTGATGTCCCTGTCGGCTTGATTTGCGACGCGGTGGGCGGGACCCCCACCGAAAGTGACATCCGACGCGAGTCGCTGGCCGCGCATCCGCAGTTGAGCGGCCTGCTCGACGACGACTGGTTCGAGAATGAACACTGCCACGCCTTCTGCCGCCGCCGGGCACGTACGCAACTCGGCGCGACCGCCGACGAGGCTGACCGACCGCGCCCCCTCCCCTTCGAACCGGGTGCGTTCTGGGCGAGTTCGACTTCGCGCTACACCCGCTTCCGGTGAAAGGTGTTCTCTGGTATCAAGGCGAGTCCTACGCACCGGTGGCCGACGACGAATGGCACTACGATCCGGCACAACAACAAGCCCTGTTTCAATTCCTCATGCAGGATTGGCGACACGGCTTTGGGCAAGTCGAGCTGCCGTTTCTGTTCGTTCAACTCCCTTCGCTCAACCGCGACTGGGCCAGTTACCGACAGCTCCAATTGGCCGCCGCGCAGGCAGATCCGCATAGCCACATGGCGGTGACCATCGACACCGGTCACCCGACTAACGTCCACCCCAAAGACAAGAAACCCGTCGGCGAACGCCTCGCACGCCTCGCCTTCGCCGAGGTCTACCACCAGCCCGAACTGGTCGCGTCCGGCCCACTCGCCACCCGCGCCCGAGTCGATGCCAGCGGGGTCGTGATCGAGTTCGAGTATAGCGGCACCGGCCTCAAAGCGCGGGGGGATGTGGCCCTGAACGGGTTCGAGCTGCGCCACCCCGATGGCCGTTGGTCGAAAAGCCCGGCCCGCCCGTTCCATCACACCGTCTGGATGGTCCCGCCGAAAGGCTTCCGTCCGACCGCTGTCCGAAGCATGCGCATACGGGCAAACAATGCCTGCATCTGTTCGGCGAGGAAGACGGTAAAGGTTCGTCGGTGGTCTGGAACGCGCCAAATGAAATCGGCGCCGACAGCCTCGTCCGCTTTCAAGCGGAACGTTGGACCAAACGCGTCCCCTTCTCGTTCCGGTTCGACGCCCAAGGAAAGAGGGGCGTGTGGCACGAGGTGTTCAACGGCGACAAAGCGGTCGTGGTCAGACGCGTTTCTATCCGAGGTGAAATTTCTCCAGCCCTTCGCCACCAAAGCGCTCCGCTTCCGCTGCGTCTCACCGTCGAACACCGGCATTTTAATCGACGATCTCAGCACCGCCAAACCAGAGCCGATGCGCGTGACGAGCGTTCGGGTCAGGCAGGCGCTCAACCCCGTGCTGATCGGCAAACGCAACAACCCGGTGCACCATCTGGAGATCGAAACCGAAGGCCGCTTGCTGCCGCCGACGGTACAGGCCGTGACGACCCGAATCGGCGGCACGGTGAAGCCCACCGAGGGTGGAGCCATCGAACTGCGTTCGGGAAGAACTCTGCTCGCCTCGGTCGTCCCCGCGAAGGACGGTTCCGCCACACTCGAACCCGGTTCGGTCTGGCCGCTCAAGGCCGGCACCAGCGCCCTGCAACTGTGCGTCGTGCTGAAAGAAAACGCAGACTGGGAACAACGCGTCGATCTCTCCGACACGAGGCTGCAGCTTCTAGCCGCGGGTTTCAACGGCCTGACGACCCACACGCCGGTGGATCCTGCTGGCGACAACCGCATCGGCATCGCCCTGCGTATCGCCGGTCAGGAGGGCGTGCACACCTACCGGATTCCCGGCATCGCCACCACGCCCAAGGGCACGTTGGTCGCGGCCTATGATCTGCGCCACCGGGTTGGCGGCGACTTGCCGGGCGACATCGATGTGGCGATTCAAACCAGTTCGAATCAGGGACGGACCTTAGTTACCGATAGTTCGAGTTCGGATCAGGGACGGACCTTAGTTACCGATAGTTCGGATCAGGGACGGACCTTGGTTGCCGATGAAGATCGTCATGGACATGGACCCGACGGTGCTGGTCGACGACAAGCGTGGGACCCTAGGTGGCGGCGACCTGTAGTCACGGGAACCGGTCTTGGTTCGGTAGTGGCCCCGGCCTCGAACCAGAAGAGACGGGTCAGTTCATGCTGGTGAAGAGCGAGGACGAGGGACGGACCTGACGGGTCAGCGAGGACAATGGACGGACCTGGTCCAAACCGGTCAAACCGATCAATATCACCAAGCAGATCAAGGACCCTGCGTGGCACTTCGTTCTGCAAGGCCCCGGACGCGGCATCACGCTGCGTGACGGCACTCTGGTCATGCCGGCCCAGTTCAAGGACCATGTAAAGATGCCCCACTAGACCATCATCAGTTCGAAGGACGGCAGCGAGACATGGCAGTTCGGCAGCGGGTGAAATCCAACACCACCGAAGCACAAGTCGTGCAACTCGCCGATGGTTCGGTGATGATCAATTGCCGCGACAACCGGGGCGGAGCGCGTTCGGTGTACACGACCACCGATCTGGGTAAAACGTGGGCTGTCTATCCGAGTTCTCGTTCGGCCCTGCCCGAACCGGTGTGCAACGCCGGCCTGCTGCGCCACCGCGACAAGCTGTTTTTCTCGAACCCGCCACAGACACGCGGGCGTCATCACATGACGGTCAATGTGAGTTCGGACGAGGGTAAATCCTGGCCGAAAAAAATGGCACACCTTGATCGACGAACGCCAAACCGCCTACTCCATTATGACCGACGCCGGCCCCGACCATGTCGGCCTGCTTTACGAGGGCCTGTGCGAACTCTACTATCTCCGTCTGCCAATTGCCGAATTGATGAAACCCTGAGAATTCTGCATAAATTGCGTATGCGCCGAAAAGGGCGTGCTTTATGGCATGCAGAGCGCCATGTCAGCCCCATTGGACATTGGACCGCCGGTCTATCCTGCGAATCGGCGCACTCGGCCTAACCATCCCGCAAATTTTGCATTTGCAGGCCAGGGGGAAGCAAAACACGCAAGAGGCGACGACCGGTTTTGGCCGCGCCAAGTCCTGCATCATTCTATACGCTTGGGGCGGCATCAGCCATCTCGACACGTGGGATCTTAAACCAAATGCCCCAGCGAGGTTCGCAGCCAGTTCAATTAAATCCGCACTACGGTGCCCGGCATCCGCGTCGGCGAACACCTGCCCAAGATCGCCTTGGTGATGCACCACCTCGCGGTGGTGCGCAGCGTGTTTCACAATGCGCCATCACACCGTTCGGGTACCTACTGGAATTTGACCGGGCATGAATCGCCCAACCTTGGAGGGAACTGGCCGGTGACCCGCAAGGATTGGCGTCGCTCGATAGCATGGTTGCGGTCGCCTTGTCGGAGATGAAGGATCCAAAGGCGCCCACTTCAACACGCACGCCGATAATTTCAACCGTCTCAAACGCGACATGTTGACGCCATTGGACTAAGCCTCAAAGCCCCTGATCGAAGATCTGGCATCCACCGGACGCTTAGACGACAGGCTGGTCGTTTGGCTCACCGAGTTCGGCCGCACCCCGAAAATCAACAAAGCCGCCAGACGCGATTGCTTCCCCTCTTGCTATTCGGTCGCCCTTGCCGGTGCGGGCATTGGCGGCGGCCAAGTCTATGGCACGTCGAACGCGATCGGACATGACCCGGCCGAACACGCCTGCGGTCCGGCAGATCTGCACGCCACCATCTTTCACGCGCTTGGCATTGATCCGGATTTCCGTATCCACAGCGCCGACGGTCGGCCGCTGGCGATTTGCGACGGCACGCCGCTGCCCTTGTTTGTGTGAACCAATACGCCGTTAGCGAGCTTTTTGGAAAACAGTAGATGAACGAACAGCCGAGCGTTCGTCAATCGCAAGCCCGGACCTTGCCTGATCTTCGTCGGAAGACATGGAAGTCAATGTCGGCTTCTTCGATTTCGCCGGGTTTACGCTCAAACTTCAGCCCCATGGCCTTTCTGAAGTTCGGTTCGAGATCGGCCACAAACTTAAAGCTTCCGAGCACCACACACGAACTGAAGTAAGACACGCGACATCGCATCAGTTGGCCGAAGTTCAAGCGCCCTCCGCTTGCGAGAACATCTTGGATCTCCTTGGCCGAGAATCCGGGACGCAGGGTATTGCCGTAACCGTCATCTTTCTGCACGCCGGTCTCATAGATTAGCATTCGGTAACGCTGGGCGACATCCTCCCAGCATGTCGCCCCATCCGGCCCGCTCCCCAAGGCCAAGCGGCTATCTGCATTGTATAGGCGGACAAAACCTTGGCGGGCCGTATGGACGCCCGCAACCGCTTGTCCATATCCCGACCAAGGGTATTTTTTAGGATCGTCCACGATTCCGGCCCGAACGGGATTCATGTCGATATAGCAAGCCATCGCGCTGAGCGCCTCACTACCCGGTTCGACGAGGACACGTTTGTAGCGCTGTTGCCAGAGATGGCCGGTACGCTCCTGCGTCTTATTGATCCACTGGGCAAAGCGTTGGTTCAAGGTGCGCATGAACTCCGAGCAATTGTTCATGCGGCGCAAATACCGCTGACGAAGTGCTTCCGCCGCGGCATGCGAATCGTCTGCACGGAATTTCAACAGCTTGGCCTTGTCTTCCTTGAAGGTCGTGTTGTCAGCTCCGTACAAGGCCTCCATACGAGCCAGCAAGGCCTCGTCGTCTAGAACCTCCGACTCGTTTTCGGCCAACAGAATGTGGAAATGGTTCCCCATCACCACGAAGGTGATGACCGTACACCCGGTAAAAGCCTCCACCCGCCGCATCAACCAGATAAAGTGCTCCTTCTCCTTGTCTCCAAAGAGGAACTCCCGGTTCACCGTCCGGTTGATGCAATGAAAGAGCCCCGGAAAGGGCAGTTTGAGTCGAGCAGTGCGCATGGTACCACTATATACTCATACAATGTGACTATTTGTACAGTATTTAAAACAAAAAACAGGGACGGACTTTAGAACGAGCGCAAGGGACCGAGAAAAAGGGACGGACCTTGAACAAAAGAGGGCGCGAGGGGGCAGAGCGGGCAAACGAGGGACGGACCTTGGGCAAAAAAGGGACGAAAAGAGGGACGAAAAGGGACGGACCTTGGATTTTGAACGCGCTAGGCGCTTTCGCGCAGTTTGTCGACCAAGATTCCCACGACATCGTTCTTCGTCTGGTTCCACAGGGCAAACGAGGGGCAAACGAGGGACAGACCTTGGGTAAAAAAGGGACGGACCTTGGATTTTGAACGCACTAAGGCCGAACGATCTCGGCGCTTTCGCGCAGTTTGTCGACCAAGATTCCCACGACATCGTTCTTCGTCTGGTTCCACAGGCGCTCGCGGATGTCTTTGCGCGCACTCGCTAGTGAGACCGGCTTGGCATCGCGGATTTCGATGGCCGTGGCGATGTGAAGTCCGGAACTGGTCTTAAACACGTCGCTGATCTCACCCGGCTGCAAGGCGAACACCGCCTCTTCGAACGCTGGCAAAATCATGCCGCGGGTGATCCACCCGAGATCCCAACTCTCGTCGCCGGCATGGCGACGCGCGATTTCAGCGAAATTATCCTGTTCCAAAATGGTCGCACGCAGATTTAGCAGGGCGAGCATCAGCTGGTCGGCCGGACCGGTTTTGGTGGCCAGCATAATATGCCCGGCGTGCACCGCCTCGGGTTCGACAAAAAAAGTTTCGTTCTTCTCGTAGAACGCGGCGATCTCCTCCTCGCTCGGGGCAGGAATATCAGCAGTGATCTGTCCGATGAAGCGTTCGACCCGGATCCGGTTAGCCAGATCTTCACGCACGTTTTTCTCGTCTTCCTCAGTGAGAGGATAGCGCGCGTAGAACGCTTTGCGGCCGCCATGTTCGCGCAGGACTTTGTTGAAGGCCTTATCGACCTCATTGCGCGGAATCCGACCGACCGTCTTTAAGGCTTCCTGCCGGAGGAGCACGCGCTCGATCGCGTTTTGGGTGGCGTCCTCAAGGATGTCTTCGTCCGATTTTTCTTCGCCAGCCTCCTGATAGCGACGGCGGAGTTCGCGCTCTTCCTCGTCGATGGTCGCCGGCGCGACTTCGATTCCATTGACCAGAATGGGCTCCGGCGGCGGCGCGGCGGCGACCTCCTCAGCCGGAGCGAGCGCCTGTTCATCGGCTACAGTTTCTACGTTTTCGGACGGTTCGGTTTTTTCACTCATGTTAGTTCTTCTTCGAGTTCGACTGCGGCCCGCGCGAGTCCGGTGATAGCATCCCAATCTTCGGCGTTCACAAGATCGCGGGCGACCAACCAGGAACCACCAATGGCGCCGACCGCCTCGAGACCGAGCCAGTCGGCGGCGGCATCGAGTCGAACGCCGCCGAGTGGCAGAAAGCGGACCCCGGTGTGGAGATAGGGCGCGGCCAAGGACTTGAGGGCCGAGGGACCGCCGAGATGGGTGGCCGGAAAAAATTTGAGCAGGGTGCAGCCGAGTTCGAGCGCGATCTCGATGTCGGTGGCAGTAGCCACGCCGGGGATGAACGGCAGACTCAGGTCGGTCGCAGCACGGATCACTCGCGGATTCGTCCCTGGAGCGACGCCGAACTGCGCGCCGGCATCACGTGCTTGGGTCAGCTGGGCGGGGGTGAGCACCGTGCCGACGCCAATTTGCATGTCCGGCACGTTGGCCGCGATAGCCGCGATGGCCGGCAAGGTATGTTCATTGCGCAACGTGATTTCAAAGGTCTGGATCCCACCCGCGAGCAAGGCTTCGGCGAGCGGCACAGCGAGCTTGGGGTCGTCCAAGGTGCCAACCGGAACAATCCGGCTATTGAGAAATTCAGTCATCCGGTGCTCTTGTAATCGCGCTTGCACGGATTAAACAATCGCTAAACACATGAAGAAAAAGAAGACCACCGCGACGCTCCGTATCTGCTGTCCCGACCGAAAAGGCCTGGTCGTAGCGGTGACCCAATTTATCCGCGACCACAACGGCAACATCGTGAACCTCGACCAGCACGTGGATGAGACTCAAGATCAGTTTCTGATGCGCCTAGAATGGGAGATGGAAGGCTTCGATCTCGAACGCGCCACCCTGCGTGAGCGGCTCGACACGCTCGCCCTGCCCTACGGCATGTGGTGGTCGCTGCACTTTTCCGACGAACCGCTACGCATGGCCATCTTCGTCAGTAAAGAATCCCACTGCCTCTACGACTTGCTCGCCCGCTACGAGGCCGGCGAACTCAACGTCGAGATTCCTCTGATCATCAGCAACCACCCCGATCTGAAAGCTGTCGCCGAGCGCTTCGGTATTGCCTACCATGTGTTCCCGATCACCAAGGCGACCAAGCCCGCGCAGGAAGCCGCCGAGATCGAACTCCTCCGTGAGCACGACATCGACCTCGTGGTCATGGCGCGTTACATGCAAATTCTCTCGGGGGATTTCATCGCGGCCTTTCCCAACCGCGTGATCAATATCCACCACAGTTTTCTACCGGCATTTGCTGGTGCCAAGCCCTACCATTCGGCGTTCAAGCGCGGGGTGAAAATCATCGGTGCCACCGCGCACTACGCCACTGAAGATTTGGACGAGGGTCCGATCATCGCTCAAGATGTGCAACGGGTGAGCCACCGGGAAAGCCTTCAGGATTTCATCCGGCAAGGCAAAGACGTGGAAAAAGTGGTGCTCGCCCGCGCGGTGTATCTGCACACCGACCACCGCGTGATCGAGTACAGCAACAAGACCGTGGTGTTCGCTTAGCCACGCCTGAAATCTAGCAACCGCGTCGACGTTCTCATCGCTTGGGTTATTTGCCCGACGGTGCAGGGACCTCGGATACGAGGACCGAGGTATCAGGCGCGTTGCCTGAATAGAACGAAACGTAATGCGTGTCCCCAATCACCGTCGCGTTGGCGTTACCGGAATCCATTGCAATCGGACTCCCGATAGCGACGGCCTCAGAAGGAGGCCAACAGAGTGGATGATTGAAGATGCTCTCCGGATTGACGACACGACGCCGAAGAGATTTTGCATGGTCGCGGCCAATGTGTTCGCGCCATCGCCTGCTTTCGTCGAGCCATCATCAGATAAAACCGCCGCGTTTCGCGAACTTAGCGACGCTTAGATTTTTCCTCTAAATAGCGAGCGAAGTACTCGGTACTTCGAAGCGTCTGCAACCAGAGCATGGCCCCGGTTCGATTGGATTCGCGGCGCGGAATTTTCTGCGTTGCCGCCGCATCGATCTGATTCAGGAACGCGGCCCGAACGGCCTCCGGGTCGAAGGCGCGTTCGAGAATACACTCTGCATCCCGCTGCGCGGCCTGCCAGTCTTTCTCGTTCTGATCCAATCGGACAGCGGCCTCGATGAACGCCTCGTCGGACGCGGCAACGACGCCGCCGAAGCGACCATCATGGCTCATACCCTCGGCTCCGACCGGCGTGGCGACCACGGGAGTTCCAGTGGACCACGCGTCTAAAATCTTGCCCTTCAAGCCCGCACCAAAGCGCAATGGCGCGAGCAGAACGCGGTGTTGCGCCAGCGCCATATGGGCGTCGCCCACTTGGCCGTGCACATGAAATCCGGTGTCCGGCGCGTGTTCGTCCATGACGGCTTTAGGTGGAAAGGCACCATACAGATGCATCGTTGCTTCGGGCAACGCTTCCCTCAGCGCGGGCCAAAGCCGAACCAACTCGGCTACGCTGTCCACGTTCGGCGGATGGCGAAAGTTACCGATGCTGACGAAGCCGCGGCGCTTTGTGAAGGGGGCTGGATCCGCCAGCCGTTCGGCGGCGAGTGGGAGGTGGGCGATTTGAGACGCGGCCAGGCCGGCGCGTTCGAGGATACGGACTTCGGCCTCGGACACCAACAGAGCCAAGTCGCTGCGATGGATGGCAGCCAACTCACGCAGCCAGGTTTCCGACCCCGTGGACGGGATTGCCTCGAGATCCATAGGTTTGCCCGCCTCGAACTGGGTCCGGCGAAACTCGCGCAGGCCGTGTAGATCGATCGTGTCCAGAACGCGCAAAACGTCCGGGAGTTGTTGGCGAACCCGCCAAGCAAAAGCTTCCTCGATCATGAACCGGTCGAACACCACGAGATCCGGCCGGCGTTCGAGAAGAAATGCGTCAAAGGAGGGATCGTTCAGGACGATGCGCTCACAAGTCCGGCCGGACGCACGCAGGTCTTGGGTCGCGTCGGTTTCGCGGGCGGTGCTGCTGACGGTGACATCCCAGCCCGCACCCGCGAGCCAGTCGATCAGCTGTCTAGCGCGAACCCCAGCGGCGCTCTTGCGGTGTTCGGGCCAAGTCGAGCCGATCCAAAGAGCGTTCATCAAGGCGTGTCCGAACAGATTTGGCCCTACGCTTTAGTACTGCGACAACGAACCGTCCTTGCGAGCCTTGTTGAGCCCCCAAGTGAATACCCAGAGCGAAATCGGGAACAGCACCAAACCAAACCCGAACAGCACCATCAACTCTTTGGAGACGTCGGAGAGAGTCGCCGCGGCGGTCATGGATTCGCGAATCAGGGTGGTGGCATAATAGAGTGGCACGTAATCGGCCACCGGCTGCATCCAAGTCGGCAGCACCGTGGGCGGGAACACCACGCCGCCGAACAGGGCGAACAGCGCACCCATCACCATCGCCACCGGGTCGCCCCGTTTGAACGCGAGGGTAAAGCCCGTGGACAAAATTCCCAGCGGGGTGAAAGCGACCACCATCGCGATAAAGGCGACGATCATGGTCAGAAAGTTCATGTTCTCCCACTTGAAATCCATCAGCCAGACAAAGATGAACAGGGCGATCCCGAGCCCGACAAACGCGCGGGTGAAGGTGTAGGTCCAGTTCGCCGCGAGCAACAGCGCCACACTCATCGGCGAGGCGAGAATCGTCTCCAGCGTACCCATCACCTGGCCGCTGCGGATGTCGGACATCATCGAACCCGTCGCGGCGCTGAGCAGGGAGATCGCGAGACCACCGGTGACCGCGTAGTCGAGATAGTTGTTGGAGTTCACCGCATCGGCGATCTTCACCATCTGGCCGCCCTGCAAGTCACGGAAGACCTGATAGGTAAAATAGAACAAGAGCAACTGGAAGGCGACGCCAACGTAGCGTAAATACAGAGCGAAGCGGTAGCTAAGCATGGTGTACCAGCCGCGCAGAAAGAGGGCGCGCATCATGCGCAATAAGGCGATCATAATCCGGCCTCCATTGATGAACCGCCGTCCGATGCTGGCAGCGTTTCGTTCGCGGCGGTTGTAACGGCCGCAGTTTCTGGTTCGACCGGACGGCAATCGTACACGGGGACGCGTAGCCCGGCGATGCGTTCGAGGGTGGTACCAAGGGCGAAGGGTTGATTGGTGGTGGTCACGAGCGCGCGGCCTTTGCGTGGTTCTTGCAGTACGTTTTCGACTTCGATCGAACCTTTCAAGGTGCGTAGTTCGAGCGGGCTGAGCGCGTCGGTGGTGATAACGAAACGAGGGGCGGTGCCGACACCAACGGATTCGGACGTGCGTTCGTCGACAATCCGGCCTTCCTCGACCATGATCACGCGGCGGCAGAGAATGTGTGCCAGCGTGTGGTTGTGGGTGACGATGAGCAGAGTGTGCCCCTCCTTCTTGACGAGATCGTGCATGTTGCGCTGGAAGCGTTCGGTGGCCTCGATGTCGAGGCTCCGCGTGGGCTCGTCGAGCAACAGAAGTTGGGGTTTGTGCATCAGGCAGCGGATCAATCCAATGTGTTGCTTCATCCCGGTGGAGCATTGATCGAAGCGGCGGTCGAGGTAGTCGACTTCGAACTGATCCGCGAGTTCTTCGAGGCGTTCATTCACTTTGCGCCGCGACATGTTTTGCAGCGCGCCAAAGAAGTGCAGGTTCTGGCGACCGGTGAGGCGCCAGTAAAAACTGCGTTCGTCGGCGGCGAGCAGCCCAATGTGTTTGCGGATGTCGTGATGTTTCTTGAACGGAAAACCGCAGACTTTGCCGGTGCCTTGGTTCGGCGTGATCACGGTGGCGCAAATTTTCAGCAGGGTCGTTTTGCCGGCACCGTTGTGGCCGGTAAGCGCGACCGCGTCGCCGGTGGCCACGGTGAGGTCGACGTCGGTGAGGGCGTTGACGATCGGCCGTTTGTGCGGCTTGAAAATTTTATGGATGCCTTGCAGTTCGATGGCGTTCATGCGGTGCGGGAGAAGTGATCAGTTATCAGTGGCCCTTCGGGCTTTTGGTCAGTGGATGTGGCCTGTCGGGACTGTTCAGTCGTGGTCTGTGAGCGGCGGGTCTATCAATCCTGCGGGGAGAGTGCCAGTTCGCGTTTGACTATTTCGACCGCGCGTTGATCGGGCGTACAGTGGAGTTCGAACACGGGCACGCGTTCGACGACCTCGGCATAAGCCGCGATGACCCGCTGAAAATTCTCTTTGTGGTATCGTTCGGAAAAGGTGTTGGCCAGCAGGCGGGCGACGGCGCGCGCGGGCGGGACGGCAATGAGTTTGTTTTCGGGAGCTTGGGCGAGCAGAAAGATCCCGGCCAGCGGCTGTTCGCCCGGCGTGGTTATCGGATAACTGCCGTGCCAGAACGAGGTGGAGGCGAGGGCGGTGTCATCGCGCACAAACAGCAGATTTTTCTCGTCGTTGAGCAGGCGGTAACCGGCATCCTGCCAGAGCAGGCCGGTGGTGGTTTTGCCGGTGCCGGACTTGGCGATAAAGATCAGCGAGCGACCGTCGTAATCCACGTGGCTGCCGTGGCAAATCGCGATATCGAGCGCCGCGAAGCGGTTGTGGAACAAGTGGTCGCGCATTGGGTAATGCAGCGGGTTCGGGTTCAACTCGTCGATTTCTTGACGCAGGTACAGGGTGCCGGAGGAAAAATCTGCGGAAAGATCTGCGACGAGTTGCCAGCCTTTTAGCTGAAGGCAATAGCTGGCCATGCGGATGGCGTTCGTTTCCGGATCGCGTCCGATGTGAAAGCCGTCTTCGGAGAGGATTCGTTGGTCTTCTGGAATGTCGACGGCCAGAACGTCCGTGCGGACATGGTATTCACCGCCATCAAAGATCTGACCGGCAGGATCAATCTGATAATTACCAAAGCGGTGGCCGGTGTGGATCTCGCCAGGATGGGGGTAATCGAGTTTAAATCGAAAGGTGCGACCGGCGATTTGAAAGCAGAGTTGAGCAGAGGCCATCGGTGGAACTCTTGAGCCCATTTGCCATGCCCTCCTTTTTTGCCATGGCAAAAAAGAAGCTCCTCCGGTGAGGGAGGAGCCAGACAAATTGACTCGGTATATGAGTGGGGGTTTTAAACTTGCGGGGTGCAGGTGGAAGCATCGCAACCAGCTGGATCGGCGTAGGTCGCTGCAGCACTCGGGAAGGAGAAGCCCTTCCGGAGTTCGGTTTCAAGTCCACCGGTGGTGTCAAGAATCACCGCTTCGATGAAAGATTGAGCGGGGTAAATAACGGCTTCAGTGCAACCAGCGATCGGAGAGACGGTGAAAGTCAGGCCACTAGGCTCGGAGGTGGAGGCGCAGGGCATTCCGCCAGTTGTGCGGGCATCACGACCGATGCAAAGACCGGTGGATTGCATGTTTGCCTTGGAGGAGTCTTCGAGAAGGATATTCGTGATCGTGGGTTTCTGGTAAGTTTTCATATGTGTGTTTGAGTCCTCGTCTTTTTTGGTTCCGAGAAAAGAAGGTTAAACTATTTCTAAAGTCAAGCGATTTGGCTCGCCGAAAACTCGTTTTCGTTCCTGCGTGATCTCGCAATGGTAGGGAATACTGCTGCTGGCATCACCCATTTCCAAGGAAGCTGCGGCCGAACAACGACCGCAATGGTCGCGGCTACTGCACGAATTGCAGCCGATCGCGGTGGTGGTTCGGCTCCGCTGGGCGGATTGCAAATGTTCGGACCACCCCGACAGGTCGTGGTTCAACAAGTCATATCCGGTCTCACGCCACAACATACAGGAGTGCAGGGTGCCAGTGGGATCGACATGAAAAGTGCGGATACCGGCGCCACAGGTAAACAGTTCGTCGCCCTGAGTGGTCAATGCGACCGCGTCGGCTTTGGCCCGGTATTCTTGGCTGAAGTCCGGGGCTTCTTGATCCAGCAGGACATATTGTTCGGGCGAAATTCTTTCTTTCAGCACCTCGGTGCTGCCGTCGAGCATGGGGGTGATGTCTTTGTCGAACAGAAAATCGCCGGTGAGGTTGTGCACCCAATCCCGAACTTGCGCGAACTCGTGCACGTTCGACTTCATCACCATCATCTTGAGATGCACCGGCAAACCGGCTTCGAGCATCAGTTCGACGCCACGGCGGAAGCGCTTGAACGAGCCGCGGGTGTTGGTGACCTTCTCGTAGGTTTCTTCGGTGTGACCGTAAATGGTGACTTCGATCCGACGCGGCGGGTTGTCTTTCCAGAACGCAACGATGTCCTCGTTGACCAAAGTCGCGTTGGTGTAGACCGAGAGCAACATGCCGAGTTGCTTGGCGTGCAGGTACAATTCTTTGAAATCAGGACGGGCGAGAATTTCGCCGCCGGTCATCAGCAGGAAGATGCAGCCGCCGTCGGCGAGCGTTTGTAAGACCGCCTTCGCCTGTTGCGTGTCCATCTCGCCGTCGGTCGCGCCGGGGTAAAGAATGTAGCAGTGACGGCAACGGACGTTGCAGCGGAGGGTGAGTTCGATGCTGCCGGAGTACGGCAGAAGATTGGGGTTTTCGCCACCAGGCTGCACCATCTCAATGAGGGCATTGAGATCCTTGGCGTTCGAAATGCAGTCGGAGCAGGCCATGATAACAAGTCAGTCTTGAACGATCTCGATGGCTCCGATTTCTTGTAGCTTGCTGGCGATCATCAAGACATCCTCTTGGAACGCGGCCCGGGAGTAGGCTTCGTCACCATCGGCGGCCTGTTCGATCGAGGAATCATCATCTACCGCCTCGATCTCCGCGACAAGTACGTCACAGGCGTTTTGCAGGACGGTGTGTCGCTTTATTTCCTGCCAAATGCGCGATGACATTTCATTCAACTCGAAGATACCGGCGGCCTCTTTCACCGGAACGAGCAGAGTGGACCCACTGACTTCGCGCTCAGCGACGTCACGCTCACACAGTTTGTATCGGGAGTTGAGGTCCATGGGCTGTTGATAACTCTACTGGCAGTCATGTCAAACGCCTTGGTTAGAAAAAAACGCCAAAATAGGTGGTCAATCATTTTGGATTTGCTCCTTCATCGTGGAGGGAACTCCAAATGAGCAAAGCGAAGGCTTTGCCGATGCCCTTGACCGCTTGCAGATCCTCCAGCGAGGCGGCCCGGATCTGGTTCACCGAACCGAAGTGCCGGAGCAGCAACTGCTTACGCTTCTCCCCTACCCCTTCGATCTCGTCCAACTGGGACGCGCGAATCCGTTTAGCGCGGATCTTGCGATGAAACGTGAGCGCGAAGCGATGGGCTTCATCGCGAATCCGAGTCATCACATGCAACGCCGGACTATTATTCGGCAGGCGGATCGGGAGTTCACGGTTGGCGACATCCCACACGATCTCTTCGAACTGCTTGGCCAGGCCAACACAGGGCTGATCGGTCAGGCCGAGCGCGTCGAGTTCGATCCGGGCCGCGCGCAGTTGGGTGATCCCGCCGTCGACCACAATCAGGTCGGGCAACGGTTTGTCTTCCTCGAGCAAGCGTTTGTAACGCCGCCGAACCGCCTCGGCCATCATCGCCGGATCGTTGGCCCCCTCAATCGTCTTGATGCGGAACTGACGATAGCGCTGCGGTCGCGGCAGACCGTCAACACTGACCACCATGCTCGCCACCGCATAGGTGCCGCTGATGTTAGAAATATCAAAGCACTCGATCACCTTCGGCAGCGTGTCGGGCGTGGCGAGAATATCGTGCCGCGCGAGTTCTTCAGACAGCGCCGCGACGCCGGCCGTGGCGAGGTCGCGTTTTTGGTCCGGGGTCGAACGACCGGCGGCGCGTTGTTTGATGGCGCGGCGCAGTAGATAGAGGGTGTCGCGCAGCACGGCGGCGCGTTCGAAATCCATTTTCTCGGCAAAGCCTTCCATTTCAGACTGCAACTCCTCGAGCACTTCGCGACGCTCACCGCGCAAGAATGCACAAGCCTCGTCCACGCGTTCGGCGTAGTCGTCCTTGGTGATTTTTCCGATACACGGCGCGGTGCACTTGCGCAGGATCTCGGCCATGCAGTGTTTGTGGTCGGTGGCGCCGGGCGAACGCGCTTGGCACTTACGCAGGCCGTAGCGGCGTTCCGCGAAGTCTTTCGCGGCGCGCGCGGACGCGGCGGAGGCATAGGGACCGAAGTAGCGTGCGCCGTCGTTCTTGCGGATCCGCACCAGCGTCAGCCGCGGCACCGGCGCGTTCGGATGCAGGCGCAACAGCAGGAAGCGTTTGTCATCCTTGAACGAGGTGTTGTAGCGCGGCCGGTACTCTTTGATCAACCGCCCCTCCGACAAGGTCGCCTCGGCTTCGTTGTGCACCACCATGGTGTCGAAGTCGGCAATGCTTTTGATCAAGCCGCGGATCTTCGGGTCGGCGCTACGCAGCGTTCCCTTCTGAAAATAACTGCGCACGCGCGAACGCAGCGACTTCGCTTTGCCCACGTAGATCACCTTGCGATTGCGGTCGCGCATCAGATACACGCCGGGTTTGTCCGGGAGTTCCTGGAGTTTGGCTTTGATGATGTCGGGGATGATCATCGGGATGCGGGGGGCGAGTTGCGGGGGCGGGTTACGGGGGGCGGGTTGCGGGGGGCGCATTGCGGGGACCTACTGTACTATCGAACCGCGCGCGGCTCCAGCGTTTGCCTTATGGCAAGGGGTTGCCATAGAGTGACAAGGTTCTGCCATACTATGGCATGCTACTGCCGTATTGATCAAAAGCGGCTCGGAAGGCCCTCGCCCTCCAAGAGTTGAAATTTGAAATCCGAAAGTTCAGATCACTCCGCCCGCAGGGCCCGAATCACTGATTACTGATTACTTCTCACTGATCACAATTCTCTAAGGCATCGCCTGCCCCCACCGAACGCTGCAAGTCCATCAGTTCGCCAATGCCCTTCGCGGCCAAGTCCAGCATGCCGTCCAGCTGCGCGCGGTTGAACGGACGTTCTTCGGCGGTGCCCTGAACCTCAATGAACTCACCATCGGCGGACATCACCACATTCATATCGGTGCCCGCGCGCACGTCCTCCTCGTACGGTAGATCGAGCACTGGAACACCATCCACCACCCCGACGCTTACCGCCGCAATTTCCTGGATCAGCGGATCCTCTTTCAGTTTCCCGGACGCGCGCAGCTTGTCGAAGGCCAGCCGCAGCGCCAGAAATCCGCCGGTGACAGATGCCGTTCGCGTGCCGCCGTCGGCTTGCAGGACATCGCAATCGAGCATCAAGGTGCGTTCGCCAATCTTCTTCAGATCGACCGCCGCGCGCAACGAACGCCCGATCAGCCGCTGGATTTCCATGGTCCGGCCACTGGTCCGGCCGGGGCCTTCGCGCCGATTGCGGTCCGGGGTGGAATACGGCAACAGGCTGTATTCGGAGGTCAACCAACCGCCGGGCACCTTTTGGTAGCGCATCCACGGCGGCACCGATTCGTCCACGGACACCGCACAAATGACCCGCGTATTGCCGACCGAAATCAGTACCGAGGACAAGGCGGCGGGCGCGATATCCAGTTCGAAGGCCACCGGACGGAGTTCGTCCACGGCCCTGCCATCCTGTCGTTTTAGGTCCTGCGTCATCTTGTGCTCCGGTAGTGTTTTAGGTCGCCTGTTTCGGTGGCGGGAAATCTAGTTTGTGTGAAAGGAAAATCTCTGCCATAGCGAGTGTGAACTTGACGAGTCGATAGCTATGAAGCCCTTCACCAATTTGCGCCACACCTTCCGCCCCTTATTCATCCCCGCCCTAGTCTTGCTGGGGTCCGCTGCCGTGAGCCTTACCGCCCAAGCGCAAAAGGACTCGCTGGTCGACACGGCCAAGGACAAGGACCTGACATCGTTTATCGCCGCCGTCGAGAAAGCCGGCCTCACCGACACCCTTTCCGGCAAGGACGATTTCACCGTGTTCGCGCCGAACGACGAGGCATTCAAAAAGCTCGGAAAAATCGAAGACCTATCGAAAGAGAAGCTCACCGCGGTGCTGAAAAACCATGTCCTCAAAGGCAAAATCAACCTCGGCGTCGCACTCGCCGACGGCAAAGCCACCTCCCTGCTTGGCAACGAACTCGCGGTCGCCATCGAAGGCGGTGGCATCCAAGTCGGCGGCGCCAACATCAAAAAAGCCAACATCGAATGCGGCAATGGTTACCTGAACATCATCGACAAGGTGCTCGTGCCCGCGTCCAAGCCGCTTAAAGATGTGGCCAAGGACGCGGGTGTCGACAAACTGCTCGCCGCACTTGAATCCGCCGGCCTGACCAAAGCCCTCGAGGCGAAAGGCCCGATCACCGTGTTCGCCCCCTCGAACGAGGCACTCGAAAAAGCAGGCGACATCGACGAAGACAAACTCGCCGACATCCTGAAAAACCATGTGGTCGAAGGTAAAATCACCGCCGCCGATCTGGTCGCCGGGAAGAAATTCAAAACGCTCGCGGGCAACGAAATCAAGGGCGGCTTCGACACCGGCATCAAAGTCGACGGCATCGCCGTGAGCAAACCCGACCTCGAAGCCGATAACGGCATCCTGCACATCATTGACGGCGTACTGCTCGTGAAACCGAAGTCTACCAACGACCACGCGGTCGAGTTGATCCGCCAGTCGGTCGAGATGGGGTCCCGCCTGTACAACGGCAAAAACCCCTCCGCCACGGTGGACCTCTACGAACTCACCTACCACGCCCTGCTGCATCTCAACCCCGAGGCCATGCCCAAAGATCTTCCCGCCGCCCTCGAACAGGCGACAGCCGAAGCCAGCAAGGAGAAGACCGACGCAAAGCGCGCCTGGGCACTGCGTAAAGGTCTCGACGCGGCCCATACCCTTTTGGAGTCTAACTAAGTTGAGCGCGATGGGCAGAGACCAACCAAACCTCGATCCTGAAACGTGGGTTGTTGCATACGGGGACTACCTCTATAAGTACGCCTTGCTGCGCCTGAAAGATCCGATGGCCGCGCAGGACGCGGTTCAGGAAACCTTGCTCGCCGGCTTCAAAGGACTCGACCGCTTCGACGGCCGGGTCGACATCAAGTTCTGGCTGCGCGGTATCCTGCGCAACAAGATCGTGGACTATATCCGCAAAGCGGTGCGCGAACGTCCGATTGAAAATATCGAAGAATACCAGCCGCCTGATTCAGTTTTATACGCCTACTCTGGGATCACCCAGATGCGGCCGAAGAAGTGGCAATTCGACCCGGAAGAGGTGTTTAAGCGCAAAGAGTTCATGGAAATCTTCCATGGCTGCCTGTCCAAATTGAAGGGTCCGATGCAGCAAGCGTTCACGTTGAAGGAGTTGGAGGGAATCTCAACAAAAGAAATTTGTGAGGTTATGGACATCACGCCGAACAATTTGTGGGTCATGCTCCACCGAGCCCGAAATCAGTTAAAAGACTGCCTAGAAAAGAACTGGATCAACACCGACCCACAGAAATAGAACGACCGACTTTAGTACGAAACTGAAAGACCATCATGATCCGTTGTAAACATGTATCCAACGCCCTAGCCGAGCAGAATTGGGAAGACCTTTCCCCGACGAAGAAACTCGCGCTACGTTTTCACGTGATGTTCTGCGCCGTCTGTGGCCGCTTCAACCGCCAGATCATGAGAATGCAAAGCGGCACCCGCCGGTTCACCGAAATGGAAGACGAACTCCACGGCGAAGGCTGCTGCCTGCCGAAGTCCGGGGCCGCGAGTATGAAAGAAGCGCTGCGCGAGGCGAAAAAGAGCACCGAAGGCTAAGGCCGCGAGTTGGTAGCGAGTTGGTAGAACTATCGAGACAATGTAGCCCACGGGTGGAGTGCGGCACAAACGAAACCCCGGGGCGTCCGGAGTTGACTGAGGCACCCCAACGGGGCACGACAAAAGCTCGCGCAGAAAACGGATTTTACTGTCGTCCCCCCTTGGGGAACCTCATCACCCACACCACAACACGCGGCTGCGCTCTTCCCGCCCAAGCGAGATTCGCTGCCCCTAGGCTACGTTGTCTCGTCCCCTTTGGGGCTGCCCTCTAGGCGCTCAAATGATTGGTGTGAGCCACTGCCGTTTATTTTTGAACCATGTACACTTGTCATAGAAGGTTGTTGGGCGCGGAGGGCGCGCAACAGCCTCATTCTTATAGCAGGCATCGGCGTGGTCCGCCGTGTCCGGTCCGCCTAGGTGACCCGAGTGTCGAATGATGAGTGTTGTTCGAGCTTCGCCCCTCAAAACTCAACATTCATCATTCATAACTCGTCACTCAAAAGAGTCATGCCACCACGGGGCTTGACCCGAATGGCAGATGGGACACCGTGCTGCCATGCTCATTATTATCCAAATACATGACCAACGACATAGCCATTCCCCTGTCCCCATTCCCCTGTCCTGAAAAAATATGCGCAAAGACGTTTGAAGAGCAGGTAAGCGGAGTGGACTCCTTGAAAGGAGGCGGTGCGGACCTCAGCCGCCGCGAACCTCCGGTTCGAGATCCCTCGCCCGCTCGGTGAATTCCAAATCTACGGCGTTCGCGGCTTGGTTTGAAATCTAAAATCTGAGATCTGAAATCCACATGAAGAAGCGTTACATCACCTACCTGCTGTTCCTCGGTGTTCTGCTCGCCGGCATCTTCGTCTCCAGCTTTTCCTTCAGCAAAAAAAACGCGCCGCGTTGGAAGGAGAATCTCGTCTATGCCGAACCCGGCGGCAAGGCGCTGCTCTGCGACGTCTACCGCTTGCCTAACGACACCAACATCCAAGCCGGCGTTCTACTGGTGCACGGCGGCGGCTGGACCAGTGGCAACAAAGACCAGATGGGCCGCTTCGGCCATATCCTGGCCAAGGAAGGGATGACCGCAGTCTGCATCAACTACCGCCTCACCCGCAACGCGACTAACCACTTTCCCGCCGCCCTCGACGACGTCACCAGCGCGCTGACCTGGATGACCGAACAAGCGGACGAGTTGCAGATCGACCCCGAACGCATCGCCGCCATCGGCGGTTCGGCCGGCGGTCACCTGGTTTCGCTCTACGGCGTCACCCAACACCGGTACCCCGAACGCCCCCAACTGCGCGCCGTCGTCGATCTGTTCGGCCCCACCGATCTCGGTTCCAAGTTCTCCCCGACCGTCACCGGGAGCGTCACCAATTTCCTCGGCCACGCCCGCGAAGCCGACCCCGAACGCACCCGCGCCGCCTCGCCGATCGCCAACATCACCGCCGCGTCTCCGCCGTTCTACATCTCTCACGGCGGCCAAGACGAGATTGTGCCAGAAGATCAATCCGCCCGATTTCACGAAGCCCTGCAAGCCGCCGGGGTGGACTCGACCTACCTCTATTTCGAGAACGAAGGGCATGGCTTGTACGGCGCGAGAAACATGCTCACCTTTATACGCGGCGTTCGAGATTTTCTCGGCGAACACCTTGAGCCGCGACTCTAAAGCGTTCGGCAGTATGGCAAAGGTTTGCCATGGTATGGCAGGACCTTGCCACACTATGGCAGAAGCTTGCCATAAGCCGACCCAGCCGATTTAAATCAAAAACGGCCTCATAAACGTTTATCTACATCACGCGGATATCAGTCATAGTACCACGCTGATTGCCCTTCGAAATTCCAACCGTTTTCACGTTTCGAAAATCGGTACTCCGGCCCGCCGGACCAAGTCGCTGGGCCAAGAAACGCTTCCGTTTTGCGCCAATTGATGCGGAGATCACCGTGGCTGCTGACTCTTCTTTCCGAATCGAGCCACCAATCAACGTCAGGATTCAGCAAGCATTGCTCCGTGTAAACCCGCTTGATCTGATTCGTCTTCCAGGGTGTAGACGTATTTGAACAAGGAGACTGTGGCAAAAAGTACCCAGCAACTGAGCACCAACACCACGCCAAGGAAACCGATTTTCCCGAGCACTCTGGCTCCCTTGGACCGAGACTTCCGAAGACAACTCAGGAGGATGACCACGAGAAAAACCGGCAAGGAAACCAGCAAAAGCCAAAAGGCGTCCTGAAACATTAGCTGTTGAATCGTAGTTGAAAGATGAAACGAGATTGCCGCCAGAGTCATCACGTTCGAGTTTACCCGATTACAATGCCTGCCTAGCGTCCGAGCAGGCGGGCCTACTTTTTCTCGGCGGCCTTTTTGGCCTTCTTGGCTTCGCGCGCGGCTTTGCGTTTGGCCTTTAGCGCATCGCGTTCGGCCTTGGTGCGCTTGGTTTTCTTTGGCTTATCTTGCAGCGCCTCCGGCTCGACCACTGCAGGAGCCGCGTTCGGGTCGGGTTTAGAAAAACTGCGGATCTCGATATTGCGGATATACGCAGTAGACATGAACGTCGACAGGCCGAAGGGCATGGACATCTCGATATCGCCGGTGCGCATGGCAAGCTGACGGCCCTTCACATCCACCTCGAACTTCTCCTTGCCATCGAGCCAGAGGGTGAAGCGTTCGACTTCTTTTTCGCCGCCCACTTTGAGGTGGATCTTGTGCCAGACGTCGTTCTTGAACGCCTCGTATTCGGTCGTCTCATTTTCGGACGCGTCCAAGTTGTCGATGCTGGAGATGCCGATCAGGCCGCCGCCCCAACCGCCGACCACGAGAGTGCAATGGTTGGTGCCGACGGGAAAGGTGAGGCCGCCGAAGAAGTCGCTGCCGTTCACGCGTTTGGTTTCGAAGCGAACTTCGTAGTTGATCGTCGGAATCGGTTTCTTGCCGTTGTACACCACGCCGCTGAGTTCGAGGCCGTTGGGAATAACCAGCACGTTGTTGGTGGCGTAGCTGTCCTCCCCGCCGGGGTATTGGATGCTTTCCCAACCGTCCATGGTCTTGCCGTCGAACAAGGGTTGCCAGGCGGGTTCGAGGTCCTGCGCCAAGCCGGGCAAGGCGAAGAGGACGAAAACGGGCAATAGAAGCAGAAAGCGAAAGCGGCGGGTCAGAATCATAGGTCTCCGGATAATTTCTTGGCTTGGGCAATCCAATTGTCGCGGTCGATGCGATTTTTGAAGGTGTCCAGTTCGGTGGCGAAGGCTTCGACTTGGGCATCGTTCCACGCGGCAATTTGGCGGAAGCGGTACACGCCGAACTCGTTGAGTTTGCGGCTGATCACGGCACCGACCCCTTTGATTTCGGTGAGGTCGTCCACCTGCTCGGGGGCCGACTTGTAAACCACGCCGAGTCGCGGGTCGACTTCGACATCTTCCCCTTCAAAGCCCGTCGGACTGGCCGGCGGTTCCGGTTCGGGTTCGGGTGCTCGCTCTGGGGCGGATGTGGGTTGAAGAATTGGTTCTGGCGGCACCACTGCGACCGCTGCAGAATCTGGTTCAGTGATCGCGTCCGCCGATCGAGCGTCCGCGGCTTCAGGAAAGACGGGGGCCGGCAAGTCCTCGTGCTTCACGCCCGCCATCAGGCGTTCGGACGTTTTCGATTGGGGTGACGGGGGTGACGGTGGTGAGGAGGGTGACGCAGTTGGCGGGGGTGACGCAGTTGGCGGAGCAGGATCTTCGCGGACGATGTCCTCGGCCGACGCGGGAATCGCTTCCTGCTCCAGCAGCAAGGTTTCGGCTTCGCTGATCCACTCGTCACAAAAAATATAATCGCGATTCACCTTCAATTGCTTGGCGATGGCGTTGACGTTGGCCACGGACCAATTGGCGATCTGACCGTAGCGATAGACGCCAAGACTGTGCAGGCGTTTTTCAAGCACTTGGCCGATGCCAGTGATCTCAAGCAGATCGTCGCGTTTTGTCGGCGTCGACGAGAACAGCACACCGAACTCCTCATCGGCCGAGACGTCCTCACCTGGAAATAGTTCCTCGCCCAAGGCCTCGTAGGCGGACAAGGCGGGTTCATCGACCGACCACCTCGAACCGGCGCGATACGTCTCTCCCTTCAAGCGGCGGGCTTGCGGCACCCACTTCCTATCTTCCAGTTCTTGTTTGGATTTGCCGACCGCGTCCGCGACGGCGCCGACATTGCCGTCACTCCATCCTTCAATTTGCTTGAAGCGGAAGATGCCAGCGTCGTTGAGCTTTCCTTCGGTACCCGTGCTCACCCCGGAGATATTCTCCAGTCCATCGACCACCTCCGGTGGTTCATGGTAGACGATGCCGAGTTGCTCGTCGACATGCACCGACTCCGTCTCGAACTCCAGATCAAGGCGGGTTTCGTGGTCGACGAAAGCCGGCGCCTTGTACGACGGGGCCTCCTCGTCCGCCGCATGACGCGCCAGCAGCTTCGCCTGCGGAATCCAGTGATCGCGTTCGACTCGGTCGCCGAAGCCTTCGAGGCGTTCAGAAAAGGCGGCGACTTGTTGGTCGTTCCACGACGCGATTTGCTTGAAGCGATAGACGCCAAATTTTTGCAACTTCCGCTCGAGGGCGGGGCCGACACCACGGATCCGCTTGAGATCGTCGACCTGCCCGGGCGTCGTTCGGTACAGGACGCCCAAATCTTTGTCCTCGGTCACATCTTCGCCCTCGAAGGTCACCACTGCTTCCTCGAAGATCTTGACCGACTCGTCCGGCTCGGTCTCCGAGGTAGAATCCGCCGCCGCTGCTGAATCATCCGCACTCGGGGAACCAGCGGCCGGAGTTGGACCAGCGGCCAGAGTTGGATCAGCGGCCAGAGTTGGATCAGCGGCCAGAGTTGGATCAGCGGCCAGAGCTGAACCAGCGGCCGGAGTTGGACCAGCGGCCAGAGCTGAACCAGCGGAGGTATTTGCCACTTGGCCAACGGGTATGTCTTCCTTGAAGTTGGGTGCGCTGGGAGCGCTGGCCGTGTTGCTGGCCGAAGGATCGGCCGACGCGCCGACCAGCGGTTCGGATACCAAACCGTGGCGATCCTCGCCGAGGAATCCAACCTGCTTTGGGACGGGTCGAAAAGCCTCGCCGCCAAGACGGCTTTTCTTCTCGCGAAGTCGGGTGACCTGTCCGGAGAGGCGGTGATAATGATCCTCGGCGCCGGCGAGACGTTTGGCGGGAACGTACCAACGCCGCCAAGCGTGCCACAAGCCGAGCAGGGCGCTCAGCAAGAGAAACATCCACGTCAGACCACCGAAGGTGGAGAGCAGATAAAAGATATTTTTAATGAGGGTCAAAGCTTGCTCCAGTTATTCCTTCCCGCGTCATTTCACCCCGGCTTCTAGGTTCGCGCCGGTTTCCAGTTCACGACAGTGGCGTTCGAGCGACGCGGCCTCACGCGCCAGACGTTCGTTCTCCGATTCGATAAGGCGTACTCGCCGTTCGTGGCGGCGCCACAGAAACGAACCGATGGCGACCCCGAGCAGCAGCGCGAAGAGTCCACTGAGAAACAACGCCAGAAAGGCGGCGAGATTCCAATGGGCATTGGCGAGTATGGCGGGATAGGCGAGATGGCTCATGGTGTTCAACCCTACTTCGCGGACACTTCGAAATCGAGTCGATCCTCCAACCCAGAAAGGTAACGGGTCTCACGTATTTGCAGACGTTCCGCCGGCACTCCGAACTCCATCAAGACCTTGCGCACCACATCGGCCCGTTCCGCTCCCAGACGCGCCGCGGCATCGCCCGAGCGCCCCACTTGCGGACGCAAGCCCACTTGAAAGTCCGAACTCAACTTGCTGATAATATCGACCGCGCGCTGCATCGGAACAATCGACTCCGCCGTAATCGCTTTGTCGCCCGGATTGAATTGAACCGAACAATCCCCGAGCGCGCGGGTGAGTTTCAGCAGGGTTACATAATCCAGATCGCCGCCTGGGGTATGACTCGCGCCAAGCGGCGCCGCAGCCGTGGCCCCCGAGGTGGAGGTATCCGGGGCAGTGGCACCGGCAAACGCGGAAGGCGACAGGGTCGACGAACCACCGTAAACCGGCGGCGTGGTGACCGAGGGTGATACCGGAGGCGCAAGGACACTGGGAGGTGCAAGAACACTCGGAGGCGTCAATGTTGTAGGAGGTGCAAGAACACTCGGGGGCGTCAATGTTGCAGGAGGTGTAAGCACCGCCGGTGGCGTAAGCGTTGGTTCCAACGCAAGTGAAGGAGGTTCCACCCCAAGCAAAGGAGGTTCCAACGCAACCGCAGGCGGGGACGTTTCAAACCCAGTGGTGACGGCGGGTGGTGTCACGATTCTTTCCGGCGGCGAGAATCCGGGGCGCTGCGGAGCACCGGGTCGAACGCCGCCGCCGGGCAGGTTCGGACCCGCCCCACTGACAAAGACGGTGCCATCCGGATTGGCGACCGGGCTGCCAGAACTCACGGGGGGCACGAGCGGACCCTGCGACGACCGCAGACCTGGCGAAAGCACTCGTCCGGTCCCTGCCGATCCTGCAGAACCGAACGCCGGAGGAGATAAAACGGGATCTTGAACGCCACCGGCGATCGTCGATGGGTTGGCGGGCGCGCCCGGGTCGGGAGGGTTACGATCGAAGCCGGGCGCGTTCGAATCTTCTCCGGCATCGTCATTGAAGGTGGCTTTGCTCAGCACCCATCCGCCTCGGTAGGATTCCAACTCACGTGCTAGTTCGGCAATCGCCGCTCGGTTGGTTGAATTGCCGTCGATCACCATGTCCAAATGGTCGACGCGAACTTCAATGCCAGGAATGTCGCCAATTTCCGATCTGACCTCTGCGACACGTGCGGCGAGGTCGTTTTGAACCACGGGTACGTACTTGGCTTTGGCTGCGCGGAAAAACAGCCCGACCAAAACCAAAAAGAGGAGAAAGGTGAGAAGCCGCATTTAACGTTATTCATCCTCCAGCAGGTGAAAAGGGTCAAGTGGCAATCATGGTTTTTCGAACGCGTCAGGGCGTGGAGAGGACGCCGGAACAGACGAAGGCGCGGGTGGTTCCCAATGGCGCGTCACCGTTTTCGGAACGGTCTTCAAACCCGCCGCCGCTTCCGGTCCGAGGACGGAGAAGGCCGAAGCCCAAGCATCCGCCAGCATGGCGTTCGGCGCGGTTACCGTCACTTGCCAGCCATGAGTGGTACCAAGCCCAGTGCGCGGGTCGACGATATGGGAATAGCGCTGTCCGCCGAGTTCGAGAAACTGATAGGTCGCGCCCGAGCTAGCCACCCCGCAGGACACAAGTTCCAAAACCAAAGGTTCCGGGCCTTGCCCTTCCCCTTCACCTTTCCCTTCACCTTCCCCTTTACCCTTCCCAAATTGCTCCACCACCACCCGCCAGCCAGCCCGACCCGGCGGTGCCAGCCCCAAGGCTAAATCCCCGCCCGCGTCCACCATCGCACGCGCGCAGCCATCCGCCGCCAAGGACGCTAAAACCTGGTCGGCAATATAGCCTTTCGCGATAGCGCCCAGATCCAACCGCGTTCGAGGCAGCGGCGTCACGATCCCGCGAACATCATTCACCGCATCAAGGCCCCGAACCCGCTCCAACGTCAACGTCTCCCACCCCACCACCTTAAGGCGTTTCTCCAAGACCATCTTCGGCGGCAGCCGACCCGAAATTCGCGCCTGCCGCCACATCATCACCAGCGGCCCGACCGTCACGTCAAACGCGCCCCCGCTGGCCCGCGATACATCCTGCGCATGTGACAGCACCGCCCACAAATCCGCCCCCACCTCGGTCGGACCCGCCGAACGCCCCAAACGCCGAACCTCGCTGTCGTCTTTATAGTCGCTTAACACCGCATCCAAAGCCCGAACCCGCGCGAACGCGTTGGTGGCGGCGCGTTCGGCGTGGAGCGCATTCGGCGCGTATAAAACTAGTCGCACGTCCGTCCCCAGATGGGGCTCGGAAAATTCGAAGCGCTCGGGCGCTGCGTTCGTCAAAGTTTGAGACAAAGCGCTTGCGGCAAAAGCCAATAATAGACAGGTAACACGAACGATGATCATGACGAAACTTAGACGCCTCACCCTCCTGCTCCTTTCATTTACTGTCACGAACTTTGTCGCTGCGGAGGAGGCCGCAAAAATCGACTTCGTGCTCGACGTGAAACCGATTCTCGAAAGCAGCTGCGTCGTCTGCCACTGGGCCGAAAAGAAAAAGGGCAAACTGCGACTCGACGTCAAAGCAGAAGCGTTCGGTAAAGAAGGCGTGATCGTCCCCGGCAAACCCGACGACTCCTCCCTGTACTGGACCACCGAACTGCCCGCCGACGACGACGAGATCATGCCGCCGCAGGAAGGTCCCGATCCCTACCCGCTCACCAAGGCCGAACAAACCGTGCTCAAGGATTGGATCACCCAAGGTGCCGATTGGCCCGACGGCGTCACCCTCAAACCCGGCAAGCGCCTGCCGTCGAAAGTCGACTTCGTCGAACACATCCAACCCATCCTCGAACTCAACTGCGTGAAGTGCCACTGGTCGGAAAAGAAAAAAGGCGGACTCCGGCTCGACTCGCTCGCCGAAATCGAAGCCTCCGACATGGACAATCCAGTCATCACCGCCGGCGACCCGCATGACTCCTCCATCTGGTGGACCACCTGCCTGCCGCAGGACGACGATCTGTACATGCCGCCCGAAGGCAACGAACCGCTCGTCGCCAAAGAAGTCGCCATGATCCGCCGCTGGATCGAAGACGGCGCCGCCTGGCCGAAGGACCTGACACTCAAACCGAAGAAACCTGCCGCCGACCTCAAGGGCATCGACCCGGTCGAGCTCTACAACAAACTCGGCCTCGAAGAGGGTCCGGTCACCAACCTGATGACCCGCTTCAACGAGCCGATCACCGGCACCGAAATCACCTTCGACATGGTGCCGATCCCCGGCGGCATGTTCACCATGGGCGGTTCGGACGAAGTCGACGAACACACCGTCATCGTCAGCCCGTTCTGGATGGGCAAAACCGAAGTCACCTGGGACGAATACCTGCTGTGGATGCTGAGCAACGAAATCGACATTCGCAAACACCTCAAACTCGAACCCACCGCCAACGACCTGCTCGCCGACGCGGTCACCCGCCCCACCCCGCCCTACCGCCCCGACATGATTTTCGAACCCGGCAAGGAAGGCTACCCGGCCGTCTGCATGACCCAACTCGCCGCGCGCATGTACACCATGTGGCTCAGCGCCAAGACCGGCCGCTTCTACCGCCTCGCGACCACCGCCGAGTTCGAATTTGCCGCGCGCAACAACGCCAACACCCAATGGTTCTTCGGCGACGACAAAGACCAGCTCGGCGACTACGCCTGGTACGACGACAACGCCGACTACACCTGGCACCCGGTCGGCAAAAAGAAAGCCAGCCCCTGGGGGCTCCACGACATTCTCGGCAACGTCTGGGAATGGACGCTCGACGACTACGACCTCTACGAGATCCCCAAGTCCGGCTTCCTGGTCGACCCCGTCCGCATCCCCGACGAAGAATACAACCGCACCGTCCGCGGCGGCAGTTGGAACGACGCCTCCGACCTGATCAACGCCACCTCCCGCATGGCCTCCGACAGCCAGTGGAAGTTCCAAGACCCGCAGTTCCCGCAAAGCGTCTGGCACCACACCGAAGCCCTCTGGACCGGGTTCCGCGTAGTCAGTCCGCTCAATGTTCCGCCCGCCGAAGAGATTACTAAATACTGGCCCAGCGTCGAAGAAATCATGGAGATTCCAGAGCGCTAACGCGGGTTCGGGATTTCCAGTAGCGAGTGTTTAGGGAACACCCAAGGAACAAGTCACTCCGCGAGCCGAGACGGCAAGGAGTTGCCTGCATCCGTTAGTTCTGTCCCCACGGGAACTCTACGTAAACCACTCTAAGAAGAGGGCATCCTCTCGGTGCTATCCCGGACGACTACTGATCGAGGGCGGTCATGAACTCATGGACCAACTGGTTGAACTCGGCTGGCTTGTCCCGGTAGGGGGCATGTCCGGCGTTGTCTACCACCACATTAACAGGCCGGCGACGGAAAACTATAATTCCAAAAACCGGTATGCTTCGTCGCTCCGGCTCAATGTTTTGCTATGTAGACAATTCTGAAGGTTACATTGAATCGGATCTAGCGTCATCAATGGCACGCATGATTGCGTTGTCCGACGACCCGCGATAGTAGCTACGAGGCGATGTTCTGAAGGCACCAGGACCTTGCCCAGTCCAAAACAAGCTGATGGAACTCGTGCCCCGATGGGATTCGATTTCCACAGTACCGAGTCCCTGCCATTTTGATGGACGTGGGTCTGGTCGCGCGTCACGGAACAGATCTAAAATTTTGTCATGATGCGATTTTGGAATAACAAATTCAGAAATGTTGGGCCCTGAGTCCGGTCGGTTGGAAAGCGAGACAGATATAGCGGTCACGTCTTCGACATTCGGGATTTGAATTAGCGGTGTACGCGACAGCATGTACCAGCCAAAAAGTGCCGCAGGTATACCAAGTATCAGCACGTATTTCAGGCGAGGTATCATGTCCAAATAAGAGTTAAGTATGTTGATCAGCGTATCCACCAACACGTCCCTTCTGATCCATTTTTCTGACTACAGTCAAGATCCAGAAGGTGGTCAGCCCCCTGGATACTCTACAATGACCACAGCCGGATTTTGTTGACGTGCTTGCACTCTGGACAGGAAACTCCCTTATGGTCTCCGTACCCCGCATCTCCCCGGCAATCAAAGTACGCCATTGGCAACTTTAAGATCGGAAAGATCGATATTATGGCAACGACCACCGCTGCGCTCGTAAGGTCGAATAGCCAGAGCACGAGTGCGATGAAGGCGAGAATGGAGGCAAGAGCCAGAAATTCGCCCGGGGCTGAAGTTCCGCCAGGAGTCGGCTGGTAGCAGGCGGCCGAGAACTTGGCTTCACAGTTTTCGCAATTCATTTCGGCAGAAGGTTAGCGGGCATTGAGTTCGAAGCACAAGCCGAGAATTCGGCGCCCACGCAGGCCATCACATCACGCTACGCTTTAGTTTCTTGTCCCGCTTAAATTTGGTGCGCAGCGAGAATTTCCCGTCAGGGCTGCCTTTGTTTCCCCCGTTAAGGATCGCCTCGCCTGTGAGCTTCGCGTCGATCCACTTTTCGCTCACCTCAAGGATCTCGATTCTCAGATCTTCGACGGAGTTATGGCTATAAAGATAGATGTTCGAAAGATTCTGATGGCGGTCATAATCATATCCCATTTTCTGGACGATAACCTTGCCTGCAACGAGCGCAAGTTGGTCGGCGGGGAGAACAGCACTGGCTTCAAACTTGGGTCCGCCGCCATGCTCAGATCTTGTGATCGGCTCCCCGGGGAACACACTGACGATAAACTCCCACGTTCCATCTTCATCCTGATACAAGTTACAAGATGCCTCAGAAATTTTAAACTGTTCGAGGCCAGCGTCAAGATAATGGACCGAATACACATCGTCCACCATGGGCGGCGAGGGAACCTTCGTTTTCTGACCACAACCACTGAACATACAGATCAGAAGAATGGTCAGAGGGAAATAGAGGGGGCGTTCCATGATGAGGTGAATGCGAACAGACTCGTGCAAACTTGAACAGTCCGTGGAAATATTGCAATTTAACGTTCACAACAAAGCCACTGCAAAATTCCGCTGCCGCGCCCCTCGCTACCGGCTACCAACTACTCCCTACTCCACCTATGACCAACAACGACATCCTGCGCCGGCTGCGCTACAGCTTCGAACTTTCCGACCAAGACATGATCGAGGTGTTTGCGGAAGCCGAGGTGAAGGTCGACCGCAGCCGCGTCACCGCTTGGTTGAAGTCGGACGAGGCCCCCGGCTTCTACGAATGCACCGACGTGATGCTCGCCACTTTTCTCAACGGCTTTATCAATGGCCGGCGCGGCCGCCGCGACGGCCCGCTCGCCGAACCCGAACAGCGGCTGACCAATAACATGATTTTCCGCAAACTGAAAATCGCCCTCGACCTGCAAGCCGACGACATTCTCGCCCTGCTCGACGAAGGCGGCATCCGGCTCAGCAAACACGAACTCAGCGCCTTCTTCCGCAAGCCGGACCACAAGCACTACCGCAGTTGCAAAGACCAAGTGTTGCGCAAATTTCTGCAGACCATTCAAAACCGGATGCGCCCGACCGAATAAGACGGCCGGTAGCGCACGCTTCCAAGCGGGTGCCGGAACGCGGGCGTTATGACTGCGGGCTAGGAGTCTGTCGGACTTCGGTTGAACAACTGATCAACCGCGGTGGCTGGCTGTTGCCAAGCCCCAACGGGGCGAGACAACGTAGCCCGCGGGTGGAGTGAGGGACGAACGAAACCCCGGGGATTGTCCAGAGTTGACCGAGGCGCCCCAAGGGGGTGCGACAAAAGCTCGAACAGAAAACCAATCCTATTGTCGTCCCCCGTTGGGGAACCTCACCCCCCCCTCAACCCGGGGCTGCGCTCATCCCGCCAAAGCGAGATTCGCTGACCCCGGGCTATCCCGCCCTGCGGGATCTCGCCCGCTTTGAGGCTTTTCTCCCCCCCCTAGAAGCCCGCGTTTCGACAACTCCTAGAAGACGGCGCTACCTTTGCGATGAACAAAAAACGTCGTCGTTTTCACACGAAGCCCAATCGGCTCGGGCGGCCCCTCGCCCTCCAAAAAATCGGGGTTCATGTTCAAAAGAATCAGTATGGCAAACCCTTGCCATAATTTGGCAGTACCTTGCCATACTATGGCAGAATCTTGCCATAGGATTATACCGAACTCAGATCTTAATCGCTTCGGACACGCCCGACTTGATCGACTCCTCGGCCGCCAAACACATCGCCATCGACCACATCCCGTCGACGCCGGTCGAGGTGAGCGGTCCGCTATCCCGAACCGCCGCGACCAGCATCGCCATGTGATCTTGGAGTTAGTCGGCGATATTCAGACAGATCGGCTTCTCCAGCAGCAAGTGCTTGCCCGCGTCGAGCACCGCGCTGACGACTTCGAAATGGATGTGCGACGGCAGGACGACGTCGACGATATCGAGTTCGAGCGCAAACAGTTCCTAATAGTCGCCGACCACGACCGCGTTCGCGTTCGGATAAGCAGCTTTTGCCTTGACCTGACTCTCCGCCGAACGCACCGCG
>Ga0209186_1000221_pt1 | contig 46017 bp, 40 predicted proteins | sample SidtaG_FD_187426 | JGI IMG/M metagenome (GOLD analysis project Ga0209186, IMG submission 187426) | Marine algal microbial communities from Sidmouth, United Kingdom - Sidmouth_Male2 metaG (SPAdes) (version 2) | ecosystem: Host-associated > Algae > Red algae > Unclassified | place: Sidmouth... | reverse complement strand
CAACTCAGTCTTCGTCACCGAGTCTTGACGCAACAGCAATTGCAGCGCCGGGTTCGCCTCCGCCTCGGCCCGCGCACTTGCGTTCTTGGCGATGTGTGCCTGCGCCTGCTTGTTCGACATCTTCTCTTGCTTCAGGGTGTCGAGATGGGTGGCGAGGCCGGAGGAGAGCCGGTCGATCCCGCTGGTGTCCGGCTCGAAACGAGGACCCTTCGATCCGTACTTCGGTCGAACCTGATCTCCTTCGCGAGGCACGAACCATTTCTGGTCGGCAAGCATGTTCGGAGTACCCTTCTTGATCGACGGCATCCGACCCTGACCACCGGCCAGTTCGAAGGCCATGTCGTCGCCGACATTGATCGCGGTCTCCATGTCTTCGTGCTTGCCGCCGTCCAGCCACTGCGGCCACGAACGGACAATCGCTTGGTAGCCGTCGTCCTGCTCATAGACTCGAACTCGCGGCGTCTTGAAGACTTCCGTTCCTCCTGGCCGCTGCATCTCGTCGAGTTTGGCCACGGCTTCGTCGAGTTCCTTTTGCAACTGAACGGGATCAGTAGCGGATAATTCATCGCCTGCTTCCGATGCAGATTGGGCATCGGCAAGCGCCACGCTGAGTTCATCAACGATGGACGCTTGGTCACGAAGTTCGGCTGGACCGCTGTCCGGCTCGAACCGAATGTCGGGGGATGCTGGATTGAACCGCTGCGAAAGCGGGATCACGTTGCCGTCGTCGTCGCGGGTCACCGGATCGGCAGACTTGATCTGCTCGGGGCTTTTAACGATTATCGAAACGCCGCCCTCTACTGCGTTGTCATAAACGATGGAGTCGTTTTTCAATTGGTCGAACCGCTTCCGCATGTCTCGACCAATTCGTTCTCTTTTTTCTTTGTCGTACTCAGGGTCAGACTCAGCTTTCGGGTCTCGGCCAAGATTGTATTTAGTAAGTGCTTCAAAGCCGCCTCCAATACCTTCGTCCAAAAGCCCTCGAATCCCGCTGAAGTACGCCTCTCTCCTTCCACCGACACCTAGCTCCTTCGACTCCCCGCTTGGTCTAGAAATACTTTTGATCTTGGTTTTTTCAGATTCAATCTCCGATCTGATTGCAGAGATATCGTCGTCATCTTCTAAAAGTTTATCTACTCTACTTCGCTCATCGAGAAATGCTCTTGTTGCGGTTCCAGATAGATCAGAAGTCGCGGCCTCTCGGATGCTATCATCAATAGGCAATACTTTTAGTTCTCTTCCAGCCGCTTGGCGGATCTCGTTTGAAACTTCGTACCCTTTTTGGGAGATAAGTCTCCGCAGATCGTCTCCAAGCTTGCGAATGTTTTTATCAACTTCTTTGTTTGCTTTGCGGTCGGCATCAAACCGATCGGCCACTTTACGGGTAGCTTCAACGTCTCCTTTCACCAAACGATCACCGCCGAGCGGATTTTCCATTTTTAGATATACGCCATACAACTGTGGCTGGTTCCCTTTATCGGCTCCATATAGGGACTCCATAAACGCTTGGGCAACACTCGCCTCTTCAGCAAAATGAGCGCCCAAGTAAGTATTGGGGTCCATTGTGTTGCTTCCATCTAGACCGCCTTTGGTAGTGTTGAATGTAGTGAACCCACCTTCTGGAGTTCCGTGGTATGCTTTGGTCTCGTATCCGGCAGCCTTTGCAGCGGAGTCCACCATCGCCTGAGCGGTCTCCATGTCGTCGGCCTCGACAGCCGCGAGGTAGTCGGCGTCGCGCTGCTGGGTATCGGCATCCGGCTCCATGCGGGCGTCCGGTCTCTGAGGCCCGGCGGCAATGGGGTTCCGGTTGAAGAACGCATCGATCTGCTTCAGTGTCGCGTCGATCCCCTCGGCGTCGGTATCAATCGACTCCCGAGCTTCGCCGGACTGAAGGTCGATGTAGCCTTGTCCGCTTTCGATGATGTAGTTCGCAATCGTGTTTTTCTGGCCGCGAGTCGGACGGGTCCGAATGTCAACGGTGCCGGTGCGTCCGCCGCCCATCCGAATGAGTCCGGTGTCCATTGCGGCGTGCATCCGGTCAGTGCCGTTGCTCGGCGCTCCAGGCCAATCGATTTCGCGGTGGTCACGGCCCCGCTGCCGTCCGTCGTGCGTCATCGCGAGCATCTGTCCGTTTGGCGCGATGTAGCCAGCGATTCGAGAGTCTTCAGTCACGCCGGTCTGAGACGCGATAAAATCGTGCAGGCCTTCAGACATTTCGAACGAGCCTTTCTCGGTGTCGTCGGCGTGTTCGGCCACGAAGTCCTCAAAGGTACGGTTGTCGCCGATAGCTTCGAGGCTTTCCTCCATGTAGATCGGGTCGGTCTCGTTGATGATATCGGGATGAATAGCGCCAACGGCTTCCTGCAGAGTCTGGAGGATCGAGATCTTGGCGTTGTGCTCGGCGATGCTTTCGTTTTCGTTGATGGGCAACGACCAACTGACATCGGGGATGTCCGGCTCCATACGGGAACCGCCATCGCCATCTGGCTCTGGCTGCGGCTGAACTCGGTCCCGCATCTTCTTGTAGTCGGCGGGCATCCGGTCGGTCGAATCGTATATGCCTGCAATCCTGTCGATGCGACGGGCGCGAATCAGCGATTCCTTTTTGGTTCCGTAGCCTTGCCCGTCGATCTTTAGGAAGTCGTAGATAGCCTTCTTTTTGGCTTCGGCCCGAACCAGGTTCTTGTCGAGGTCGGTCTGTCCGGCCAGTCCCTTGCGATGATTGTCCATCAGCTTCCGAACGTCTTTATCGAACGCGACCTTGTCTCCTTTCCACTCCTCAAAGACTTTGTGGTCATTGCCCATCCGATTTAGCTTCGCCTTGTAGTGCGACGCATCAAAACTAGTTGCGGTGATGTTGCCTGCCTTCGAAACTCGGATGCCGAGGAACCGAGATTCGCGACTCCCCATAGAGATCCCGCTGCTGTATTTCTTCCCTCGGGCATCAGGCGTAGCAGCGTAGTAGTCGATCCACGAAAGCTCACCGTCCTCTTTTGCCATCTGGCCAACGACCTTGGAGAGCGTTTCACGAATTGAGGCAGGGATGGATTCATCGGCAAGTACAACCGCGATATCATCCGGCGTCAGCGAGCCGATCAATGTTTCCCGACCCTTCTCATCTTTTTGAATCGTCAGCGTGTTTTCGCCTGCGTTCCGTTTTTCTTCGAGGATGTCGTAGATCTTTTGCGCGGCTTCTTTTTCGAGTTTGTTGATCTTCCGGGTTGGAAGAAGATTGCCTTCCTCGTCGTAACGGTGAGCCAGTTTCTCTTTCAGTTTCGGGTCGTTTTCGATGTCTTCGTTTTTGACATGGCGCTTGGGGTCGGTTCCGTCGCCTCGAACAATTCTCCGCGATAGAGTGTTCTTGAAATTGACGTAGTCGAGGAGGATTTGGTCTAAGACTTTTGACGATTTCATCTCGCCGAAAAGTTTGCTGTCGAAGGTACCTCCGTTTTGATCGATGGGGTCACCAGCGGGATCGAACTTCACCCCAACCTTTTCGAGACTGCGACGCATCCCTGATACGATTCTGCTGCCGTACCGGATGGAGTTACCCATATCCAAACGCTGACGCTTGTTCAGGGTCCGCTTGCTGGTGAGGGCTGCGAAGTGCTCGGATGCAATCTCGTTGGCGATCTCGTCGTAACGCTCGGCGGGCGGGAGGTCTTTGTCGAACCTAGATACGTGCTCGATGTCTCGACGGGCCTCCAACTCGGCGTCGGTTTCGCCCTCTTTCCGCTTGATGCTTGCGCGTTCAAGATCGTTGTATCTTTTTTCGTACTGTTGAAGTTGTTCGATGGTATATAGTCCGTCCCCTCTCCAGTTTCCGTTTTCGTCCATCGTGCCGATTAGTTCGCGCCAGACCTTGGCCTTGAGTTGGCCCGCTCCTCCGTCAGCGTCAGAGACTGCATCCCCGGACTCGTCCATCTCGAAGATGGAGTGGAAAGCTTCATGGAATGGAGTGGTAGTGCTGGCCCGATCCACGTTCACGAAGATATCGGTTCCTCTGCGGCGGACCGCCCCTTTCGAACTGCGGCCTTGAAACTCTGCCTTGAACTGATCCTCGGTCAGGTAGATCATCTTTCCATCGGCTCCGTCGTCACCGCGAGCGCCGTGGACGAAGTATTCAAGACCCGCAAGGCGAAGCTTTGCAGCGGTGCGGGTCGCTTCCGCCTTCCGTTTGGATTGTTTGCCTTCCTCCGCAACCATCCGATCAACGTAGCGGTCGATGTTCGCAACATCTTCGGCGGACTTCGTTCCTTCCCAGCGGTTTATCGCACGAGCTTTTTTGATTGGACTGCTTTGGACTTGCTGGAAACCAAAACCAAAGATTGATCCTTCTGCCCATTCTTCACCGGCTACTCGCCAATCATCGTTGGCCCAGCCAAAAAGTGCCGCCTCGGGGACACTGGTGATGCCCGCATTGATCAGGTCGCCGCTGATTTCTCGGATCTTTCCAGGAACCCTCATTCGGTCAGCCAACCGAAGTACTGCCGCCGCGTTGGGATTGGTGGCGGATCGCGCTGCCTGCTCAAGACCCGACTCGAGTGCATCGCCGGACGAGGACAAGGCCCTGCCAACCCCACCGGGGATTCCTGTGCCAAGTGCCTTGCCTAGCACTCCCTTGCCCACGTATCCACTTCCAGCGGCTCCACCCACCAACGCAATGGTCTTGACTGGACTCCAATCCATGCCCAGTGCGTCATCAATCAGTTCGATGCCACCAGCGGTCGCGCCCGCACCAAGGCCCAAGGCTATGCCGGTTCCGATCTTCTTAGCAGCCTCATCGGTCATGTCCGGCATGATTTTTTTTGCAACCCCTGCCGCCATCTCTTTGGTTTTCCGTGCAAGTGCAACACCTGCATTTCCAACAGCCCCTGTCGCCTCGACGCCTGCCGCTGTCACCTTTGTTCCGATGGCAGATTGCTTAAGTCCTTTTGCTGCGAGTCCGCCCATAACGGTCAACGGGTCGGCCATTTCGCCGATAAAAAGCAGCCCGTCGTCAGCCTTCAAGCTTCCGTCTTCAAGGCTCATAGCGTCCAAGTACTCTGGGATCACGTCCCAAAGCATTCGAGCTTTCGACCCCGCAACTTGCTCAAGACCTACACCCATGACCTGCATCTTCTCGTCGGTAAAACCAAAGTTCTCGGCGATCTTGGACCAGTCGTGATTCAGCGCAAAGCCGCCATTCACGTCCTTGATCCGCTGATCATTGTTTTGGCGCTCAAACTTGAGGAAGTGTCGATTCTTCCAGTTTCTGTATCTGTCGCCTTCAGATTTGCCAATATCTGAAGCTTTATACCCGGCCAATACTGCCAATTGAGCAATGTCTTTCAGACCGCTATAGGAGCCATTACCCAAGCTGGCTACCATCCCGGCATGTTCCTCAGCCGCATCGAGTGCGATGGTTTTTAACTTATCAAACAGGCTCCTGCGATATGCTCCGTCGGTCTGATCCTGAGTAGATTTTTCGCCCATACCATCGAAGTCATCTTTAAGGATCGCTTCGTATCTTTGATAATTTGTAGCCAGTCGCTCCCCCGTGCCTGCGAAAAGATCTAGTATCTGCTTTGCCCCTCCAGGCGCAGCCTTTGCCGCTCGCCCCGTTGCATCCCAGAGGGTTTGGTCCTCGTAAGCACGAAACGCATCAATCTTTTGCTCTTCGGTGGAACTCTCAAACGCAAATTGATTCTCCGTGAGCGCGTCGTGTAAAGGCATCCCTACAAGACCATCCAGTGGATTTAGCATGGAATCCACTAAGTCTTCATCTGACCTGACGGTGACAGAAGAGGACTCGAAAAGGGAATCAACAAGGTCCTCATCTGAACGGACATCTAATGGATCTGGCATTACTTCTTCACCCACTTGCCATCAGCGTCTTTTTCGTAATCTTCTTCATTGCCAACGGTTCCCCACCGCATGGTCCCGAAGGGTCCGAACTTTTTGTATTCTTCGATCTTCCCCGAAGATTCAACGAGCCTTCTGTCGCCCTCTTTCCGGTCAGCTCCTATGCGCGGTTTTCTTTCCTGCAAAGGCTTTCTCTCAGGGGTGGTGACAGTGACCGGCTTTGGCTTCTTTGTCCCCAAGGGTCGCCTAGCATCACCGCTCTTTGGAGGCGGTGCCGGATCAGCCGTCCACCCTTTGGATGTAGGATTCCAAGGATCAGCAACAGGTGCCGATGGCGGAGTCTCAGGCAGGTTGTCTTTTAGGTACCAGCGATTGCCTGACGCAGTGAATTCACTTGTAGATCGTCCGCTGGGGACCCAGCCTCCGTCTGCATTTTTCACTCGAACGATATCTTCATCTTGCCATTTGTGAAATGAACCAACCGGAAGCTTCGACACCTTATCCAGTGCTTTTTTTCTTTGTTCATTATACTCAGCGGTCTTTTCTGGGTCGTCGGTCGGCTCACCAGCCGCCGACTTGATATCTTTGAACTCATCCAATGGTCTCCGGCTTCCGAAGACGTTCTGACTCATAACCTCCAAGTCAGTTGATCCATCTCCTCCCCGAGCCATACCGGCAAGTCGCTGCTGAACGACTGATATCCGATTTCTTTGCTTGATCTGGTGACCTCGAACAGCATTGGCGGCAACCCTTTCCATGTCTATCCTTTGTTCAACCGTTAAAATGTTTCCTCTGTTGACCTGATTGATCAAATTCATGTTTTGCTCAACCACTCCATGCGACTTTGCAGCCATGATGAACTCTCCATCGCGAACAACAGATGTGGGGTCGAGAGCTTTCATGAAACTGAAGACAATGGCAATGTCGTCTGCACCCGTACTTTTTCCAGCCTTGTCTTGTATGTTGGCGGAGGCAATTAGCTCTTTAAACTTTGTGTATTCAGTTATGGATTCGTTATAATCTTTGACCCCACCATTAGAAATCCACTCCTTCCTGATGTCCGATGTGCTTTTTTGAGCAGCAACTGGCAGTCCGAAAAACTCTCCGACGATGATGTCTTTTTCGGTCATTATTTTTTCTTGTATAGCCTTTATCGTACTTGGAGAAACTTCCTTTCCTTGTTCTAATTTTTCGAAAATATTTCCGTATCGAGTTCGAAGTGTAGCAGCTTCTGCATCGGTACGAACCTCTAATGATCCGTTCAATACATTGAGGTTTTTTTTCGCTTGTTCCGAAATTGCCCAAGCTTTGTTCTGAGGGACTTTCAAGAGTTCGGCCCGCGCCTTCATTGCCTGGTTGTATTTCCTCGCCCCTCCAGACGATTCCGGCTCATTGTTGTCCAGCCAGTCCTGTAGCTCTTTTAGCTTCCGGGTTGGCTTTAACGACGCCGAAGATGATTCGGCAGGAGATGGGAACTTATCAACAAGATTTATTTTACCAGATCGATTGACTCCGCTGTCAACGGCTTCACCTGATCCCGAACCTGAACTTTCAGGGGCTTTCACCTTCATCTCATCAGACCACGGACCAGGCCCTCTCGGATCAGTTTCTGGACCGTAACCGTAAGTCCCTACCTTCGGCTCCTCGTATCCTGACCTCCACGGACCTCCACTTTTCGGAACAGGACTCTCGTCTTCGCTTCCAGAAAAAACCGTTCCAAAGACGTCATCCTTCTTGGCCGCAGTTTTCTTGGACGCGGTCTTGCTCGTTTTTTTCGGAGCCGCCATCGAATCGGCTTCGTACTCTTCGTCATTACCCATCGCCAAGATCTTGGAGAGTGAATCCTGCGCGAGTTTTTCATTCTCGATTGCCTCGATTGCAGCGCCGTCCTCCGACATCTGCTTCTGGCGGGCAAGTTCGACCATCTTTTTGTTCTTTTCACGGTCGGCCTTCCAGACATCGAACTTGAATTTTCGCTCAAGCAGCAACTGGTCCTTGTTGTCCATGTCGTAGTCGTGCTGGTCCTTTCGAAGTTCCCAATCTTGTTCGTACCTAACCTGCTCTTTCTCTAGCGCTTGATTTTTATAATGGAGGTCAGCCTGAGTCTTGAACATCTCCATGCCCAACTTCCGATCCGCCGTTCGCTGCGTCTCCATGAGCGTCCGGTCGAACTCAGAAGCACGAACACGGCGAGCCATCTCTTCTTCGTACATTAGCCGCTGCTGCTCGCGCCCGAACTGGCTTTCTTGCACGAGTTGCTTCGTGTCGGTCTGGTCAGCTTGCCGCTCGTTCAGAGCCTGCGCGTTCGCTGTCTGAGCGGGGCTGACTAAATCAAAAGCACTCCCCCCTCGCGGATCGTTAAAGTTGGCTGGATCAAATCTCATTGGCTGTTCGCCCTGTCTTCCCGTGTAAGATAAACCGGATTCGGTGAGTGGTAATTGTCGATAGCCTCGTAGACTGAGTTGTATCGGTACGTGCGGCCATTCCGGCTGAATCGGTAGTCGGTGTAACGATCTCCTTCAGAAGATCTGCGGGCTTGGATTCCCGATGCACCTGCGATGTTGAGCGGAACGATTTGCGCACTTGTAAAGGGGTCGTCTCCAAACAACGACTCAGATATACTAGCAATGCCATCGACCAATAAAGGGGCTGCTGCCCCCGATCCCGGCAACGCCGCATTGAGCGCTGCAGCCGTAGCGATTGTTGCAGGCCCGCGAAGTCCGTTCTCCGTAATCCCTCCTTGTTGACGGTATCCTCCGTAACCGCCGCCAAAACCGCCCGTGCCTGATCCCGAATATGGGCCTCCGTAACCGCCCGGAGAGCCAGAAACGACGGAAGGCAATCCGCCATAGCCTCCTGCAGTGCCGCCATAGCCGAGCCCTCCACCATAGACTGACCCTCCATTGTTATAGCCACCGAAGCCTCCCGGAGCGCCTGATAGAAACGGCTCGTTGGGCGATCCACCATACCCTCCTCGGGGTCTGCCGTAGCCGCCGCCGCCTGTAGTCGGACTGCCCACGGGTGGACCTGTGCCTGTCCATTGATACCATTCTCCGTTTACGTATTCCCAATCTGGGGTATTAATAATCGGTCCAGAGATGCCAGGAACTTTGTTCCAGCCATTATTTCCGCCTGTCCCTGCGCCACCTTGAGGTCCGGGGTAGCTAGTAGGATTCGGAAATTGATAACCGCCGGGGAAATTAAAGCCGCCTTGTCCAAGCGGGAGTCTCGACCGCTGATCATACGCGCTGTTCTCATTTACCAAACGCTGATTGGCCAATTGCTCTTGGTAGATCGAATAGTTCAGAAGCGTTCGTGCATACGGGTCAGGTGCGGCGGCGTAGTCGTTGAGCCGCTGCTGGTATGCCTGCTGTCCCCGAGCATTCGACTCCTCTCCGCCGTCTTGGTACTTCTGCGACTCGTAGTCCTTCATCGCCTGATCGAGGGCCGCGCTCACTGCTGCTTGAGGAGACAGCGTGACCGCACCCGCAGTTCGCATCGGATCGTAGGCAAATTGTCCTGCAAAGTTCTGGTCTGCTCTAACCTGATTTTGTCCCTGCGTCAGATAGTTGCTTTTGATGCCCTCGTACTGAGCCATCTGGGCCAGCGAGACGTCACGCATACCCATGAAGGCGGCGGTCCGCCCCAACCCCCCCGCACGGCCTGCAGCCTTGTTGTACTCAGCAAAATTCCGTTGCAGCAGCGCTTGGCTCGCCTCGGGGATTCCGCCGTTTGCCAGCGTCGCCTCCGCCGATTCCACACCGGATCGGATGCCGTCGATGTTGAATTGGTTGAGTGCCTGAGCATCGGGCGACCACTGGTTCAATGCGCCCATGACCTGCCCGTAAAGTGCTTCGCTGAACTGGTTCGCGAGCGGGATTCCGTACTGAGTCAGGTTCGCCGCGTTCATTTCTGCAGCGGCACCAGCCGTCCCCAGAACATCAATCGGCTGGTAGTAGGCGTCGTAATTTACGTCGTGATATGCAGCGGGGGCCGACACCGAACCAGATGCGGCGGCAAACGGGTTTTGGGGTCCAGCCGACTGGCCGAAAAAGTAGTGAGCGCGGGGTTGGCCGTCTGACCCAGGATTTTTACCATTGAGTTGACGCCTTGCGGTTCCGAGTCCGGGCAGGGTGATCTCTGCCGGTGCGCCGGATGCGGGCATGAGGACCACTGGGTTGCCAGTACTATCACTGACTGGCTTGTAAACGTAGCCACCTCGACCGCTCCGTCCAGTTTGGTAGGGGCCGGCAGTATTGATAATGCCCAAGAAGTCTTGCCAAGTTTCTTCAGCGGGTCGGTTGTCTATTGCGCTCTTGATTGCCATTACCGGCCTCCTCGTCGGGACAGTCCATTGTAACCTCTGCCTCTGCGGCTTCCTGTCTGCGTTATTCTATTCGGAGATCCGTTCATCGCGAAATTTAAGGTGTGACCCTGATGCAAGCCTTTCCACCTTTTCATCGACATGTCTAGTTGCTTCCGAGCCTTGTTTTTCGTGGCTTGGATGACTCCCAGATTGTCGGCGTCTGGGTTCTCCTCCATCGCGATAGCCTGAATCATGTATCGGTACGCTGCCAGAGAAGGGACAGGCAATTCATCGGAAAGGTGGAATACCTGGGACCAGCGACGCCGTGCGGAAACCACGACGTTACAGCAGCCGCTGGCCCCAGGAAAGTGATAGCACCTGTAGCACGGAGTTCGGTCCAGTGGATGGTACTTGGAAATCTCAACCCGCTCGCCGGTATCGGGGTCGTAGCCGAACAGGTAGATGTAGCCGCAGGTGATAGGTTTCGTGATCCGCGTGACCTCGGTGAATTTGGTTTTCGAATAGATCGGCTTTTGCGGATCGCTCGGATCGTTGTTTGTCAGCGGAATGTCCTCCCCTTCGGAGCAGCCACAAAACACGTCTCGTCCGTGGGCGTCGGTCCCGCTGACATGAATCTTCAGGTCCTTGTCTTTCTCGATCCGGTCGCTCACCGCATAGATGTTCATCGGCTTTGACAGCGGGAAAGGGATCGTGGACGTGCCACGGTCGATGACGTCGCCGGGACCGCAGCAGCGTCCAGTGTTGCAGCCGTCCGCAGCCATACCCGGCCCCGCGTGAAGAAACTCGTAGTGCCGGTTCCTAATCTTCATCGGACGGTTCCCGACCAGTGCCGCCGTGATCGTCTCGTAACCTCGGGGGAGGCAGGCGCAGCAATCGTGCAGCGCGAGACACAGGATGTCCTCTTGCTGTGAAAACGCATCTTCGTTCCAGAGCAATTCGCTCGCCATGTTGATGTGCCGAAGCAGATCGACGTTGACGTTGCCGTCCTTATCGACGGGGCAGATGCCGCTTTCGATTTGGCGTTCGATTTTTTGGTCGATGAGGTCTTGGACGGTTACGATCATGGAGTGTGGCCGGTATAGCAGCAGAGGACATAGTTCGTGCCGTCGCTGGCGGTGATTGTGATTTGGTTGCCGCTGCCATCGAGTTCGGGCGTCCACGGAGGATCGTCGAGGCTACCGCAATTCGGGTCCTTGAGGATCTTCGTGCATTCGTCGAAGCCGATCAGGTTGCGGTACTCGCCTTCGTAGAAAAACTGGATGTCGGTCACGTTTCCGTTTCCGTCTACCTGCCAACGCGGGATGCCCTGATACTGCGGCGGCGGGTCTTCAGCGGAGGTCCACCAAAAACTCTGGTTCGCGAGAGCTCCACGGATTACGACGGATGTGTTCCGCCGAATGAATCCAGCTAGTCGGTTAAAAAGTCTGGCTTCGCATGTTTCGTTCGGATCAGCATCCGCAATTTTCAGGTTCGCTTGAATTCCCTTCGCCATCGCACACCTCCTCTCTGTCTTTTATGGGTTCGTCTTCGATGTATCGGTAATCGTTTGCAGTGCATCCTCGAGACGCTGTCCGCTCCGCGTCTTCAAGGCTGTCGCAGTTCGCGTCGAGGTCGTATCGGTTCTCCGACCCTTTATCATCGGCATCCATCTTGAGTCCAACGAACTCGAAGTGGCCGAGTGCCTCCAGTCGGACCTGAAGCTCGTGGCCGACGTTGGCTGACCGGCCCGTGACCGGGTCGCACTCCTCGGGATCTTCTACGGACTTCAGCGGAATCGCGGGGCGGTCGTGAGGATAGTAGCCGACCGGCTCGCAGTAGTCATCGCAGCATTCTTGCTGATGCGAGGCCGCGAAAGTCAAAGTCGTCCAGTCGTGGTAGTTTGCAGCGGAGTCCCACCGATAGCTCACGTCGAGTTCGAGGTCGCCGATGATGCTGTCGATGTAGATCTCGCCGCCGGAGAGACGTTTCTTGTGCGCCTTGGCTGGACTCCCGTTGTTGACAAAGCGGCGAAGCCCAAGATCCAATCGCGAGCGGATGCGAATGTTCCGGTCGTCGAACGGTTCGTCAACGGTCTGCTCCCAGAGTTCGTTTTTGCCGTCTGGCGTCTTCATCCAAATGTACATCCGCTCTTCTCCGGCGATCACCGATGCGTGGATGCCGAGAACCCGGCGCTGCGGGTAGGTCCAGAGTCCGCTGTAGGTCGGCGGGTGCTCTTCGTTCTGAGACTGGCTAATGACGTCAAACTCGTAGGCAAAAATGCCGCGATGAACGGCCTCGTACCGTCCGCCTTCGTCGTCGTCGATGAACTGCTGCTCGGGCATCGCCGTAGAGAATAGTTGCTCGTCGAAAACGTCTTGATGGTTGGCCCACAAAAGCCAATCGACCTCGTAGTCCATCCAGCCGTCGAGTTCGTGCGAGAAGGATCGCTTGTCGTGCCGCCGCGAGTAATCGTTCCTGCTCTGGGCGATGGTGCGGATGCCGTCGTTGTGACGGAACGCGAGGTCACCGTTCAGATGCGTGATCCCGTAGTGGGAGGAGTTACCGACCCGCTGCAAAATCTGCCGTCCGAGCGGCTGCTGAGTCCAGAGCGGGCGCGGGATGTTGAGATCGTAGGAGTACCAGCCGTTCTCGAACCCGACCATCAGGTTGCCCGAGCCGGTCTCCTCGTCGAGTTCGGAGATGAAAGCCATGCCGGTCATCTCGCCGACTGCCCAGTTCGACGGACAGAAACTTCCGTTGTTGAGATAGTAGGCGGTGCTGTCGTTGAAGGTCAGGGGACCGTAGCCGAGTCCGGTGATCGGGTTCGGAGGTGTTCCAGTTGTCCCGTCGTTTTGAAGGTAACTGTCCGCTGGCCCGTAGAAATCGCTCACGCGGAAGCAGCGGCGTCCCACGTCCCCCAGCACCAAGTATCCAGCGCCCGAGGCCATGTAGTAGCCGACAGGAAGTTCACCTGCATTCGGATTGCGGACGATTCCGCCATCGATGATCAGCGGCGAGGTCAGACCGTCCTGACGCAGCAGGTACCGATCATGCTCTGCGTAGATCACTCGCTCGACGGTCGGATCTCCGGGACCACTCGGAGGGTTCGCGAGTTCGACGCATCCGGTTTCGATGTCGATGCGGAAATTGTTGCCGTCGATGGTCGTGTGGAGTTCGCCAGCGCGGTGGTAGAAACTCGCGCCTTGCCAGCGGCCATTCTCGAAAATCGATTGAGCATTTGCAGCGAAAGAGTCCCACTGCAATTCTACCTTACGGGCACCAGGCCGCGTCCGCCAATACCCGCCCTTGATGGACAGGTTGATGGCCTTCTGCGCTTGGTCGGCTTGGAGCAGTCGCAGGTTTCGCCCGCTGTGCATCCCCCTGTGAAATGTAGAGTACTCGTCGATCATGTTTCATGTCAGTGCGTCGAAAAGAGACAGACGTCAGTGATGGTTCCAGAGGTGGTTTCGATAGTGTAGGTCGCGCCGCAAGGAAGCGGGATTGGAGCCGAAGTGGAGACGGCTGGGTTGATTAGATTGTTCGACTCGACGTACTCTTGCACGAGGACCATGCCGTTCACGGTGATCGTCAGAAGCACACCGAGGCTGTCGCCTTCGTTCTCGGCTTTCACGATCAGGAACTGACCCGGTTCGTCGGGGGCGGTTCCGGTGTGGGTCGTGGTTCCGGGCTTTGCCACGGACTTCCATTCCTTGCAGCCGCCTGGGCACCACTTCTCGCCATCCCACACCATGTAACGGCGGACGTCGGCAGTTCCGCGCAAAGTCTTCGGAGCTTTATCGTCCTTGCACGGATCGTCGCCGCTGTAACCGAGGATAGTGTCGAGGCATTCGGCACGCTCGCACGGAGCAATCTTGAGTTCGCAATCGGACTGGTAGAGCAGGCCGTTGATCGTCTTCCCGTTGTTGTCGGTCGGACAGAACTTTTTCAGGCAGGTGGAGATCACGCAGTCGGCAGCGTTTTTCACAACCGTCCAGATCGCCAGCGTAACCGAGTCTTCGGTCTGTGCCGTCTCGACATCGTCGAAGCAGATCTCGGTGTCCGAGACGGGGCAGTCGGCGGGAAAGATCGCCATCCCCTTGGATGAACTCAGGCTGGACGCGGGAGTCGGGTTCAGCCCCCCAACAGCTTGGATGGCCAGCATTCCGGTTCCGTCTGGATTGTGGATGACGCTTTCGATCTTGAAGAACGCTTCGCCCTCGTCGCCGACGATGCGAATGCACATGCCTCGGAGGTATCGATTCGGATTACAAACCGGAGTCGTGGTGGAGCTTCCCGGTGCTGGAATCGTGATCGGAAGCGCAGCGGCCCAGCCGAAAAGGGCTTCGGGTTCGGCGCACCCGTTGGGATAAAGTGTCGGATCGAGTTCGTCGCGTTCGCAAGTTGGATCTTTGACCACGAGTTGAACCGCCGAAGGCATCGGCTTGGATTTAGAGGACGAGCCTCCGCATATATTGCAGCCCATTATGGACACTCCTGTTCGAAGAGGAACTCGGCTTCGATGTCGTTGTTGTTGTTGATAGATTTGAGGACCAGTTGGCCGACGCATACCGGGCTGACCGGAACCGAGTAGGCGCTGCCGTTGCCGGTAGCCAAGGTGAAGCCGAGATCAGCGTCAGGCCCGCCCCCAGTGGGTCGGCAGCAAAGCCGGAATCCTAGTAGGTTGATTTCAGCGCCAGTGACCCAGTCGGCTCGTACAGCATTTCCGATGCCGTTGGTTTGCTGACAGAGGCTTTCGATCTCAATCGGCGTGATTTCGGTTTGAACTCCGAAGTTCGATCCGTCGAGGCAGTCGCCGCAATCGATAGTCACAGTGTACTCCAACGGGGTGGTAGGAACAAAGCCGCTTGGTAGCGTGGCCTGGTCCACCGCCACGGTGTACGTACCGACTGGCAGGTTCTGGAAATTGTAACCGCCATTGGAGTCAGTGGTCAGCGTCGCGGTTGTTGGCCCGGTGGCGGTGACGCTGACATTTGGGATTCCGAATACCGCAAGGTTCTCGTTGTTCGGATCTCCGTCGTTCGTCCCGTCGCGCCATGCAACACCTTGGATGCAGGTTTCGCAAGCGACGTCTCCGCACTCGGCGCAAACGCAGGCGTGGTCGAGTCCGATGGTGTAGCCGTTTTCGGTCGGGGTGACTTTGATGCACGAGTCGGGAACCGCTGTGATTACAGGAGGAGGCGTGGCCTCGGGAATCTCTGGAGGGCAATAGGGGAGGGGGCAGATCACGCCGCAAGTCTCGTTGACCTCGGTGCCGTTGATGTACTGCCCGTTCGCAGTCGGTTTAAGGGTCAGGCAATTTACTGAGGTTTCGACAATCGTGAAGACCCCGTATTCGCCGTTGTTGCCTTTCACTACGACGCACGGGATTCCAACGTAGAGCAGACCGTTGAGAACGGGGATGTCCGCCTCCTGCCCGGCAGCGGGAAACGTCCACGGCTTGGTCACGATGTCGATGCAGGCTTGGCCGCAACGCATCGCGTTCGAGATCGCCTTCCGAAGAATTCGAAGCTCTTCACAAACCCACTCGGAAGAGTAGACTGCAGCAGCCTTCGCCCCGCAAGCATTCGCCTTGGGGTTTGGCTTCATGTCCTCCCGGTTTTTCGGAAGGCACGTATTGAGCCGAGCAATCTCAGCACCCTGTTGGGCGATGAGTAGCTGAAGCGATTCGAGCGTTACTGGATCGTGAGTAGACATCGGTTTTTAGTCGGGAAGATTTGGGTTTCGCGGTCCGCCAGACTTCCCGCGCCGCATAATCTTTCGACCAAAGGCGCGGGCTTGCTCAGGGAAGAAGAGGCTGACGAACCCGACGCAGAAGCAGCCGAAGCTGATGAACATGCAGACGATGTCCGTGACGGCTCCTATCCAGTCGGTTGTGATTGTTCCAATTGGAGAAAACTGCGGACACAAGGAGAAGAAAAACCCTGCGACCGCATAGAGCGTGGCCGTAATCTGGTCAGGTGTAAGCATGGTTCGGTAAGGCATTATGTTTCTGAGATGGAAGCGTTCACGGACACAGTCTTTGCAGTGAAGGCAGGACGAGATCCGCGATGCGGGCGTTACCTGCGACGTTGTAGTGAATCCCGTCTGGTTGTCGCCCACCTGCACCGGGCTGGAGAAACGGGTCGGCGCTGATGTCCAGAACAACGTCGGCACCCGCTGTGTTCGCGAGGATCAACGCGTTGAATTGGGCCGTATCGGCATCCAACATGGCCTGTGAGTCAGCGCCGGGAAACGAGAGCGCGGTCATCGGCGGCAGCGTGAGAATCACTACAGTCCAGCCAGCTGCTTTGCGGGCGGCGATGTACTGCGAGACGCCCGCGTAAGTTGCGGCAGCGTTCGGCCCGCCTCGGATCAAGTCATTCACCCCGATCCAAAGGACGAGATGGTCCTGTGGTCCTTGGCGTTTCATGTCCACGTCGAGTACGCCTTCGGCAATCAAGTCAGCGATCTCCGCCCCGCCAGTTCCGCTGTTGTAGCAGGAATAATTGGCGGGGAGTTGAGCGCAGAGTTGCGTCGGATAACTTGGAAGTTGGCTGCTGATTCCCGAAGTAGTGCTCTCCCCGTCGAAAACAATGGAGGGGGCACAAGGGAGAATCCGGCGGATACAATCACCAATCACGGTCGTAAGTCCCATGGAGGCTATAAGTAGGAGGGCGAATTTCATTTGACCAAGGTCGAATAATCTTTGCCTTCCTCGGCGACTTTCCACCCAGCGGCAACCAAGAGGGCGACGTCCGAATTTTTGACGCCGGGGGCGATATCTTTCTCCATCAGTGTCCAACCTTTACGGTCTTCACGACGGGATGGCGGGATGAGTTCGGCTTCGATTGAGTTGATCTTTTTGGCGTAGGCTTGTCGCGCATCAGCTACCGCTTTTGCCGCAGGTTTCATTGCTTCGGATGCTTCGATGATTTTAGCTTCGAACTCACGTTGCGACGACCAAATGGCGCGATACTTGGTCTCGTCGTCGTCGTCTTTTGAAGCAAGAAGTTTCTGGTCGGCAGCAGCACTCTCTTTTTTAAGTTCGCTGATACGCCCTTTTGTGGCAACTAGTCCTCCCTCGGCATCTTCGATTGCTTTGAGTTCGACGACGGTACCACTTTCGAGCGCAGCGAGGAGTGCCTGATATTCTTCGGTGAGTTCCTTGGTCGGTGCCCGGTCCTTGTCCAGAACGTACTTCTGGATGCCGAAAGGGCGGTCGTTGAAAGTCGAGTGGGCACCTGGCGAAACGGCCACGTAGATACCAACCACAGTATCGTCTTCGAGGTCGGATTTCTTCGCAACGCGAACGCTCATTTCTTCGCCGCGAATCAGTGCCACGGGTTTACCGAACGGGATAGCTTTGCCAGTGGAGTTGCGGACATAAATTGCAACGGGCAAGGCGGTAGTGATGAAGCTGCCTTCTGCCGTGATGTTGCCGGGGATGCTGTCGATCTGCGCTGTGCGATTTGCTGTCGTCCACGGTCCGGCGGCAGCCCACCCCCATGCGCTTTTGTAGGTATTCGCACTGAGGACTCGAAGCGATGCGTTGATCTGCGATCCTTCGTGTTCGGCGCGACTGATGCCCGAAGCGTTGACTTGCGAGATGTCGCCAGCGGTTTCAGAATTGTCCGTTGCCAAACATGTCTGGCGGCTGCTCGGCCCAAGGGTTCGAGATTGATTCGAACCGCCAACGATGGAGCGGAGTGCGTTAGCTTGCAACCCTTCACCGCTGATGGTCGTCGCCTGCTGAGTTGCGTCAGAGATCGAATCGAGAACGGAAATACTCGCACTGTTGATTCCCACCACAGACGAATTATTGGTAGCCAACTGACCGGACATGTTGCCGGATACGAGGCCGTCGAGGGATGCGGCATCCACGTCATTGACACCAGTGACCGTGCTGAAGTTCGCGCCCACGGACGATGAGACGTTGCCGGAGACGGTAGCTCCCGAAGTCGAAAGGGCCGAAGCCAACGCGCCGGAAACCAGAGAAGAACCGGAAGAACGAACGGATGTCCGCGAACCGGCTGCTTGCGAAAGGTTGGACGAGTCGGTTACCGACATTCCGCCGGAAGACAGGTTGCCCGATCCGGCCATTGTGGTCGAACGGTTGTTCGACGCCTCAGAAGTTACAGCGTTGATTGCGCCACGGGTGAACTCAGTAGTCACCACGCCGGTCGTATCGCGGGCGTAATCGGCCCCAGTCACCGCCCAGCCCGTAGCGTCGATGTCGGACCCGCCGCCACCGGTGTGTCCACGGGTGTGGGTCAGGGATCGGTCGATGGTACGGACGGATGCACAGCTAGTTGCATCCTTAGGACCGTCGTGATCCACTTCTCGCTGGAAACCGAACAGCGGGAAGCAGGCGGCGTCGAGTGGGCCCTCACTGGTGGTTCCGTCAGGCGCAGTCCGAACCACCTTCTTCTCGCAAGGGGGAATTGTGATGGTTTGCGTCTGGAACGATCCGTCAGAATTTGTGTGGACCACGGTTACGATGATGTTCCCTTGAGCGTCAGGCTCGGCCTGAGTGATGACAAGCTTGCCCGAATCAGTTCCACTAGGAATCGCAACGGGAACGAACAATCCGCCATCGCCGCCAAGAACCAGTGCGTTACCTTCATCTTCTGAGACGAAGAGGCACGGTGCAAGGCAGACAATGACTTCATTGCCGTCTTTGTCCGTGATAGTCGCTGTACCGTCCTCGTTGTCCACGACGCTGGTTTGGGCAAAATCGCAGTTCGCGATTGCGGCACAAACCTGGGCTTCGGTAAGAGTCGTGTCGGGCGGAAGCACGAAAACAATGTCAGCCCCCGGTGCTGATGTTCCTGCGACGTTGTCAGTCACTGTTGATGGAATAGTGACAGTCCCATTTTCAACTACAGCGGGGCCGTAGGTGACTTGCATGTCAGTGTCAGCGCCGGGTTCCCCACCTCCGCTGCTGCTTTCACCTGCACCGCTGCACTGGCAACAAGCGATTTTGGAGATGATGGGTCCGAGGTCTCGGAGACGAACTTCTTTCGGTTTTTCGCCGGGAAGGCAAATACGTGTTTTTTGGGTTCCTGATGCCATTGGGGTCAGTCCTTCAGATTTACTGGATTGGTGGTGTCGGCCTTTTCAGCCTGAGATTTTTCAGAAAGGGGCTTTTCGTTGCTGGCACATTGGCAGCACGCAATTTTGGAAATGATGGGTCCGAGGTCTTTCAAAAAGACGTCGCGAGGTTTTTCGCCGGGAAGGCAAATCCGTGTTTTCTGTGTTCCTGCCATTTAGTCCGTCCCTTTGAGGTGATCGGTGATGAGCTTGCAGAGTTTTGTCTCCGCAAGTTTCGAATAGTTTTTGAGTCCGAGTGCCTTCGCGATCCGTCTGTTTTCAGGAACCGAAAGTTCCTTCTTCAGTTTCGCGGGGGTCACTCCTAAATCTTTTAGAGCCGTCGCCATTTCGGCGGCAGTCAGATCCTTGGCGGACGCGGCCAACGACTTGAGCGTCACGAGCGGAGCCTCTTCCTTGATGGCTGCTGGCTTTTGTCGCGCCGACTTTTCGGGTGCGGGTTTTGCAGCGTCCGCCACCAACATGGTTTCTATCGACTCTTGGATTTCGTTGAGACGAGCCAACGCGGCATCCAGATTTTCGATGTCAAACACGCCGTTCTCGTCGGCATCTGGAAAGCCCGGATCGATGACGTAACTGTCTCCGAACTTCAGGCCTTTCGCGTCTTTCAAGCTTTTAATGATCGTGCTCATGAGCGGATGTACCTCACGATGAATTCGACGTAGGTGCTGGGGATATCGTTGTCGCGCCGGAAAAGGCCTTGGTAAATTCTTTGGGTCGAGGACCAGTGGCTCCATTCTCCGAGCATTGCCGGACCTCGTGGGGCCGCGCCGTCTCCACCCGAACCCGTGGTCTCGTCCACTTGCGGGGATGTCGAAGGCGTTCGGTAGCCCTTCGTGTTTAGAATCATGGGACGCTGGAAACCGGCGATGTTCGAAATGTTGAGCCAGCCCCAGTTGTTTCCAGCAGGTTGAGACGCACGAACACGGAATGCGTAGGCGTACTCCTCTTCGGTGGACCACCGATCAAGAATCACTGGATTTCCGATTATCGAGACGGTACCGCCTGCTGTAATGACCGGATCTCCTGGATTCGCTTGACGGCGGATAGGATGGTTGTGGTCGCAGCGTGCCGCCAGCGCCGATGACCCCGCTGTTCCAGTTCGGATCGCGGTATCGACTTCGTTGTCGGGAATCGGGATAGCGTTGCACAAGTCAGGCTGTGGACCGGGGGGGCCAACGGCTCCATCCTGCCCGTCTTGTCCATCTTGTCCATCGGAACCATCTGCTCCGTCCTGACCATCTGCTCCGTCAGACCCGTTGGTTCCATTTGCGCCGTTTTGTCCGTCAGCACCATCTTGTCCATCAGCACCGTCCGTTCCGTCTTGGCCATCCTGTCCGTCGTTGCCATCTTGGCCGTCCTGGCCAGCAGGTCCGGGAATCAAAATTGTGTCTGCACCGCCAACAACATCGGTTACCACTTCGCACGGCCATTCGACTGCGACCGCAATAGGCGCTACGACTCGGGGGTCAGCAGCTGCTCCATTGTCGCCAGTCGTCGTCTGAACTTGAAATCCGTTGGCGGTCTTCGTCCCCTCGACAATTGTCGGATCAACGCCGTCTCGATCCGTCCCGCTTTCGCTGACTTCCATCTCGACCGTATATTCCGTACCGTCTGGGTGCGGAGTCGCAAATACAGATTCCCACAAGCCCGCACCAAGCGGGGTGAACGTCCCGTTTTGCTGCCATGCGGTCGTGGTCCCGTCATCGGAACCGGCACGAAAATACTCCGAATAGATCGTCTTCTTTTCAACACTAACCGTGTTGCAGCACGGGCCGGTTCTGAGTCTGGCAACCATTATTGGACCACCACGTTTGCAGAGATTGCCCGGTCGGTGACAGTGCAACTGTATTCGGACCCGTCGAGGCGAGTCTTGATGATGAAGCCTGAGACGGTGACTCCAGTTGTCGATCCTGATGCAAGTCCGGTTGCGGTGTCCCCAGCGTTTACGCCAAGGGAGTGAGGGGTCCCCGCAGAGTCGGTCACAGTGATGTTCGTGATCGTCCATCCATTGCCGGGCGTGGTCGCAGTGGCGCTTCCGGCCCAGACATTGTCGTTTGTGATCTCGCCCGCAGCGTTACTGCTGATTTGGAGTCCAGTCTTCGATACCAAGCACTCGGCGGCGGTACCTTCATCCGGCAACTCTTCCTCGTCTTTTGTGCAGCAGGCATTGCAGGGAAACTGTCCATCGGCCACTTGGAGCGGCTGAACGCCAACCAACGTATGCCCTTCGTACAGATATTCGTAGATCGTCGGGTTTTCACCAGCGGCGTCGCAAGCCTCCACCAGTTGTACACTCTTCTGGTTTTGCAGTGCGGTAAGAATCGCGGTGAGCAAAGATGCGTTGCACTGATCGTGAGTCGGAACGACCTGATTGGCTTCGGGTTCCGTTTCTTCACAGTCATCCGGGATCGTGAAAGCGTAGCAGCGTCCGAACTTATTTCCGGGGAACTGATCAGCCGTGTCTGTTTCAGCCGACCCTCCGTCGCCCCATGCAAATCCGTTGACGTAGAAGTCCCCGTTGATCGTATCAAATGGGTTGCTGCCATTGGTAACTACAACTCCTCCTCCAAGAAGAGTTTGGAGTTCCGCATCACCAAAGAATGAAGATCCCTGCTCGCTGAGTACTCGCTCTTTAATGACATCGAAGGAGCAAGGGGAGGACAGTTCTATGCTGGGGTCCCATGCAGATGTCGATGTACCAAAAGGCCCAGTCTGATTGGTCACTTGACCGGGATGAATTAAGATCCAGCCAGTGTCTCCTTCTTGCTGGTTAGACGCGCCATCCCGCATGACGTGCATGATGACAAAGTCAGCGCCAACGCATGGGTGTCCTGAATCGGGATGAAGCAAGCGTTCAAGAATCCCCGAAGGAGATCCAGATTTGATGATGAAGGTTCCGTCTGCCTGCGGCTGAATGCTGTCACGACCAGAACCTACGTCCGGGTCGAATCTTCCAGCATCAACTTCGCAAGGACAGTCTCCGAGACCCCCACCTGTTGAGCCAGAGTCCCCAGTTCCGCAATCAGGTTGAGGGATCGTTGGAACGATGTCTTCGAGCTTTTCGCAAAGCCATTCTTTGTCACATCGATTGAGTCCAACTCTGACAAAGTTCTCGGCATCGCCGGACCCGTCTGTGTTGTAGGCCGGAAGTTCTGGCAAGACTACTGGTTCGTCATCGCCGAACTGGAAACTTGGAGCCTCGCAGTCGCAAGGGATATTGATGTGGAAGATTACATTCTTCTCGGGCGCATCGGGATCAGGATCTACGACGCTCGCAGAGTGCGGTGTGTTGGCCGTCAACCATGCTGCGATCTCAGTATTCGAGTACTCACCAGCGGGAACAGTGTAGGTCTCGCCACAGATGGCCCAAATCATTCCGCCTTCGGATGGTTGCCAAACATTGTCGCGAGGAATCGAGGCCCCATAGGCGCAAGTTGTCTCTTCGCCTCCGCATGTTCCGACTACCTCTTCTGGGAATCCAGAAACTTCAGATTCGCATGAACCCCAGCACTCGCAGGGAGGCAGAGTACGCGGGTCAATTTCGTTGCCGCAAGAGTCGAGCAGGATATTGTAAACCGATCCATCGGGACGGCACCAGAATTCTTGCGTGAAAGAGATCGTTGTTTCTTTCGGGCAGAGGTCAAAAACATCACCGACAGCCACGAGGCTGCCCGTCAGTTCGTCGGTCGCTAGGATCTCAACGGAGACAGGAAGGTCATCAACCGAACAAGCGACAAATCCAAGGTGGCGGGCAAAAGGAGTAAGTCCGGTGGCTGCGATGTCAGCGAGGATGCCGGGAAGTCCTCCGCATCCAGTAATTCCGCATCCGGCTTGGACCGTTCCAGGAGTTCCACCTTGAGCGAGGACTGCGGCGGTGTAGGCGCTGATCACGGATGTAGGAACCGTGGTGTCGGTCATTCCTCCTGCGTCTTGGAATTGAGGCGACCAGCCACCAGTAGCTGTTTGGTTTGCCAAGAAAGTAGCGCCAGATCCCAGAGTGAACTCAAACTCAACATTGCTGGAGTATTTGATGATCGGGCGTGGATTCTGGTTGCATGGGTAGTCGGGATTATTGTCCAGAATCGACACTGCTACGGTCGTGCAAAGTTCTTTCGCGTAGAGGAAATCTCCTTTCGGCGGTTCGGGTTCGACAATCGGCTCAAGGGAGTCGCAATCACCATAGTAGTTCCCTTCACCAAGTGCGTGAGGCTCTGATGTATCTTCGTTGTCGAAGCCATCAGGGTACTCGGTCGCAATGATGCTTTGGCTTCCATCTTGGCAGGAGATCACCGATATTAGAATGTTCGGCGTAACGAGTCCTGCGGGAACAGGATTCCCGTCGTCGTCCTGAGTCGGAAGGGAGATTTCACAGGCGAACTTAGATGTCGTGCTGCATAGCGTCGAAGGTGTCTCTGGCAGCGTCGCCCCCACCGGGTATACGCACTTCTCACGTTCAGGTTCGCAATCGGGATCGCACGAAGTGCAGATCGTGGTCTGTTCCACAAACGGTTGGACATCCGACATGATCAACGGATGGATGTCGGCGGGCCGAGACGAATCAATAACCACTGCTCCAACTGGAACAAGGTGAGCGTCCGCCGCACAGAATTCAAGCATGATGAACTGACCCCGAGCGACAGGAAATTCAATTTCAGATGCAGGAATGCTTCCTGCGCCGGTGTTCGGCAAATTGGCTGGTCGCCATTCCCACCACTGACGCTCAACACGACAAGCTTCGGGGAACAGCAACTTGTACTGAGCCTCCCATTCGATCATCTGCGGCCCCCAGTTGGAGGTCGCAGGAATCGTCATTGTCCGAATCCCTCCACCAGCTAGTGGATGCTCAATGGTCGGCGACCCGTTGTATCGGGTTCCAGTATTTTCAATGCCAACGCGGATGACACGTTTCTCGGCAGGGTGAGAGTCGAGGGAGCAAGTATCGCACTCCTCAGTCGTAACAATCGCCGCGACCTCGCTGGCTACTCCATCAGCGTCGATGGCATAAACCACCACGTTGTAGAATCCGTCTCGGCATTCTCGTTTGGTCTCAAAGTCGGGTTTGACATCGTCCACGCAGGGGCGATCCGTGGCGGTGATGACGGGGTCCGCTGCAACGCCATCAGTAACCGTGACCGAGTAGACGTCGTACATTCCCGTTTCAAGATTGCATTCAACGTCGATTTTGACAACGGGAGGCGGAGTTTCGCAGACCTTCACATGCAGCGGATCGTCGCACGACTTTCCTCCGACGTTCAGTCCGACCATCGACAGCGCGGATGCCACGGCGCTACCGATTGCGTCGATGCTGTCTTGGCAGAGAGCCACCAGCCATGCACGACCGCCAGGCTCGCCGGGGGTCACTTCACAATTTTTGAATTCGTCGCCAAGGGCATTGTAGTCGATGCGGATGTTATCGACGGTGATCGGGATTTCCGCATTGACGCTGTTGTTCGCTCCGCCAGTCTGATGCGGTTGCGCAAATCCTGTAGGCGTGTCCAAGACTCCAGAATCGTAAACGAACGGGATCTGAGCGTCGCCGCACTGAACCTTCCAGCGGATGACGTACTGGAGGCAGTAGCCGCCGTCGCCGAGAAGGGCGTCGAACCAGTCCTGATTGGTGTAGGTGCCGCCATCGTTTGGGGTAAAACTTCCGCCATTCAAGTCAGAAAAAACGTAACTGTTCCCCAGCGGAGCGTTAGCGTTTCCGCCATCGGCAACGTAGGTCGGTCCTGCATTAAGTTCGCATCCCGCGATCTTCAGGTAGGCATCGACCTCATAGCTACCAGAAACGTATCCCGGCGTGCCGGAGATCTGATTGAACATGCTGTGGGTAAAAGTCAGCGAGTAGTCGCTAGAGACTCCTGCGTTGCCAACAGCAACATTCCCGCTGATCGTTGGTGCAGTGAAGGGTGTTCCGTTTGGCGAGGTGAACGGTTGCGTCGCGGCCACGAGAGCCATTGAGGCGCAATCGATCAAGTCGGCTCGCAGCGTGCAGACCTCCTCCCCTTCCGTTCCACCGCAATCGACAAGCGTCGGCTGCTCGGGGACCACGTTGCACTGCTCGCTGGTCTGAACCGCGCTCAGTTCAGTCGGCACCGATCCGTTCAGCGAGGTGTAGATGGCTCGCCAGACGAATCCGTCACGGCATTCCAGCACGATGCTGAATTCGTGGTCGTCGATTTCGGCGCAGGGGATGCCCGTTGAAAAAGTAGTAAACAGCGTCTCGACTTGGCCGACTACGGCAAAGACTTCGACGTCGATGGTTCCGGTATCGTCGTTGCATTTCGGCTTCGGGATGTATTCGACGTCTTCGTCGCAGTTTACCCAGTCCCCGGTGTAGTTCAGGTCCGGCGGCGTGCCATCGTTGTAGATCGCGATCTGAGTGATCGTCGGAGGGCCGTTGCCGTCCTCTGGCTGCGTCACCACCGCCATGATCACTCCATTCTTCGCAGGAGGACAACCGATGACAGTCGCACCGGCCTCGATTCCCATCATCAGGTCATCGAAATTGCAGACGATGACGTGGTTGGGGTTCTCGCAACTCTCGCCGAACGGTAGCGTCACGTCAATGGGTCCAGCAATCTCGACGGGTCCCACAGGCTTGCAGAAGTGACATTCAAGAAACTTTCGGAGCTTGTCTACTGAGTCGGAGAGTCGGGACATGTTGTTCTGGGTCTAGAAATTAGGGTGCTGCTGGAGGCTCAACTCGGAGTAGGGAGGAGCCTCCAGCAGACTTGGGTTTGCTTGGTTGCAATTTTACTTTTTCGGCTCGGGTTCGGCCTTGGGATCGTCCCCTTCGGCGCAGGCCTCGCTGGGTTCGACGACAGCATCACCGATGGTCAAAGGACCGGGGGTACCTTCGCCACAGTAGCAGACGCCACACTCGGTCGCGTAGAACAACCGGTCGCCAAGGGCGCAGTTGAGTCCGTGAGCCACAGAGTCGTAGCAAGTCACTGCCGGAACGCTGTTGGCGAGAGTCGCTTCACCGTCCTCGAACGCCGTGATCATCGCGCCGTCGAGCGGGAAGTCGTAGCACTTCGGGGTATCGACGACACTAGGCTGGAAGGCCACGCTGCAGACACCGTCGCCGGAATCGCACGCAACATCACAGCCGACGAAGCCGATAGTGACGACGCCATCAGCGTAGGCGAGGACTTCACCTTCGGGGATCTGGGAACCGAGGTTAACGAACGCCGCGTCGCCGACCGCCGGAGCCGGATCGGGAACCGGATCGAGAGTGATCACGAGAACGCTGGTGTAGCCTTCGACAGCTTCACCGGCTTCGCAGGCCAGCGGTTCCTTCAGCTCGGGGCAGCAGCCATCGCCGCCATCAGAGTTCGAGGGAATTGCGCAGTCTGCGTCGCAGGTTAGCGCCATGTCAGTGATCGGGCATCCGCAATCGACCGGCTCGTTGAACTCGAAAGCGTAACGGTAGGGGTCGTTGTCGAGCGGCATGAGACCGATCAGCGTAGCCTTGCGATTGTCGCCGTTCCAGCCGAACTGGATGGTGAACGATTCGCAGGACTCGTCGATGGCAGCGTTGAAACTGAGGAACAGGCTGGTGTTCGAGTACTGGCAGCAGCCGACAATCGGAATCCGGGCCGCAGACTGAAGCGTGCAGTTCGGTTTCCACGTTTGCTCGATGCCGTTGTCGTACCAGTGGCGCTTGATCAGGAGGGTTGCTCCGGCATCTTCTTCCAGAACTTCGTAGCCCTGAATGAGAGTACCTTGCAGGTAGATCTGGTTGCCGTCAGGGTTGCAGTCCCGGTCGATGATGTTACGCGGGACGATATTGCCCGTGTAGTTCTGTGGGTCGAAATTGAAGCCTGCGCCGAAGTCGCGGATTTCGTCCGGGACGCGAATGCATCCGGAGTTCGGGTTCGGGAAATACACTTCTTCGAACGGAGCGCAGTTCGGATCTTCGTATTGCGGATTGGGGTCGGAGTACTTTCCGCCGCTGGCACCGGGGACGGTGACAAAGGGTTGAACGCGAATCCATGCGCCGGTTGCCTGATTGATGGTCCAGCGGCGGGGTTCCTCAATGATCCGGGGAATGAAATGCTTCACCGGGTTGAGGGAGTCGCCATAGGAGCTAACCCACGGGCCGTTAAGCATTTGCGGAGCCGTCTCCAGCTTCTGCTCGTAGAGTTTGGGGTCCTCGTGGCAGAGCGTGTCGTAGGCCTCAGCGGAGAGGTACATCGGCAGGAGTTTCTGTCCGCCGCGTGTCGCCACCGCCGAGGAAAGCGCACGGCCAACCTTCAGGTGGCGGAACATCCGGGTCAGGAGTCCTAGGGAAAGGCTGTGATCGGGGATCGGTGAGCCGTTGCGCGGATGGTTGCCACGGCCAGCGCCACGAGTCGGGCCTCCAGCCGAAGCGTAGTAGTATGGAGAAGCGTTGATGAAACTGGCGCGGACGAAGTCCCGGTCGCTGCGGATCAGGTTTTCGGAAAGGGATTTGGCGAAGCCGCGAGTGACACGAGCACGGTCGAACTTGTCTCGGAGCTTTTCCAGGCAGAGATGCGGGGAGGTCAGACGGCGCTGGTTGAGCGACATCGTGCGGGTCTCTTGGCCCATGTCGATCTCGTCAGACTCGTAGTTGCAGGAGCGGTAACAGTCGTCACCGAAGGAATTGTTCCAGTTCGCAGCATCATCGTCGAGGAAGTGCGTTCGGAAGATCACAGTTTGCTGCGAGGACGCACCGTCCATCCACGATTTGCGTGTGAACAGGTTCCGCCACTCATTGTGCTGCATGGCGTGATCGGTGATGTGAGTGTACCGAGACGGCAATTCACGGAGGAGTTCGTTGTGCCCATCGGGGCAAGCGGGGCTGATGATATCAGCATAGCCGGGAACGCGGTCTCCGGCAGAAAGGTCGATGTAGGAGGACATTAGAATTTGGCCATATGAAATTAGTAGGCGCAACGCGTCGTGCGTTCGCTCTGATTTCACTGCTGGCCAGTTCAGTGTCCCGCTGGCCTCGTTGAAGGCCGGATCGCGAGATCTCTATTGCCGTTCTGGCGCGGACCAGTACCCAGTCTATATTTGGGTCCGCTGTTCAACTGAGCGCCCGGACAAGTCCTGCGCCCGCTGGATGACAATCTCCAGCGCCTGCGGGTCAGTTGCCGACCGAGTTCGCAGATTTTAAAGTCCGCCCGAGCCGGACCATCGCTCAGGAAATTTTTGGGTCCGATTTCAACTAGTTGTAAGAATAAGGCCTGACCCCGCAAATTGTCAAGGGGACAGACGATTTATTTTGACTTGGATTGCTGGTGGAGTTCGATGATTGGATGAAACTACTATCAGAATTCATTGCTGAAGCGCAGGCCCAGATTGAAGAACACGGCGACGGAGATTTGCGTCTTTTCTTGGACAACTATGGGATAATCACCACTTACTCCCCATCTATTAGATTTGTCGAGGAAGACGACGAAGAGTTCGACGCTGCTGAGGAACTTTTCCACGGGTTCGTCATTGACGACAAATAAAGCTACCAAGTTCAAGGTAGTTCTTGAGTCGAGGCTCTTGACGCCGGACGAGCAATGAGGCAAATTATCGCCTGTTGGTCAGTCATCTCTGTAGCTCAGTTGGTAGAGCACCTGCGAAGACAGGAGGTCGTGGGTTCGATTCCCGCTGGAGGTGGCTGGCCATATTTCCCCTTATGAAAACGCCCTATGAAACATTCAAAGAGATAGTCGAAGGCCACGGCGGCAGGTTGTTGACCAACGATCAAACTAGCCTTTGGGACTCCGAACAATACTTCGGCAAGATTCGCGATCCATTCGGCACGGAAACGGAGTACATCTACTTGCCGATTAAAGGTCCGATGGAAATAGATTCGTCCTTTGTACGGGCGGTCAATGCTAGTAAACAACTACTATGTGTTAGTTACAAAAACGAATCTATAGGAGGTCCGTGGCAATACGCTGGCAAGATTCAATACGTCGAAGAAGGCAGCCTTCTCAACATCTATTTCCACCTTCCCTACCCCCCTAAACTTTCTTGAAATGACCTCGGTTGCCTTTGCACCCCCTCCGGCAGAGCAGCCACCTCCTCCTCGTATTCCTTCAATCTGTGGATAACCTGTTGACAACTTCTCCTTTTCCTGTGTAGACAGCATTCATCCTGTCTACATAATCGCGTAGATTTTCAACGCTGGTTCCCGCCAGCGTTTTTTCGTTTTCAGTCAAACTGATCCTCCCGATTCGAATTTATGATCCTGAAGAGAATCCTTTTGACTTCCTCTTTCTTCAAATCGATTAATCCTGCAGAAAGCGGTGCCGGGATATCGATCATGCCCAGTTCGATCCATCTCCATTCCCAAAGCAGGAACCTTGATTGTAGCCACTAAATTTTCTTAAAGTTGAAATGGCCTCGGTTGCCTTTCGTCTCTCGCCTACGGACTATGCGGCGGACGCTCATCACCAGAGCCTTGGTCGCTGCGAGGATCGGTTCCTTCCACGCAGTCACGTCGAAGTCCTGGACTGGCGGGGTGTAGGCGTCTTCATCGATGCCCGTGATCTCGCGGCAACAGCAGCGGCAACAGCAGCACGTCACTACTGCCATGGTCGAGCGTTTCTGTGCCGTGTTCCCGATGTAAACTTTCTTGCCTTGCTCCATCTACTTCTCCGCCTTCTTTGCTACTGGTTTAGGCCGTTCGTAGGGCTTTACGCACGACCCGTTCGCGATAACGGCCCAGTCGTCTTTGAAATATATCGCGAACGGCTCGTTTCCTCGTTCGTGGAAAATTCCGACCCACTTGTTTTCAATCATTCCTATGTGACGATCAAAAAGCAGCCTTTTAATTTCCGCGTGACGATCTTTGCACCACAACTCCAACGGAAGCAAGAGGCCTCGGGGGGCTGTAACTCCCTCCTCAATTACTGCAGTACGGTACGGGTAAAACCCAACCCATTCGATCTCGCTAATCCAGTTAAACGGGATCGGACCTGCTTGCATTGCAGTGTTCGAATCAGGAGGGAGCCATGTCAGGGACCCGATCTTGTTTTGCTTGAAAATAAACAGCCCATCACTGGGATACGAAACCGTCTCGAATGGTCCGTAGTTCTCGTCTTCGACCGACTCGCTCACGGTGCCACCTCAATCAGGGCAGCGGGACAGCCACTCCGAAGAACAAACTCCTCAATTACTCCCAGTTTCCGTGACGCCGTGGTCACCACGTTCGTCTTGGGCCGGAAGTCAAATTTCAGCGCCGGGTCAATCGTGCAAACGCCTGGGCACCAGCAATCGCCGCCGAGCAGATTGGCAACGTGAAGCTCGCGGCCTTTGCGGTCGTAAACGAATGCCGGATGATGGTTCTGCCAGTAGCCTTGGTTGTTCGCGATGATGTGCATGGCAGCGTGCCGCTGGGTACAGTCGTTGACGCCGTAGGGAAGTTCGACGACGTGCCGAGTCGGACGTCCGCCATCTTCCGGGGCTCCCAACCAGATCGTGGCAACCTCCTCGTGAACAGCTTGGCCTCGTGGGTTTTCGAACCACGGTTCTCCGGCGCTGTTCCAGCCCATAGGCCGCATCCACTTGGTCACGATATTGCGCGGAACGACCGGCAGCCCGAGTTCCCTTTGGATTTCGGAGACGTAGGTGGCGACCTTGCTGACTGGGTAGTCGGAGTACTTCAGCGGGTAGGCGAACTTGACGGTGGCGACCGATCCTTGAACATCGGTCTGGACAACGTCGGAAGGATGCTGCGCGGAAACGAGCAGCGGAAAAAAGAATAGGAGGGTAAGGAGGTTTTTCATATCAATCAAGTTCCTGAACTGCCGTTTCGTTGGATCAGTAGTATTTGCATATTAGTTGTTCTTTGTTTTGGCGAAGGGCTGACCGCAGTTCCTCTTGGTCTTTCACAAATTTTAGCGCCAAGCCGTGGCGAGGGTCGCTCTTTTCTGCCAGGTCGTTGTCGATATAGACGATCATCTCTTCGGTTTCGTTGGTCGAATCGATAGTCAAGTCGCGGCAAGCAATCAGAATGAATCCCCGCTCATCTGCAAGGTGGCAATTATCTGAAAATACAATTCTCGAAAGTGGTAGTTTTGGCTTCATTTGGAGGATCGCTTATTTAGCTCGCTCAAAGTTCAGGACGGAATGGAAAGCTGCGTCGAATTTGGCAAACCATTCATCCGCATCTGCAAGCGAGATGCTCAGGGGTTCGGTTCCGTGACCGACAAGGATCTGAATGGCGTCCTCACTCGGTTCTTCGTGAGTTCGAATTGCGGTTTTCTCTGACCCGCTAGTCCAGACGTAGGACTCGATTCCTGTCTCGATGGATTTCTTCATTTGCGGTTCTCGCAGGCTGGGTGGGGAGTGATTCCGGCACGTTCTTCGGCTCCGCTGGACCAGAGCATCACGAGCGTGACTTCCCCGTTATAACACACAGACGACACGCTTGAAATCGAGTCGGTCAGGTCGATGAACCGCTCAAGTATTGTTGATGTTTCAGTATTCATCCGGCCCCTTTTCTCTGACTTCTTTTCCTTCGGGCCAGTCTTTCAACTGAACAGCCATGATAGATTTTTTGCCGACGAGGATGGCTTTAATGACTCGATGACGACCGTCCATGATGACCCCATCTGGGGCGAGAACAATCGGATGCTTGAAGTCCGCTCTATTCACGGCAATTACATGCGCCATGAAATCTCGAATGCTGTCGGAGCATGGCGCTCTGTAGTTCAAGCTCATTCCCTGCAACTGAAGTTCGAATGGTTTCAGTTTCTGGATCTCAACCTCTTCGATAATCTCGGGCACAGAGTATTTGAACCCTCCCATCGTGATCTCTTGCTTTTCCCACGAAGGCCAGTCGGGGACAGGAATATCTGGATGCGGGTTAATCTTCATTCGTGCCGGTTGCAAGGTGTCCGCACTTCAGTGCAGGTTTCTGTCGGGCTCGTCACGATCCTCAAGCCACCAGATTCGAATGCGGTTTGATAGGCGCAACCAGGCATCGAGAATCTAACCGTGGGTCGATTTCCGTTGGTTCGACCGACGTAGTCGCCTCGCTCAAGAACATTACCGTTCGCCTTGATGAGAGCAGCTGACAAAATGTTTTGATATTCAGCGGGCCACAGAAAAACCAAGTTGCCGTCGCCGTCGCTGATCGGCTTTTGAACGTATCCCAATTGACCAAGAGCCGAAGGGCCATTGCAGGATAGTCCCGCGTCTGGATCGGGGTCTTGTCCCGGCGCGTCTTCAGCGTCCTCCGCCGCAAACGCAGCAAGCGCCTCGGCAGCGCGTCGGTCCGCCTCCTCCCGTTCGGACAGGCTGTTCTGGTTCACTTCGCCACGTAGTAGGTCAACCGCTGCCGTAGTTCGGCCTTGGGCTGATACGATCCGGGTCGCGGCGTCTTGAACCGATTCGTCCTTTTCGTGACAACCAGTGAGGAACCCACAACAGATCCCGATGATGCCGAGCAAGGTCACGATGTTAAACAGGAATTCAAGCGATGATGTTCTGTATTTCATTTTGTCAGTGTCCAAGGAAGTGTTCGACAGCGGCTCCACCACCGGCAAGTCCAGCCCCCACTATGGTCGCGCCGAGCAGTCCACGATTCGGACCCTCGCTAGACTGCATCTGCCAGAGATTCGGCGGGTACACCTCCATCATCTCGCGGAAGTTCGCGTTCGCCTGCATGTTGAATTCGTGCTGCAGGTTCAAAAGCGTGACCCGTTCCTTCATGGCAAAAACGGTCATGCCTTTCGGCGGCATCGTCGGAGGAATGTTCAGCCGGATGCTCTGGGCCGAAGACGAATATCCGGGAGTCGGGTTCGTGCTGCAACCGGCAAGGAACATGGCAACCAGCCATGCGCCGATGATTGTCAGTAAAGCGAAGAGCTGAACTTTCATGGTTTACCAATCGAATTTAGGGTCTTTGGTCTGCGGCTTCTTGTCGCCACCGGAACCACTCCCGCTGGTGACCCGGGACGGAGACGCGCTATTCCCGAGTGCAGCTTCCAGTGCTTCGATCTTCGCGGCTTGACGTCCAACAAGGTCGCGCAGTAGTGGGGCCTCGGCGTGGTAGACCAACGCGTGGTCAACGTGTTCGTGCGGTTGGAAATCTCCGTTCACGAATTTGCGGTGAACTGTTGAGACTGCGGCATCGCGTTGATTTCTGATCTTCTCTCCGTTTGCCCTCCAGTACGGAGTCGATGCGGACGATCCTTCGGTCGTATGAAGTTGTAGCCGCTCTTGCAGCGTCAGGTGAACCTTCGCTTTTGCATTCTTCTCGATCATGGCCTCTTGGTCGGCGCGGCGTGAAGCCATCTCCCCTTCCATCATCTCGCGGGTTTTCTCGATGTCCTTAAGTGCAGCACTCCTCTCGGCCTGTAGCTGTTGGGCAGATAGGATACCGGATCGAATATCAGACAAAAGGGCGTCAGCAGCGTGGATGCCTTTCTCTTCTGCCATCTTCTCGTATCGACCGATCACTTCATAGATCTCGGCGTCTTTGGCTTCGAAAAGCTCGTCAGCAAATGTCTGTGGAAGATCAACCGCCTCAAGAAGCTTGCGAGCTTTGTCCAGACGACTGTTCACGTCGTACTTCGCTTTGAATTCGGGATGGTTGACCGTATCCAAAACCATCATACGTTGGCTCATGTCGGTATTCTGCGCCAACAGGTTGTCACGCTCGGCTTGCGCCTCTTCAAATTTCTGCTGGATGCCCTCCAGCGGTTCCAGCGCGGCCAATCGCTCCTCCCGTTCTTTCAGGCGAGCTTCGAGTTCATCCCTCTCGGCCTTCAGGCGAGCCCAGTCATCTTTGTTATTCGGCTTGTTTTCTTCGACCGGCGGCTTCTCCTTCGGCGTCTCCAGAATATCGAACGGGGACGATTCGTCGCCTTCCGCTGCTTTGTCGGAGTCCTTGGCCTTGTCGTCCTTTGACAGCGGGGTGTCCTCCACCGCCGTCTTAGTTTCTTTCGCCGGTGGTTCCTTGGTTGCAACCGTCTGCTTGGTCGGCCCAGGAAGCAGATCTAGATCGGCCTCACTTGCTGCGGCTTTGGTAAATCCTGGGCTTGCTTCTGTCTGTTTCTTCTTAGCCATTCGGTGGTCCTATGGGTGTGGTTCCTGCTGCGGAGGCGGCGGTCGTTGCCTGCTCCAGTAAAATCTTGTTCCGTGCTTCGGCTGCTTTGACCGATTGGGCGTGGCGCATCTGCTCCTCCCGCAGGCGCTGGGTGATCGCGTGATCTTGGAGCTTGATCTGGCCATCGACAGTAGCCTTCTCCATCGCGATCTGGATCTCGGTGCTCGCCTTCGAGCGGATCACTTCCTGACGCATCTGCTCGGTCTGGAGCTTGGCCATCTTTACAGGGTCTGGGCCTTGGGCGGCGTCTACAGCGGCTTGGGTATCCGCCGCGTCCTGCTCGCTGACTTCGTTGCCGAGTTTTTGGAGGAAGTTGAAAATCTCTTTCCAGAATCGAAGCTGTTCCGCTGCTTCTTCCGAGTTCCCCTTGTCCTGCAAGTAGCGTAAGTGTCCGTCCCTTTCGCTAGCTGAGTGAGAATAGTGCGCGGCCAGTTCCAAGAGCCGAGCCTTCTTCGGTGCGAGGGGAGCACCTTCAACGAACTCGTCTTGGCGGTTGATGTAGCGGTCGATGATCGGCTTGATGTGCCGAGCGTGTTCCTGAAGGTGGATTAGATGGTCGTCTCTGGAACGAGGGTTGACCAAGATGCCATCGACCAGTGTCCCGTGTTCGAGTTGGGCGGCGTGGCGCTGGTCCTCGTCGAGTGCGGAAGGCTGACTGGACGGAATCAACTCGCCCGCGAACTTGTCGCCAACGATCTGGCGCATCAGAGACTCGGTGTAGATCCGCTGACTTGCAGCGCCGAGTCCGGGGATCATATCCTTCACTGCCATCAGTGCCTGCGGCGACGGAGGAAGGTTCACCATTGTTTCATCGGGATCGATTTCTTCAAGGGCCTCGAACGGGACTCCCTGATCGACGGAATTCTTCACTGCCTTTCGAAGAAGAAGGAATCCGGGCGAAACACGTTCGATCTTTTCGGCAGAGTCATCCGACATGCTCGTGATGCTCTTTCCGTGCTTTTTCAGCGTCGCGACAATGTGTCGCATGATCGTTCTGTGCTTGTCGCGTTCGTTGTACTCGAAATAGACTAGTTGGGTCTGGGAAAGTTCGACTTTTTCGGCCTGCGCCGAACGGAATTCCCCGAGTGTTCGACTCGGAGCTTTCACAAATCCTTGGTTCGGAGAATGGATGGTATTTCGGTCAGTAATCCCGCCGATCAACTGCATCAGTTCGCCGAGACCGGAGTAGTTCGTAAGTTGGCTCGTGACGACTTCAAGACTCGCCGGAAGACGAGTCATCCCCCACTCGAATTCGACCTTATCGAGCGCATCGTCGTCCTCTTGGTTCTCGCCTTGGACGACCAAGCCGCTGGCAATCAAAATGCTGTCGATCAGCGAGTTGATGAACGTGTCGCGGGCTTTTGAAGCCAACGAAATTCGTGCTCCGAGTCCTTTCACTTCGGCGTAGTACCGATGGTGCTCGTAGGAGTTACAGTGAAGGGCGTCAGATGCCCGTTCGTAGGCGTCCTCTTTCTTGAAAATGAACCCGCTTTTAAGTTCTTTCTTTGAAGCTCGAGTATGTGTTTTCCTTTCAGATTCCTCCGACTCAATCTCCTCCCTGGTGAAAATCATCTGGCTCCACTTGCCGTTGTATTCCTTGATGAATCCGATGTAGACATCGATTTTCTCGCCGCCGAGTTTGGCACCGCTGAAGGAATCCTGCCAAAGCTCTTCGATCTCGGCATCCGAGATGTGCAGTCCTTGATCGTGCCCCGCTTCCTGCCGATTGTTGCGGGCGTACTCGGTAATCACCTGCCGGATTGCAGCGGCGTCCCACCCATCAATGCCGTGGCGCTCCTCGTTCGATTCGAGGGACGTCAAGATTCCGATGAGCCGATGAATCGGGATCTCATCGCGCAAAAAGAACATGTCCCACTCGTCGGGGACGCATCCTGATCGGTGGGGGACGTAGACGCTGGTAATCGGGCGGCTCGTAAACTGCCAAGAGCCTGGAGTGTCCCAGTAGATCGGCCCGTGGCCGAATAGCGCACGGGTTTTCAGGTAGAGAGCCGATTCGTTCCGGTAGCCGTCCCACGAATGGAGCATCTGCCGGTACTCGGCTTGCCAGATCGCCATCCAGCGTTCCTGCTCGTATCGTTCTCCGTGATCTGTCGAGAATGTCGCCGGAACCCGGGTGCTCATGATCATCCGAACGAGCGGATCTACGTCCTGATCGATTTGAGCACGAAATTCGCCCCAGTTCGCGTTGGCACGCCACTCTTCGCCTTTCAGGTCGCACAGATCACGAGGAGGCTCGCAGTTGTACTGGTCGATGTAGAGCCCCCACTCCTCGCCATATTGGATGTTTCTCAGCGCGAGGCCAGAGATGATCGAACGGGCATCCGAGACCTTGGTCACCCGGAACTTGGGTTGCCGAGACTCGGTGGTTGGCTTGGGGGCTTCTACGGCCATGAGGCTGGAGGGTAGGGGTTAGCGGATTGCGGCAACGAGAGATGCGAGCAGTTTGATCTCGCCCTGAATTTCAGCCGAAATCTTCGGAGACTTTTCGCCCAGATTGATTTTCGGCTTGATCCGCATAGCCAAAAGTCGAGCAACCTGAGCCGCCTCACTTCGCATCAGATGATACGGAAGACCAGCTTCGGCTTCAGCGATTGCAGTCTGAAGACGCGGGCCAGAGTCCAGATCGGATTGAGCCATCGCGACCGACTCTTTAGCCCGGTCGAGGGCGTTTTGGATCACCTGATCCCGCTCTTCGTCCGGCATGTCGGCGGTGATCTCGGCAAGGACCTGAGCACGAAGCGGTTCAATCGCCGAGGCGACGATCCCTTCGGCGACATCTTGCGGGAACTTACGCTTCCGAAGAAAGTCGAGCATCGCGATTCGTGCCGGAGTGAGATTTTCGTCATTGTCCCAGCCGTCGGGCCAACCAACGTCCTGAGCTACTGTCGGGGAGTCGGTCTGCATTACTGACCTCCCACTTTTTGGATCGGCATCGCCGAAAGGTTCACGTCCAGCCGGTAGTAGCCGGACTTGCCGATCTGTTTGTGCCGGACGCCGTGAATCATGTGAGTGTCTTTGCCGTAGCGCACTAGGTAAGAGTTCATCGTCACCATCGTGGCCGAGACATCGTCGTTCAGCCGGAACCAGAGCGCCGGGTTCTTTGTGGCGGGAGCGGCAGCCAGGCATTCAGCCGCCTCTTTCGCTTTTTCTTCGGCCACGGCCTTTTCGAGTTCGGCTTTGGACTTGGCTTGTGCCTCTTCCTCTTTCTTCCTCGCGGCTTCGACCATCGCGGTTCGTTCAGCAGCGGCTTCGGCTTTTTCGGCTGCAGCTTTTTCGGCTGCAGCGGCTTTTGCTTCGGTAGCAGCCTTTTCGACTACTTTTTCTTGCAGTTTCGCTTCTTCTTTCGCGACGTCTTTTTCTTCTTTGGGTACTTTGGGCTTTTTGCCGTCGTTCTTTTCGGAAGTTTTCGCATTAGGGTCCGTCCCTTTGCCGACTTTGTCGGCGGTGGATGATTCTGGTTTGTCTGTAGTGGTTTCTGGCATATTCGTTATCCCTTGCTTCCGCAGATATTGCATCCGCTGCGCTTTCTCTTCTTTTTCGCAGGCTTCGGTTTCTTCCCCGGCTTCGGCGGCGACTGTTTCAAGCCTCGGATCTGGAAGCAGTAGGGGGGATAGGAGTCCACGTCCGCTTGCGTCATCCCTTTTTGGATGAGGCGCAGCGGTATATGGACCTTCGACTTCAGCGGGCATCCGCCGCAGTTCTTGCAATGGAAAATTTCGGCATCGACTTTGGTCGTCGGCTTGTGCCCCCGGTTCGCGGCCTTGACCGCCGCCGCCATCGCAGCGTCCTCCGCCTTCTCCTTCAAGGATCGCGCCGGGTTCAGGTTTTCTGGACATCCGATGCACGTCTTCGCGTTGGCGAGTGCGACCTTTGGCTCGACCAGTCCGATGAGTCCAGGCACTGCCAGTTTTGCAGCGGCCTGCGCCCCCCGAAGAGACTGCGCGAACGTCCGCTTGATCCGAACTGGCTCGCAGTGGGTCTCCCGCTCTTGGGGAGTCATCTGCGATCCGATGGCAATCTCGATCTGGCGGGCCATCGCCTGCTTGTTGCCCATCTTCAGGCTGTTGGCCTTTCGGATGGTCGCTATTCGAGGCAGAACTTGAAGGACTCCGAGGCTTCCTTTTGGAATCTTGTGCGTCACGTCCGGGAGCATGGGGTCAGTCCATGAAAATTCACGCTGGAGGACGGATCGTCCGGTATATCGATAATTAAGGTCTGACCCCATGATTATATTCTAAAGGACGGGTCTGTCCCTTTGTCAACATCCAACGTCGTATAATAATTCAGGGACGACGGTAGGATGGCTGAAATAAAGTTGCAGAATAGTGCCAGAAAATGGGCTGCGGGGCGGAGCCTGTTTCCGCTCAGGTCCTAAACGTGATCCGCGACGCTTTGTTGACTCATCGCGCCGTGTCAGAAATTGACAAAACATAGAGGGTGCGTGTCAAAAAAACCTAAAACCCCCATTTTTTAAGGATATTAACGTCTTTCAGAAATTGCCGTACCCCCATTTTGAGCCTTGCTTCCCCTTTTCCGGTCAGAACCGCGAGATCCCGCGCTTCCGCTTGTAGAATTTCGACCGGCGGTTGCTTTTCTTCGGTTTTGGAGGCCCGTAGCCGAACATCGCCATCACTTCTTCGCCGACTTGCGCCTTTGACGGCAATCCGCGCACCAGTTCCGCCGGAATCTCGGCCTGAGCAGGCAAAATCCCGAATCTCTCGACCAAAGCCACGCAAATAACGGCAAACGTGTCCGCTTCGTCCGGCGATTCGCTCTGAGACCACGATTTTTTGCTCTGAATCTTCAGCGGTGACGATTTAAGCACCATCCGAGTGGTTAATTGGCGCTCTGCTTCACGCCCAAGGCCTCGAACATGGCCTGCACGGATGAAATTCGCCGCCAATCCGTAGGCGTAGCTCGTCCAGTCGGCATATTCGGTGTTCGCAAGGTCAGTGGACTTCGGATTCAGCTTCACGTAGTCGTTTTTGTCCGGTCGTTTCTTCGCCCGGACCTTGTCGCGGCCAGATTCCTTGAGTCCGACCGATTCTCCGGCCCCGCAGCGGTAGATCCCCCGCCCGCACTCCTCTTCAACCATCTCAAGGAAAGCCTTCTGAGTGCCGCTCGTGTCCAGAACGCCGTATCTCGGTCCTCCAGCGGCCTGAATCTCGTCACCGTATAGCCTCGCGAGTTCGCGGATGAACTGTTTCTTCTCGTCCGAGATGCTGGGGTCTAGGGTTTGCTGCTTTGAGACATTAATTATCAGCCGCTCGCGCCCGTCTACGTTGCCGGTTCCGACCTGAACCCGCATCATGTACGGATCGTCGCGACCAGAGTACGCCGGATCGCCGCCCACGATTGAGAGGGAGCGGGAAATCCATGTTGGCGGATTCTCGGATGCGCGGCCCGCTGCAAATTGCCTCGGCGTTATCACTACATCCACGAGTCCGTCCGGCGGCGGGCAAGCGAATATCTGAGTGTAATGATTTGCCTTTGTCGGAAGATTCCCCGGCATCATCTTGTCGAGATTTTCTTTCGAGGTCATCCAGCCGAACTGGCGGGCACCGGCAGCGGGTCCGTCTGGGTGGAGGACGCTGTTGTTCCGGCGGGCGTCGAAGTGAAGCACGATTGTCTTGCCCCAGCCCTCCTCGCTCTTGCATTCCCACTTGATGCACTCGGGGTCGTTCATGTCGGCATTCAGGATCGCCTTTTCGATGTCCCGCCTTGACCCCTTCTTCGGCATCGACAGAGCCGCAACCCGGCTGGTCCATTCGGATGGGTTGAAAGCGCAAACCAGCTTGGCTTTACCCGTCATCTGCAAGTTATCGTACCCCAGGTACGCGGCATCTAGTTCTTCGGCATTCGCCTCGTCTAAAAGCATTCGGGTGTTTTCATTGTGACGACCAAGTTGGTTTTTCACCTTTTGACCGGAGTCACCGCGAGCAATGGGAACGCACCAAATACCGGCTTCCTTATCTCCCGATTCCTTCAGGTAATCCGCCTGCGCTACAATTTTACCAACCGAAGCACTATCAGTGAGCTTCAACCACTTTTTCGAGCTATCCGACGCATAGAAGGCTTTCTTCGCAGCACCAAATGAACGGTGCTTCAGGGCCTCTAAGGACGTCGAGGACATCATCGCAGAGTACTTGCCACGAAGGGCCTCCAGTTCCTCAAACGGAACGACACCAAGCATGTCAGACTTTCCGGTGCCTCCCGATCCCCAGATTATGATCACGTCGTAGTTGCACCATGCCCAACAAAGTTCATCGACGAACCAGTGCATCTGGAACGTCTTGTTTCCAATTGGGTAACGCCACTCCAGCAGCCGTTGCAGGTGCTTCCATTGCTCGGTCCCAGCCTCCGCACGGTGTTCGGCAGACCCGTACATCACCTGATCGATGAACTGTCCGGTGTACTTGTCTGGCCACTTCAGCCCATACGTTTCCCGCACCGGATTTTGCCGGGTGGGTCGAATGATTTCGGATCGGATGAGTTCGAGTGCCATCACGGACAGGGTAAGGGCGTGGGGTCAGACCTTCAAGTTTAAATCGTTAAAGGGACAGACGCATTATGCTCCACGTGGAACCAAGTTTTGGAGATTTTCAAAGTTCCTTTTTCGGAAATGCCATGGTAGGTGGGTGCATGAAACCACAAGTCAACGAGATCATACTGTTAACCATTCACGTAGGAGAGTGGCTGGCACGGACGATTAGACATCTAGATAAACAGGCATTCGATTCACGGGAAATGGGCAGAGCTTGTCTGACCCTAAATGGTGAATCATGTAGCCTAAGCGGATTTGACTCAGAGTTGACCCGATTGCGGAACGCTGCGGTGGATGCGTGCAGTTTTGGCATATTTGGGCCAGAAGTTATCGACCGGGTGAGGTTCGCGATAGCTCATGAGATCGGAAACTTTCAGGAGAAATCATGACCCCACAAGAACTGCTGAAGTCCGACGTGAGCGATAAACCCGACCTGCGGCTGAGCAAGCGGCTCAACGTACACCTGCGACGATGCGATCTGCTCAACGACCTGCCCGGGCCGGAGGAGGAGGCGGTCACGCCCATGTGGATCGGCGGGACCAACGGCTCGCACCACTCGGACGACCTGCGGTACCTGGCCCAGATCCATCTGGTTGACAGCCGGATTCGCGGCGGATGGGAGCGCGGCAGCCGGAAATACCGGCTCACCCCCCAGGGCGTCGAACGACGTGACCAGCTCAACGGGCGTACCCCACCGGGAGACCGATCTGGATCATGACCCCACAAGAACTGCTGAAGTCCTTCCGCTCCATCGAAGCCCTGTCCGAGTATTCCCTAGAGTGGGCGTGGGTTCCGCCGAAAAATACTCGGTATGATGGATACGTCATTGCGGCCCTCGATGGAATCTACGAGATCTTCGTGCTGACGATGAAATGCGGGACATGGTTTCCTGCCCATGGTAAGACGCTTGTTTTGCAGCGTCTCCTCCACCAGCTCGGCGGAGAGACCGTCACCGCTGGTCAGTCCATGCTGCGGATCACCACCCGTCATCCAGCCAGCAAGCACGGCGTCCCGGTCATCGTATTCCACGACCATGATGTTTCGCACCCTCGCGGGATCACTCTCGTGCTGGAGTTCGTCGGCTGGTCGTTGGCCGATCTGGTCGAGGCTACGGGCAAGAAGATGTCCACGGTGAAGAAGTACTCTTCAGGCGACCGGCAAGTACCAGCGGAGGTTCTGAACGTCCTCAAGGACAAACTGGAAGGCTACGGGGTGTCGGCATCGCTGCCCACAACGACAAATGTCTCCTGACCCTTGCAGGCATAGATCAACTCCATCAATTCGTCTTCCGTGATCTCGCCTGAATCCGCGCCATTCCACTCCTGAGCCAACATCGCCGCAAAGTCTTCCCCGTGACCGTTCGGGTCGTACCAGATCCGCCACGCCCAGTCATGCCTGATGTCTATCCTGATGCCCTTGGGTTCCAAGTACTCTCGCTCAAACTCCGGCTCCCGCCACGGACAGAACAAAGGATTGAAATCAAATTGGGTAATCGGGGATGGATCGAAGTTCGGCTTGAACCTCTGCATCCCCCGCCTCGTGAGGTAGACTACCGTTCGACCTTCCTCTGGACGATTTCGCCAAGTTGCCTCGACTCCATCAACCAGCAGTCCGGCTTCGAACAAGCAGGCGATTGTCGCCTCGGCGATCTGGTTCGCGGGAAAGTAGAATGGAATGCCTTCAGCAATCATCCGATTAAACTCGGTTTCTTCCATGAACGAATGAGGTCGTTGAGTTCCCTTGCCTTCTCCTCGGTCAAGTTCGGCCATCGTCTGGCCAAAGTGAGTGCCAACTCGTTCTTCAGTTTCGCGAGTTCGGCTTCCTCTGCTGCCGCTTCTGCGAGTTGCTTGAGTGCTGCGTGAATGGTCATAATTTATCAGTTCCACCCACCACCATCGACCGTCTCGCCAAGGACCGTCATTGCCATGTTGCACAGCTCCATCCCGTCTATCTGATGGCCGATGCAAACGAAGGGGAAACGGGCGTCCATTGATGCCTCCCTCGCGACGCTGCGCCAAGTCATGCCCGATCCGCCCATCTTTTCGACACGCAACCAGCGAACAAATTGAGCCTGCTCCTTCGTTAATGATTCCGGCCATCGCCTGGATCTGGCTGATTGCCATTGGCGATACTTCAGGGACCCTCGCATGGCATTCATTGCGGACTTCAGGCTACGCCTCGTTCGGTGCTTGCGGTAGTTCCCCCATGCCTTGTCCCGCCTCCGTTGGAAACGAATGGCAAGAGCAACGCTGTTCGGTAGTGTATTCATGATTTGGTATTTCAAGAAATCGTAACGTGAGGGATTCGAACCCACGTTGCCTCACCTTCTGATCTCGCGGAATCCTACGACATAATTAAAATGGTTGCGGGGGGCGGATTTGAACCGCCGATCTTCAGGTTATGAGCCTGACGGACTACCGGGCTGTCCTACCCCGCTATGTTAAAATGGAGATGTCGGTTGGAATCGAACCAACGAATGGTAGATTTGCAGTCCACGGCCTTACCACTTGGCTACGACATCGTTAAAAATCAGTTCATGCACGTTGCATCGGGGTCAGGCGACTTCCCCCCTACGCGGTCAGGCAGCTTTTCGACTTTGATTCCGCCGTACGGACTCGTAATCCTGCGGGGCTTTTTTTGTGGGTTGTGAGTTGAGGTGAGTTGTCTGTACTATTGAGTTGATTCCGCCGCAAGCAATTTGAATATCTTTTCGTCTTTTATAATAGTACAGGGAGCGATTGCGTGGGAAAATGAGTCGACCATGCCAGCGTCCGGCGTCGGCGATTGAAAACATAGATCATATCGGGAATGTTCATGATCCCTGCTCCTCAAACATCTCCCTCAGCCACCGCTGGTGCGCCTTCGCCTCCCACGGGCGCAATACCCCGTGACGGATCGGAATGAAACGAGATCGGACAATCCCGTTACCGAGATCTGTTATCTCGTAATGGAACCCCATCCCTACCACGATCTCTGATTCCTTGATACCTGACTGGGTCGCGAGTTCCGTCACGGACTTGGTCACGGTGTGCTCGTCATCGCTGTGCTCGTCCAGCATGTCGCCCAGAATCATGCCGTCCTTGATGTCCGTCACAATAAGTCGGTAAGCCCACGTCGGCTCCCGATCAAATACGATAGATTTAATAATCATCATACCGAGCACTAAAATATCCATCGTTTTCAAAAGTTCACCTCCTCCTTCGGCTCGGGAGGCTCACCCGCCAGCATCTTCCGGTAGCACGCAACGTGATAATACTTTCCGTCTTTCTCATAGTGTTCGGTACATGATCCGATCTCCATCGGGCAATGAACGCACTCTCGACGGATGAAGGAATCGACAATCTTCGGAATAGATGTCGGAATGATCCAGCCAAGTTTCTTCCGCAGCGCCTCCACCCGCCGGTTCATCGACTTGAACTCACCAAGCATCTCGCCAAGTTCGGCCCACGTCGGCTTCAACTCGGCAATCGAAACGCTATCTTCTGGAATGGGAGAGGGGACCCGCTGCTTGATATGATCCCGCAGCCTCGCCGCCCGGTCCCGACGCCTGCCCTCTCGAAGATATTCGGCAAAATCAGCCGCACCCTTCGATAACGGATCGGTTTCCGACTCCTCTTTCTCGGTCTTTGCAGCCTTTGCATCGTCCGCGATCTCGTGACTCCTCCATGCGTCCGACATCGCGTCCATCGCATCATATGCAGTTGCTCCGAACACGGCGATACCCAGTCGCCGGTCGAGGGCAACGAAGAGGTCTCCGGCGGAATTCAGTTCATGCAGTTCGCATTCACCCCCGAATAGTTCGGCGAATGTCTCCCAGCAGTGCCGGATTTCGTGGACACCGAACTTGTTCGTCCCTACCACCAAGCCACGCCGACCTCCACCAGCAACATGTTTGAGAACTCGCCGCCAGATCAGCCGGGAGTCGGTCTGATCCCACCCCTGCTTTTCGAACCACAATTCGAAGTGCTCTCGGTCCATAGTCACCGTGAGATCTACGCCGAACTCCACAAGATAGCCATCCACAATGTGGGCATCGAACGCCTCCTCGACTTTCGCAGCTATTTTTTTCAACGCATCTGCCCCCTCTTCTGAAGATGGATCAATGGTTTTAGCCCATTGCATCTCCCCCTCAAAGGTAGGATTGAATTCGAGGGCCGCACAGCCACTGCAAACAAGCACAGCCTCGTATTTATCGGGATCAAATGGAGGCGTTGCCGCTGCCTTTCCCTTGATCGATACCCCGCAACCGGAACACGTCCCCTCCACCGATGCCATCTCGATATCGCCGTCCTCCACCGGCGAATCCGCAAAAGCCACTTCGGACTGCCTGGACTTCACCCGCATCCACTCCAACGCGTGAGCCTCGTTCGGCTCCATCCCCTCATCCGGTTCGACAGCGTCCGCCTCCTCCGATGGACTCTTCGGTGCCAAGGATAACTGCTTGTCACTGATGACGCTCAGTCGCTCGTGACGTCCCGCACCAATTTGATGACAAAGTTCCTCCCAGACGGAAACGTGAAAGTCCTCAGACTGGAATACCGATCCCGGCTCAATCACTCCTTCGTCTTCCGACACATCGCAGTAGACCTCATTCTTCTCCAGCCAGTTCCGCAGTTGGTCGATGCTGATCAACTCTTCGCGGCACGAGTCTCCGAGCAGGATGGAGCTCGTGATCAAGTCGGCGTACTCTTCGGCCCAGTACCTTGCAAATGTGTCCAGAGCCATAATCTTGTTGCCATTACAAAACCTCAGCAACTTCTTCCACATCGACAAGGCCGTCTTCTCCGGCTCCCGCTGCGGTCCCATCGACTGTCGCCGCTGCTCCCGTGTGCTCGTGGTCCTCACGCTCCACGGAAGGTGATTCCACAGTTTCAGGCTCAGACCGGCCTTGAAACTTTCCGATACACTGCATTCGAAGTTCACGTTCTCAGAAACCCACTCTTCCAGATTGGTGCAGGATAGGTCCTTTCCTCCTCCTCCAGCTTTTCGCCAATACGAAAACTGCTCAGAGCACCAGTCCAGCCACTCCGAATCCGCGTCCTCATGGACTCGAATCACGCGGGATGAAATGATCTTGTCTGCCGCCTCCTTCGCTTCCCAGCGGGC